>Ga0209514_10001881_pt1 | contig 34344 bp, 54 predicted proteins | sample Subgrocontami58m_FD_187452 | JGI IMG/M metagenome (GOLD analysis project Ga0209514, IMG submission 187452) | Subsurface groundwater microbial communities from S. Glens Falls, New York, USA - GMW37 contaminated, 5.8 m (SPAdes) (version 3) | ecosystem: Environmental > Aquatic > Deep subsurface >...
TCGCAGGCGCGTGCATTGCTCTACTCGATCCTGTTGCAGAACGGGGTGTACAACCGCAACGAAGTCCGTGCGCTGGAGAACCGCAATGCGAGCGACGCGCCAGGGATGGATGACTACACCGTTCAGCTCAACATGACGGTGATTCAATTGCTGGAGCAGATGCAGCGCGCAGCGGCGCAGACCGACAAGAGCACGAGCCAGGCCTGAGCGCAGCGTAAGAAATTGAAGGAGAAGCCCGCCATCGCGCGGGCTTTTTATTTGGAGGTCAGCCATGAAGCACATGATCGTTCCGGCCGAGTTCAAGAGCGTGTCCGATGTAGGCGTCTTCTCCGGTTATGCCTCGATCTTCGGCAACGTCGATCTCGGTGGTGACGTCATCGCAAAGGAGGAGCCCTTCAAAGAAATCGTGACGAATCCGGAGGGGAAAGTGCTGACCCTCTTCCAACACGATTCCGGTGGCGGATGGGGTTCGACTGGCGCGGGCGGCCTGCCGATCGGCTTGTCAAGTGTTAGTCAGAACTCAAAGGGCCTGAAGTTCGACGGCCAGCTCGTCATGGATGACCCATTCGTGCAGCGCGTGCACACCCACATGAAGGCGCGCACGCTGACCGGGATGTCGATTGGCTACGACGTCCTGCCCGGCGGAGCGAAGATCCTCGAATCCGGCATCCGGCAATTGAACGCGCTAAAGCTCTGGGAAATCAGCGTGGTCACCTTCCCGATGAACCCGAAGACGACGATCGATTCGGTCAAGATCGCTCCACAATTCGACACGATCAGAGAATGCGAAATCTGGCTCCGGGATGAGCTTGGTTTCACCAATAGCGCGGCGAAGGAATTCATCGCGCGATTCAAGAAGGCGCTGGTTCGGGATGAACCGACTCGGGATGAGTCTCAGGCGAAAGAAGTGATCGAGTACCTCTCCAACCTGAAATTCTCATAACCGAAAGGACCATCATGGAATTCAACGCTACCGAGATGAAGGAGTTGAACGCGGCGCTGAAAAAGGCGTTCGACGAAATGCAGGACAACATCAAGCGCGCGCAGGACACCGCAATGAAGGCGCTGGAGGAATCCCGCACCGAGGGCACCCTGCACGCGAAGACGAACGAGAAGCTGACCGAGTTCAACACGGCCGCGGAGAAACTCGGCGAGACCGTGAAGGAGCTGAAGACGCGCACGCTCGAACTCGAGCAGAAGCTCGACAAGCGGCCTGTCAGCGAACCGGCGCGCGCGAAATCAATCGGGCAGATCGTCGCCGAATCCGAGGAGTTCAAGGCGGCGTGCGGCAACCGGAACGCCAAGACCATGAACGCGGTGACCGTCGGCAGCTTCCACAGCAAGGCCAACATCCTCAACGTCAATCCGCCCTCCTCGGTGCAGCCGCTCGTGCAGGGCGACCGCCAGCCCGGCATCATCTCCCCGGGCTTGCGCCGGCTGACGATCCGCGACCTGCTCCCGCAGACGACCACGAACAGCAACCTGATCGAGTTCGCGCGGGAACTGCTCTTCACCAACGCCGCGGCGCCGCAGGGCGGAACCACCAGCCCGGACGAAGTGACGGAAGGCGAAGCGAAGGCGGAGAGCTCGCTCACCTTCGAATTCGCGTCGACCCCCGTGATCACGATCGCCCACTTCATCCCTGCGTCGCGGCAGATCCTGTCGGACGCCCCGATGCTGCAGGGCTACGTCGACGGGCGCCTGCGCTACGGGCTCGCCCTCGAGGAGGAGGACGAACTGCTGAACGGCAACGGCTTGCAGGGCACCCTCCAGGGCCTGCTCGGCTACGCCGCGGCCTTCACCGGCGGCGCGACCAACCAGACCGCGCTGGATACCCTCCTCAAGGCGCAACTGCAGGTCAGCCTGTCGGAATACTCGATCTCCGGGTATGTCCTTCACCCGACGGACTGGACGAACATCCTGCTGCTGAAGGACACGACCGGGCGCTACCTGTTCAGCGATCCGCACGGCATGGAGCAGCCGCGTGTCTGGGGCGTCGACGTCGTGCCGACGCAGTCGCAAACGCAGGGCACGTTCCTCGCTGGCGCCTTCACGCTGTGCGCGGAAATCTTCGACCGCGAGGACGCGACCGTTCGCGTGGCCGAGCAGCACAGCGACTTCTTCGTCAGGAACCTGGTCGCGATCCTGGCCGAGGAGCGCGTCGCCCTTGCCGTGTACCGGGCGAGCTCCATGGTGCAGGGCGCGATCTCCTACGCCGGATAACCTGGACGCCGCAACTACCTTCCCCGGGCCTTCGGGTCCGGGGACTTTTCGAGAGGTCCCATGGCCCGCGCAGAACTGAAAACGGCGCAATGTCGCATCAAACCGCGGCGCATCATCGCCGAGGGTTGCGGTGGAACGATCTTCTGGGCGACCCCGACCCGGGCACGCCTGTTGATCGATGTTGGCGCAGTGGAACTCGTCAACATGGTCCCGGTGCAAGCCGGTCCTGTCGCGACAAGGCCGATCGGCCCGACCGAAGCGCCGGTAGCGGGACCGAGCGAAGTGAAGGAGCCTCCCGAAAAACGATCCTCCGCCGTCGTCCCGGATGGCCCCTCGATCGATTCTCAGTCGTCGAGCGAGCCTGGGACGGCGGCACTGTCGTCTGCCTCGGCGGCGGGCCTACTCTCACCGGAGCGCATATCGCCGCCGTCGAAGAAGCGCGGGAGGCCGAAAAAGTCCGGGTGATCGCGGTCAACGACGCGTACCTGGTCGCCCCCTTTGCCGACATCTGCTACTTCGCCGACTCGGAATGGTGGGGCTGGCACAGTAGGGGGATCGCGAAGCCGAAGCTCGGGCTCACCGCCGAGCAGGTCCGCGAGAGGTTCGCGGCATTCGCCGGCGAGAAGTGTTCGATCCAGAATAGCGGTGCCAACGTCGAGGATCCCAGCGTGCATCTGCTGCGGAACAAGAATTTCCCGGCGCATGGGAGCGGGATTTCGCTCGATCCGGAGTGCCTGATGAGCGGGGGTAATTCCGGCTGGCAGGCGATCAATCTGGCGGTGCTCGCCGGGGCGAAGACCGTCCTGCTACTGGGCTACGATGCGCGCGAACCGGCATCCGGGCGCGACTCGCACTGGTTCGGCGAGCATCCGAAGCGGGCGCCCGCGGATGCCTACGCGAAATATCGGCAGGCCTGCAAGGCGGGGGCGCCATCGCTCAAGGCTGCGGACGTGCGCGTGATCAACTGCTCGCCCGGGAGCGCGATCGACGCGTTCGAGAGGTTGGACCTTGCCCAAGCCCTGCGCCTATAACCTGACGCGCCGGGAGATTCACTACCGCCACGACGCCTTCTCGGCCGGGCTGCGTGCAGCGGGGTACGAGGTCAAGACCGGAGGATGGAACGCCGCGCGCGCGGGCGATGTGTTGCTGATCTGGAACCGCTACGGCCAGTATCACGAGCAGGCTGGAAAGTTCGAAAAGGCGGGCGGGACGGTCATCGTTGCCGAGAATGGCTACCTCGGCGTCGACGAAAACTGCCACCAGCTCTATGCAATGGCCCGCCACGGCCACAACGGGGCGGGAGACTGGCCGGTGGGCGGCCCGGAGCGCTTCGCCGCCCTGGGCGTCGATTTGGCCCCATGGCGGGCATCAGGCGGCCATATCCTCGTCTGCCCGAATCGCAGTTTCGGCATGCCGGGCAACATCATGCCGCCTGATTGGGGCAACGACGTCCGCCGGCGGCTCGCCAAGGTGACGAAGCGCGAGATCAGGCTGCGGCCGCATCCCGGGAACAGTGCTCCGCGGAAGCCGCTCGCGGAGGACCTGGCGGGTGCGTGGGCGTGCGTAATCTGGTCGAGTTCGGCCGGGGTGCACGCGCTCGCGGCCGGAATTCCGGTCGTCTGCGAGGCGCCGTTCTGGATTTGCAAGCCCGCCGTGCTCGACCGGGTTGCGGACGTTGAGGCCCTCGATCTGACGCAGCCGTGGGAGCGGATGGGCGCGGACGCGACCCGGCTGGAGGCGATGCGGCGCCTCGCCTGGGCGCAGTGGCGGCTGTCGGAAATCCAGTCGGGAGAGGCGTTCAGGAGGCTACTGGTATGAACATAGAAACCGAAATCGCATGGATGGAAAACTTCCGCGCTGCATCGCGCTTGAGTAAGGATCAGTTTGACTCAATCCTGGCTGTCCAGCGCAGATTGTTCTGTGAGCATCGAGACGCGCTAGAAAACGCTGTCGACCCAGCATGTCCGCAAATAGAGGGCCATCGGCTTTGCTGGGATTGCGGCGCTATCGTTAGCGAGGTTGAGGAGTGCCCGATCTGCGCGACGGTCGACCATTCGCAATTGCCTCGGATGGCGTTTGGAATGATGTTAGATGAGCCCGGCGCCCAGGAAGATGTGATGTTCGCATTGACTTTCGGCTTGCCGGTCTGATCACCTGCTACGCCCAGCGAGACAAGCCGAAGTCGCAGCGGGTGCTTGAAGCATTCGCGGCCGGCTGCGGCGGCCGGATGGCGAGCACCACGGCGCGCGAGTTGGAACCCGGCGGGGCAGCTTTTTACGGCGTGCGGCCAGGCTGGCTGCACCTGTGGGAACAGGCGAAGCGCGAGGCCCGAGATTGGTTTTACCTGGACAACAGCTTCGTCGACGCCGGTCGAGAAGCCTATTTCCGCGTCGGGGTCAACGCAACGCAGAGTTGGTCGACGCGGCCCTCGGATGGCAAGCGCCTCGCGCAGCTGGGCGTACGCGTGCAGCCGTGGCGCCGCACTGGCTCGCACATCGTCGTCTGCCTGCAATCCGAGGACTACATGCGGCCGGTGGCGAACTGGCCCAGTGGCGTGCTCGGCTGGCAGGAACATGTGCTGCGGGCGCTGCGGCCGCACACCGACCGGCTGATCGTCGTGCGCGGCAAGAAGGCGGACCGGCCGCTCGCGCAAGAGCTGGGCGAGGCCTGGCTGCTGGTCGCGCATTCGAGCGCGGCCGCGGTCGAGGCGCTGATCGCTGGCGTGCCGGTGATCGTGACCGATCCGGCGTGCGCGGCTTCCGGTTTTTCCTCCGCGTTCGAGGCGGTCGAATCGCCGCGCCGGCCGGACGGGCGCGAGGAGTGGGCGGCGCGACTGGCGGATTCGCAGTGGACAAGTTCCGAAATGCGAGACGGGATGGCTTGGAGGGCGATTTGGCAAAGGGCTGGCTGAAAATACCCGGGGTCCAGGATGGCGACCGAACCCTTGCGCAGCAGATTCTCGCCCTACAGCCCGCCATCGCCAAGTGCCGCGGAAAGACCGTGCTCGACCTCGGCTGCGCCGAGGGGTTGATCGGCCGCGAGTTCGCCAAGGCCGGCGCCGCGACGGTTGTGGGGATCGAGCGCGAGGGAAACTACGTCAGCATGGCGCGCGCGATGTGCCTCGGGTACCGGGTGTCGATCAAGCATGCCGACGTCAAGGACCTGGACCCGGAATTCCCGATGCCGCACGACATCGTGCTCGCGCTCGGGATCATTCACAAACTGGAGCACCCGGAGATGGGCCTGCGCTTCGCCGCACGGTCCGCCCGGGAACTGCTGCTGCTCCGGAGTGGACGCGGTTCGGTGAACGGGATCATCCGCGGCAAGTTCAGCCGCAACGAATGCGATTCGGCGAAGCTGATGACGGAGGAGGGATTCGTGCTGGAGAGGGTCATCGAGGGGCCGCCGGAATTGAAAGAGCCCTGTGAATACTGGCGGCGGCCATGAAAACACTGACCGCCTTTTGCGACCTGGCCCTGTGCCCGGTGTCGTACGATTTCGTCGTCTGGCTCATGCGCGCACTGGTCGAGCGCGACCGCCGCGGGTGCGATCATTTGCACGTCGTCCTGGTGCCGCACGAGCAGGGCCTGGGCGGGTTCGCTCGCAACTGGGGCGAACACGACGAGCCTGCAACGCGCTGGCGGCTGTGGCACATCGTCATGGATTGCATTCCGCTCGCCGGTGCGACGGTGACACTGGCGGCAAGCAAGGCGCAGAGCGCGGCTATCTTCTGGGGCACCGTGCAGCAGCGCGCCGATGCCCAGATGTGGCAGCCGCAGGAACGCTCCCATCTCGCCGGACAGTTGATAGAGGACTGCCGGGCCGGGAAGGGATTCAAGACCGGTCTGAGGCCGACGGAAGCCGCGCGGCGCTACGTTGCGCAATGGTTCGACGACGATCCGCGTCCCCTGATCACGCTGACGACTCGTCGGCAGGAAACGCATGCCGACCGCAATTCGTCGCACGACGCGTGGGATTCCTTTTACGGTTGGCTCCCGGAATCGAAATACAGCGTTGTTCGGCTCGAGGATTCTCACGACGGTCTGGCCCATTGGGAGGGATGCTGGGCTCAGATTTCGGCGGATCTGCGCTTGGCCCTGTACGAGCGCGCGGCGCTGAATTGCATCGGCACGAACGGCCCGGCGATCCTGCTCTGGTTCTCCGGTGCGCCGTTCCTCGAGTTCGGATTCGGGCTCCCCGCGGAAGTCTGGGCCGAGCACATGGAAAAGCACCTTTCGCTCAAGCACGGCGAGCAGTTGCCATGGGCGACGCCAAACCAGCGGCTGGTATGGCGGCCGGACACCTTTGCCGTGATGCGCGAGGAGTTCGAGGCGTGGGAACGGGCACGGTCGTAACCGTGCCGATCTCCGTCGGCGAACTGTTCGACAAGATCTCAATCCTGGAGATCAAGTCGCGCCGGATCACGGATGTTGCGAAGCAGGTTCATGTCGAGCGAGAGCTGCTCGCGCTGCGCGGTGTTGCGGACGCATCGGTCGCACTCGACATGGCGGGCTATCGGGTTCTCGAGGACCTGCGGCTGGTCAACCTCCTGCTTTGGGAGATCGAAGATCGCATCCGCGAATGTGAACGCAGTGGCGACTTTGGGGCGGATTTCGTCGCGCTCGCCCGCGGCGTGTACATGCAGAACGACCGACGAGCCGCGTTGAAGCGCAGGTTGAACGAGTTGACGGCTTCGGAGATCGTCGAGGAAAAGTCCTACGCCGGGGCCATCTGATGGGGTACGGCGACGATCTTATGGTGTCGGGCCGTGCCCGCGCCATGCAGAAGACCGATCGCAGAAAGGTGAGGATCGTCTATCGGCGCGGCGGGGCTCGCTGGAGTGCGGTCTGGGATCACAACCCGAGGATCGCGAGATTCGACGAGCAAGGGGATTTTCAGGAACTGGAAGCGCGCGACGCGAACAACCAGCGTCCATACCACACCGGGAAGACGCCGGAGCGGTGGCTCTACAACCTAAATTTCCGTCCCGATGTCGGGGAGATATACCTTACCGTTGCGGAGCAGGAATTCGCCAAGCGCAATCGCGTGCAGATCGTCATCGAGCCGACGATCAAGGCGAACGCGAGCCCGAACAAGCAGTGGGGGCTGGAGCGGTGGAAGGAATTCGTCCGGATCGCGAGCGCCGCCGGGTTTCATCTGACGCAACTCGGTCGTCACGGGATGCGACAGATACCGTGCTCCACGTTGCTGACGACGGAAGGATTTCGCCATACCTGCGCGGTGCTGGCGAACGCGAAGGCCTACGTCGGGCATGAGGGCGGCATGCATCATGCTGCGGCGGCGCTCGGTATTCCTGGTGTCGTGATCTTCGGCGGCTTCATCGCCGTCGAGACGACGGGATACGCGCTGCATCGCAACCTCGGCGTTCACGTCGGCGAGGCGTGCGGCATGCGCGCCCCGTGCTCGCATTGCGCCGCGGCGATGGCGGCGATCACGCCCGAGAGGGTGCTCGCCGAACTGAAGGAAGTCCTGCGGTGAAAGCGCGTTACGATCTCGGCGACGGCATCGCCGGATTCGATTTTTTCCAGTGGCTCGTCATGGCGCAGGCCCTGGGCGCGACCGAGGTCGTTTTCGACACGCGCACCGTGAAGACGACGAAATGGCCGGAGAAGACGGTCCGCCGGCGTTTCGAGTCGATCCTGCTGCCGGGCCCGGCGCTCGCCGGAATGCCTGCCTCGATCGGCACCGAGGGCGAGCGCGTCTGCGGCGTGCATTTCCGCGAGCTAGTCGCCTGGTGGCTCGCCGGCGGACGGTTCAAGCGCCTGCAATCGGTGCTGCCGCCAGGCCGGGCGCGCTACACGGTGACGCTGCGAAAGACCGATCGGCATCCGACGCGGAATGCGAACGAGGCTGATTGGCGCGCCTTCGCCAAGGAGATCGGCGCCGTGGTGATCGAAGACTACGACGTGAAGCCGATCCATCTCCACGAGCGCATGGCGCTCTACGCCGGCGCCGAGATGAATTTCTTCACGAACAACGGCCCGGCGATCTTGTGTCTGCTATCGGAGTACCCGGCCATGCTCTTCGATTGCGGCGTGATGTCGAACCAACTTCGCAAGTGCGGCATCGAGTACGGCAATCCGCCGCCGTTCTGCCTGCCGCAGCACCGATTGATCTTCGAGAGCGGAGAACTGGCGAACCTGCGCAGGCACTTCGACGCATGGAGAAACGATGCCGCGCAAGCGTGACTTCACAGCCATCATCGAACGGCTGATTCACGTCGGCTGGACCATCAAGTGGATGGCTCGTGAATCCAATTACTCCGCGTGGGCGATCCGCAAGGTGCGCGGCGGCAAGGGCGAACCTCCGTATGGGCTGGGCGTATGGCTGATCGATCTTGAGTCGAAGGCCGAACGAGCCGGATTAACCGAATACTGGCTCGCAGGAAAGCGTAACGGCTGCGCGATCAAACGGCCGCCGCGGCTATACATGCGACGCGGATACAGGCACGGGGATGTGCAGGTGGTTCCCACCGACACGAGCAGCGTCGACATTGGCTTTTACCTCGACGCACTGGAGGCAAGCGGCCTGCAACCCTGCGCGATCGGCCGATACGTCGGCACGAGCGACAGCCAGATTTACGACTGGAAACTGCATCGCACGGCAAGTGCCGGCATGCGCGAACGAATGCGTGACCTGTATCGCCGAATGGACAACGCCGGCCTGATCCCGCCGCACAAGTCCCGCGAAAGCGCCCATTGCGAAAGCACGCACATGTATTTTCTGGGAGTTTCTCTTTGATCCAACACCAAGGCATCTGGCTGCCCGACAACGAGCGCGAGCAGATCGAGTGGATGAACAAGCACGGCGAGCTCGTCAACGGGCGCGGCACGTACCAGATCAAGAAGCTGCGCGCGGCGATGGAACACGTCAAGCAATTCCGCACCGCGGTCGATGTCGGCTCGCACGTCGGGTTCTGGTCGATGCACCTGGCGCCGAAGTTTGCGCATCTGCACGCCTTTGAGCCGATCGCCGAGTATAGGGAGTGCTTCCTGCGCAATCTGCATCCTCAGCTCTCCGCGGGAATCGATGTCGCGCTCTACGATTGCGCGCTCGGGAACAAGTCCGGCCAGGTCACGCTGTCGCGCAATCCGACGGTGTCGGGGGACACCTGGATCCGCCCGGAGAGATACCCGGTCGCGGCCGGTCGCGTCGACGAGGGCGGTGTCAACATGCGAACGCTCGACAGTTTCGAGCTGCGCGACGTGGATTTCCTCAAGGTCGATTGCGAAGGGTACGAGTATTTCGTGCTGCTCGGTGCCGCGGACACGCTCGCCCGCTGCAAGCCCTGCGTGATCGTCGAGCAGAAACGGGATATGGCCGCGAAGTTCGGGCTGGCGCCGCAGCAGGCGTGCCGGTTTCTGGAGAAGCTCGGGGCGCAGCCGCGTTGCGAACTGGGCGGCGACTTCGTTTACTCCTGGGACTGAGCATGGGCGCGTATTGGGGGTTGCTCTTCGCGTGGCTCGGTACGGCGTGGGGTCCAGCTTCGACATCAGAATCTTTCGATGTCCGCGCGTTTATCGCCTCCATCATCCTTACGGGGATCGTGATGATCCTCTGGGGCGCAGTATTTCATTGGTGGCCACTTGGCGTTCACCGCGAAGAGGATTGAACATGATCCGAGTCGTCACCGCTCCAGCCGTCTACCCGGTCACGCTGGCCGAGGCGCGGCTATGGTGCAAGGCGTTCGACGACATCACGGCGGACGACTCGATCCTGACCATCCTGATCGCCGCGATGACGGGCTATGCCGAGCATCGGACCGGGCGGGCGTACGTCGAGCGCACGCTCGAGCTGAACCTCACCGGGTTCAAGAGCTGCATCGAGCTGCCCTGGCCGCCGCTGATCGGCGTGGACTCGGTGACCTACGTTAACACGAGCGAGCAAATCGCAACGGTATCGAGCGCAGAGTACGAGGTCGATGCGGTGAGCGAACCCGGCCGCTTGCGGCCGCTTGCGACAAAATCGTGGCCATCGGTCGGGACGCTATTCAACCCGGTGCGGATCCAGTACCGGGCCGGATACGTTCCCGCGGCGTCGCCCACCGATCTCACCGACAACAGCTACCTGCCGGGACACTTGCGGATCTGGATGCAGGCGCGCATCGCAACGCTCTACGGCAACCGCGAGCAGATCATCGATGGCCGCGATGTCGAGATCCCGCGCGATTTCGCCGATGGCCTGCTCGACTCCCTCGTCGTCGGGACGCGGTTTTTCTGAATCTGAATTCGACCGGCCGGGCTCCCTGCGACAGCGCCCGCCTCACCAGCGGAGGACATTTTGACGAACCTGCAGCACTCATCCGGAAAGGACTGTGCGAGAGGGGAATCGGATCGCGCCTCGCATAGTAACGGCAGGTCGAACCCATGACCGTGGAATGTGAAATCTTCATCGGGTATGACGCCCGCGAGCGCCTCGCCTGGGAGGTCTGCGCCCGCTCGATCACAGCCCATGCCTCGCTTCCGCCGCCGATCCGGCCGATCTGCATGCAGGCGCTGCAACTGGCGGGCCTGTATCGGCGGCCGACCGTGCGCGACGAGGTCGGAATCCTGACCGACGTGATCTCGCGGGCGCCGATGTCAACCGAATTCGCCATCGCCCGGTTCTTCGTGCCGTTTCTGACCCGGGCGCCGTGGGCGCTATTTTGCGACGCGGACTTCATGTTCCGAGCCGACATCGCGGAACTGCTCGAGCACGCCGACCAGCGCTACGCCGTGCAGGTCGTGAAGCACGCGGATTATGTTCCACGGGAAACCGTGAAGATGGACGACCATCCGCAGAGCGCCTATTCGCGCAAGAACTGGTCGAGCTTGGTGCTGTGGAACATGGCGAGCGCCGGAGCGAAGCGGCTGACCCTGCATGCAGCGAACACGCAGAAAGGGCTCTTCCTGCATCAATTCTCCTGGCTCGAGGCGCACGAGATCGGGGAGCTGCCGGCCGCGTGGAACTGGCTGGAGGGTACGAGCGATCCGATGATCGAGCCGAAGGCCGTGCATTTCACCCGGGGCGTGCCGGGCATGATCAAGCCGCCTGTGGCCTACACCTCGGAGTGGTGCGATCACATCTCGCTGGAGCAAGGTTCGCGGCTGCCGCGCTGGCACGCGCAGCGGAAGGCGGCGGCATGAGATCGTCGGACCTCGATCGTCAGATCAGCGTCGAACGGCGCACGATCACTAAGGACGCGGTCTACGGCGGCAAGGTCGAGACGTGGGTCCCACTCGTGCCGGTCGGGAGCCCGCCCGTTGCGGCGCGCTTCTGGGCGCAGGTCCAGGACGTGCTGCCGAGTCGCTCAGAATCCGTGCGCCAGGGCCTCGAAGTCGCCCGCGATCAGGTCCGCATCCGAACCAGGTATCGCTCGGATGTCACTTCGGACATGCGGGTGACGGTGCACGGGGATGCCGATGTCCTCTATCAGATCGTGGGCGGCCCGGCGATGATCGGCCGCAAGGAATGGCTGGAGATGGTTTGCGAAAGGTACAGGCCAGCACCATGAAAGCAATTCTCCGCTGGCTCGTCCTGCGCGCGCTGCGTGACGATCGCGTGCGAGAGGAAATCGCTGCGATCATCCGCACGACGCAGCCTTTACCGAGGCATCGGTCGATCTCGACGAACAAGGCACCGGGGGCTCTATGAAAATTCGCATCAAGAGCGAAAGCGGAATGCCGTGCGCAGGGATAATCACTACAGAAGACGGAACAGAGTTGGAGCATATATGCGCCGTAGATATCTCTATCCGCCCGAATGAATCGATCAAAGCGCGACTTGAATTTACTTTGGTTCCTCTTAGTATCCTGGCAGAGGCTGTAGTAAGCGAGGAACACTTGCGCGAGTTGGCTGCGGCGCATGGCTTCGATCTGGTGAAGAAAGAGTCGGGGGTGATCTGATGGCTGATGTACACGTTACCGGCCTGAAGGAATTGCAGGCGTTTCTCGATCAGGTGCCCGCGAAGATCGAGCGGAACGTCCTCCGCGGCGGCCTGCGCGCAGGCGCGGCCCAGGAGCTGCTCCCCGAAGTGCAGGCGAACTTGATGGCTGCCGGAGCCGTCAGGACGGGTGAATTGATCGCCGGCATCAAGGTGCAAACGAGCGCGCGCGGCGGCAGGGTCACGGCCTCGGTCGTGTCCACCGGCAAGCACGCGTTCATAGCGAAATTTCTGGAGTATGGGACCAAGGCGCACTTTATCTCAGCGAAAGCCAACGGATGGTTGAGTTTCGGTGGAGTGTTCGCCAAAAAGGTTTGGAACAAGGGAATTCGCCCGCGTCCGTTTATGAGACCAGCATTGGACCGATCGGGGCAGGCGGCCGTCATTGCTGCTGCTGAGTATATGAAGAATCGCCTATCCTCTCGGACCGGACTTGATACGAGCGATGTCCTAATTGAGGGGGATTCGTAAGTGGCCTTGTCAAAGGAAGAACTCAGACGGCGCAAGAACGCGGCTCGCAACTTGCGCCGCGCGACTGACCCCGCTTACGCAAAGAGGGAGGCGGAAAAATCCGCGCGCTATCGTGCCGAGCATCCTGACAAAGCGAAGGCGTGCCAAGCGAATCATTACCGCAAGAACAAAGCGGTAGTTCGTGCAAAACAAAAAGCGAGTCGCGCAGCGAATCCGGGACCGCACCGTGCTTCCTCAAGGGCATATAGGCGCGAACACAAGGATGAGGTTCGCATTTTCCTAAAGCAATATCGCATCGCAAATGCCGCAAGGATCAAGGCGCAATTGGCCGCTAAGTATCTAGCTAACCGTGAAACGCATCTCGCGAAGTGCGCCGCCAATTACGCCGCAAATCCGGCCCCTGCAAAAGCGCGCACGAAGGCATGGATAGCGGCAAACCCTGACAGGGTGAGAATCACGCACATCAATAGACGCGCCAAGAAAAAGATGACCGGGGCCGGTAAACTCTCGCGCGACATCGCCGCCAAGCTGCTGATGCTTCAACGCGGTAAATGCGCCGTCTGCAGCTGCGACCTTACCAAGGCGAAGTATCACATGGATCACATCGAGCCGCTTGCTCTTGGCGGACCGCACGAGGATTCAAACATTCAATTACTCTGCCCTCCTTGCAATCAGGCGAAGCACGCGAAGCCGCCAATCGAGTTTATGCAATCCAGGGGATTCTTGCTGTGAGCGGCGTCGCCATCGTCAACGCGATCCTGAGCGGCACGACCGCCGTCACGGATGTCGTCCTGGCCTCGCGCATCATCACTGGCGACATCCCGCTGGAGACGACGCTCCCGGCGATCTCGGTGATGGAAATCTCGTCAGTCCAGCGGCTGACCGCTTCGATGGCGGACGCCACGGTCCTGGTGACCGACCGCGTGCAGGTCACGGTTCACGCCTCGACCTACGCGCTGAAGAAGTCGATTCTCGAACTCGTGCGGCTCGCGCTCAACATGACCGACGGCACGGTCGGCGGAACGCACGTCAACAGCATCCTGCCGGACCTCGCCGGGCCGGACTTGGACGATCCGGTCGCCGGGTACTACACGCAATCCCGCGACTTCATCGTCAAATTCACCGGCATCATCGGGGCGGATGCGACGTTCGCTGGCGGCAGCAGTGCGCTCGTCCTCACCGGCTACATCTACGGCAACGGCGGCGCTCCGCTCTCGGCGAGCACGACGATTCCGGTTGGGGATATTACCGGCCTGGGGACGATGGCGACGCAGAACGCGAACGCCGTCGCGATCACGGGCGGCACCGCAACGCTATCGAGTCTCACCGTCCCGCTCGCAATTGGGGGCGGCGCAGTCGGCTCCGCGCTGGAACTGCGGTCAACCTCGGGCGTCGGCACGACCGATTACATCAAGTTCGCCGTCGGCAACAATGGCGGCACCGAGGCGATGCGGATCATCGACTCTGGGAAGGTCGGCATCGGGACGGCCTCTCCCGATAGTCTCCTCTCCGTGCATGGTGCCGGGACTTGGATCGCTGAATTCCTGGGTTCAGCGGCCCCGGGGTACGGATTCCTCTTTGGCTTCGGCACCAACCTGGGGCGGATTTCCACCAATGGCGGGAGCACCGCGTTATCTCTCGAAATAGATGGCACGGAGAAAATGCGGCTGGCATCGAGCGGTAACCTTCTCGTAGGGACTCAGACGGACACGGCCTCCGCTGGCCTAATTCAGCTCGCCACCGGCACCACCGCCGCGAACGGCATCGTCGCCGGGACAGATGCGCGGCTTTATCGGGACAGTGCGGCAGGATGGAAGCTGGAAAATAACCTGAAGATCGGCGGCGATCTGACGATTGGAACTTTGGGAGGTACTCGCTACCTCACCGGGGGTTCCAATGCCAGCACCACGGTGCTGAAGATCGCGGCGGACAGCGCCGGGTCCGGCGGGGGCATATCCCTGTACGGAAGCGCCAATCCTACAGCCGCAAACGTTATTTCGCTTACCACGGGCACAATTGAACAAGTACGCATCGCGCATACCGCTTCCGCCGACCGTTATATCACGATGACCGGCTCGAACGGCGGGAACCCGACCATCGGTGTCAGCGCAGGATCGCTCGCCATTTCGCCGAACGTGGTCATGGCTGGCTCCCTCACCACAAACGGCGGCCTCCAGACCTTCAGCGCGAACGATGCCGCCGGGGCTGGATTTCGCTACGTGCTCGTCCCCAACGCATAAGGATCGACCGTCATGCCTACCCTGAGCATCACTCTTACGACCGATCAGGCCACGCGCGCGCAAGCCGCGATCGGCAAGGTGCTGGGACTGACCAACGGGGGAGGAGCACCGCGCCCGGCCACGCTCGCCGAGGCGAAGGCTTACGTGATCGACCGGCTCCGTGCGCTCGTGCTGCAGCAGGAAAAAGACACGCAGGTCCGCGCGATACCGGATACGCCGTTCGATCCAACCTGACGGAGGGGCAGCACTTGGCAACCACCGACACAAGAACCGACGCGGTTCTCGGCTCCCTGGCGCAACAGATCGCACAGGCCGGAGTCGCAATCGCGCAGCAGTACGGCGAGATCATCGTGCTGCGCGAGCAATTGGCGGACGCACAGGGAGAGATTGCCAATCTGACGGCGCGATTGAAGGCCGCGGAGACGCAGGCGAAACCGGAGCCGCCGACCGTCTGACCAGCTTCACCGAGCACTACACCGGGCCGCTTTCTAGCGGCCACTAGCGCATCCGATTACGCTGTAAAATGAGCGAGCCGCAAAGGTGTTGAAGCACCGATGCGGCTCTAACCACTTCCACGACTTTCGAGGAGTCGCAGCGATGGCTGACGAGATTCTACAGATAATCGGGCGCGAGGAAGCAAGGGCGCTTGGACTGAAGCGGTACTTCACTGGTGAGCCGTGTGCACACGGGCACATTTGCCAGCGACAAGTTAAATCCTCCACTTGTGTTATGTGCTCAAGGGCAGCTACGCGCAAGTGGCGGATTCGCAATCCAGAAAAGATCGCTCGTTACAGAATAATCGACAGGGAAAATCACAAGGCCGCAGTTGCAAGATGGTATCGGGAGCACAGGGACGAAGTGAATGCAAGGGCAGTAGATTGGCGGAAACGCAATCCCGAGAAAGCTCGAATCTCAAACTTGAAATCCGTCAAGAGCGAGAACCATAAAAGGGCGACGAGAAACTGGCGCAAGAATAACCCTGCAATGGTGCGTGTCCACGACGCCAACAAACGGGCGAAGCGAAAGAAAGCTGAGGGAAAGCACACTCTAAAAGATGTGCTGAGAATTGTAGAACGGCAGAATTGGAAGTGCGCAAATTGCGCCGCATCGGTAAAAAATGGATACCACGTTGATCACGTAATGCCACTGTCAAGAGGCGGGTCTAACTGGCCTTCAAACTTGCAGATACTTTGCCCGCCATGCAACTCAAGGAAGAACGCAAAACTCCCGGAAGAATGGGCGAAAGAAAACGGAAAGCTTCTATAAGTGATCCGTGAAACGAGCAGTGCCAATGGGCCGCTTAAACGCGGCCTTTTTTATGTTCCCCGCCGAGCATCCCGCCGCGGCTTCTTAAAAGGAAACAGCCATGTATGAAACTGTCGCCGGCTCGACGCTGGCATGCACTACCTCCGTTCCGGCCACCTACGATCAGTCGGGCTACAGCGCATCCGCAATGGTCTACACGAACATCGGCGAGATCACCGATCTGCCCGGCGCCGCGGGTCGCAACTACGCCACCGTCGAGCACGCGCCGATCGACACGCGCAAGCGCAACCGGAAAAAAGGGAGCTACACCCTCTCCGATCTTACCGTCACGATGGCCTGGGACCAGGCCGACGCCGGGCAGGATCTGTGCCGCGCCGCCGCGTTGGACGATTCGATCCTCACCTTCAAGCTGACCAAGCAGGGCGGCGACGTGCGTTACTTCACCGCGCAGGTCTCGGGCTTCATCGAGAACATGGGTACGGTGGACAACGTCGTGCAGGGGCAGATGACGCTCCTGCGTCAGCGCGACACCGTTTCCGATCCGGCGTAATCGGGCGCTTCGCCCACAACCAGCACCGGCCCGGCTCGTGTCGCCTCTTAGCTGGGGCGCGCGGGCTGGGTACGGGCAACTCTCCAGCTAAAGGATAGACATGGACATCCGCACTTTTGCAGTCGAAGAAACGAGCACGCTTGAACTGCGCGGCCCGAACGACGAGCCGCTGCTCGGCGATGACAAGAAGCCGATGACGGTAACGGTCTTCGGCCCGGGCTCAAAGACCTACGCGAAGGCGCAGGCCGCGCGCAACAACCGCATGATCGACAAGCTGAAGAAGAAGGGGAAGACGGACACGAGCGCGGAAGAGGCGGCGCGAGAGCAGGCGGAATTCCTCGCCGCCTGCACCAAGGAATTCAGCGCCAACATCGAATACGAGCAGTTGAAGGGCGAGGCGCTCTTCCGTGCCGTCTATGCCGACAACTCGATCGGCTTCGTCGCCGAGCAGGTCGGCCGCCACCTCGGAGAGTGGGGAAATTTCTCGAGGGCTTGCGCGACGAGTTGAGCCTCTACGTCCGGCAAAGCGCGTGGCTGAACGCCGTGCCGGAGAAGGCTCCGAACGATAAGTCGAAGGAGCCCGGTAAGTCCCGATTGCAGGCCATGCAGGAGGCCGGTGAGCAGCCCGAACTGCCGCTGATCGAGGCCGAGCATCTGATCGGCTACCTGTACGACGTTGGTCCTACCGTGTCGACGGAGATGGGCCAGATCGCCCTGCGAAGCGAGCACCTCCTGTCGTGGCAAGCGGAAACCGGGATCGAACTCCAGCCGTGGGAAGCGCGGGTGCTGCGCTCCCTCTCGACAGACTATCTCGTGCAGGCGCAGCGGTCCGAGAAGCGCGACTGCCCGCCGCCCTACGGTCCGGCCTGGCGCCGGGCGATGGTGGCGAAGAAGATTGACGAGATTTTCCCGTAGGCGCATCGTTTTCGTTTTCGACAACGGAGGCGAGCCAATGCCGGCAATCTACGACGCAATGGGTGGGATATTGCTTCTGCTCGCGATCGGTTCATGTGCTGTCGCGAAGACCGATCAGCAATCTACGAACGGCATTCTGCTCGTGATTGCCGCTGCAATCTTCATGGTCGGATCGTCGCTTCTAGCGGAGCTTCGTGAGGCGAAGAAGAGAAGCGAACAACGCGAAAGCGTCACCGAATAACCGCGCAGATTCGAGTACAGCAAACCCCGCTTCTGCGGGGTTTTTCATTTCTGAGAGGTAACCATGATTGCGGGAACGCTCGAAATCCAGATGCTCGCGAACATGGCCCGCTTGCAAGCCGATATGACGCAGGCGAAGAATATGGTCGGCGGCGCGATGAAGAATATCGAGAGCGCCGTCGCGTCTGCCAAGAGCGCATTGGGTGCCCTGGGCGTCGGTCTGAGCATCGGCTACTTCGCGTCGTTGATAAAAGGCTCAATCGCTGCAATGGATCATCTGCATGACTTGAGCAAGTCAACAAGCATAACCATTGAGAATCTGTCTGGCCTCAGCCTGCTGGCCAAGCAAACCGGGACCGATCTCGATGGGCTCGCGAAGGGCATCAATCGGATGTCGGTCGAGATGGGCAAGGACCCGGAGAAATTTCGAGCGCTCGGTGTCACAGCCAAGGACAACACCAAGGCGTTCATGCAGCTAGCCGACATTTTCAACAGCCTTACCGACGTTCAGCAGCGCAACGCGTTGGCGCAAGCGATATTCAGCAAGTCGTGGGCGGAACTCGCCCCTGCGCTGTCAGAGGGTAGCCGCGGGATCGGTGATGCCATCACAAAGGGCAAGACGCTATCCAAGATCACGGAGGAAATGACAAAGAAAGCCGATGAACTGAACGACAAGTGGGCCGAACTCGTCGGAACTGGCGGAATGCTCAACAGCATCGTCGGGAAGATGCTGGACCCGCTGCTCAGTATCACGAACCAGATGATTGCCGCTCGGGACGGAGCCTCCGGATTCATCGACATGCTGCGTCGATTCTTCAGCATCGGCGGGGATCAGTCGGGGAATCCTGAAAAGGCGCTCGGCGATGTAATCGAGAAGCTAAATAAGCTTCGTAAGACAGAAGAAGAGTTCGCGAAAATGGGTTTGCTCAAGCGAATATTTTCTGCAGACGACATCGCGCTCGTACGCACGCAAATCGAGGCGCTGGAGCGGCAAAAGTCGATGTTGGAAGGGCTGCTCGGTGCGCCATTCCCGAAACCGGAACCGCCATCGGCAGCGGACTCTGCCGCGGCTGCAGCCAGAGCCAAAGCATTTCTAGACACGGAAAAGAATGCCGCGGCTGCGAGGGCGGAAGAAAAGCTATACACCACTGCTCTACAGGCGCTTGAGCAAGAGCTCGGCAAACTGAACGAGCAAACGCAGGTCGAGAAGACGGCCTATCAGGAAACGAAGGGATCGCTGCAGAAGCTTACGGAGGAGCACAAGAAACATCTGCTCGTCGTCGCGCGCGATGTCGATCTAAAGCAACAACTCATTACCATCGGCAAGGCCGCGCTCGAATACGCGAAGGCCTACGTCGCCGAACAGGAGCGGCAGGACGCGGCGGTCGCCAACTTCAACCAGACGCAGAGCCAATCCCTGAAGGACATCGAGTTCGAGACGAAGCTGCTGCGGGACGAGGCGCCGCTCGTCGCCAGCGGCCTGCTCATGAAAGAAGACGAGATCAAGCTCGTCAGCAGGCTGAGTCTTGAGCGCGAGACAGCGACGGAACTCCGCAAGATCGATCTCGATCTGGAAAAAGCCCTGCTAGCGCTGGGGCCGCAAACGAATGCCGGATACGAGGAGGCAGCAAAGACACTACGCGACCTGGCCGCGGCTCAGAAGGAAGCGCTGCCTGACGTGCTCGCAGCACGCGCGAATGCGAAGCTCATCAACGATCTGAACAAGAACTCCATCGACGAATTCAAGAATATGTGGAGCATCGTCGAGAGCACCGGCAAGGATGCCTTTGTCCAGCTCATGAGCCATGGCACGAGCGCATTCAAATCGATCGGCCAGGCGCTGAAGACCGCGGTGATCGATCTCCTCTATCAGCTCACCGTCCGCAAGTGGATTATCAACATCGGCACCAACGTCGCCGGATCGCTCGGCGTCCCGATGGCCGCGAATGTCGCCGGCTCCTCGCTCGGCCTGATGGGAAATGGCGCGAGCATGCTCGGAACCTTCGGGAGTGCAGGCGCCTACGCGAGCGGTTATGCCACAACCGCCTTCGCGAGCGAGGCCACGTCGGCCGCGTTGATCGAGTCAGGCACAGCCGGAGTCGCCGGGGCAGGTATGGAAGCCGGCGCCCTCGCCGGAATGGGTCCCGTCGGCTGGGCCGCGCTTGCGGCGCTCGCTGCATACGAACTGTTCGGCCAGGGTGAGGGCGATGCCCAGCGCACCGGCAACTGGGCCGGGCGCCTGGGAGGCATGACTGGCCCCTCGAACGACCGCTGGTTCAGCGCCGACATGCAGCCGGCACAGACGGCGTTCGCGCAACAACTGGCCGCGAGCGAGCAGTCCATCATCAGCCTCCTCAAGCTGAGCGATCGGCAGATTTCCTCGATCAACGATGCCATGGCCGCGCACACCGGCCCCTACGGCTTCGGCATGGAGCACACGCCCGTCGAGCAATCCGGCGCCTTCCAGGCTATCGCGGCGGATCGGCTGCAAGCGGTCGCTCAGACGCTCGGCCTCACGATCGAGCAGTTGACGCAGCAGCTCGCCGACGCGCAGAAGGCGATCGACCTCGCCCCGCAGCGCCGGCAGATGGAAATCGCGCTGATGGAAGCCCAGGGCGATGCTGCCGGCGCCCTGGCCGCCAAGCGCGCGGACGAACTCGCGGCGATGGATGCTACCTTGCGGCCGCTGCAGCAGCAAATCTACGCGGCGCAGGATCAGGCGAAGGCCGCCGATGCTCTCGTCGCCGCTCAGGAGGCCGCTGCGCAGGCCATGGCTGGCGCCAGGGACGCGATGCGGGCGACGCAGGACTACTACGTCCAGCAGGCGAAAGACGCAGCCGCGGCCATGGAGGATGCCCGGGGCGCGGTCTGGGCAGCCTTCGACCGCGAGGCGCAGCGGGTCTCCCAGTTGCAGGCCGATCTGCAGACCCAACGCCAGGCGATCTGGCAGGCCTACGACACCGAAGCCGGGAAGCTGAAGACTCTGGGCGACGCGATGCGCGGGTTCGGCGCGTCCCTGCGGGAGGCCGCCCTGCACATGCAGACCGGTGCCGGCGCCCCGAACGCCTTCGGTGCGGCGCAGTCCCAATTCCGTGACCTCTACCGCCGTGCCAAGCTCGGGGATCAGACCGCACTCGGCCAGCTCGGGGCTGCCGGGCAGACCTATTTCGGGCTGGCCGAATCCGTCGCGGTGACACACGAGGATGTCCTACGCATCTTCGCCGAGGTGCAGAACGCCTTGACCGATTCCGCAGCGGTCGCCGACCGCAATGCGAATGTGGCCGATCAGCAGCTCGCAGCCCTGCAGGCCCAGGTTGAGGCCGTCGTCGGCACGCGGGAAACAGCGCAATCGATCGAGGCCATGCTCGCTGACTTCGCCACCGCGAAGCAGGCCGCGGATGCCGCATCGGCGCAGCTCGAAATCTCCCGGGTGCAGGTCGAGCACCTGGTCGGCATCAGGGCAGGCGTGCAGAGCCTCGCCGACGCCATCGCGGCGTTTATCGCAGCGCAAGGCGCCTCACGCGCGGCCAATGCCGCAGTCCCGAGGATGACCCCCGGCGGGCAGCAGATCATCTCGAACGGGGTATCGACCCTCGCCCTGGATCCGGCCACGGCAAGCGGCGGCTGGCTGCATACCCCGTCGGGGAGCTGGAGCGTGCAGGAACTGCGCCAAATGGCGAGCGGCTTCGCCGGTGCGGGCGGCAACCTCGTTGACGCCTACAACACGTGGCGGTCGGCCGGCGGATCGTTGCAGCAACTCGACGCCGCGCTCGGCTGGGCGCCGGATACCGCGGAGAGCTGGGCCCGCGCGAACGGATTGCCGGTAAACGAGCTTCCGGCCTACAGAAGCGGTACCGGCTTCGTTCCCGAGACAGGCCCCGCGCTCTTGCATCGCGGCGAGCGGGTGACCTCCGCGCCTGCGAACGACGAACTGGTCGCCGAGATTCGAGCGCTGCGAGAAGAGGTTTCCGCCCTGCGCGAGACGAGCGAGAAAACCGAAACGCACACCCGCAAGACGGCCAATCTGACCGAAGCCGTCACGCAAGGCCAGCTCACTTTCATCGTCGCGACCGCCGCGGCGTAGCGCGACATGAACGTGATTCCCGCGCTCGCGATCACGGACGCGATGCTGACCTATAGCTCCGTCTCGGAACCGGATGCGGGATCGCCGAGCACCGAGCCGATCTACGACGCTGGCGTGAGCTACGCACTTGCTGCCGTCGTGATCAGCACGACAACGCATCGGAAGTACGAATCTCTGGCCGCAGCAAACCTGGGCAACGCGCTCACCAATACCACGAAGTGGCTCGACATCGGCCCGACGAACAAGTGGGCGATGTTCGATATCCTGCGGAACACGCAGACCATCGCGCCGTCACCGATCGTCGTGACGATCGTCCCTGGCGAGCGCATCAACTCGATCGCCGTGCTCGGGCTGGACGCGACGAGCGTCACCGTGATGATGACGGGGCCTGGCTCGCCTGCCCCACTCTATTACACGCACACCGAGGACCTCAACACCCGCGAGGTGCTGAACTGGTACGACTATTTTTTCGAACCGTTCAGCACGCGACCGGCATTCGCGCTTTTCGATCTGCCGCCGTATTCCAACGGGATCATCACCGTCACGATTACGAACACGGTCGGCGACGCAAAATGCGGTGCCATCGCGATCGGCACGTTTCAGTACATCGGCGAGGCGCAGCAGGAAGCCGAATCCGAGGAATTGAACTTCTCGACCATCACGCGCGAGACGACCGGAGAAGCGGTGCTCGTGCAGCGCCGCAGTCTGCCTAAAAGCACGCAGCGCGTGCTCTGCGACAAGTCCCTCGTCAACCAGGTGCGCGAACTGCGAACGGCCTTGAACGCGACGCCTGCGGTGTGGTCCGCACTCGACGATCAATCGACGCATGAATTCTTCGATGCCCTGCTGATCCTGGGCATCTACCGGCAATTCCGGATAACGCTCGCCGATCCGACCTGCACGATCAATTTGGAAGTCGAGGAAATCTGATGACTATCGACGCACTGCCACAAGCCCCTTCGACGTCCGACCCGACGAATTTTGCGACGGAGGCCGATGCGTTCATTGCCGCGCTGCCGACATTTCGAACGCAGCTCAACACGACGGCGGCAGGGATCAACGCGAGCGCCGCCGGCGGCGGTGTCACGATCCCCTACACCTTCAGCGCGACGATCACCGACGCCGATCCTGGCAACGGTTACCTGCGGCTATCCAGCGCCACGCAGAACGCCTCGACGACGCTGCGTCTTGACCTCCTCGATGCGGCCGCGGTGGACCGCACGGCGACGCTCGCGACGTTCGACGATTCCACGAGCACGGTCAAGGGCCAAGTCCGCGTTCAGAAGGTCGGGGACGGTTCGAAATGGCTGCTCTTCGATCTCACCGCGATGTCCGCGCCGGGCTCCCCCGATCCGGGCTACCGCAACTTCACGATTGCGAATGTCGATTCGAGCGCCGCAAGCCCCTTCATCGAGGGCGACGATATCCTCGTCATGTTCACGCGCACCGGCGACAAGGGTGACACCGGCGCGACCGGCGCGACTGGCGCGGCCGGGAATGCGCTGGTCCTCCTCTCGACGGTCACGGCGAACAACTCGGCGACCGTCGATGTCGAGACCACGCTCGATGCCACCTACGACGCCTATCTCCTGATCGCGACCGGAGTCACGATCGCGAACGATAGCGAATCCCTGCGCTGCCAGTTGAAGATCGGCGGGGCCTATCTCGCCACGTCGACCTATTTCTACCACGCCTCCGTGCCGAATTCATCGGCAGCGACCTATTCCGGTGTGAACGCGGCATTGGCCGGCATGGAAGCGTCGATCCGCATATCCGGCGCGATCGGCAGCGCGGCCGGCGAGCACATCAACATCGAGGTGAAGATTTCCAATCCTGCCGGGACGACGCTATCGAAAACGATCCGCTGGAGCGGCGAGGCGATCAACAATTCCGGCGAAATTTACCCGATCACGGGTGCGGGAGGCAATGGCGGCACCGCGGCGCTCACCGGGCTGCGGTTCTTCGCCTCGCTCGGCAACATTCTGTCCGGGGACTTCCGGCTGTACGGCTACAAGAGGGTTTGAGGCGGCGGCGTGGCGATCCATTATCACGCGACGGCGGAGGGGAACATCCCCTTCACGGCGGAAGAAGAGGCGGCCTTGCAGACGGCAGAAGCCGCGAGCGTGCAGGCAGCGGCGCAGACTGCTGCGGCCGTGCAGGCGCGTGCGGACATTCTCCTGCATGCCGACCAGCTCGAGGCGAGCGGTGATGAGCTCGGCGCCATGAAACTGCGGCTATCACTCATGCCGGGATGGCCGCCCGGTCCCTGACTTGCGGGCGGACTTGCACCATGGCGTTGGCGAACTGGTCCATCCCGAAGGGCGGGCCGAGGTTGCGGCCGTTGCGCGCGTCGACGAGCAGGACCGACCAGCCGAGCACGGAATAGCGCCCCGCCCGGGCCGGATCGAGAAAGAATTCGACGGCATGGCGCCTGCCATCGATGAAGATGGCGGCATCGGGCCGCAAGGTCGCCTCGAGATGAGCGACGTTCTCGGCGCCGCAGAAGACGGCCCCCTCGGGCGCGCCATCGATGTAGATCATGTCGGGCCGCTCGATTGGGCGCTCGGCGAAGCAAACCGTCGCACGGCCGTCGAGATCGCAGGATGTGCCGGCGGAATAGACGACCTCGCAGAAGCCGCGCAGATCGCCCGGAATCGCCGCGCGCGTGGCCTCGGCCCAGGCCTGCGAAGGTTCGAGCGAGACCAGGCGCCCGCGGCCGTTCTGATGCAGCGCATGGGCCATCACGACGGTCGAGACGCCGCTGCCGTATTCGAGCACACTCTCGGGCCGCGTCGAGCGGATGTGCAGGTATAGCAGCGCCAGATCGATGAAATCGGGCCGATAGGAATATCTCGGCCGCGCCGCGCGGAACTCTGCGATTCGAGCCACGGCCCCGGATTCAACCAGGTAGGCGTGCGCATCAATCTGCGTCAAACGGTCCTGCTGGATCACCGCCGAGCACAGATCCTGCAGCGCCTGGGCATGCGCCGGATCGGCTGGATCGACGTGTAACGTGTATTGCCGGAAGCTCGTTTTCGTGACCGCGAAGGGAAGCCGCTCCTCTTCCAGGATCGGCACTCGCGCGAAGCGTTTGAAGTCGAAGTCCACCTTGCAAGTCCGTTGTACGCCTTGAGGAAGGGCGACCGGAGCGGTTGCAGCCGCCCCGGCCCCTTAACCCACAGAACACACCTGTGAGCCAGGACTAGGCCCTCCCGCCCCGTACGGAGCCGGGAAAGCCTATCACGCACCGTCCTCGCTCGCTTTTCCGGGAGCAAGGAATGTCCGAAACGCCCTTCGAGGAAGTCGACCGCATCGAACGCCGCAGGTCAGAAGGCTCCCGGGTGCAGGTCTGGCACCTGATCGCCTCGGTGCTCGGGATCGTCCTCGCGCTGCTCCTACAGACTGGGACGGCCGTCTGGTGGGCGGCGACCATATCGAGCGACGTGCGCAACGAAAAGCTAGCGCGCGCCGCGGACAAACGGACACAGAAGGAAATAGACTCGCGCCAGGACGATGATGCGAGGCGCTCAGAGGACAGGAGGCTTGCCGAGGTGAAAGAGATCAACTCGAAACTGGACTGGCTGATAAAGAATCGGCGATGAGCGAAGTCTCCCTGAAGGAATATCTCGAAGCGCAAATCAAGTGGCTCGATCGTCATTTCGACGGGCAGATACGAGCGATCGACATCAGCACCGCGAAGGCCGCGGCCCAGATCGACAAGCGTCTGGAGGGCATGAACGAGTTTCGCGATTCGCTGCGCGACCAGGCCGCGCGATTCGAGACGAAAGAAGGTTCGGACCTGAAACTGCGGCCGATCTACGACAGACTCGAAACGCTCGCCCAGGCGCGGGCATTCGCCGACGGAAAGACCATGGTGATCAGCGGACTCGTCGCGTTCGGCGCGAGCGTTCTGGTCACCGTCCTTGCTCACTGGATAGTCAAATGACCCCCGAATTCCTGATCGAGCGCGCCCTGATCCTCAGCGCCGGCCTGGCGCTGCTCGCCGCCTGCGCCGCGCCGATCGAGCGGCCCATCGAAGGTCCGGCCGTGCAGCCGCCGGCGGGCTGGGCCGCCTACTGCGCGCGCCATCCGGAGCGCGAGGAATGCCGATGACCCGCGATTACGCGACGCTCGATCGCGTCAACGACCAGGTCAACGCCGACGTCGCCTACACGCCCGACGACGAGCAATTTCACGTCGCCGACTATTGGGAGGACGTGCGTGCGAGCGGCCGCGGCGATTGCGACGACTACGCCGTCACGAAGCTGCGCCGCCTGCTCGAGCTCGGCTGGCCGAAGGACGATCTGCGCCTGGCCATCGTTGGCGTCGACGTGCCGGGCGATCATGCGGTGCTCTGCGCCCGCACCGAAGACAGCCGCTGGTGGGTGCTCGACAACCGCTACCCGCACCCGAGCCGGCCGGCGCTGCTGCCCTATAGCTGGGTGAGTTGGGGGCTGGGGCGGGAGTGGTGCGCGGTGACCTGGGCATGAGCACATTCGATGTTGTATTCGACCGCCTGATCGGCAACGAGGGCGGCTATGTCAACGATCCGAAAGACCCAGGTGGCGAAACCAACTGGGGCATCAGCAAGCGGTCCTATCCGGACCTCGACATCAAGGCGCTCACGCGTGACCAAGCCAAGGCGATCTATCTGCGGGACTTCTGGCAGCGTGGACACATGGATGAGTACGACCCTGCGATCGCATTCCAGATATTCGACTTCGCGGTCAATTCAGGCATCGATACTGCGCTTCGCAAGCTCCAAGCTGCGGTCCGCGTCGCCGACGACGGGCATATTGGCCCGGTAACGGTCGCGGCGATCAAGGCGATGAGCGTGACCGACCTAATCATGCGGTTCGCCGCGCAGCGCCTGCGCTTCATGACGAAGCTGAGGAACTGGCCACAGGCTGGAGCTGGATGGGTGAACCGTATTGCAAACGATCTTGACTATGGTGCGGAGGATTCGTGATGGAAGAACGGCGCGTTACGGATAATGCCAAGGTGGACGGAGCCTACGGCCTGGCCATCCTCTACACGATCGGCTACCTCGCCCTGATGGGTTCCCTCCTGTTGCACGAGATTCCCGCCAGCAATAAGGAATTGCTGCTGACCCTGGCGGGCATCATGTCCGCTGCGCAACTTGGGATCATCAAGTACTACTACGACGGGTCCAAGGGCGCCGACAAGGTCCAGGCCGCGAATATCGCCCGCTCGGTCAAGAGCGAGGCAGTGGTGCAAGAGATCGCCAAGGCTGCACCCGTCACGGCTGCGGCGGTAGTTGCGGCCGCAGCCGGGGCACCGACGCCAGCGACGGCAGCCGATCCAGCAGTCCCACCCACCCAAGAGGCTCCCAAATGAAACTGTTCGCAGTAGCGCTCGCCCTGCTCATGCTCTCAGCGTGCGCATCCACGCCGGAAAAGATCGTCAGCACTCCCGTCGGAGGCACGCTTCCCATTCCGATCAGCAATCCGACCATCGTCACCGATCTGCAGTCAGCCACCTACAACCTGGACCAGGCGGTTGCAATCGGCGCACTCCCGGCGGACGATCCGGCGCCGAAGTGCCTGCACGGCTTCCTGGTCAAAGCCGGGATCGAACTTCCAGCCGGGCAGGCGGCGCCAAAGTCCTTCGCGCCGAAGAATGACGGCTTGGTAAGTCTCGGTGCAATCGCCTACATACAAGTCCAGCAGGCGCGCGTGATGAGCGGACAGGGCGTCACCGTGTCCATGGACTGCAAGGCGCTGCTCGGCCAGTTCGTTCTCGACGGCGCCGCGGGGGTGGCGAAGTTGATCCCGGTGCGGGGCCTGCTGCGGTGACCGCAATCTTCTACCGCGACGGTTACAAGTACCAGCTCGCGGAGGATTACGCCGTCCAGATCGACATCAAGCCAGCCGAGGCGATCGACACGGAATACGTCAGGCTCGGCGCGGATGGCGTGCTGAGCATCAGGAAGGGCTACGCCTGGGACGGTCCGAGTGGGCCGACGGTCGACACCTCGGATTTCATGCGCGGCAGTCTGGTGCACGATGCCCTCTATCAACTCATGCGCGGGGGCTACCTGGACCGCGCCGTCTATCGTGAACGCGCCGACAACCTCCTGCGCTCAATCTGTCTGGAGGATGGCATGCCGCACTTCCGTGCCGAAGGCGTCTATCTGGCGGTGCAGAAATGGGGCGATCCATCGTCCGACCCGGCGAACGAACGCAAGGTCCAGTACGCGCCGAGGTAGTCTGCTGATTCACCCCGCCCGGCTTCGATCCCTGCCGCACGCCGGCCTGTCGACCTTCCCCGCGGCCGAGTGCATCAGCCGGGAGGTAGGCTCCCCGTAGGGCGATCTGACGCGCCGGATGGGCATTCCTGCCGCTGAATTTTCCCCACCGTTTCCAGTTCGGTGCGTTTTTCGCACATTTCCTCCCCCGCATCGGGCTGTCCAAAACGTCATCGATCAAGGCAGTCCCTCCAGCGAAATTCTCGCCAGTTCTCAACGCATCATTTTGGACAGCACGCCAGCGCAAGGATATGCGCTTCAATGAGTTAATCCGCCTGTTTGCGGGTACTGCTGCATCATTGCAGTATGTCCTACTGCGTTGAATCTATTTTCGTTTTTGTCCAACGTCCAAAACCTGTCCAAAACTCGGGCCCTCGACCTGGGGAACCTGCTTGCCGCGCAGGTAACGCCGGGTCATCCCAGGCGAGGTGTGCCCAAGCAGTGCCGTCGGGTCTTTCCCTTGCGCCTCAGCAGCCGTCCCAGACATGGCTCGAAGATCCCGGAGGTCTGCGTTCTCCACCCCTGCCAGCGCGCAGGCGGCCCGCCATTGATCCCTCACCGTCCCATAGCTGGGAGCGCCGCCGCGATTCTTGCCGCGCTTCGTGCTGAACAGGGTCATCGATCGCACATTCCCATTCAGCGCCTTCGCGCGATCGACCGCAGCGCGTAGTTCCGTCGACCACTTCACCACCAGCCTGGCGTCGGTCTTGTCCTGCTTGAAATAAACCCCGTCCTCCAGGATGTCGGCACGGTGAATCTTCACGACATCCATGACCCTTTGCCCGGTCAAATACCACAGGTCCATCATGCATTGCAGGCGCGGGCTGGCGTGGGCGTAGATCGCGTCGAACTCTGCGCGGCCAATCAGGCGTTCGCGCTTTTTCTCTGGCAGGCGCTTGATGCCGATGGCCGGATTGCTCTCGACAAGTTGTTCCTCGAGCGCGTAGTCGAACACTTGGCGCAAAAGCGACAGGCATCGATTCGTCATGTTGGGTATTGCCGAGAATGCGCGCCTGAATTGAGCTACGTCGCGTGGCTTCACTTGGTCGGGCGTGAAATTCTGGAATACGTGCTTCAGCTTGCGGGCCGCAGTCTCGTATTGTTCTGCGGTGGTGAGCTCGATCTTTCGCTTTATGTTACAGAGCGCCGCGTCGATCAGGGCATCCATGCCGCCCTTGGGCCGCTCGAATCTCCGCGCGTACTCAGCGAGGGCCGATTGTAGATCGGCGCCGAGGCGCTCCCACTTTCCGCCTTTCACGAGCCAGTAGGCCCCGTGGCGGGGATAGACACAGGGAGGGAGATGCCGGTTCGCTTTCCGTGGTCTTGGCATGGATATGATCCCTCAGGACGGCAAGGCTACCATCAGGCCGGGTCCAGTGCGCGATACCCATAGCGGACAGCGCAGCGGCCTGGGCCTTGTGGCGCTTCAGTCCGGTAAGTTGCTCAAGCTCGATTGGCGTCAGGCACAGGCTCATGGTGCCCCAACGAACCGTTCCAGCGCTTCCTTGCGCATCCTCCCGAACTCGTCGACCCGGATCAACGTCAGTATCCATCCGATCATGGCGAGGTCGAGCGCGAAGCTCCCGAACCTGTATAGTTTATCTGCGGTGAGCCTGCTTGTGATCTCGACCTCGAAAAGCGTCATTCTCCGTCGCCAGAGGTCGATCGAATAGGCATCCGGGATCAAAAGCATGATCTTTCTAAAACCGCTGTAGCGAATCCCTCCATCGTCAAAGAATTCGTCTTGCAAGTCATCTCGTAAAAGAAGCCACGCTGTTTTGTGGAAATTCTTTGAGACCGCCCCATGGTTTCCAGAAACGATCATCTCGATGATCTCGGAATGCGACCTCGAGACGAGCGGCATACCGCGGCGCCGCGGACGCTTGCCGTTCAGCGTCATCTGCTCGGCAGCCTCGGCAATGGTGAGGAGCTGGGTCATCAATCCGCATCCCTCGCCCGCGCCCGCAATTCGCGCACGAGCAACATGCGCCGCACGCAGTAGGACCGCGCGATGCTCATGCCTTCATCCTCGGAAACGGCCAGCAGTCGCCCGCATGAATCACCGTCCGGCTCGCCTTCTTCGCGGACTCCACGCCCACTCGAACACCCTGCCCGGGATCGGCTCGTTCTTCGGCAGCACGAGACACTCCAGCGCCCGCAGTTCGCCCGTTCGCTTCCTCGCCACGCGCAGGATCAGGTAGCGCCTGCCGGTCGAGGTTTCGAGCCCGTCGCCTGACTGCGGCTCGGGGCCGGTCCAGAAGTTGACGGTGAGGACGGTGCGGGACCATGGGGGTTTCAACCCGGCTCGCCCATCGAATGCACGACATTGCGCAACTCGTCATTGGCATGCAGTTCTGAGAATGACTTCCATCCCTTCTCGGTGAAGTCGGTCGAATAGACCTCACCGCGCGGCTTGATCGGCTGCCAGTGTTCATCGCAGAAAAGGCGATAGTGATGCACGTCCGAACGCCTGCCTTCAGGCGAATAGGGCGGCTCGATCCACAATAGGCGCCGGTCGTCGCAGAACTTCGCTCCTTTGTTCAGTTCGGAAAGTCTCACCTTCACCGCCTCCATGAACCGCTGATCCTCGCGTATCCACAGGTCCAGGCTGTCGCCGTAGAGGGCGAGCGTCTCCACGCTCTTGTGCTTGGCGAGGCCGTCGATGGCGTCCTGCAATGCCGCCGCCCTATCCGCAGCGAGCGAATCCGCAGCACCAGCCTCGGCTCCGGTCGGAGCGCCGGGGGAGAGAGGGTTTCCGGCTTGGGCGGGCTGGGCTGCGGAATCGGTCATGCCGATACCCGTTGAAATGCGCTTTCCAGCCATCCCGTCGCCGTCGCCTCATCCACGTTGAAGGACACGGCAACGACTTGGATGATCTGCGCGCGGGTCGGTGGACGGCGGGGGGCCGCAGCAGGCGCAGCCGTATTGCCTGAATCCATTTCGTTAAGGCTCGCTGCCATGAAGGAAGGACTTACGCGATTGGTGCTATCCGAACGTGTCGGGCCGGAACTACTCTGGTACGGGGCAACAGGGGGCTGCGCCGCTGCGGTTTCCTTGGCTTCGCGCTCCAATCGCGCGGCTTCCTCGGCCCTGATCTTCTCGCGCTCTTGTTCCAGGCGCTTCGCCTCGGCTTCTTTGTGCTCGGCGATGCGGACCTTGACGAGCGCGGCGAGGTCATCCGGTTCCTTGAGGACGATCTGCGCGGTGTCAGCGAAGAGGAAGACGTGCTCGCTTGCGAGTTCTCGGAGCGTATTCAAGTTCAGGCCGATGCGATCTGCTACCGAATTCGCCTCGATCTTCGCCCGCGCCAACTCGGTAGCGACGGCATCCTTCAGGCTGGCAACAGTTTTCTTGCCCTTGATGACGCCAGCGAAATCGGCCGGGACGACCGGCATGTAGGGCTTGCCCAGGCGCTTGTTGAGGCCCGCGACGTGCTCGGCAAAGGCAGTCTTGCCGCCCTGCACGATCTCGATCCGAATCGTTTCCTTGCGCGCCTTGACCAGTTTTTCCAGCATGAGCCGCGTAGTGCGTGCCTGATCGGCGTACAGGGCCACGGTACGGCGCATCTCGTCGATACTGGCAGTCTGAGCCAGAGCGCTGGCTTCGGCCGCTTCCAGGGCATTCTGGGCCGTCTGCAAGGTCTTCACCGCGGCTTCACAGTCGGCGAATGCCTGATCCGTGCTCGGGTTCTTGTCGATGCCCTCGATGAAGGCGCCCAGCCGTTCGCCGAATATCTTCAGGTTGTCGATCAGGGTGATGGACCCCTTGACCTGAATCGACAGGGCCGGGAGTTGCATGGTGGGCGTTGCAGCGGCGGGCGGCAGGACTTCGACGTGCTGGTAGGCGGCCAGATCGGCCTCAAATTGTTTCCAGCCCGCCAGCAATTGTTGAGCACGGCCAGCGACGGCCCGATATTCCATACTGACGCAGCGTTCCGGCGTGCCATCGGAAACCGTGAAGATCACGCGCTTTAAGCCGCCGACCGCGATTTGCTGCTCGAGCTGCCAGTAGTACATGGGATCGAGTTCCTTGGCGCGTACCTGGGCGGCAAGGTCTTCGTTCCAGAGCTTGTGCTCCCATCCGGTTGTGCGGGCGTCATTGATCCCATCGAACGATGCCAGCAGGTAGCCGTTATCGTCGGTGGCAACCAGCGGGAATAGTGGAGCACCGAGCCGTACTTCCACCAGCAGGCGAGCGGCTGCTTCGGCTTTGTGGCCGGCGTCGAACAACGCCTGTTTGTCGGCGTCCACGTCCTCGGCAATGCCGGTAGCCTTCAGCCGTAACAGATCATTGCGCGTCTGATACTTGCTCACGCCCATCATGGCCGGGGCTTCGCTCGCACAGAAATACTTGGCGCGGGCGGCAAGCCATTCCGGCGTGCCTTGCGTGATGGCGAGGATTTTCATCCGCGCATCCCCGGCTCATCGTCTTCCCACGGCACGTCATCCGACATTTGCTGAAATCCGCCCGGCATGTTGGGGCCGCCCTTGCCGGGGACTTGGCGTGGCGCCGCTTTCACGGGGGGCTTTTCCTGTCCCCGGAAGCGCAGACCGCCGACGACTTCGCCCTTGAACGACACGTTGGGATCGGTGAACAGGATGATTTCCTTACCCCGCCAGTCATCGGTATTGTCCGAATTCAGGACTTTGGCGGCGACGTGCAAGTTAGTACTGTTCAGGACCATCGTCTTCTCGAATTCCTTGAAACCGATGATCCACTTGAATTCCGGCGTATCACCTTCTTTGGCGATGTTGACCTGCTTCACGCCCCGAATGGTCACAATTACCGGATCGGGAACGTCCGAGGTCTTGAGGTACTTCGATACGATCATGTCGCTGATTTTCGGCATTGCATTGCTCCTCGTGGTTATCCATCCTATCCAGCCACGCCAGATATTCCGGGTCTTGCTGTTCAAGTTCCGCCAACTGGCGGTCGTCTGATTCCAGTTCAAACATTGTTGTGAAGCCGCCCCATCATCGCGGCATGCACATACCGAATCCGCTGCCCCACCGACCGCCTGGCATGCTCTGCCATCCGGTGAATTTCAGCCGTAGCCAGCGCGGCCGAGTTGTCGATGTCCGTGTTGCGCTTGTCCTGGGCCAGTGCCACGGCGATGTCCTCGCCTGGGGCTAGGGGGCGGCCGTGGATTAGCAGGGGAGCGTTCATGCCAAAAACAACTTGAAAGTCTGTGCGCATGCAATGAGCAGCAGGAGCACGACCGCAACGGTCCACCAGCGCTCGGGCCTGCGATACCAGCGCGGCGCCCAATCGCGCTTGGACTCCTCGAGCACCCAATGGCGCAGCATCTGGCGCAGGGCGGGCCGGTCGAAGCAGGGGCCGGTGTACTTGCTGCCGATGATCGGGGGAGTGCTCATGGCGCCTGTACGGGTATCGGTTCCGCGACTTCTTGCACCAGCGTAACGATGAACACTTCGTCATACCCGCTTTTGTCCGTCTTGACGTTCCTCACTTTCGGAGCGCCGTGCGGCATCTTTCGATCAAGCCATTCCTGCACGGCTTGGATCATGGTAGCTTCGTTGAGTCTCAATTCATTCATTCCGATCATGCCTCGCTCCTTTCCTTTGTCTCGTCCGCTTCTTGTTCGTAGTCATCTAGCCCGCAATCCCCGCCGCAGTCCGGGCACGGAAGCTCGTTCTGTCCGCAGGCGCAAAAATCGCCACCGCATTCGCACTCGACCGTGCCTAGATTGTTGCAAGTCGCGCAGTAGCTCATGCCGTTACCTCCGATTCCGTCTCCACGCCCTCCGGTGCTGCGGGTGGGTCGATCTTTTTCAGCCAGGAAAGGGGAGCAGAATCGAAACGCCCATTGAATGCCAGCGCCTTCTCGCTTATCTCAGCGGCACCGCAAACGGGGCACCGCCACCATACCGTTCGTATCGATTTAATAATCCCGATCTTTCCGTAACTAGTGTCAGTAGTGAACGCACAGCACGTCCGATAGACGCGTACCAAATCCCCCACCTTGATCTGCTCGCTCATCACAGATACCTCCATGCAATCAGCGCCGCTATGACGCAGCACAGTCCAGCGAACAGATCGCCCCGGCGCTGGTCGGCGCGGCCTTGGCGGTAGGGAGCGCGATTGTCGGGGGCGAGGTAGGGGGTCATGAGAATTCTCCTAGAAT
>Ga0209514_10001887_pt1 | contig 34299 bp, 29 predicted proteins | sample Subgrocontami58m_FD_187452 | JGI IMG/M metagenome (GOLD analysis project Ga0209514, IMG submission 187452) | Subsurface groundwater microbial communities from S. Glens Falls, New York, USA - GMW37 contaminated, 5.8 m (SPAdes) (version 3) | ecosystem: Environmental > Aquatic > Deep subsurface >...
GCGGAGTTCGTCCCCTACTCTTATCGGTCTAACATAATCAGCTTCGGCGTGAATGATGGGTAAGATATATTCTTTATCAAAAAAATAATCTCTCTCTGTATGAAAACTTCTCATCATATCCTCGTATGCGGCATGAACGTATTTAAATAAACTTGCGTAAAAAATAATTCCTGCCGGGTCAGCATCATAAAAATAGACCTTTACCTTTGTAGTGAACATTGTTTCTCTCTTTTATTATTGCAAATTTAATCAACTCTTATCCATTTCACATTAACTTTTTTGTGATTAATTTGGTGCAAAATTATATTTGAATAAATGCGATTTATAAAAATCAAATACCTTTTAGCCATAATATTCTTAGCCATCTCGTATTTATTGTCTGCTCAGAGTGACAGTAAGAAAGAATATTATTCAAACGGCAACCTTAAATCCGAAGGTGCAATCGTTAACGGCCGAAGAAACGGTCTTTATAAAGAATATTACGAAAGCGGTAAACTTTGGAAGGAATGGAATTTTGAAAACGGAAAAGAGGAAGGGGTTTCAATTTGGTACTTCGAGGATGGGAAAAAAAGTATGGAATGGAATTACCGCAACGGAAAACTTGAAGGAAAATCCAAATGGTATTATGAAACGGGAGAACTTTGGGCAGAACCGGTTTATGTAAATGATATTCAAAGCGGCTCTAGCAGCACCTACTACAAAAGCGGTAAACTTCAAGCAATATGGAATTACATTAATGGCAAACTAAACGGTGAATCAAAAATATTCTTCGAGAACGGAAAAGTTGAAGTAGAGCGTAATTATGTTAATGATAAACTTGACGGCAAAAGCAAAGTATATTATGATTTTGGTACGATCGCTCTTGATGCAAATTACCAGAATGATCAGCTTGATGGAATCTCTTACCTCTATTATCCTGATGGCAAAATTAAAGTGATTGATACATATGAGAACGGTCAGATCATTAAACGCGAACGTTTTGATTACGGTGCTAAAGTTAGCAAGGTAGAAGAAAATTTTGATGAATACTGGGATGAAGGCACTTTGAAAAGACAAGTTACTTTTAAGGAAGGAAAACTTGACGGATTGATAAAAGAATATTACGTCAGCGGATTTATCAAATCTGAATTAAACTATAAGTCCGGTTCGTTAGAAGGAGAAAGTAAATATTACAATGACGGCGGAACTATTGTAGAGATTGCACAATACATTAGCAATATGAAGAATGGGACATCAACAAAATTCAATAAAAATGGCATTAAAGTAGCCGATGTAAATTATACTAATGGTTTGCGTGAAGGTTCTGCAAAAACATTTTATCCAAGTGGTGAAGTTGAATCGGAACAGATTTACCAAAATGATAAACTAAATGGAGTTGTAAAAATATTTTCCAAAGTCGGAATTCTTAATGCTGAGGTAGAATATAAGAACGGATTGAAAGACGGAATTACAAAATATTATTTCCCGAACGGTAATGTTTCTGATTTCCAGACTTATAAAAATAATCTGCTTGATGGAAAATGTTTTACGTATGATGAGAGCGGGAAAATTATTTCATCAACTGAATATAAAGAAGGTGAATTGGTTAAGTAATCTTTTTAATAATGAACTGATCCATAAACTCACTGCCGAATGCAAGTGAAGGAGTGTAAGTCCCGGATTTAAGAGTATTTTTCAGAACTCTTTCTACGCTTTCGGCTGCTCCAATTGCAGTTAGATTGTATCCTTCCATAACTTGATAAACTTCTTCAATCATTTTCCCTTTTGAATTTTCAACTCTGCCCCATATATATGTTTTAGTTGAATCGCGTTTTGATTTTACTGGTCCTGTTAAAATTTTCTTCATAAATATTGCTACGATACTTTTTATTAAAGGTATCTTTAAAATTTTCAAGAAGAAAAGAACAAGTGATTTTGCTTTAACCATTAGTCTCGGCAAGGCAATATAAACTTCCACATTGGGAATCTTTGTTGATTGATACGATGAATAAACATCTCCCCACGGAATTGAAAGTCCGCAAAACGAAAAATTTTTTATTTTAATATCAACCGTAAACTCGCCAATATTAGATTCTATCAATTTTCCATCACGCCTAATTCTCCCGGTACCGCCAAGAAATTCCAGTGTTGTTAACCAAGTGCCTCGTGAAATTTTCCCGCCTTTGTTTGAAAATCCTAATTTCAAATGAGTGGCATCGGGCATTTGTTCGCTTAATCTCTTTGCAAGACAATCAGTTGGAATAATATCAAAGCCAACACTCGGTAGAAATACAACTCCCTTTTCTTTTGCTTTTTGATTCAGATAAAATGCAAGATACATTGCGGGAATCTCGCCTGTGATATCAAGGTAGTTGCATTTACATCTTAAACACGCTTCCATAATTTCTTTAGCAGTGAACTTAAAAGGACCCGCACAATTTAGAACAGTATGTACTCCGTTTAATGCAGCATCTAATTTTTCATTATCATAAAGATCAACCGCTATGTATTCACAATTATATTTATGAGAAAGATCTTTCAGCGCTGCTTCATTTCTTCCGGAAAGAATTGGTTTTATTCCTCTTGAAATCAGTTCTTCTATAATTAGTTGTGCAGAATATCCATTCGCACCGTAAACCATTAATTTATTATTTGATATTGCCATTTCTTCAACAAATATTAATTTAGAAATTATTTTAGCAAAGTATCGGGATTTAAATTTAGCGCTTCTATATCCTTAAAATAATTTACAGTTCCTACTTTTAACTCAACAGTAGAAGCGTCATCGCAAACAATAATTGCTTTTGGATGAAGCTGTAATGCACTTACCGTCCACATGTGATTTAGTCCTTCTTCAACTACTTTATTCAATGCCCTTGCTTTATTATGACCGATAATAATTACTAAAACTTCTTTTGCATCCATCACTGTTTTAACGCCAACTGTTAATGCCGTCTTTGGAACTTTGTTTATATCGTTATCAAAAAATCTTGAGTTGGCAATTATTGTATCCATTGTTAAAGTTTTTACACGTGTGAGAGAGCCTAAAGAGGAGCCGGGTTCGTTAAAAGCAATATGTCCGTCAGGTCCTATTCCGCCTAGGAATAAATCAATACCGCCAAAATTTTTAATTTTTTCTTCATATTTCTCACATTCAGCTTCTAAGTTGTCCGCATTTCCATTTAAGATATTTACATTACTTTTTTTAATATCAATGTGACCGAAAAATTTACTCCACATAAAATAATGATAACTCTCGGGATGAGTTTCTGGAAGCCCGACGTATTCATCCATATTGAATGTAACAACATTTTTAAAAGAAATTTTTCCCGAGCCGCAAAGCATTATCAATTCTTTATACAATCCTATAGGAGAAGAGCCTGTAGGTAATCCGAGTACAAATGGTTTTGACGGAGATGGATTAAATTCTAAAAGTTTTGATGCGACATAATTAGCCGCCCATTTAGAGACTAATGCATAATTCGGTTGAATTATTAATCTCATTTTTACTCCTGTAGTTTATGAATAATTAATTCCTAATCTGACATTCCTCTTCGTATTCTTTCATTTTTTGTTAATTCAAATACCTTTGATAATAAATTTTTGTCAGCGTTTGTAAATTCAACCTTTCTTCTTGCCATAACTTTTTTAGCAACTTCAATTCCGTTGTTTAAATTATAAGTTGTCATCGAATCAGCACCGCCCCATGCGAAAGAAGGAATATATTTTGGAGGAAATCCTGAACCGAAAACATTACTCGCAACACCGCAAACTGTACCCGTATTAAACATAGAGTTTATTGAAGTTTTGGAATGGTCGCCCATTGTTAAACCAACAAACATCTTTCCTGAATCAACTTGTTTATCATTTATAATTACTTTTATGTTTCCATAATTATTCTTTAAGTCGCTGTTATTTGTATCAGCGCCTAAATTGCACCATGGTGAAATGTAGGAATGACCAATAAATCCGTCGTGCTGTTTATTTGCGTAAGAATGAATTATAGAACCTTCAACTTCACCACCCACTTTACAAAACTCACCAATGCTTGTATTTTCATAAATTTTGGCAGCGATTTTAATAGTCGAATTATCGCCTACGAAACATGGTCCGACTATAACGGAATTGGACAAAACTTTTACATTCTTGCCAATGTAAACCGGGCCCTCTTCTGCATCTATTACAACTCCCGGTTTTATTACCGAACCATCTCCAATAAAAATATTTTTTTTGTTTAATAAAACAGCCCCTTTATAAATTTTTCCACGAATATTTTTCCTTTTGGATTTGAGATAAACAAAATCTGAGAGTATTTGTTCGCCATTGTTTGAAATTAAATCCCATGGATAATTAATAATTGTTGCTTCACAATTTGCACTTTCAATTCCTTCAAAAAGATCTTTTGAAAGAACAGAATCTAATTTTGTAATTACTTTTTTCAAATTATTACCGCTTAGTTTTGCAGCTGCAAAAACTTCTCCCGAAAAATAAAGAGCATCCCCTTTTTTAGAAATCTGTTTAATCGTTTTCGAGTTTAAGATCACTCTTCCGTTTACAAACAAACACGAATCGAGTCCGCTCAAATTATTAACCGATACGTTCTTATTAATCTCTTTTACTTTCTCTTCAAGATACTTTCTGCAATGCAAAAATATTTTAGCCGAAGGAAATGAATTTTCAATCTTTTCTCTTAATGTTAAAATGCCGCAGCGCAGATCATAAACGGGACGCATATAAACAAGGGGTAATAGATTCTCATATTTTTCGTCTTCAACAATGCAAATATTCTTAATCATTTATCTGCCCAATTAATTGTTGATTTAAAATAGAAAAAAAAGACGTCATTTTAAGGGCGTCTTTCATAAAATGTATTTAGTCTTTCAATTCGTGCCAAACTCAATATCCATCTTAGGCAGGAAATAATTAAATTAATATTGAAAGAATAAGAAAATATTGAGTTTTGTTCTTGTAAAATTTCTTGTCTTAACAATTTGTTAATCAATTTTTAACAATTTAGTAACAGTTAAATCCTAATTTTGCAGTGCTTTTACAAATAGTTATTAAATGAATATGTCTAAGAAGAAAATTCTTTTCATTTGCGGATCGCTTAATCAGACTTCTATGATGCATCAAATCTCGCTGCATATGCAAGATTTCGATTGCTACTTTACGCCATACTACACAGATGGATTTATAAATTATCTAGTCAGTATCGGTTATATAAAGTTTTCAATACTCAACGGCCAATTCAGGTCTAAAACTGAAGACTACATTCATAAAAATAATCTTCAACTTGATTACCGCGGAGTAACCCACAACTACGATTTAATATTTACATGTGCTGACTTGATCATACCAAAGAACATCCGCAAGAAAAAAATAATTCTTGTTCAGGAAGGAATGACCGATCCGGAAACATTAATGTTCCACCTGGTTAAATATCTCAAACTTCCGCGTTGGCTTGCAAGTACTTCAACTATGGGAATGTCGGATCAGTATACATTATTCTGCGTTGCTTCCGAAGGTTATAGAGATTTTTTTATAAGTAGGAAAGGTGTTAAGTCGGAGAAAATTATTGTAACCGGAATTCCAAACTTTGATAATCTGAAGAAATTTGCAAAGAGCGACTTCCCGCACAAAAATTTTGTACTTGTGGCAACTTCCGATGCACGCGAAACTTATAAAATTGAGAACAGAAAAAAGCTAATTAAAGATTGCGTCAAAATTGCAAACGGACGGCAGCTTATTTTCAAACTGCATCCAAACGAAAATATTGAACGCGCAACAGAAGAGATTAATAAATACGCTCCCGGCGCATTGATCTACACAAACGGAAATATTAATTACATGATTGCTAACTGCGATGCTTTGATCACTCAATTTTCTACTACGGTTTATGTAGGCATTTTATTTGGCAAGGAAGTGCACTCCGCTTTTGATATTGAAGAACTGAAACGATTGATGCCGATTCAAAACAATGGAACATCTGCAGAAAAAATTGCCGAAATTGGAAAACATATTCTTAGATTTCCTCAAACATCTTTAGATGAAATTCACAAAAAGTTTGAATTAAGTTTGGCTAAAACGTGAAGATCATTACAGTCATACAAGCACGAATGTCATCAACACGGCTGCCAGGTAAGGTGATGCTGCCTTTATTAGGTAAGCCGTTATTGATCCGTATGATTGAACGTGTAATCTCAGCACAACATGTCGGTGATGTAATAATTGCAACATCAACTAATCCTGATGATGATGAAATTGAAAAATTGTGTGTTCAAAATAATTTGATTTGTTTCCGTGGACATTTAACCGACCTTTTAGACAGACATTATCAAGTTGCAAAGCAATTTAATGCAGATGCCGTAATAAAAATTCCGTCCGACTGTCCTCTCATAGATCCTAAAGTGATTGATAAAGTTATTGGTCATTATGTTAGTTCCGATGAGTTTGATTTTGTAAGTAATCTGCATCCGGCAACTTATCCGGATGGAAATGATGTTGAAATATTTTCTTTCGAATCACTTGAGTGCGCATGGAAAGATGCAACAAAAGATTACGAACGCGAGCATACAACCCCGTTCATTTGGGAACATCAAGATGTTTTTTGTGTTGGGAACATTACTTGGGAAACCGGTTATGATTATTCATCTACTCACAGATGGACAATTGATTTTCCGGAAGATTATGAGTTTATCAGAAAAGTTTATGATGAACTCTATTCAACAAATCCCGCCTTTAGTCTAAACGATATATTAACTTTGCTTAGACAAAAACCGGAAATCGCTGAAATAAATCAGCAGTATCTTGGTAAATACTGGTACGAAGACCATCTTAATGAATTAACTCATATAGACGAATTCAAAAATAAAATCAAACGAAATGAATAAGAAAAAATTAAAAGATCTAGAGCAGACAGCAATACGTGTACGTGAACATATTATTCGAATGAGCGGCAACGGCGGATGTTTTATCGGTGCATCATTATCATGTGCCGACCTTATCGTTTATCTTTACAAAGAATTTTTAAATGTCTCACCAAAAAATTTTCAAGATCCAAACCGTGATTATTTTTTCCTCTCGAAAGGACACGATGTTCCTGCGCTTTATGGTACATACGTTGAACTTGGCTGGCTTGAAGAAGAAAGATTAAAGAATCATCTTAAAACAACCGACAATATTTATTGGCATCCAAACAGAAACATTCCCGGAATTGAATTTCACTCCGGTTCGCTAGGGCATAATCTTTCTGTTGCAATGGGTGTTGCAATGGATTGCAAATTGCGTAAACAGAAAAATAAAATTGTAGTTGTTGTAGGTGATGGTGAACTTAACGAAGGATCAATGTGGGAAGCGTTGCTCGTTGCATCCGCATACAAACTAGATAATCTTATAGTTGTTGTTGACCGCAATCAATTTCAGGCAAATATGCAGACAGAAGATTTAATCCCCCTTAAACCACTGACTAAAAAGTTTTCTGCTTTCGGATGTTCCGTTAAGAAAATTAATGGTCATAAATTTGAGATGATGGAAGAAACATTTAACAAATTCCCTTTCGAGAAAGGAAAAGTTTCAGTTGTAATTGCAGAGACAACGCGTGGCAAGGGATTACCAAGCATTCAAAAGAGAGCCGATCGTTGGTTTGTAAATTTTAAGGAAGAAGAAATAGAACAGCTTTTAAAAGAACTTCACGGCAGCAAAAAAACTAAATTAACTTCAGAAACTATTGTGGCGAGATAAGATGACTTACGAAGATTTAATATTTGAACTAATAAACAAAGATGACCGATATATGATAATGACTTCCGAGAATAGATCGGCGATGAGAAACATTACGGCTAAAATTAAAAATAATTTTATTGACACCGGAATAACCGAACAGACATTAATAGGGATGGCAGCGGGACTTGCTTTACGCGGTAGAATTCCAATTGTTCATGCACTTGCAACTTTTCTCACAATGCGAGCATTCGAGTTTATTCGCACAGATGTTGGAATTGGAAATCTACCGGTTAAAATTGTCGGGGCTGTTCCGGGATTTTTATCGGACGGAAACGGTCCAACTCATCAAGCTATCGAAGATGTTTCGATCATGCGTGGAATTCCAAATGTAAATGTATTTTGTCCAGCGGATGAAGATGATATGCTGAAATGTTTACCAAATATTTTTGAATATCCTTCCCCATTTTATATTCGCTACAACAATACAAAACCGGTTGTAGAACACGGCAAATATGAATTTGGTAAAGCAGAAATTTTTGATGAAGGAAAAGATGTCGCAATTCTTGTTTATGGATTTCTTTTCGGGCAAGCCTTCAAAGCAAAGGAGATTTTAGAATCAAATGGTATTTCAGTTAGATTGATTAACATCCGCACTCCAAAACCGGTTGATGAAAATGCAATCTTAAAAGCTGTTGATGAATGCAAACTCATTGTTACAATTGAAGATCATTTTATAACCGGCGGACTATATACGATCCTGGCTGAAGTACTTTTACGAAACAAAAAGACTGCTAATGTTCTTCCCTTTGCATTTATGAATAAATGGTTCAAGCCCGGTTTGTTGAATGACGTGCTTGAGTATGAAGGATTTACGGCGGAACAGGTATCGGAGAAAATTTTAAGCGAATTAAAATAGAACACTGATTTTTATGATCACTATGATTTCCTATGATAATCATAAAATATCATAAATAATCATAATGATCTGCGTTCCATTAAAGAGGAAACTATGCCAAACAAAATTAGTTTAACAAACGACTTCCCCGAAATAAAAAAATCAAACGAGCTTTACAATCGTGCACTGGGATTAATTCCTTCCGTAACACAAACACTTGCAAAAGGTCCGGGACAATGGATCAACGGAGTTGCACCAAAATATTTAGTAAAAGGAAAAGGATCTCATGTTTGGGATGTTGATGGTAACGAATATATTGATTACATGATGGGAGTTGGTCCGCTATCGCTTGGGTATGCATATCCAAAAGTTGATGAAGCAATAAAGAAACAATTGGAAGATGGGATTACTTTTTCAATGATGCATCCGCTCGAAGTTGAAGTTGCTGAAATGATTCGTGACATCATTCCGAATGCAGAAGCTGTCCGATACAGCAAAACCGGCGCTGATGCAACTAGTGCGGCAGTCCGACTTGCGCGTGCATACACAGGAAAAAATAAAATATTATGCTGCGGCTATCACGGCTGGCATGATTGGTATATTGCGGTTACAACACGCAACCAAGGAATTCCTGAAGTTGTACAGGCTCTTTCTTTTACATTCAATTATAATGATATTGATTCTGTAAAGAATTCAATTGATGACGATGTTGCTGCAATAATTCTTGAACCTGTTGTGTTCGCTGAACCGAAAGATAATTTTCTTCACAAACTTTCAGAGTTGTGTGAACAAAGAGGAATAGTTTTGATCTTTGATGAAATGTGGACGGGATTTAGAATGGCTCTCGGCGGCGCACAAGAATATTTTGGAATTACTCCCGATCTTGCAACGTACTCAAAAGCCGTTGCTAACGGAATGCCGATTTCTATTCTTACAGGAAAAAGAAAAATTATGGATCTTGCCGATGAAAATATTTTCTTCTACACAACTTTCGGCGGTGAAGCATTATCTCTTGCTGCTGCAAAAGCAACAATTGAAGAATTGCGTGATAAGAATGTGCCAAAGTTTTTAGATGATCAAGGGAAAAAATTAAAAGACGGTTATAATTCAATAGCTAATAAATTAGGACTAGATTTCACAAAAACAATTGGCTACAATTGGCGTTCGATGGCAACGTTTGATGAAAGAGCCGGTGATCCGCTGATTCAAAAATCATTGATGCAGCAGGAAATGATAAAGCGCGGAGTTCTATGGCAAGGATTTTTTAATATGTCGTTCTCACACAGTAACATAGATGTAGATTATACACTTCAAGCTTTAGAAGAATCGCTTTCTGTTCTGAAAAAAGCAGTTAAAGAGAATAAATTGAAAGAATCTTTACACGGAATTCCAGTACAGCCCGTCTTTAGGAAAGTAGATAATTTTAATATGAAGCCGGTTAAAAAATAGTATAGAGTGAAGAACGTAAAGTGCATTTAAGGAATTTATAGATGGGAATATTTTCACTTAAAAATAAAACTGCAATTGTAACCGGTGCTTTAGGATTAATCGGCAAAGAACATTGCAAAGCATTAAGCGAAGCAGGAGCTAATGTTGTTGTAGCTGATATTGATGGATCAAAATGCTCTGAACTTGCAAAAACATTATCTACTGAATCAATTGGTGTTTCACTTGATGTAACTAAAAAAGATTCGATTCAAAATTTGCGTGATATTATTTTGAAAAAGTTCGGGCATATTGATGTTCTTGTTAACAATGCTGCTATTAATGATATGTTCGAAGACCCAAAAGCTGCAACCGAGCAATCGAAGTTTGAGAATTATCCTCTTGAACTTTGGCAAAAATCAATTGATGTTAATTTAACCGGAGTTTTTTTGTGTTCGCAAATTTTCGGAACAGAGATGGCAAAACAGAAAAGCGGAAGTATAATTAATATTGCTTCTACATATGGTATTACCGCACCGGATCAATCACTATATATTAACAAAGACGGAACCCAATCATTCTACAAACCGGCTGCTTATTCCGCGACTAAGGGCGCTGTGATAATGTTCACTAAATATCTTGCGGCATATTGGGGAAAAGACGGAGTTCGTGTAAATACTTTAACTCCGGGCGGAGTAGAAAACAATCAAGATGAATTTTTTATTGAAAAATATTCTTCTAAAACTCCATTGGGAAGAATGGCAAAGCCATCAGATTACAAAGGCGCATTAATTTTTCTCGCAAGCGATGCATCAAGTTATATGACAGGAGCTAATTTAATAGTTGACGGCGGATGGACTTGCTGGTAAATAAATAAGGTTAATCATAATGAAGCGCATTTATATCATAGATACAAATCAGATAATTTATGCATAAACCCCACGCTTCAGCGTGGGGATGGCAAACTAAAAACAACACATGGCTTTAGCCATAACAAAAATTATGTCAAACGTTAAAATATGGATACATGCAGTTTGGTGCACGAAGAACCATGATCGCATTCTCACTAAAGATATTAGACAACAACTTTTTCAGCATGTGAGGGAGAACGCAAAAGAGGAGCAGATTTATATTGATTTCATTAATGGAGATTTAGATCACATACACTGCTTGTTAGCATTAAATGCAGATATGACGATCGCAAAAGTTATGCAACTGATAAAAGGGGAAGCCGCATATTGGGCAAATAAAAACTCGTTGCTAAAATCGAAATTGGAATGGGCGGATGAGTACTTTGCGGTATCTGTCAGTGAATCAATGCTAAATAAAGTTCGGGACTACATCAAAAGCCAAGAAGAACATCATAAAAAAATAACATTCAAAAGTGAGTATGAGAAATTTATAACAAAGTTCGGTTTTGATCATCATGGCTAAAGCCCTAATCTAGTTGTTGTGTTACCCCACGATAAATCGTGGGGTTAATTCATGAAGTACGCATTATTATGATGAACCTTAAATATATTCTCAGTTACTTAGGAACTTAAAATGTCAAAGAAAAAACTTACTAAGAAACAACTTTTAAAACGTGCTTCAAAAATTAAATTAGTGTTGGCTGATTGCGATGGTGTTTTAACCGATACAGGAGTTTATTACTCATCCACTGGAGAAATGATGAAACGTTTTTCCATTCGTGATGGAATGGGTGTTGAGCGTTTAAGAAAATATGTAAATGTTGAAACGGGAATTGTAACGGGAGAAGACACCGAGATAGTCCGTGCACGTGCGAACAAACTTCAGATGAAAGAAATACATTTAGGTATAAATCGCAAAGATGAAGTATTCAATGAAATACTATCCAGAAGAAATTTAAAAGCGGAAGAAGTAGCCTTCATAGGTGATGATTCAAACGATGTTACCATTATGAAACTTGCCGGGTTAACAGCCTGTCCCAAAGACGCAACCATCTTCGCAAAAAATATTGCAGACGTTATTGTTAACAGCAAGGGCGGCAACGGAGCGTTTCGTGATTTCGCCGAAATAATTATCGAAGCTAAAACAAAAAAAAGTATTGAGAAAGGATGATGATGCCAACTAAAGTTAAAATCGGGAATAAATTTATTGGTGAAGGTCAGCCAGTTTATATAGTTGCTGAGATTGGAATCAATCACAACGGTTCTTTAGAGCTTGCTAAAAAACTGATTGATGGTGCTATATATGCAGGATGTGATGCAGTAAAATTTCAGAAACGTACGCCGGAACTTTGTGTTCCAAAAGATCAATGGTTTATTGAACGCGACACACCATGGGGAAGAATAACTTATATCGAATACCGTCACAAAATTGAATTTGGATTTGAAGAATTTCTTGAGATAGATGGATATTGTAAAGAAAAAGGAATTGATTGGTTCGCATCACCGTGGGATGAGAATTCTGTAGATTTTCTAGAAAAATTCAAACCTGTTGTTTATAAAGTTCCGTCTGCATCTTTAACAGATCATTCTCTTCTTCGAAAAATAAAAGCAACAGGAAGACCGGTTATCTTATCAACCGGTATGTCAACCATTCAGGAAATAGAAGATGCTGTCTTCATTCTTGGTACAGAAAATCTTTTGATTGCGCAAGCAACATCTACATATCCATGTTCTGTTGAAGAATTAAATTTAAATGTAATCCGGACTTACAAAGAAATTTTTCCGGAAGTCCCAATAGGTTACTCGGGACATGAGACGGGTTTAGCACCAACTCTTGCCGCAGTTGCAATTGGAGCTAAATTTGTTGAACGGCACATCACACTCGATCGTGCAATGTGGGGAACAGATCAGGCGGCATCGGTAGAAATTTCGGGAATGCAAAAACTTGTCCATGATATATGGGATATTGAAAAGGCGCTTGGTAACGGAATAAAAAAAGTTTATGAGAGTGAGCATAAAAACATTGAAAAACTTAGAAGAGTAAAACCAGATATTACAGTTCCTTAAATTATGCAGGAAGGAATCTCAAATATTTTTTTTCAGATAGTTTGTTTTTGCACTTAGAAGTTTAAAAGTAGGGGCTAAATATTCAGCCCCTACAAATCAGAATGAATCCTACAATCCTTGTATCTGTTTATCACCCGGATATTTTACCGAGTAAACCATTTTTTTAGAAATTGATTTTCCCGCTTCAGTCTCAACCATCCATTTTAATTTTCCGCTTTGCTGATCATAAACAGCACCGGATGAATCAATCAACTTCACTACTATATCTTCATTCTTTGAGATCGGGATTTGATCTTCTACTATTATTTTAACTGCAGCTTTTTTGTTATTCTTAATTTTAATATCGAATGCAAATGTTCTCTCAATATTACTGCTCAAAAATTTATCTTCCGAAAAATCTTTCAGCACATCGCGGGAAATGGAAATATTTTGATCTCTGCCGAGTGACAGCGTTAGTGTATCTTTTGTTGTTGCCGGATTAATTGATGACTGCCCGACATAAGAATTTTCGAAATAGATGTTGGCTTGCCCTGGCAATAAATTATAATTTGCCCAATCAGTTAAACGTGCGACAAGAAATGCATTGTTATCAAGTTTAGGGGCTGCATAATATTCATATTTCGCTGGAACGGAAAATTCCTGCAGCGCAACAGAATGCGGTTTATTGTCTGATGGAATTGAATATTGGATCGTAGGAGTGAATTCTACCGAGAGTTGTGTTTCAACTGCTTCAAAATAATCCGCCATTGTTTCTGCTTGAGATACTTCATCTTTAATCGGCATTTGCGCTTGTAAAGCAACCGAATTCGAAACAGCACCTGCTTTCATCATTTCGCGATATGCAACGGGCCGCATAAAATCAATGAACCAAGGATAAAGTTCCGGCTTATTGTTATTTACATTTGGATTTCTTGTGGAAAGAACAATCTCAATATTTTTCCAATCGAATCCGCAATTTTGCCAGACATTTGCTTTGTAACTCAATTGTGCCGGTGAATTAATTTTATCAACTCTAACATCATATGCTGGCTGCCATCCGGCGTCATAAATTAAATATGATAGATCAACATCAACAGTGCCGGAAGTTTTACCCGATACTGTAACTACTATCTCATTGGTCGGTTTATTTAATTGATTGTTCAGTTCGTTTAATTGATTTTGTATGCGTTCAATATTCTTCTGGATTTTTTTTGCATTCAAGGTAAGATCGAACATTTTATTTTTTATTTCTGAAAGACGTTTACGGTAGAACTCAGCCATTTTCTGTAACTCGGTAACTGAAACACCAACTTTTTCATTCCCAATATTTTTATTAGCCAGAATTAAATCGGTCTCGGATTTCAGAACATCAAGTTCATTTTGATTGAATACTAGTAATTTATTTTGTGCTTCAAGCGAATCTTCCAGCGCTTTTATCTGAGGTGTTTTTTCCTGTGTACGCAAATAATCGAAGCGCTGAACAACCGACATAATGATTGCATCACCTTTTGCGGAAACATTAATGCTGTTCCTATCAATGTTAGATGCCAATCCCGTAAAAACAATATCATTAAAACCTTTATCAACTTTAACAGTTGCAAAATAACTTAGCTGAGCACCTCTTAAAAATACTTTCACGTTTGAAAGAGATGGTTTAACTAAGATATCATCTGCAGCAAAAAGAGCCTGCGATATCAATAAAGTTGTAAATAAAGTATAAATAACTTTTTTCATAATTACCCCGCTCCGTTTGTTCAAAGATAATCAAACTCCTTCTTATACATAAGCTGATTTTTTCTGTTCCAATAAAATTGTTGAGCAATATCATATAAACTAAACGCCTTTTTTTATAGACTCACTTTCATTATTTTTCCAGCGATTTAATTGAGGCCACACCTCATTTTATCTGATCTGTTAAGTATAATTATTGAGAATATGAAAAAATTATTAACTGAACTTATAAAAAAATATTTCTCTACAATTGTTGAAAATTGGGCGGCACAGCTCATTAAAACAAGTAACAAGCTTACCGATGCACAAATCCACACTTTTGTTGAACAGAGTCTTAATACAATTTTAGATGTAATGGAAACGGGTGATTACAGTTCTTCTGATCAATATTTGATTGATATCTACACGCTATTCTCTAATTCTAATTTAAATCTTTTAGAAGTTAGCCAGCTCTTTAGTTGTGGAAGATTTGCCGTACTCAATTGTATTGAAAAAGATAAAGAGGAAAATGTCGATCCGGTAATCTTACTCGGTTTCTTTGATGAATTGATTGAGAAAATCTATGCTCGTTACGGAATGCTTCACCAAGAAACTAAAATGAAAGAGCTGGAAGGCGACCGCGACCGCCTTGCAGCAAAACTTGAGCTGAGTAATCTATATTTAAAAAATATATTATATACTTCTGATCAAGCTATAATGATAGTTGATGATAATGAGATTTTTATTTCATGGAACAAAGGTGCTGAGAAAATATTTGGTTATACAGAAAGTGAAGTTATTGGAAAACCCTCTTCACTGCTTTTACCGGAAGGAAAAAGATTTGTTGACGAACTCAAAAGAATTCAAAACGATGTTAAAAAAAACGGACAATCTTTAATTCTCGAAACCGAAAGAAAGACTAAGAGCAGCGATATTATAAGTGTGAGATTAAGTGTATCAAGATTACCGAATAAAAAAAATGAATATGCCGGCCGTTCTGTTATCATAAAAGATCATACGGAATTCAAACGTCTTCAAGCACAAATAGATCAATCAGAAAAATTAGCAGTGATAGGACAAATAGCTGCCGGTGTTGCTCATGAAATTGGAAACCCGTTAACTTCAATCTCATCTCTTGTACAAATACTACAACGGAAAAGCCAAGATTCATTTATGAATGAACAGCTTGTTAATATAAAAGAGAACATTGACCGCATTACAAAGATTGTTCGTGAGCTGGTGGATTTCTCCCGCCCGCCCAGTTATGAAACATCAAATCAAGATGTTACCGATGTTATCAAAACTGCATTGGGAATTGTAAAATATGATAAGCGTGTTCGTAAAGTTAGCTTTAAAACTGACTTGAAAAATAATCTTCCTAATGTAAATATAGCTGCAGATCAGCTTCTTCAAGTATTTGTAAATATTTTGATAAACGCACTGGATGCAATTAAAGGCAACGGAATTATCACAGTAAAATCGAATTACGATCTAAAGAATATTTATATTGAACTAAGCGATGACGGATGCGGTATGGATGATGCAACATTAGAAAAAATATTCGACCCGTTCTTTACAACTAAAGAGGTTGGCAAAGGAACAGGGCTTGGTCTTTCCGTTAGTTACGGAATTATTAATAGATTTAACGGTGAGATAAAAGTAAAAAGCAAATTAAATGAAGGAAGTACATTTACTATAGTTCTTCCAATTCATAACAACTGACGGAGAAATAATGCCGGCAAAAATTTTAATAGTTGATGACGAGAAACCAATACGCGATTCGCTAAAATTAATTTTAGATGAAGAGGGTTATTCCACAAATGTTGCAAGCGACGGCGAGGATGCACTTCAAAGACTTCAAGAAGATGTATATGATGTTGTTATAACAGATATTAAAATGCCCCGAATGGACGGAATGCAACTTTTAGAATCCGCATCTAAAATTTCACCGGAAACTTTTTTTATAATAATGACGGCTTATGCTTCAGTTAAAACTGCGATTGATTCCCTGCGCCAAGGAGCCTATGATTATTTAATCAAACCGGTTGAGTTTGATGATGTGATTATTCGTGTTAAACGTTTGATTGAGTTTAAGAAACTTGCTTTAGAAAATAAATTTTTACGTCAAAGAATATCCCTTGATACAGGATTTACAAATCTGATCGGCAGAAGTGAGCCGATGAAAAAAGTTTTTGAATTAATTAAACACGTAGCACCAACAAATTCTAATGTTTTGATCTATGGCAAGAGCGGAACCGGAAAAGAACTTGTTGCAAAAGCAATTCATCACAACAGTAATAGAAAAGAAAAAATATTTCTTCCAATAAATTGCGGTGCAATCTCAGAGAATTTAATTGAGAGTGAACTTTTCGGACATAAAAAAGGTGCTTTCACAGGAGCCACAGACGATAAACTTGGACTTTTTAAAGTCGCTGATAGTGGAACACTCTTCTTAGATGAGATTGGCGAACTCCCACTTAATTTACAAGTAAAACTTTTACGTGCAATCGAAGACAAAGAATTCATTCCAGTAGGAGGAGTAAAATCCGTTAGCACAGATGTTAGAATAATTGCTGCGACAAATCAGGATCTCTTTGAAAAAACAAAATCTGGAGAGTTTAGAGAAGATCTTTTTTACCGTTTAAATGTTGTTGAAATAAAACTCCCATCGCTCAATGATCGCAAGGAAGATATTCCGCTTCTTATCAATCATTTTATTGAAAAGTATTGTAATGAAATGGGGAAAAAAATTCTGGGCGTTGATAATGAAACAATGAAAGTACTTTTGTATCATGATTGGCGCGGAGGTGTGCGTGAATTAGAAAATGTAATTGAGCGTGCTGTGATCTTTGCCGGGAAAGAATATCTCACTGTTAATGATCTTGCAGAACACATTAAAGGAAATACCCAGCTTGGTTATCCTGATTCCTTAAAAGATGCATTAAGAGATTTTGAACGGGAACATATTCTTAAAACAATCAGAAAATTCGATTACAATAAAGATGAAGCTTCTAAAGCTTTAGAGATCGGTCTATCATCACTATACAGAAAGATGGATGAGTTGAATATTCCCACAAAATCATCTGCGGAAGAATAGAATAATATTTTTTTTGATAAATATGATTTCTCTTTTTATTACTCCATCGGATCGTTTGAATATATTCACTGATAGTTAAATTAAAATTTTTATTATATTTGATTTAGTACTCATCGAATTGCGAGAGGAATGGAACCGAGCAAGATTGATTTAAAAACCCTAGAAAGTTTTAACAAAGGCCTTAATGGTATATTTTTTACCGTTAAGCATTTCAACGGTTCTGATGAAAACTTTGTTTCTGATTCTGTACAAATTGTTACAGGATATTCTCCTTCAGAAATAAAAAAATTCCCGGAAAATCATTATTCATTAATCACCCCTGACGATAAACCAAGAATAGCCAAAGAACTAATTGAATTTTATAATAATGATAAACTCAGTACACTCGACCTTACCTATAAAATCAAAAATAAGGACGGGAAAGAAATTTGGTTAAAAGAATCAATCAATGTGGAAAGAGCAGCAAAAGGGTCTACAATTGTTGCAGTTAAAAGTATTATACAAAATATCACAGATATAAAAATCAGCGAATGCGAATTGCAAAAAACAAGTGATGCGCTAAAAGAAATTAATACAACTAAAGATAAATTCATTTCTATTATATCACATGATTTACGCGCTCCGTTTACTACTCTACTCGGGTTTTCAGAAATTCTTCTTAATGAACAAGATCTGACTGAAGACGAAAAAAATGAATATTTACGCTACATTTATGATGCTTCGAAAAGTCAGCTAGAATTAATCAATTGTTTACTCGATTGGTCGCGTTTGCAAACCGGAAGAATTAAAATTGATCCCGTGCGATTAAATGTGAAGTCAATGATATCTACTGCTATTACTCCTTTAACGGGTGATGCAGTTCGAAAAAACATTGATGTAAAAATTGATATCCCTCCCGATTTAAATATTAATGCCGATGAGCGCCTTATCAGTCAAGCTGTTTATAATCTTACAAGTAACGCAATCAAGTTTACACCAGAAGGTAAAGAAGTGCTGGTTTCTTCAGGCCGCTTTAAGGAAGGAATGATTGAAATAGTTATAAAGGATGAGGGTTTAGGAATTGCCGAAGAGAATCAAACAAAACTTTTTAAGATAGATCAAAAATTTTCTCTTGTTGGTACTACGGGCGAAAGAGGAAGCGGACTTGGTTTAACTCTAGTAAAAGAAATTATTGATAAACACGGCGGGCAGATTTGGTTTTACACACAGTTAGGTGAAGGAAGTGAATTTCATTTTACTGTAACCGAATCTAAAAATGTTATTCTTTTAGTGGAAGACGATAAAGAAATTCGGACTCAATACAAAAATATAATTGAGCAAGCGTTACCAAATTTTGAAGTGAAATTTGCAGATAACGGTTATCAAGCAATAGGATTATATCATGATCTTATTCCCACAATTATTATTACCGACCATGACATGCAGTTAATGAACGGAATTCAATTAGTGGAAGCTATACTGAAAAAAGAATCTAATAGAACTGTTCCCATTATTGTTATTGCGGAAACTATAAGTGACGATATTTCCAAAAAATATAATAGGCTGGGCGTTGATAGAATTATTACAAAGCCTCTAGATAATGATAAGCTCATCCAAATGATAAGAGAATGTTTATACTAAGAATGATTCTCGGATTCTAATATTGAATGGAATTGATATGATGATTGATCCTTCCGAAAAACACTGGTTTGCACTATACACAAAACCCCGTCATGAATTTAAGGCTGAACTTCAATTAAAAAGTGTCTCCGTTGAAAATTATTTACCGACTTACATTGTAACTAAACGCTGGAGCGATAGAAAGAAAAAAATAAATGAGCCGGTTTTTAGAGGTTATATATTTATTTGTGCTTCTGAAAAAGAACGACTTCTGGCTCTTTCGCAATCGGCAATTGTAAGATGTATATCTTTTTTAGGTAAACCTTCAATTGTTCCGGAGTGGCAAATAAATAATTTGAAAAAAATATTAAATGAGTCGCCCGAAGTAATGGTTAGCAATAAGATTGAAATAGGAACAAGCGTCAAAATAACAGAAGGCCCATTTAAAGATGTTATTGGAGTTGTAACAGGAACACAGGAAGATAAATGGCTTTCGGTCTCTGTTGATCTAATACACCGCTCAATATTGGTAAGACTTCCGAAGGAAAGCGGCATTAAAATTCTTGATAAGTAATTTTTCAATCCCACATGTTCAAGCAGATCAGATTATTTTTTAGTAAATTGAATTATAATTACACACCCAAATTATGACGAATTATGCTTGATCAAAAAGATCTTAATGATTTATCCATCGGTGATGATTTTACAATGTTTCTTATTGTCACCAAAAGCGAAGTCAAAACTTCTATCAATGGCAAACAATTTCTTAATCTAGAACTGCGCGATAAATCCTCAGCACTTCCATCAAAAGTTTGGGATAATGCAGAAGAGTATTCAAAAAAATTAAAAGAAGGAACTGTTGTTAAGGTCACAGGACAGATAGAAGATTTCAAAGGTGCCTTGCAAATTAAGATCGGCAAAATCAGTCCTGCAAAAGAAAGTGATAATGTTAAGCCAGAAGATTTTCTTCCCAAATCCCAAAGACCGCTTTCAGAAATGTTTAATGAATTAGATCATGTTATAGCTTCAATTAAGAATCCATTTCTTAATCAGTTGATAAAAATAATATTGGCAGATGGTAAGCTTGAAAAATATTCCAAGGTACCTGCAGGAAAAGGATGGCATCATGCTTATATTCATGGATTATTAGAACACACTTTAGAAATAATTAGAATCTGCGAGTTGATGTGTTCAATCCATCCGGATTTAAAAAGAGATCTCTTAATTACGAGTGCACTTCTTCATGACTTTGGAAAAACTGAAGAACTTACTTACGATTCTATTTTTGATTATTCAGACAAAGGAAAATTAATAGGACATATCGTAATAGGTGCTTTAGAAGTTGAAAAAGTTGCCGCATTAATTAAGAATTTTCCTGAAGATTTGAAGGACCAATTAATCCATTTAATTCTTAGTCATCAAGGTAAATTAGAATTTGCTTCACCTGTTGAACCGCGTACTCTTGAAGCAATTGTACTTTATCAGGCTGATGAATTAAGCGCTAAAACAAATGCATATAAGAAGGCAATCGAAGCAGATAAAAACAAAGGCGGAAGGTGGACTAGATTTCTTCCTCTTGCAAATACTGCTTTATATATACCGGACGAAAATTCAGATTAGTAGAATTAAATTCATTAATCAGCCAACTAACAGGGAACCATATCATGAAAAGAACAAACTATTATTTCTTTTTCATATTCCTTATCACTGCTTTATTAAGAGTCCATGCACAATCATTGGATGCCCTTCTTGAAGAAGGGGAAAAATATTACAAACAATTTAATAACGAAAAAGCGCTTGAAGTTTTTAAGAAAGCTGAGAAGATAGATGCCAATAATCCCGAGGTGCTCTGGAAATTATCTCGTACCTATGTTGATATTGCTGACCGTATGCCTACAAGCACCGGCGAACAAGAAGATGCTCAGTTAGCAGTATTTCAAAAGGCGCTTGATTACGCTGATAAATCAATTAAACAAAAACCGGATCAATCCGCGGGCCTCTTACGTCGTGCAATTGCTAATGGTAAAATTGCTTTGTTCAAAGGAGTGTTTTCTGTTGCAGGAGTAGTAAACAGTGTTAGAGCCGATGTTGAAAAAGCAATTCAATTGGGTAACGGGGGTAATTTTATTCAGGGTGTTGCCCATTATGTTTTAGGAAGAACGCATGCTAAGACAAGTGAAAAATGGAAACCGGCAAGAGCAATTCTCGGTCTTGGCTGGGCTGATAATGAAATTGCACTTACAGAATACAAAAAAGCTATTGAGATATATCCCGGCTATATGATGTTCTATGTTGATTATGCTAATTCATTAATCCGTGAAGATGATTACAAAACTGCCCGTGAAATGCTGAATAAGGCACTTACTTGTCAATTCCAGCATCAAGATGATGAAAAGAGATTAGCAGAAGCAAAGAAAACTTTAGTCGATATTAAAGACGAATAATTAGTTTGTCATTCTGATCCCGATGCTGAGATTTAATCGAAGCATCGGGGAAAGAATCTCAACCCTTGATTTATAAGGCTCTTCGCTAGCTCAGAGTGACATTAAATTTCCAAATGCAATTCAAACAAGAATTTCTAGACAAACTCAAAGACGCAAAAAAAATTGTGTTCTTCACTGGCGCTGGAATTTCTGCAGAAAGCAGTATTCCAACATTTCGTGGTAAAGATGGGATTTGGAATAAGATGAAGCCGGAAGAACTTGCTAATTTTGATGCATTCATCCGCAATCCGGATCTGGTTTGGGAATGGTATCAACATAGAAGAATTATTGTTAACACTGCTCTACCCAATGCAGGACATACTGCCATCGCTGAATTGGAAAAATATTATGATGTTTCGGTTGTAACACAAAACATAGATGATCTTCATCGTCGAGCTGGTTCAACAAAAATATTTGAACTGCACGGCAACATCGAAAGAAATTTCTGTATTGAATGCCACACATTTTATAATTCTCCGGAACTTGAAATAACTAACACCGCACCAAAATGTAAAAAGTGCGGTGGCTTAGTCCGTCCAGATGTTGTTTGGTTTGGCGAGATGCTACCTCAAGATGAGTTTAGCGGAGGAGAAAAAGCTGCTGAGTGGAGTGATATCTGTTTTGTTGTAGGAACCAGCGCAGTTGTTTATCCAGCAGCACACATACCAATAAGTGCAAAACGTAGCGGTTCTTATATTGTTGAAATTAATATTGAACCTACGGAATTATCACGCTACACTGATTATTCTTTGTTCGGGAAAGCAGGAGAGATATTACCTAAGATTGTGGAGGAAGTTAAAAAATCAAAAAGTTAAATTTTAGTTCCTTCTTCTGCATAACTATTTTCAGTTTCCAGAACACGTACTTTAAGTGAATGAATATTTTTCGGAAGTTTTGATGATTTAATTTTATTAAGTAAATAAATACAAATATTTTCTGCTGTTGTCTCAAATTCTACAACAACTTTACGTGAATTTAGTTTTTCAAGAATTTCAATCATTTCAATATCTTTCTCGTAAACCATAAAAGAATGATCTAAATCATCGAGAATCGGTTCAACTACTTTTTTCAAATCGTAATAATCCATTACCATTCCGTTTTTATCAGGATCACCGGTTAACTCAACCAAACATTTGTAAGAATGTCCATGAAGATTTTTACACTTGCCTGAATGAAAAGGTAGACGATGACCCATTTCCCATGTAAATTCTTTTGCAATTTTCATTACACACCTTTTTTGCTTGGTTCCCAAATAAATTTATGCGCCTGTAATTGAAATCTAACATTAAGATTATCTTTCAAAATCCATTCTACAAGTTTTACCGGTTCAAGCTGACTAAATACTACAGAAAATAAAATTGAACATTTTTTAATTAAATTATATTTGTTGATCATCTCTTTTGCCCATTCATAATCTTCGAGTGTACCGATTACAAATTTTATTTCATCAGTTGGCTTTATATAATCTAAATTTTCATACAGATTTTTTTTCGTCATATTACTGGAAGGACATTTCAAATCTAAAATAATCATTACGCGTTTATCAACATTTTGGATTGGAAGGCTTCCTCCAGTTTCAAGCATAACATCAAACCCTTCATCGCTAAGTTGTTTCATTAAATCAAAACATTCATCTTGAAATAAAGGCTCTCCGCCAGTAATCTCTACTAATTTGCAATTATATTTTTTCACTTGATCAATAATTGCATCAATAGCCATTTCATTCCCCTCGTAGAAGGCATATTCGGTATCGCAGTAAGAACATCGGAGATTACAGTAGGTTAATCTAACAAAGACGCATGGCAGCCCGGTTTTGGAGCTTTCTCCTTGTATAGAATAATATATCTCGTTGATCTTCAGCATAAATGTTGTATTTAATCCTTAAAGTGGCGCAAAGATAATAACACTATGTTTGAGAAAAAAGTAAATCATCTCTAAGTTTGATTTGTTAACCCTTGAGTGCTATATTTACACCCGATTTTCAACAAAATAAGGTTTTATTAATGGCGCATCACAAATCAGCAAAAAAAAGAGTTAGATCAACAAAAAAACGTGCAGAGAGAAACAAAGCAGCTTTAACAAAAGTTAAAACGCTCATAAAAAAAGTATTAGATTTAAAAGACACGACTAAAGCACAGGAATCTTTGAAAGAAGCAGTTGCATATTTAGATAAAACAGCTTCAAAAGGTAGAATGCATAAAAATACTGTTGCCAGGAAAAAATCTGCTCTTACAAAACATATCAATAAATTAACTGCTGCAAAATAATTTTTATAATTAAGAATTATTCAGAAAGGCAATTCGTTTCCGGGTTGCCTTTTTCATTTTTATAAATCTTGCACAGCATCCATTCCTTCAGCTTCGGGCAAAATATATTTAACATTATAATAATCTGTTTTTACACCATTTGGTTTGGATATTTTTTTTCTTAAAAGAATTGAATGTTCAATTAAAATATTATTTCCAACATCAGTTCCGAAAATGTAGGTGAGCCCTTTGATAACCACGTGTGATCCAATTGTTGCCGGATGCTGATCACTCCCCGTAATTCGAACACCGGATTCAATCCGAGTATTTTCACCAATGGTAACACTTCCCTTGATTGTATTGTTAGAATAAATTTCAACATTACTTCCGATAACAATCGCTTGGCCATAATAACAAGAAAGCCTTGTATTATCCCTCACTGTTACATCTTTACCAAATTTTACATTCCCTTCTACAAACACATTCTTTGACAGAACTAAATTATAATTGAGCTTAACACCATTACCGATATAAACTCCTTTACCGATATTAATATCTAGCGGTAATTCTTGTTTATCCATTTTTAAAATTTCATCTACAACATTTTCCTCAATAAAAAAATCATCTTCGTCTTCAATAGTGATAATATCTTTCAACTTTTCGTAAGTCAGTTTACGAGCTATAGCATCCATTTCTTTAAGAACGGATTTATTATTGAAGCCCATTAAAACATACTGTTCTTTAGGACCTTGCCTACCGGCAGGCAGGCTAATGGCTTCAATTGAATATCCGTTACTATTAAATAACCCGATTAAATCCGTAAGATAAATTTCGTTTTGAACGTTGTTACTCTGAATTCTACTTATAAGATCTTTCAATGGCTTAAACTTAAAAGCATAAACACCGGAATTAAATTCTCTGTTTTCTAGAAGTTCTTTCTGTGTAAACTTATAGTTTCTTTTACTATAGATTGTTGTGTATGGTTTTTTCTTATCAAGATTAAGTATGTCTTTGTATTCAAGTATTTCAATTACCTTATTTTTGTCTTTCGATTTTACACCAATTGCATCTTTATCTTTCCTGCCTAACTGACGGGCTGGCACACGTAATATTCTACCGTAATAATTATCTTCAACTACACCTTCAAAAATTCCGGTTAAAACCATCATATCTGCATTTGATTTTTCAAACTCTTCTTTGAAAAATTTTACTGTCTCTGCATCAATTAAACCCATATCACCGGGAAAAATGTAAACAGTGCCGTTATAATTCTTGTCTTTAATTTTATCAAGTGCAATTTGTACTGCGTGACCGGTTCCATTTTGAACTTCTTGATATGCAAATGAAACAGTTTTTTTCCCCCCGATCGTTTTAATTACATCTTCTGCTTTGATGCCAACAACAATAATTATATTTGAATTGGTCAATCCTCTATTGCATGCGTTATAAACACGTTCTACAGTCGGTACTTCCCAAATTTTATGTAACATTTTTGAGGTTTGCGATTTTATTCGCTTACCATGTCCGGCGGCTAATATTATTGCAGTCTCTTTATTTTTATATTCAAACGGAGATGAGTATGATTCAACAGTATTAAGTATTGATGAAGGATTATGTGATTCCAATTTTTAACCTCTAAATTATTAATTGTCCCCGCACAAATTTAATAATAATCGGATTATTAATCGAAGAATCTGTTAGATAGTTTAATTGTTCACATTCATACTTCTTTATTCTTCCGCTTAATATTATTTTTGATACAACCTTATGACGGAGTTAATATGACAAATCATTTTGCGATCATCAAGCCAATCAAATTATTAATCTCTTTAGTTTTATTTTCCTTTATACTGGGATTGATTCCGGTTTCTCCGGAAGAAGGAATGTATCCTTTAAGTGAGATAGATAAAATTGATTTGCAGAAAGCCGGATTAAAAATTGATCCTAAAGAAGTTTATAATCCTAATGGAGTTAGTCTTGTTGATGCGCTTGTAAGTCTTGGCGGATGTACCGGGTCCTTTATATCAGATAATGGTTTGATTATAACAAATCATCATTGCGCATTTGGTGCAATTACAAGAGCCAGTACCGTAGAGAATAATTATCTTGAAAATGGCTTTCATGCTAAGACGTTTGCAGAAGAAATTCCATCACAAGGAGGAATTTGCAGAATTACCGAATCATACCAGGATGTTTCTGATATAATTCTTAACGCAATTAAAAATGTAACCGATCCTGTAGAACGCACAAAGATCATCGCACAAAAAATAAAAGAACTTTCAGATGCGGCTGCTAATGAGAAAGAATCTATAGTAGCGGATGTTTCGGAAATGTTTGCCGGCAAGACATATGTACTGTTCAAGTATAGAGTAATTCGCGATGTGCGACTTGTTTATGCACCGCCCCAATCAATTGGAAATTTTGGCGGCGAAACCGATAATTGGGTTTGGCCTAGACATACAGGAGATTTTTCATTAATGCGTGCTTATGTTGCACCGGACGGAAAAGCAGCTACTTATTCAAAAGATAATGTTCCATACAAACCGAAAAAATTCTTAAAAATAAATCCTAACGGAGTTGAAGAGGGAGATTTTGTTTTTCAACTTGGTTATCCTGGGCGAACATTCCGTCATCGCCCTGCTCTGTATATGAAATACCAGCAGGATTATCTGCTTCCGTACATTTCCGATCTTTACCAGTATGCAATAGAAACAATGCAAGAACTTAACGCAGGAAATAAAGAACTTACACTCGCTTTTGCTAACCGCATAAAGGGACTTGCCAACACAATGAAAAATTATCACGGTAAGATCAAAGGACTGAAGAAGATCAATCTTGTTGCACAGAAACAAGAAGAAGAAAGGCAACTTCAGATATTTATAAATTCAGAACCAGAGTTGAAAGCAAAATTTGGTAATCTTTTGGAGGAGATCAGAATTGTATTTGAAAAGGTTAATCAAAATGCACAGGCCGATTTATGGCTAAGGCAGTTAAATAATTTTTCGCCAACACTTGCCCACGCACTTTTTGTTTTAAATTATACTGAAGAAAATCAGAGACCTGATGCTGAGAGAATTCCTGCATTCCATGAAAAAAATATCAAACGGTCTCTATCACAATTGGAGAATACTAAACAAAATTACAATCCCGATTTTGAAGAGACGATGTTGATGAAAATGTTGATTGATGCTAACGGATTTAAACAATCTAATCGCATAGCAGCAGTTGATGAAATACTTGAAGGAAACGGAGTTGATCAGGAAGAAGCTTTTCAAACTTTTATTAGCAATAATATAATCAACTCAAAAATACGCGATAAAGAATATTTTAATTCCCTCTTAACAAAAAAACCGGAAGAGCTTGCCGCTTTGCAGGATCCTCTCTTTATCTTTACTAAAAAAATTAAGCAGCAAAGCCAGGTAAGCGATAAAGAAAATCAAAAGAATGAAGGTAAGCTTAATAAACTTTACGGTGATCTTGTTGATGTTAAAATGCTGTGGAAGAAAACAAATTTTATCCCTGATGCAAACAGTACACTACGGCTCACATACGGACACATCAGGGGTTATAATCCAGCAGATGCAGTTTATATGGAACCGTTTACTTCTGTAGATGGAGTAATTGAAAAAAGCGCAACAGGAGGAGAAGATTTTGTTATTCCCGATAAATTGAAAACTATTTATGATAAAAAGGATTTCGGAAAATATGTTAGCAAGAAGACGGGCAAACTTCCTGTTGCTATGCTTTACGATATGGATACAACAGGCGGAAATTCCGGCAGCCCGGTTCTTGATGCTTACGGAAATTTGATCGGAGTAAATTTCGATCGTGCGTATGAAGCAACTATAAATGATTTTGCTTGGAATGAAACTTACAGTCGTTCAATTGGTGTGGATATACGATATGTCTTATGGGTTATGGATAAGATCGGTGGTGCAGATAATTTGTTGAAGGAAATTGGAATAAATTAAATTTGTTCAAGATTTGGATTGTCATTGCGAGAAGTTCTGAGCTTGTCGAAGAACTACGAAGCAATCTTTTGTCTTATTTTTTGTATGTGATCGCTTTGTTACACTCGCAATGACAATTGTAGTTTTAATACTCTACAAAAAATGCGAGCACGCCAACTATAACTAGAACAATTCCGCTAATCAGTTTATCGTGATGTTCCAGAAAATGCCAGTTAAGTTTACGTACGCCCTTAGATGCGAAATGCACTAGGAACATCATTCCTAAAACAGTAACAAAAAAATAAACTATAGAAACAATTCCAATTCCTAACCAACCTAAACGGCTTGCAGTGAAATAGTAAATTTCAATTTCTAAACATGGTGAGAAGAACATTGCAATACTAAGTGTTAATACAATTGATTTTTTACTTTTTCGTTTTTCAATTATATCATCAATGTGGATATGATGATGGTGATGAGCCGATTTAATTAAACTGTGCCTGTATTCTAAATAAAAATAGATCAAACCAAGAGCTATTAATATTGTTGGTGCAACATAATGGGTAATGTAATGATAAGACTCGGATAGTTTGTAGCCCACCAAACCAACAATAATTCCAATAATAACAGTGCTGATTGTATGTGAAGCACCTGTGATTGCAGTAACAGTTAACATCTCTGCCTCTGTCCACTTTTCAGCTTTGCCAATTGCAATTAACGGAAGCCAGTGACTTGGTATTGTAGCATGGACTAAGCTAAGTAGAAGACTTCCTAATAATATTTGTATTATTGAATTCACTAGTATAAAATATCAAAAATTCTTGTATGTACTGTATGTACATAAATGCTTAAATCAAATAATCCGTTTTCAGACACAAAAAAGCCTAATATATATATTAGGCTTTGTGAGCACGGGTGGGCTCGAACCACCGACCTTCACCTTAAAAGGGTGTTGCTCTACCACTGAGCTACGCGCCCAAACCATTAAATAGCGGGCGTAAATATAAATCTCTCCCCTTTAAATTCCAAAGCCGCATTAAAATGATGTAAAAAATTATTTTTCTCGCTCTTTTTTTATATATTAAATCTCAAGTAAAAATTACCACTTATGAAAGACTCAAGAATATTAGTAGCTGACGATGATGAGACTCTTTGTTACCTTCTAAAAGAAGAATTAGTAAATGAGGGTTACTCGGTAGATGTTGTTTACGATGGTAAAGACGCCATCGAAAACCTGAAGAAACGTTTTTATGATATTCTCTTGCTTGATCTTGAAATGCGCGAGGTTCATGGAGAAAAAGTTTTAGGTTATGCAAAAGAGAATCATCCATCGCTACAAGTAATTGTTTTAACTGCAAAATCAGATATGCGCACAGCCATTGACTGCATTAAGCAAGGTGCATATGACTTCATTACTAAGCCTTACGAGTTTGGTCAGCTTTGTGTAATTATTGAACGGGCTCTTGATCATAAAGATCTGCTGTTAAAAAATAAAATACTTTCGTCAAAAATTAATCAACTCCCTTCCAATAATATTATCGGTGAGAGTGATGTAATTAAAAAAATTATTAATTTGGCAGAACGTGCTGCAAAATCTGATTCTAATATTTTGCTTGAGGGCGAAACGGGAACCGGTAAAGAATTATTCGCTGAATTTATTCATAACCATTCTAATCATGCAGATAAACCATTTGTCGCAATCAATTGCGCTTCTCTTCCGGATCAGTTGATTGAGAGCGAACTTTTCGGTTATGAAAAAGGAGCATTCACTGATGCTAAAGCTTCTAAACAGGGATTGGTTGAAATAGCAAATGGAGGTACACTTTTTTTAGATGAGATTGGTGAATTAAGCTTAGCATTACAACCTAAGCTTTTACGATTCCTTGAGAATGGAGAGTTTAGAAGAGTTGGAGGAGTTGTAAATTTAAATTCTTCAGTCCGTGTTATTGGTGCAACAAATAAAAATTTGATGGAAGAAGCGGAAAAGAAAAATTTTCGCCGCGATCTTTTATTTAGATTAAATGTAATCACATTAACCATTCCTCCGTTACGGGATCGTGATGGCGATGTGCATCTGCTTTCAGAATATTTTCTTCAGAAGAAATCACCCGTCCGTTCTCTTAAAAAGCTTTCTGCAGATGCAAAAAATGATTTGCAGCGTTATAACTTTCCCGGTAATGTCAGAGAACTTGAACATATAATTGAGCGTGCAATAATATTCTCCGAGACTGATACAATCCAATCCAAAGATTTAAATGTACCTAAAGAAGATTTTGACTTTACCAATTTTGTAAAAGATGATGGAACACTTTTAACCATGGATGAATTAGAAAAAATTCATATAAAGCGGGCATTAGAACATCATAGTTGGAACCGTGAAAATACTGCCCGCGCTTTAGATATCAGCCAAAAAACACTCTATTCAAAAATTCTAAAATACGGTCTTAAATAGAATGAAAGTGGATTCATCTGTTAAACATCTTGCACATGATCTTAACAATATTTTCACACGTATATTAAACAGCATAGACCTACTTAAAAGAAAAGTCGCCAACATCGATACAGTTCTCCCCCTTCTGAACAACATTGAAAGCGGAACTTATCTTGCATCAGAGATGATTGATGATACGTTCGGCAATGCTTCCAAAAAAATTACCCAGCGAAAAATTAATTTAAATTCGATTATTGCTGATATAGTCCGTTCATATACTTTGCAGCAAAAAGATAAAATTGATTTTTGCCTTTCACTTGATAAAAATCTTAACATGGTAGTCGGTAAATATTCTGATTTTTACCGTGTAATCTTAAACCTAGTAACTAATTCCATTGAAGCCATCGATGGAAAAGGATCAATAAAAATCAGAACATGTAATTTGGATAACGATGATAAAATTCAAATCATTATAAATGACAACGGACGCGGTATTGAAGAACAATTTCTTTCTCAAGTGTTTAATGAAGATTATTCTACAAAAAATAAAAATAAAATTTCCGGAGTCGGTTTATCTATAGTTAAAGAAATTATTGAACATTATGACGGAATTATTTCAGTTTTAAGTGAAGTAAGCAAAGGTTCTGAATTTATCGTCACATTAAATTCTGCACCAATATTACACGACATGCCTGTACTAAGCGGAAAAACAATTTTGATTGCAGAAGATGAAGATATTCTTCGTGAACTTCTTTCTGAACTTTTACAATCTTATGATTATACAATACTCACTGCATCCAACGGAATTGAAGTTTTAGATTTACTTAAAGTGAGAACACCAGATCTGTTGATCATTGACAGAAAAATGCCGGAGATGGACGGAATAATATGTCTTCAAGAGATTGAACAAGCCGGTTACATTTTACCAATCATTTTTGCTTCGGGTTCACCTTCTGAATTTGATGAAACACTGTCCGATAATTTAGTAAGTAAAATTATTAATAAGCCGTACAACTTTGAAGAATTGCTTTCTTTAGTGAAAGAATTAATCGGGTAGGTCCTTTTTCTCGTCTGACTTTAGATCAATAATATTAAGATCATTTACATATGATGTGATAACTGGTTTTTTAATAGATCCAAGTTTATCAAGAACCGAAATAATTTCTCTTGTGGCATTTTCTATAAATTCAATTCTCTTTAAGATGTTTTCTGAAGAATAATTTTCTTTAGTAATTTCTCTGCGAATTGCTGCTGTTGAAAGATTGATTAATGTTAAAGGTTGTTTTATCTCGTGATTTGTAGTTACAACAGTTGCAGCAAACGTTTTAATCTTTTCTATTTCAATAAGAAATTTATTTGTTTCACTGAATCTAAGTGCCGAATTTATTCGCGCAATTAATTCAGTGCGGTTAAAAGGTTTCTTAATATAATCGAAAGCGCCTGCCTGTAATCCTTGTTGTAAATTATCTGCTTCTGTTAAAGCAGTTAATAAGATTATTGGGATAAGTTTTGTCTCTTCTTTAGATGATAATGTTTTGCAGACGTCAAAACCGGAAATGTCGGGCATCATAACATCTAAAAGTATTAGATCCGGTTTTTCATTAACCGCTTTTTGAATCCCCATTTCTCCATTGTAAGCTTTTGCAGTTTCAAAACCCTCACGTTCTAATCTGTCTTGGAGTAAAAAGACGCTATCCGGACTATCGTCAATGATCAAAATTTTTTTCATTGGTGTTTAACCAACTTTGGCTTTTAAATATTTTTTCAATTTTGAAGCGAGTACTTGTGAGTTTATCGGCTTTGTTACGAGATCATTAAAACCATTTTTTTCAATAACTTCTTTATTATCAAGCATCGCATATGCTGTAAGAGCAATTACAGGTATATTTTCAAATTTTTTCTCTTTTCGTATTTGTCTTATTGTTTCGAATCCATCCATTTGCGGCATCATTATATCCAAAAATATTAAGTCCGGTTCAACATGATTCAATGTTAATAAACACTCCATACCATTGTGTGCAAAAATTGTATTACAGTTCATTTCTTTAACAAACTCACCAATTGTAAAGAGTGCATCGTTATTATCATCAACAATTAAAATGGTTGGTTTTGAATCTTTGCTGCTTTCGTTCTTTATGTGATAATTTTCTTGTTCGCTTGTATATGCTTCTTCAATAAGATTATTTTTTTTATTTGTAATATCATCATCAATCTTTAATCTGTCGCGTAATACTTTCAATACATCCAGCGGGTGAGATTTTACAGTTAATGCTATTTCTTTAAACTTAGCGCTAAGTCTCTCAATTTGATCGTCAGATAATAATTTTGGTAATTTTAAAATAACGGGGACATTTTTTAACAGTCTGTCTTGAGACATCTCATAAATTATTTGTAATGATTGTTCCATAAAGGCCGCAATATCTATTATGATCAGCTGCGGTTGTTCATTTCGAATTCTCTTATTAACATCAGAGGATGAAGAAATAATAGCAATATCAAAAATATCTCCAAAGGATTTTTTAAATGCTTCATATTCATCTTGATTAGTATCAACGAAAACAATCTTTCGAATATTTTTTTCAAAGTGTGCTTCAACCTTCGATATTAATTCATTAAACTCATTGAAATTAATTTTTTCAATAATAAAATCGAAGATCTCCGGCTCCCAACCGACTTTTTCTTCTTCTACAATTATTGTAAGAACAATCGGGATATACCGTGTTGATAAATAGCTTTTCATTGAAGGAATAAAATTCCAAAGATTGCCTTCATTTATAAAGGGATTAAATATAACTGCATATGGTAATTTTTCTTTTGCCAAACGTAAACCATCATCAGAGTTTGAAGTTATTATTACATTGTAATCATATGAGGCTAAGTAATCACCGATTAACTTTTGTGAGTCCGTATTGTCATTAATTATTAGTATAGATTTTGTCAGCTGTTTTTCTTTTTCGGAATCAGTTATAGTTAAGAATTGATGCTCTTTAATTTCTACAACATCAAGCACGGCATCAGGTAAAACGAAATAGAATCGTGAACCTTCGCCTAGTGTACTTTGTAAAGAAAGAGTTCCACCAAGCAACTCAACATATTTTTTACATATAGCCAGGCCTAATCCTGCTCCACCATATTTTCTGGATGCACTTCCATCTACTTGTCTAAACTCACTAAAAATAATTTTTTTATTTTCATCAGAAATGCCGATTCCTGTATCTGTTACACTAAACTCAATATCACTACCATGGATTAATTTAATTCCAAGTTGGACTGATCCTATTTCTGTAAACTTAACTGCATTTACTAATAAATTAATTAGAATCTGCTCAAGTTTACTCTTGTCTGTATTAAGAAGAACACTAGAATTTTTCTCCATATCAAAATGTAATTCAAGATTTTTCTCAGAAGTGATTTGTTGAATGTTCGGATAAAGTTCTTCAAGAGTATCATTCAGCAAAAAGCTCTCTTTTTTAACTTCAATTTTACCCGACTCAAATTTTGAAAACTCCAATATGTTGGTAATCAAAGAAAGTAACCTTTTCCCGTTTCGATGAACAATATTTAAACGGTCTTTAGCTTTCACTACAACCGAACTGTCTTTAATCAATAATTCTGTTAATCCTAGGATAGAAATTAAAGGTGTTCGAAGTTCGTGGGACATACTTGCTAAAAATTCGGATTTTACTTTTGTCAGCTCTACTGCTTTGATCCTTTGCCTCTCAAGTTCATCAGCTTTGTCTTTTAATTGCTTGTGAAGTTCTTTTAATTCATCATTCTTCTTAACGATTTGTTCATTCTGTTTTTG
>Ga0209514_10001888_pt1 | contig 34266 bp, 29 predicted proteins | sample Subgrocontami58m_FD_187452 | JGI IMG/M metagenome (GOLD analysis project Ga0209514, IMG submission 187452) | Subsurface groundwater microbial communities from S. Glens Falls, New York, USA - GMW37 contaminated, 5.8 m (SPAdes) (version 3) | ecosystem: Environmental > Aquatic > Deep subsurface >...
ACCCAGTTGAACAGTCACAACGCCCAGAAATACATAAACCTCCAGGTTCAAGTTGCAAACTTGAACCCGCAAAGGGCAACAGTAGGGCGACCCTTTAGGGTTGCCATCCCTGGTGCGTGTTCGGACAATTGCAAGGCTAAAGCCTTGCCCCCCTACGTATTAAACAGATAAAAATCGCCGAAGACCTAATTTACGTGTCCCCCTTCGACGTGGGATTCGTGGGGCGGCGCACTTGTTCTCGATTCTTACACATTAAACCGGAAATGCACGATATCTCCGTCTTTCATGACGTATTCCTTCCCCTCAAGCCGCAAAAGCCCTTTTTCCTTGACCTTTTGCTCAGAACCGAGGGCGAGAAGATCTTTGTAATTGTAAGTCTCCGCGCAGATAAATCCCCGTTCAAAGTCTGAATGAATTACCCCGGCGGCCTGCGGCGCCTTGGTTCCCTGCTTGATCGTCCACGCCCGTACTTCCTTCGGGCCCGCCGTAAAATAGGTTATTAGTCCTAATAAACTATATGTTTCACGAATCAGTTTTTCAAGTCCGGACTCCGCTATTCCCATTTCCGCGTAGTAGGTCTTTCTGTCCTGCGGCTCCATCTGGGCGATTTCTGATTCAATATCGCCTGAGATAACCACGCACTTGGAATTTTCTTTCTTCGCATAATCGCTCACAATATCAATGTATTGCTTATCCTTTTCGTGGTCAAAGACGTTAATGACGTAGAGCACCGGTTTTCCTGTCATCAAATGCAGGTCTTCGAGGTGTTTCCTTTCTTCGTCAGACAGGGTTAACAGCCTTGCAGTTTTGCCGTTATTCAGCCATTCCCTGACTTTTTTCAGCACTTCAATGGAGGCGATAATATTCTTATCCCCCGTCTTTACCAGCTTTTCATTTTTGGTCAATCGCTTTTCAACGGTGTCCATATCCGCAAGGATCAATTCCGTATTGATGATTTCAATGTCCCTGACGGGATGCACGTTTCCCTCAACGTGAATGATGTCGCTTTTTTCAAAACAGCGCACCACGTGCAGAATGGCGTTGACGCTTTTAATGTGTCCCAGGAATTGATTTCCCAAGCCTTCTCCCTGACTGGCGCCCTTTACCAGACCGGCTATATCAACAAATTCAACGGTTGTAGGGATAATCTTTTCCGTGGTAATTAATTCGGCTATTTTATCCATACGCTGGTCCGGTACGGCAACGACGCCCTTATTGGGGTCAATCGTACAGAAGGGGTAATTTGCGGAGGCGGCCTTGGCCGACGTCAGCGCGTTAAAGATGGTGGATTTTCCCACGTTCGGTAGTCCCACGATGCCACAATTCAAACCCATAGTAGTAATTCATCTCCTCTTTTAGAACAATAATTGAAAAAGTAAAAAACTAATGATACAGGGTTATACCCCGATTCGCAATAATTTCTCGTTAAATTTATTGTATAGGAATTCTCATTTTATGTAAGCGGGTTACAGATTGGCATGGATTATTCCCCTCTTGGGAGGGTTAAGGGGCATAGGTGTTAAGTTAAGCAATGTTTGCATAAAAAGTAGCGCAGGCTTCCAGCCTGCATGAAGCAAAATAAAAGAAAGCTGGCAGGCTGGAAGCCTGCGCTACAGATTTCAAAACTGTGTGTATGCGGTCACAATGAACGGCGCAATCATTTAGACGTGAACAATGTCGGATTTGTAGAAATGGTAGGTATTCTTGCCCTTTTTCTTGGAGAGGTACATGGCGATGTCTGCCTGTTTGATCAGGCTTTCCTGGTCATCCGCATTGAGAGGAAAGAGGCTGATGCCAATGCTGGCAGTGGTCTGTAACTCATGCTTTTCTATCTGAAAAGGTTCGCTTAATATGGCAAGAATTTTCTGGGCTATGAGGGCTGCATCCTGTGGTTGTGCAAGTTCCGGAAGGATAATCATAAATTCATCGCCGCCCATGCGGGCCACCATATCGCCTTCCCGCACGCACGTGATCAGCCGTTCGGCAACGACTTTCAAAAGCAAATCGCCCGTTTGATGTCCTAATGAGTCATTGACGGTTTTGAAGTCGTCAATATCCAGGATCATAATGGCCACCACGGCGTTATTTCGTCGTGTTTGAGCCAGGGTCATTTGCAGGTGGTTTTGGAAGAGATTGCGGTTGGGTAGCTGAGTAAGCGTATCGTAATAGGCCATGTTTTTGATAAGGTCTTCCGCCTGCTTGCGTTCGGTAATATCCAGAATTGCGCCGATCAAACCGGCCAGTCCGCCCTTACTGTCCCAGAAAACCGCTTTATGGAAGATGACGTCACGCACGGAACCATTGCTGTGCTTCACGCGTGATTCGTAAATCTGACCACCCCTGTTTCGGAACAAGGTCGTGTCCGCTTCGTGATAGTGGTCGGCAAGTTCCTTAGGCGCGACCTCATAGACTGTTTTCCCGATGACTGCGCCCTTCTGCACGCCTAAAAAGTCTTCAAACGCCCTGTTACAGTTTATATATTTTCCGTCTTTGTTCTTGAAAAATATCGGGACAGGGATTGAATCAATAAGGGTTTGCAGAAACTGCTCCCGTTCCTTTAAAGCCTCCGCAGCTTTCTTGTGCCCCGATATTTCTTCATAGAGGCTTTCTGCTTGTTCAAGCGCCGTTTTCTCATACGTCTCAAGTAATTGCTCAAAAGCAGCCATTTGAGGCAAGACATATTGAATTTCAGTCGTACCCATGGTAACTTTTCCGTTTTGAGTGAATACCACATTTTCAAATGGCAATACCGCTATTTTTACATTCAGCGCGAGTGTCTTGAAAAGATCGGCTACTTCCTTTGTAATTTGAACTTTCAGGAACGTAATAATCGCAAAGATGTCTCCCGATGGAAGCACCCCGCCAAACCCCAGGACAGATTTTATTCCGTACGGGACGACAAATTCTCTCTGGGCAGGAATGTAAGGGCTGTCAATCGCATCGGGCACATAGAAAACGTTGTAGGTCTTCTGCTCTGCATCCAAGAGGAATTCCGGGTGGGGCTTGATGACCATGCTTGCATTTAAGCCCAATTGCGCAATGAGGTTTTGGATCATCGGTATCTGGCGAATCGCCTGTTCGCCCGGCAACGGAATTACTTTGTGCCCTTTTGAGGTCGTTCTTGAATTCCACTCCGGGTTTTCACCAACGGTAGCCAGGAGGGTCAGGCACTTCATGTCGGGTAAGGCGGGACTGTTTCCTAATATGTCTCTGGAAAAGCCCTGAAGTTCAGGATCGAGTTTTTCGTAGGTGTGCGTTTTAAAGAAGCGAACTAAAGCACATGCCCGATTACCACTGTGTCCAGAGGTCAGATTCTCGTACAGGTGGTGAACGATTCTATGGGCCGTTTCTTCCATACTCTTCGCGCCATTGCCAGTAGTGCGTAATGCCTTCCCGCATGCAGTCATGTCGCGAATGGTAAAGTTTGTTAAATCATAGGCTACGGACTTTTCATTGTTGCGCATTCACGTGCTTTCCTATCCGCTTCATTCATTACGTAATATTCATTGTCATCAGGAATTCGGCGTTGGTTTTTGATTTTGCCAGCCTGTTCTTGAGCAGCTCCATGGCTTCTACCGGATTCATTTCGTTGAGCACCTTCCGGAGCATCCACATGCGCTTGATTTCTTCCTGGTTTACAATCAGTTCTTCCTTTCGTGTGCCGGAGCGGGTGATGTCAATGGCCGGGAAGAGTCTGCGGTCTGCCAGTTTCCTGTCCAGATGAAGTTCCATGTTGCCCGTGCCCTTGAATTCCTCAAAGATTACTTCGTCCATTCTGCTCCCCGTGTCAATCAATGCCGTAGCGACGATGGTAAGACTGCCGCCTTCCTCGATGTTTCTTGCAGCGCCAAAGAACCTCTTGGGTTTCTGGAGCGCGCTGGCGTCCACACCGCCGGAAAGGATTTTTCCGCTGTGAGGAACTTCGGTGTTGTATGCGCGCGCCAATCGGGTAATGGAATCAAGTAATACAACCACGTCCTTGCCGTATTCCACCAGCCGCTTTGCCTTTTCAATTACCATTTCGGCCACCTGGATATGACGGCTGGCAGGCTCGTCAAATGTTGAACCGATGACCTCTGCCTTCACGGAACGGGCCATATCGGTCACCTCTTCAGGCCTTTCGTCAATTAACAGGATGATCAGATACACCTCGGGGTGATTCTTTATAATGCTGTTTGCAATTTTTTGCAACAACACCGTTTTTCCGGTACGCGGCGGCGCTACAATCAGACCTCTTTGTCCTTTTCCGATAGGGGTGACCAGATCCATGATCCTGGTTTCAAGCTCATGAGCTTCTTTTTCCAAAAAGAGCCTTTCCGTGGGATGCAGTGGCGTAAGGTCATCAAAAACAATCTTTTCGCCCATGATCTCAGGATTTTCAAAATTAATGGCTTCTACTCGCAATAACGCAAAATACCTCTCCGTGTCCTTGGGTGGCCTGATCTGACCCGATACTACCGCTCCCGTTCTTATCCCGAACCGGCGGATTTGGGAAGGGGAGATGTAAATATCGTCCGGGCAGGGCAGGTAGTTGTAATCTGGCGAACGTAAAAATCCGAATCCTTCCGGAAGCACCTCAACCACACCCTCTCCGTACATAAGGCCGTTCTGGTTGACCCTTTCCTTGAGGATTTTGAAGATCAGGTCTTGTTTCTTCAGCCCGGTGCATTCCGTAATACCCTCTCTTTTTGCGCTTTCCTGCAATTCCTTGATGGTCATCTTTTGTAATTCGGTGATGTGCATTTCTCCCCGTTTGATTTCTTCGTACTTTTCGTTTGTTTCCTGGTCTACCACTACAGGTTCTTTTTTACCGTTTGCTACTGCCATAAATGATTCCTCCTTAATTATCCATTAGGTTTTGCCACGGGGAGCACAGAGAGCGCAGAAGAAAATCCTCTGGGGTCTCGGTGGCCTCCATGGCCGTTATAAATTCTTTGATGTAGGGCGAAGAGTTTCTTTGCTCTACAAACAAAACGTTGCGGGTTCAGAAACATTATTGGTGGATTCGGCGTAAAAACCAACGCCTTAATCCACCCTACACAGAACTTGAACCCTACATTTTATGTTTTCAATTTCACCAGCGATTATCCACAGGCGGGTTCAGGTTTGCAACCTGAACCTTGTGGTTTGAACAAACGATACCCAGTTGAACAGTCACAACGCCCAGAAATACATAAACTCTCAGGTTCAAGTTGCAAACTTGAACCCGCAAAGTGCCTTGCAACAGTCCGAACACGCGCTAGGGATGGCAACCCTAAAGGGTCGCCCTACTGTTGCTTTGAAATTCCTTTACATTAAATTTTTTCTATGTAAAGCTGCCAGAATTCCTTTACCTGCCTGAAGGTGTTGTCTATCGTAAAATTATTGTCAATGATGTAATCCGCGTTCTTTTTTTTGTCTTCCAGGGACATTTGGAAACGTTCTCTCTTGTCTAATTCATCGTCTTTCCAATGCCTGCTTATTATGCTGCGCTCCAGCCTGTGGGCCTTGCTGGTGTTTATGAAGATAATAAAATCACATATCGAAGAAAGCTCCGACTCCTCTAGTAACGCGGCGTCAATAACGATAGCCTTTCGCCGTCCCTTTTTTCCAATATCTGCGATTTTGGATTTTATCTGTTCAATGACTACGGGATGCAGGATGCCGCACAGGTCGTCCAGGCAGGTTTTGTCCTGAAACACAATTTCTGCAAGTCTTGAACGGTCTATCTTTCCATAGTTATCCAGGACGGCATTTCCGAATCTTTCCGTAATTTTATTTATTGAGCCCTGGTTCACAAGCTGACGGTGACACATCTCGTCCGCATCTATATATTCAGCGCCCAGGGAAGCGATCATGCGTCCGATGGTGCTCTTTCCGCATGATATGCCGCCTGTTATGCCAATGATCTGGGGGGGACTACTCACTCTGCATCCATCCAGTTTTTCCCGACTTTGATATTTACCTTTACGGGAACGTTCAGGGTGACGGCGTGACTCATTTCTTCTAAAATCATGGGGCGTGCTGACGCTAATCTGTCTTCCTTCACTTCAAAGAGTAATTCGTCATGTATCTGGAGCAGCATCTTTGCCCCGTACGAGTCTTTCTTCTGGTTTTCATGAATCTTATTCATGGCGACCTTGATTAAGTCCGCCGCAGTGCCCTGAATAACCGTATTGATAGCGATACGCTCCGCAAGATTCCTGCGTTTCTTGTTTTCAGAACGAATATCGGGAACGAACCGCTTCCTGTTAAAAAGAGTCAGTACGTATCCACTACCAATCGCTTCTTCTATCACCCTGTCTCTATAATCTTTCACGCCGTGATATAAGCCAAAATAGGCATTGATAAATTCGCGCGCCTCTTCTACGGTCAGTCCGGTGTCCCTGGAAAGCCCGAATTCGCTGAGTCCGTAAATAATTCCGAAATTCACTGCCTTTGCATTCCGTCGCATTTCAGGGGTTACCTGTTCCATCGGCACGTTGTAAATGGAGGAGGCCACGACTGAGTGAATGTCTTTGTCCTGTTGGAATGCCGCTATTAATGCCGTATCTTCAGAGAAATGAGCGAGTATGCGCAATTCAATCTGTGAATAGTCGGCCGATAAAATGACCGTGTCTTTTTCCGCAGGAATGAAGGCGCGACGTATCTGCCTGCCGATGTCGGTTCTAATCGGTATGTTCTGGAGATTTGGCGCGCTGCTGCTGAGGCGTCCCGTTGCCGTCACTGTCTGATTGAATGAGGTATGCACCCGCCCGGTGGCCTGATTTATCATGTCCGGCAGGGCGTCAATATACGTATTTTTTAACTTGGTGAGTTGCCGGTATTCCAACACCAATTTCGGCAGGGTATGACGCCATGCAAGGGAGGTCAGGACGTTTGCATCTGTTGATAAGCCTGTTTTGGTTTTTCGCACACGCGGCAATCCGAGCTTTTCAAAGAGGATTTCACTCAATTGTTTGGGTGAATCAATATTGAATTCGTGTCCGGCTGATGTATAAATTTCCTTCTCAAGCTGTTGTAATTTGACGGTCAGGTCCCCGGACATTTGCTTTAAAATATGGGAGTCTACCGAGATGCCGTTCCATTCCATCTCCGCCAGGACGTAAATCAGGGGAATTTCAATCTGCTGGAACAACGGCCATAATCCTTCCTCCCTGAGCCGGGGCTCCATGATATGCGCTAACCGGAGCGCAACATCGGCGTCCTGACACGCATACTGGCATACCTTGCCAGTGTCCACCTGATCCATCGTAATCTGATCTTTCCCGGCGCCGATTAATTCCGACGTTGCAATTGTCTTGTATGATAAATATTCAAAGGCGATATCGTCCAGGTTGTGATTCCTTTTTACCGGATTCAGCAAATAGGAGGCAATCATGGAATCGAATGCAATCCCCTTGAGGTGGATATTGTTGTTTCTCAGCACCAGGAGGTCGTATTTGATGTTTTGTCCGATTTTTTTGATAGCTTCGTCTTCCAGTACGGGTTTGATTTTTGGAAGGACGTCGTTCGCATCCAAATGCGCAGCGCCCTCAGGCGACATCAAAGGCAGGTAATATGCCTCTTTTTCCTGCCAGGAAAAGGATACGCCCACGATTTTTGCCCTGAGGGGTTGTGCGGCTGTCGTTTCCAAATCAACGGCGAATACTTTTTGCTGTTTTAATTGCCCAAGGAATTCAGTGAACTTTTCTGCGGTGTTTATCAGGTGATAGCGCGTCTCCTCGGTCTTTGCCGTTGCGACCATGTCTGCGAGGAGGGTATTGAATCCGAGCGCCCTGAACAGTTTTTTGAGACGGGTGTTTTCGGTCGTATTCAACTTACAGGCATTCATGTCTATCCGGAGCGGGATTTCGCTGTAAAGTGTTATAAGTTTCTGAGAAAGCCTGGCCTGCTCTGAGAATAGCCTTAAATTTTCCTGTCTCTTTTTCCCGGTGATTTGCTCGGTGTTGGTAAGCACGGATTCCAGCGAACCCCATTTCTGAATAAGTTCTAACGCCGTTTTATTGCCAATACCGGGCACGCCGGGCACGTTGTCGGAAGAATCTCCCGAAAGCGCCAGCACGTCCACTACCTGCTCCGGTCGAATGCCCTTTTCCCTGAAAAGGGTTTCCGGGTCAATCATCACGCCCTTTTTCGCATTATAAATTTTTGTCTGTGGACTCAATAATTGTTCCATGTCTTTGTCTGAAGTTGCGATGACAATTTCAACGTTTTTATCGGATAGTTTTTTCACCAGGGAGCCAATCACATCATCAGCCTCGTATCCCCTGGCCGCATAGATAGGAATATTGTGTGCCCTGACAACCTTATAAATTAAAGGGATTTGTACCTGTAATTCAGCGGGCGTTGGTTTCCGGTTTGCCTTATATTCGGCGTAACTGTTATGTCTGTGGGTGGCATATTTTGTGTCAAATACCACGACTATGTACTCGGGGTGTTGTTCCCTGAGTAACTTTTGCAACATCCTCGTGAATCCATACACTGCGTTTGCCGGTTTTCCATCAGGTGTCGTAAGCTTTGCCGTGATAGCGTAGAATGCCTGGTAGCAATGTGAATGTCCATCTAAGATAAAGAATCGCTCTGACATTCTCTGTTAATAATATAAATGACGGTTTTTACAGGTAAAGCTTCTTCGCGCTATGAAACCGGGTATTTGCTCAGGAACGTGCTGTAAAACAGACAGGCATTTGCTGGGCAAGACAAAAAGAGGTGATATTCGGTAATTATTTATAATTTATTTCTATACGCGTGGAAAAAGAAACATGGTAACGATACAAGAGGCATTGGAACGGTTAATTCTTGACCCTGGATAATATCAGAACAAATACAAACAAGGAAAGGTTAGCTTACCACTATGCTAACTTTAGGCTGGATAACCTGTCACTAATTGCCAAGAAATATATTTATGGATAAATTTCGAGGTCAATGATAACAGTAGGGGAAATTCTTGTCAAGTTAAAATTGGATAAATTCTGTCCCAGGCGGAATACTGTTTTACCAGCGATGAATCAGTTTGTGCGTCGGTATAAATTCTTTGTTGCAGGAGACGAAATAAGGTAAAATGTTCGCCATGATAGCCCAAAAATCAAAATGCCTGAATAGTTATATCCTCATAATAGTCATCGCAGGGTTCGCTTCCCTTGTCTATCTGAATTCCCTGCCAAATCAGTTTGTTTACGACGATGAATTTACCATCACCAATAACTATTTTGTAAAAACCTGGAACAACCTCCCGCTTCTTTTCCGCAGAGATTACTTCAAGGTTTCGGGAGAGCTGAGTTACCGCCCGTTCGTAACACTGTCGTATTTCGTTGATTATTCCTGCTGGAAATTGAATCCGGCCGGCTTTCATCTTACGAACACGATTTTACACACGCTAAATGCCGTCCTGCTCTTTTTCCTGCTTACCCGCATCTTTGGGAGTCAGGCGGCTTCCTTTGTGGCTGCTCTCATTTTTTCCGTTCACCCCGTTCTTGCTGAAACGGTGAACGCCGTCAGTTACCGGGAAGACCTGCTTGCCGCCACCTTTTTCATTGCGTCGTTCCTGTTTTATCTGAAAACACCCAAAGGCAAGGGTGCGTCCGCTCCCGCTTATGTTGCCTCTTTGTTGTGTTACCTTTTTGGGTTGTTTTCCAAGGAAATGGCAATTACCCTGCCGCTCCTGATTTTTTTGTACGACGTCGTTTTCGCGAAACCAAACAATCTGACCCAAAAACTCACGCGTTATTACCCCGGCTATATCCTGATAGCGGCCTTTTATCTCCTGGTGAGGTTTATCATCCTGCACAACCCGGTAGAATCGGCCGTCTCATACCCGGAAGGCAGTATATTGGTCAATTTTTTGACTATGACGAAGGTGCTGGCATCTTATATCAAACTCTTCATTCTCCCGGCGCATCTCTGCGCGGATTACGTCGTGCCTTACTCCACGTCCCTTTTGAATATTTCCTTCGTTCTCTCTTTTGCCCTGCTTGTCGCGGCGGGCGTCATTGTTTACAAACTGTTTTCCTGCTCGAAAATACTGTTTTTCTCCGTCGTGTGGTTCCTGGTCAGCTTATTACCCGTATTGAATATTGTGCCCATTGAAAATATCATGGCCGAGAGATACCTGTGCCTGCCGGTGGTCGGATATTGCATGATTGCCGGCAATCTCCTGACGCGCAGTGGTAATAAAACCGGCTTTTTTATGAAATACCGGATATCCGTTGTCCTGCTCATTCTCATCCTGGCGGCATTCTCATTCAGGACGGTACAACGAAATAAGGTATGGATAGACCAGACTGTCTTATGGACAAATACCGCAAAGACGTCTCCGGAGAGTTTTAAGGCGCACAACAACCTGGGGAACATTTACCGGAACGAAGGCAGTCTGGACGAGGCGATTACTGAGTTCCGATACGCGATATCGCTTTACGATGACTACGTGGACGCGCATAACAATCTTGGCGTTACGTACCGGAAAAAAGGCATGCTCAAGGAGGCCTTGGAGGAATACAAGAAGGCATTACAGATAAATCCCCATTATCCGTATGCCCACAACAATCTGGGTGTTTTGCTTGCCAAATCGAATTATCTGGACATGGCTATCGCTGAGTTTGATAACGCAGTTGCAAACAAACCCGACTATGCCGACGCCTACAACAATCTTGGGGCCACCTACATAAGGAAAGGTCTTTACGAGAAGGCCATACCTGCGTGTCTAATGGCGGTCAAATTCAACAACCGCTATTTAGACGCATATTACAATCTGGGCGTTGCCTACTTCAACAACAAGCAACTGGACCAGGCGCTCGAAATAATAAAATTGGTTTTGTCAATAGACCCAAACCACCGCGACGCGCAGGAACTGCTCGGTTTAATTAACAAACAGCGGTAAGATAAAGACCGGCTATTTGTAATTTATAAACTGCATGGCGAAATCGTAATCCTGGTCTTTCACTGCCTTCATAATCGCCTGGAGGTCGTCTATCTTTTGCCCGGAAACGCGCACCTTATCTTCCTGAATCTGCGCCTGAACCTTAAGTTTCAGGCCTTTGATGAATTTGACAAGCTCTTTGGCCTTTTCCATAGGGATGCCCGACTGAAAGGTAATTACCTGGCGAATGGCGCCTCCCAGCGCATTCTCCGTCTTCCCAAAACTCAGCGCCTTTATGGGTATATTCCTCTTTGCGAGTTTCTCTTTTACAATCTCCGTCAAACTCCCCATCTTATAATCATCATCGGCAATCAGCGTTATCGAGTCGTCGGCGTTTAACGTAATGGACGACTTGCTTCCTTTGAAGTCATATCGCACGGCAAGTTGTTTTTTCGCCTGGTCTACCGCGTTGTGAACCTCGTGCATTTCCACTTTACAAACAATATCAAATGAATGCGTTTCAGCCATATAAGGGTCTCCTTAAGATGTTTTTAATACCCCATTCTCTTTATTTCTTCCTCGGTAAAGCCCACATAATGAGCAACCTCATGGCGCACCACCTTTTTGATCCGGCCTTTCATCTCTTCTTCCGAACGGCACAGGGCTTCTATATTTTTTTGATATATCGTAATCCTTTCAGGCAGCACGCCGGAATGCCACACGCTTTTTTTGTTCAGCGGTACACCCTGAAACACCCCCATTAACAGGATGTTTGGCGACAATTTCAGTTTTTCCAGCACGGAACTTCCTGGTTTGTCCTCCACGACAACCGCCACGTTTGACAAGCGGTTCTTTAAATCCTGGGGCAACTCGTGGATGGCATCAACAACCAGACGATCAAAATTTGTTACGCAGTCTACGCCCGGATGCTCCGGCAATCTTTCATTTGATAACGATTCCCCATGTTCGCTGATTTTGTATTTACCGGTAAATATTTTGCCCACGAAATAGACGATGCCGCCTACCATCGCAAACGTAACCCAGAAGCTCCAGCCATGCGCCATCATGGCGCCGCCCAGCGCCCCCAGGAGCGCAACAATCGCAAAAAATCCCAGCAGGACATAAAACCCTTTCGTGTCCCTTTCGCCCTTTTTTCCTGCGATGAGCGGAATCATCTCCATGCCGCAGCCGGAACATAGTATTCTCTCTTTCTCCTTTTGTTCATCGAGGCGATAGGGCTGTCCGCAGTTGAAGCATTTTAACAATTCTGGATCATTTACCATAGGAATCGCCTAAATTGTATCCGCTCATTGTGTCTGGGATCGAGAAGACAATTTTCAGGGACTTGGGTATCTGTTCCTTGCTTTCGCCTCACGGGTGTATTCCGTCATGCATCGTTACCAGCCCCTCGTTTCAAATTCGTGCGCACGGTGTGACGAGTCCTTGGTCATCCCGTGCTCAATCAGCTTCCAGCGGTCAAATTCTCTTTCATACGTAATCTTGTAAGAATAGTCTATCATCCGCCACCGCCAGAAAAAGAAGTGAGAGATGCCGGTCACAAACACGTCGAGGCGCTTGGCCTTGGGGTCAACGTCTTCAAACATGGCGACACAATGCTTTGTCGTTCTGGGGGCAAGTTCTCCTTTTGCGATAGCAGCATATTGGTACTTTACGCCTTCTTTATGAGCTTCATCCAGTTTTGCCACGTGTTCTATAATTTCAGGATAATACGCGTCGAGATACTTTTCTCCCGTGTCGGTCATTAAAAACACCTCAATGGGAACTAATATCGGCTGGTCTGTGGTATTCCCGAGATTGTAAAACCAGGCAATATATCTGGTCTCGCCGCCGGTGTCTTTATTATGCACATACGTTTTTGGCGCACTCCAGAAAAAATCGAGCTGGGAGGCGTGAGAAACGCGGCATATAGCCGCAAGAAACATCATCCCCATGATGAGGGCTTTCAACTTCATCGAATTACTCCTTTTTCTTTATTATATGAATTTGGTCTTTTTTTGCCTTTTTTGGCTCTACAACGATCAGTCTTGTCGCTTTGTAAACGTAATCGCCCATCGGTGTTTCGTCATTGTTTGCCTCGAGTCCCATCGCATAAAATCTCACGGGATTTGCCACAAAAAAGTCTGCATAGGGGGCCTGCCACTTTACATGCCAGAATTTCTGACCGGTGCCCTTTTTCGTATGGGTTGCGAAACGTCCTCCGGCTTCCACCTGGGTGTCCTCATCGTCCCCCACATTGATAAAGTTGCCCACCAGTCTGCTTCCGTAATAACTATCCTGCGCCGTAATTTGAAATCCATGGAATTCCGTATTCGTTTGTTTGAACGATACCAAGATGTCCACCGTCTCGCCTGGCTCGCACTTATCGAGCACAAACAGCATGAACTTGCCTTTGCCTGAATTAATGGGATACTGGTAGTGACACCCCAAATTGGCGCAGGTATATAAACTGGGCGCTGCAAAAGTAACGTTAAATTTGTCAATCCCAGCGCCAAGACATGCTATGGGCGCACCGTCTGAGCGGGCATATATTGGAGCACACAGCATGCTTGTTATAAAAATACCAAACAATGTCACATAGCAAATCCGTTTTAATTTGTTTCCCATTTTTAACCCTTTTTATTCAATGATATTGATTTAATCAAATCAATCCCGTAACTTATCGGCACCCCAAAATTAGACCCCCGGAATCCAGGAAAAACGCCGTAATTGATTCCAATGACCTTTCCTTTGTTATTAAAGATAGGGCCGCCGCTGCCGCCGGAGGTGGTCTGCGCATCGTAAACTATTCTGTTGTGCATGATATCGCTCAAATGACCCTGTGTTGAAAGCGGCCTGATCAGTCCCCAACTGGAAAGTTCCTGGACAAGGGGAACAAACGGCATATTAAACAGTTGCTTTACGATCTCCGGGTCTGTTTTCGCAAAGATCGCGCCCACCCCCGCTGGATATCCCATTAGTATTATGGGTTCTCCCATTACCGCGCCGCGTCCGGTAAGGTCTAATTCGAGGGCGGGAATTTTCGCTCCCCGCGTATCAATACGAAGTACTGCGACGTCAACCACATCGGAAACCCTTTCCACCTTCAAAGGGAACGGATCCTTAATGCCGGGGAAAAACGCCCTGAATACCTCGAGTTTCGGCTTGATCGAAGCTCCCAGTTGAATGTAAGGAGACGTTTCCATCTCCCACCACGGTTCGGCAATGTGCCGGTTGGTCAGGATCAAACCATCTGCGCTCACCAGGAATCCCGTGCCGGTGTACTCATTGATGCCCCGGGACCCCTTGCCCATCATCATGAGGGGTTCGCCGGTTTCTTCGTCAAAGAAATAAAACGTCCCCTGAATCAGGCATATCCCGCCGCTGTAGGTCTTGATGATATTCTCGGCGACGGTTCTCTCGATTTCCAGGACGCGCACTTTTTCCACGGTCTTTGACAATCTCGCGTACTGGACGTAAAAATATACTACCAGGCTGCCCGTCATAATAAACAGCGCCGTTATGATGCTTATTTTAAACGCATGAGTGGACTGGGTAAATGCCTCCCAGAGAAGCTGTTTGAAAAATGCGGTTGCGGTAATCAGCCGCCCTTTACGGGATGAACGGGCTATTCCGAGCGAATCTTCCAGCATCTCCGAAAAAGGTTTGCATACGTCCGCTTCGTCTGCTTTAATCCGGAACCGCGCCCTGGGACCGCCAACGCCAAACTCTATCAAGTCGCCGTCTTTCAGCGCTATCTCTTTGACTAATCTGTTATTTACCAGCGTCCCGTTGGCGCTTTCCAAGTCACGTAACACATAGTCGCATTCATTCAATGATATTTCGGCATGGCGGCCGGATGCGCTTGTATCAATGGCCGCGTCAAACCGCAGGTCGTTTGAAGCATCCGTCCCGATGGATATTCTCTGAGACGCGAATACCTCTGTATTACCGCGACGGCTACCTGATAGGTGTACAATGACGGCCTTCAAAGGGTGTCTTCCTTAATAGTTAAAATTGTAGAGCAAATAGGCGGATTCGCTTTGCTTAATCCACCCTACGCAGCTACATGATGCCCTCGCGGCGATAACACTCATCTTTCAGCACGGCTATAAACGGCAGATTCCGGTATTTGTTATTATAGTCCAATCCGTAGCCGACAACGAAATCATCTCCGATGTTAAAACAGCAATATTCGGGATGAATCTGGTGACGTCTTCTGCTTATCCGATTCAAGAGGACACAGCTCTTGAGGCTCTTTGGTTTGTATTTTTTTATGTCATCCAACACCATTTTCAGGGTGCTTCCGGTATCGGCAATATCATCAATCACCAGCACGTGCTTATTCTCAATGTCTATCTTGAACTGACGGATAATCTTGGTGTCCGCCGCGGGAAAAGAAGACTCTCCGTACGTGGCGGCGTCAATGGTGTCCAGTCTGATCGGAAAAGGAATCAGACGAATCAGGTCCGCAAGAAAGACAAGGCTTCCATTGAGGACCGCAATGATGGTGCATTCTTTGTCCTTATAATCGTGAATCAACGTCTTCGACAACTCCGTGAGTTTATTGCGAATCTGTTCTTCGCTGACTACTATCTTTGCAATATCCTTTTCCACTCCTTCTGCCCTCCATTCAGTTTTTTTCTTATCCTGTTACGATTTATGAGCGCTACGGGTTTTAATCAGTTTCTTTGCGCGAAAGGTAAGATACCAGCTTATCGCTATTGCTATTGGCACAAAAATGGCTTTTAATGTGGTTACCGAGACGTTCAGCACGTGACTGGCCTCCAGGCTTTCAAAGATGAAGCCGAACAAATGGATGGTGTAGTACGAAAGGACTATCACTGACAACCCTTCTACCGTATGCTGCATCATCATCTGTGTCTTCGTTGTCTCGTCCATGCTCCGCTGAAGTTCCAGGCTTTGTTCCTGCAGGAAGAGGTCTATTTTGGTGCGCAGCATGGTGATCAAATCAGCCATTTCCCTCCGTATGCCGTCAATACGCATAAACAATCGCTGATATTGATCGCCGAGCGCGTCAACCTTTTCCAGAAAGAATCTTGATAACACCGGATAATTAAACCCGCAGTCGCTTTCTCCCCAGTCTTTGAGAATCCTTCGTATTACGTCCCTTTTCAGCAGGGTGTCGTTCATGCGATGCCTTGATTCTTCCGCAATGCCGGATATCTCGCCGTAATTGTTGCTTAACCCATGAAGCCACCCTTTTAACGCCTCGGGGTGAGACTTTGGCAGGTTCATGCTGATGATACGCATTTTGGACACAATGGTGGATTCCAGGATATCGAGCTTATCCATAGCCAGAATATAGCGCTGTCTTTCCACGCTGAGCAGTTGGTAGTTTATCTCCAGGGCGATGATTTCTTCGGCAATCTTATCGGACATCTGACCTCCCGGCGACAGCACAAAGGTGTCTTTCCCCGTGCCCTCAGATTCAAATCCTGCCGCAACTTTATACTCATCATAAATATTGCTCATGTATCTCTGCCTGGGCAGAAGCGTCTGTAAATCCTCTTTGGTGTAAGCCGTTTCCGGCACAATCAGGTAACATTCAAAGAGTTTGTTTTTCAGTTCCGGCGCCCCCACGCTCTGAAACAGTTTCTCCCCGTTTATCAGTTTTCCATTTATCGCCGTGCAAATAATCTGATACGTGTACACCTCGGAATCCTGCCTCAGTTTTATGGCAACCTTCGCGTGGTCAGTAATCTTGCTTGCGAAAGCGGTGTCTTCACTCCACTGGATGGCCGATGCCTGCACGTCCAGGCTGCTGGCCATCCGCAGAAACCCTTCTTTCGCCCTGTTTTTATCCGTCGCCTCCTGCATGAAACCGATTACTTTTATATGGGTATGAAACGGGAGAACAGGCGTTTCATCGGCAGCGGTTCCTTCGTGCATTACGCACACCGTTTTTTTCCCGCCGGCCTCGCCCCGTTCCCTTGAATCGTGAACATATTCCGGAAATGAGGGGTCGCCTGCGGCATAACGGCCTGAAACAAATAACGAGCAATAACACCGCCCGTTCTTTTCAACGTCCATAAAGCAATAGGAACACGGGCAAATGATGTCACAATCCAATTGGTATTTTCCGGTCGCCAGACGACAGGGGCATGCCTTGTATCCGTAACGCTCCTCATTAACGGCAAGTCCGGTGATAATCTCCTCAACAACCTTTTCATCGGGATTTACCGTATAGCCATGACTCTGCGCCTTCCGCGTCAACCATTCCCGCGCCTTCCCGATAGTCTTTTTGCCGATCCCGTGCTCATGAAGCAGGCTGGTTTTGTCCCCTGAATCTTTTGATTCCGTGGTCTTTTGTTCGCTGTTTTCGGAAGGCAGGCTGAGCAAGCGCCTCAGCCTTGATTCGTGGAAGCCGATTATACAGGCGCCGTCAATATAGGTTACCGGAAATGAGCGTTGCTTGCTGAAGTGATACGCCTCGGCAATCGCCGCTTCCTGCTCGTTTCCAGCCAGCAAATCCACGACAATTGCCCTGTACCTTACACCGTGTTTGTTGAGAAACGCCTCAACCCTGTCACACCAGTGACAGGTTGATATCCTATAGACCCTTACATCCATAATTAGTTAAAATGCCGCTTATTCCCCGTTTATAACCTTCTGATGTCGTAGTCGCCGCCTATTTCAATTAATTCAAAGATAACCCCGCACATCCTGCATCTGGCCTGGTCTCCAACCCCGGGCTTTTTCCCGAAACTGACTTCCCACCCGCACACAGGACAATAAAATTTCACTTCATGCTCGCCGTCGCGGATATATTGTATCACCCTTTGAAGCCCGTTAACGTGTCCCGTTTCTGCCTTGGCAAACTCGATAAACATTTCTTTTAACAGCGGGTCGGACACCTTTTCCGCGAACTCATTATAAATCCGCACCGCGTCCTTCTCGAACGCAAGATCGGTCTCGATCATCTTGATAATTGACAAATATCCGTGGTGCATCCCGTTTTCTCCTAATCCGAACGAGTCGGAAAAGATATGTAGGGCGAGGCTTTAGCCTTGCGTGTATTGCGCGAAGGCAAACCTAAAGGTTTTTTGCTAAATTTATGTCCAGGAATTTCAATGTTTTTGGTAGGAGCCAACTCCTGTTGGCGAACGGGCGCTTATGCGCTGTCTGCGCCCTCAATCGCCGTCGGGAGACGGCACCTACCAATACGGTTTTTAAGAATTTCACGTCGTTTGATTTTACCTTTTAAAACCCAACCCTCGGGCGGGTTCAGGTTTGCAACCTGAACCTTGTGGTTTGAACAGGCGATACCCAGTTGAACAGTCACAACGCACAGAAATACATAAACCTTCAGGTTCAAGTTGCAAACTTGAACCCGCAAAGAGTTGTGTTGTAGAACGAAGCGATTGCTTCGTTCGAGCGAAGTGGCACTTCGCTCTACATCAACGAAAAAGCCGCCGAATGCCTAATTTAATGTTAAGGAATTTCAAACCCATCTCGTAGCGCGGGGGTTTATCCCCCGCCAGTGGCCGACCACAAGGGATCGGCGCTACAAAAAAAGCCGTTTTGTTTTGCCTTGCAAAACAAAACCTAATTTGGTTTATCCTCTATCTTGTCGCTGCCGCTTCCAATCAATCGTATAATGTGTCCCCGAATGACCTTCTCATGGTCTACTTCATTCCTGTGCAGCCCTTCCATGAGGGTGTGAATTTCCGGGTCTTTCACGATATCGTGCTGTTCCTGATATCGTCTGGTTGCCTCGACTTCCAGGGCAAGGGCCTGTTCGAGTATTTTTAAATCTTTTTCCTTGCTGCTATTTCTTTCATTTGTTTTCATCGTTCCCGCATTTCCATTTCAAGTTGCCTGATAATTTTTCGTTCTTCAATAACTTCGTCTGTTTTTCCCAGTTTCTCGTAAATGGTAAGGAGAATACTGTGCGGCTTTACTTCCTTTGGATTCAATTCGGCCGCCTTTTTAAGCGCCGCAATGGCGTCATCGTACAGATTCTTTTTGTAGTAGCACACGCCCAGAAAATAGTGTCCGTCTGCCAGCTCCGGATTAATTTCCAGCGCCTTTTTGCAGGTGTTAAACGACTCTTCGTGCCTTTCAATCAGGCTGTATGCAACCGCCAGATACAGGTACCCTTCTGCCTCTTTTTTGTCTTTCTTCGCCGCATACAATGCTATTGCTTTTTTATACGCAGCGATTGCATCGTCAACCTTTTCCTTTATTATGTAAGCAAATGCGATATTGTAATATGCCTTCGGTTCGTCCGGATTTACCTCGATGGCCTTCTTCATCTCGGATATGGACTCGTCGGCCATATTTTTCGCATAATAAGCAGCCCCCAGGTTGAAGTGCGCGTCATAATGTTTTTGGTCGGTGTCTAAGGCCTTTTTAAATGCCACAATCGCTTCATCATATTTTCTTTTATTATAGAGGTGCAGCCCCTCTTTGTTAAGGTGGTCCGCCTTGCTTCCACAGCCCACGGCGACGCCAATTGTCAAGAGCAGCGCCCATTTTATGTGCGTAAAGAATTTCCTGTGTTTTATCATGTTTTATTCTTTTGAATTTTCCCTGTCGTCAGTTAGTAGGTTTTTGTCGAAATAACATATCTTGTTTTTTCCCGTTCTCTTTGCATGATACATGGCTTCATCTGCCCTGGCGATCAAATCCTCCTTCAAAAGCGCCTCGTGAGGGTATGTCGCAATCCCGATACTCAGGGTAATCGTTTTAAACGGAAGCACGCCGGAGTACCGCCACGGCTTTTCCCGAATCGCTTTCGCAATATGGCGGGCGACATACAAACTGCCTTCTGCTGCCGTATCAGGAAGTATCACGGCAAACTCTTCGCCTCCATACCGCGCCACAAAGTCTGTCTTTCTTGTTGTGCGTAAGAATATATCAGCCAGTTCCCTGAGCACCTCATCTCCCGCCAGGTGGCCGTTCACGTCATTGTACTGTTTAAAGTCATCCACGTCTGCAAACAGCAGGGTAAAAGCGCAGGAGCTTCTCCGCGCCCTCTGTAATTCGCGATCCATAAATTCATGAAAATACCGGTGATTGTAAAGCTTGGTTAAACCGTCGGTAATGGAAAGGTGTTTGTAATGCCTCACCATGCGTGATTCCCGCAATAATCGCTGCCGTTCGGCGGCTTTCTCCACGACAACCTTCATTTCGTCGAGTTCGAATGGCTTGCAAATATAGTCATAAGCGCCGATTTTCATCGCATTGACGGCGGATTCAACGGTTGCATACGCAGTGATAATCAAAACGCAAATATCCGGGTTTAATTTTAATATGCGTTCCAGGAGTTCCGCGCCGTTCATGCCTGGCATTTTGAGGTCGGTTATGACGATTTCAAAAGGTTCGTTTTCGATTTGAGAGATCGCATCCAGCCCATCCCGTGCAGTTTGTACCTTATATCCGGTCTTTGAGAGCGTGTCCTGCAACATATCGCGAACGATCTCCTCGTCGTCTACAACGAGTATTCGTACCTGTTCCTCCAGCACATCCATCAATTTATCTGTCATTTTTGTAATTTTCTGCCGGTAAAATTATCGTAAACGCAGCCCCCTTTCCTGACTGGCTGCTTACCGCAATACTTCCGTTATGTTTTTTTATAATATCATAGCATATAGATAAACCAAGTCCAGTTCCTTTCCAATTCATTTTTGTCGTAAAAAACGGCTCAAATATTCTATCCTTATGTTCCTCCGGAATGCCACAACCGGTGTCCTTGAATTCGACGAGCACGTTGCCATTTTCATTTTTTGCCGTGATAAATAAATTTCCTCCTTCAGGCATTGCATGTTGAGCGTTTACAATTATATTGGTGAACACCTGCTGTAATTGGACAGGATTTCCTATAACACGATTTACCGTAGGGGTCAAATTTTTAACTATCGTGATTTTATTCGACAAAAGCTGCCGTTCTGTGAGAGACAGCGTGGCTTCTATAACGGTGTTTACATCCAAAGGTATAAATTCGTCCGATGACTTTCTTGCAAATTGGAGCAGATTCTGAATAATTTCTTTGCAGCGAAGCGATCCATTCTCTATGTGCTGTAAGTACTTCTTAAATACATAAACATCTTCTATTTTCACATGTTCCTTTGATATGATTTCCAGCATAAGTTGCGCATAACCCAGGATGCCGGCGATAGGGTTGTTCAATTCGTGCGCGACCCCGGCGCCCAGTTGTCCAATAGCCGCCAGCTTGCTTGTCTGAAGCAACTGATGCTGTTTGTCCCGTAATTCCCTGGTTCGTTCTTCCACTTTTTTTTCCAGGGTAACGTTGAGCAAACTAATCTCTTTAAACATGCATTGTAATGCCTCTGTCTTACTCTGTATTTCCTGCCGCGCCTTTGACAGGCGAACCACCATGTCGTTAAAAGACGCGTCCAGTAAGCCTATTTCGTCCCGGCTCTTTAAATGCGTCGTATAGTTCAAATCCCCTTCTGCCACCCTTTTCGTTCCCTGTATCAAATTTTGTAGGGGTTTGACTATGTTTTGCGATACGAAAATACTTATTACGATAATCAGGGAGAAGCTGGCAATGAAGATGTATATAACGCTGTATTTCAGCTTATATACGTTGGACAGGGCGTCCTTTTTCTCCTGAGCGGCAATGATGCTCCATGCGGGAAGCTCGTAATCCGACTTGCTTACGTATTTCGCGGTGTTGTAAATCAGTGTTTTCAGATTATGGTCGGTATGTTCAATAAATCCCGACTGCTTTTCCAAATCGAACGGAGACTGCTGGAATAACCTTTCTTTTTCCGGATGCGCGACATAGTACTTCTGATCATTTGCGATTGCAACGAAACCCGTGCGCCCAATCTTTATCTTATCCACAATCTCCCATAGTCGTTCCATATTAAGCTGTCCAACGAGCGCCGCCTGCGGCTTCCCGCTTCCATTCATCAGAGGGACTGCTATGGCAACAACAATTTTATAGGGGTCCAGAATGACATGGGCGTCTGAAACATACACGTTTCCCTGTATTGCCTCCAGAAACCATTTTTTCGCTTTCCAGTCGCCGCGGTAATTGTACGTCGTAGAGGTTGTTACGCGCCCATTCGTATCAATCATTGTGATGTCTTCGAAGCGCTTGTAATAATTTTGAATCTTTTTCATTTCCGACAATTTTTTATCTACGGGCACATTCGTGCTTTTCATGAATTCGCTGTCAGATAATATCTGCATATCCGTCACGCAGCTTGCGACAAAGCGGTGCACTTCCTCTTCCGTATTATTTGCTATGAGCCCGAGATTTTTGCAGGCGTCATTTCTGATAAGACCTTCGGTGTACTTAAACAAAAAGAATATTCCAATAAATAATGGCAGGATCCCCACCAGGATGGAAGGAACGGCTATTTTGAATCCTAATCGTCTGAATAACAGTATGTTTTCCAATTTAATTCATTGTTCAGAAAGCAGTTTTGCCCAACATTCGTTGAACTTTTTTTGAACATCAGGCGGCAATATTTTGTAAAATTCCAGATTACTAATAGTCCTTTTGTCTATAAAAACATAAGGATTTTTCAGTATATCTTTTCTTACAAAGCGCCACGCCTTTTTATTACAACTGGCGTAATATGAGTAATTTGTCTGTCTGGCGCTGATTTCCGGACGAAGCATAAAATTGATAAACCTTTCGGCGTCTTGCTTGTTTCTTGCTCCAACAGGGATAGCCACGACATCAACCCAGAAACTCGTGCCTTCTTTTGGCACTACAAATTTTATATGGTTGTCTTCCTCATTCAGTACGGCGGCATCTCCGTTGTAACACTGGGCAATCCATAACGTCTCGTTTCTCAGCTTTTCCATAATTTCATCATAAGCCAGGAAGCCTTCACCATGGAGGAGTGGTTTCAGTTCCCTGAGTATCTTCAGCGTTGCGTCCAATTCGTTGAGGTCTTGTGGATTTAACGGACACCCCAGCCGCTTTAACCCTACCGACATAACTTCATAGGAATCATTCAGCAACGCCGTATGTCCTTTATATTTTACGTCCCAGAAAATACGCCAACTGTCAACGGCGTCCTTTACGTATTTTGCGTTATATGCAATACCGGTAACCCCCCAGTCAATAGGAACGCAGTACCCTTTCCATTTATTTATAATGGTTTTGTACCTTGCATTAAGGTTATGCAAATTGGGAATCTTTAGATCGTCGAATTTCAGCAGCAAATTGGATTTTACCATTGCGTCCATTGTGCCCTCGCTTGGGAAGACAAGATCATACCTTCCTGGCGCAGACTGGACTGCAGAGTACATAGCGTCTTCAAGATCGTAGAAATCGGTATGGACTTTGGCGTGAAATTCTTTTTCAAAATCAGAAATGATCTCAGGGTCGAGATAATCCACCCATGTATACAGGTTCAGCGCGGGTACGCTGTCACGGCTATTCTTTGACTTGCCCGACGAGAAGGCCTTCTGTTCCAATCCAAACAGATTTTGGGCAATGAAACCCAGGGCAACAATGGAAAAAGCGTATACAACAATCTTTATTCTCATAATTTTGCCAAATCCTTTTTCGGTAATTGTTACGTCAATTCCTGCACATGAAAGGAAAGGTGTACTTCACTTCAATTCAGCAAGCTGACGGAGAAAAGGCAGGTATTCCCATTGATAATTATACTTCTTACTCAATTCTTTCATCATACAATGGTACTTTTCGTACGTGTCGTTTAAAATTTCTTTGTAGTGGGGATTGCAATAAAAAATACGGCATCCAAGCGTTCGGAAACTCCTGATGCCGCACTGATTATCTTTCAGAAAGGGACAAACATTGTCAGAAATAGCGAAATCAGGTATTTTCACGTGCTGCGCAATATAGCCAACCTCGATGCTGCTTGCATACAGAACGTGATCAAATGCGGAAAAATTACAGCACGTCCCGCACGTATCGCAACCGGGGTTTAGCAGCGCCAGCTCTTTTTCCAAATCCTGATACAGGGTTGCCAGTTCAGCATAGAGATTATTTCCTGATAGGTCTTGTGTCGTCGTATTAACCAAAACGTCCGTCATATATTTTTAAATTGTTTTGTATATCCTCCAGCTTATGTAGTTTTCCTTTGTCAATGCCGGGACACGTCTTTTTTAATTTTTCCCACTCTGACCTGTCTTCCAGATTTGACCCCCAAAAGGGAAACGTCCTGCACTGGCAGGGTCTGACGTCGTAAATCTTGCAACCGTTATCGTACATAATGCAATCCCCGCCGCCATATTCCACCAGGCTGTAACGTTCATTAAAACTCCGCAGGTAATTTTTGGCAAATGCCTCGCGGGAAATACCCATGAATGCCGCTATTTTTTCTATTTCATTCATGTTGACCCACACCACGCCCGGCTCACCGCGGCAACACCTGCCGCACCGCTGGCATTCGAATTTCAAGCCTTCTTTGAACCAGGGAATGGTATCGCTTTGATTGTCCTTATTTTTATCAGATATTGAGTTATCCATACCTCAACCCTAGGTAATCTCTTTAAAAATCCTTAATAATACTAAACCAAACACGTTTATCAAACTCGTTAGTACCGTTTAAGGGGATTTCGAAACCGACCAGCACGTAAAGTTCGTGAGCAAGGTCAAAACGAACCCCGGGTAGTATATCAACGAGATACTGCTCACCCTCGCCTTCTTCCTCTTCTTCCGCCTCACTTTCAGCCTCTTCCTCACCCTCAAACACCGTCTCACCCTCACGTTTATCCAACCCAAACCCCTTGTGTCCGTTTAATTCAATGAAGGGGGTGATTCCCTGTAGGCAATGATTTTCTTTTATCGTAATAGTTTTCGATAGCGCGACGCCGTAAAGAAAGTCCAGATCGGCGTCTTCTCTGTGGTTTCCTCCGGTTGGAACATCCACGCCCAGAGAGGAATGTACGCTCATGCGATGTCCCAGATCCATCCAATATGCAAGTTGCTGACCCACCGTAGTTATGCCTTCTCCCAGTTCCCGATCCTCATCGCCTGTGGAAACATTTATAACGGAGCCTGTAGATAACGATAAGGTCTCAGACTCCAGAAGCATGGTCCTTAAGGCAAATTTTGTATCTCCAAAGCCTGCTTTTTCGCCATGTTCAGCGGTATCTACCTGCAATACCTTCGGTTCTATATCAATCTTTATACGGAGTGTTAACGGAAGCTCCAAAGCTATGCCCCACTCGTTAACGTCTGCTTCTCCTTTGTGTTCGTCATCTATGTACAGGTAATTAAAACGCACCTCTCTTTTGAAAAATGCGGGAGTAATACGCAAAAGGGGTACTCGCGGCGCCTGGTTTTCATTTTCTTCATACGCCGCCCATGGAGTCGTCCATCCCTCCAGAAAGTTCGAAAATCCAAGATTCCTTTGCAACCCGTGATGCCCTTCCTGTCTTTTCGTCATTTCATGCGTGGACGCATCCGCTTTGGTATCTTGTACCACCTCTTCATCACCTGCAAAGGCGCTGATTGTTTGAATAAACAGCCATGCAATTAATAAAAATACTACCGTGGGAACACGACTCCGCATATTTTTTACTCCTGTGTATAGTTGCTGGGACGTCCGTAAAACAAGTCACATTTTTCCGTGAAAGAATCAGAAAATACCATATATCCCGGAAAAAGGCAAATGTCATTTTAACCGGCGGAGCTTCCGGCAAGGTATCCCGTGGAAAACGCCGCCTGGAGATTAAATCCTCCCGTCGGGCCGTCAATATCAAGCGTCTCGCCCGCAAAATATAACCCTTTGACGAGTTTTGATTCCATGGTTCGCGCATATACTTCTCCCAAATTCACCCCGCCCGCCGTTACGATGGCTTCCTCGATAGGGCGATGGCGAACGAGCGTGAGCGGCAGCCTTTTGAGTTGTCGTACTATCTTCTTTCTTTCCGGTGACGTTATCTGGGACGCCTTCTTTTGCGTCTCAATATCACAGAGATGCAACAAAACCGTACCCAGTTTTTCAGGCACAAAAAGGGTCATACATGATTTGACGGCCTTTCCACCCTGACGTTTTATTTGATTTAAGAGCATATCCTCAAGCCCTTCTGCCGTGTGTTTTGGTTTAAAGTCTATGTGTATTTGGATCGAACCCTTCGGAAGGCGTTCAACCATCTGCTTGCTCATGTCTAAAATAGCAGGCCCCGATATGCCATAATGCGTGAAGAGCGCTTCCCCGAAGTGTTCCGTGATTTTTGCGCCCGATTGATAGGCGGAGATATTCACATTTTTCAGAGGAGTTCCCTGGAGAGATTTTACCCACGTCTCGGCGGTTTCAAATGCGATAATCGCGGGATATGGAGGAGAGATCGTATGGCCTATGGATGCGGCTAGTTTATAACCGTCTCCGGTGCTCCCCGTCTTCGGATAGCTCAGGCCTCCGGTTGCAATCAAGACATTATCTCCAGAAATGCTTCCCTGATTCGTTTCTACTCCCCGCACGCGGTTGTCTTCGACTATGAGCTGTAAAACATCGGTGTTTGTCTGTATCTTTACCTGATAGTCGCGCATATACTTTTCAATTGCCTGCAAGACGGAATCCGCCCTCTGACTCTTCGGAAAGACGCGTCCCTTATGCTCTACAACCGTTTCCACGTTGTGCGATAAAAGAAATGAGCGTAATTTCTCATTGTCAAATGTCTCCAGCGCGGTACGCAGGAAATGACCGCCCCTTCCGTATGAACTTATAAACACCTGTATCGGGGCGGTATTGGTTACATTGCAACGTCCGGTGGCGCACATCAGGAGTTTTTTGCCCAGACGATCATTTTTTTCGAGAAGAATGACCCTTTTTCCCCTCTCTGCCGCACGACCGGCAGCCATCATGCCCGCAGGGCCGCCGCCCACCACAATAAAATCGTAATTATTCATTGAAACCAATTTTATGGCCTCTTGTAGCGTGAGTCAACGATAAATACATTTTATAAGTTGCGAAACCAACCCGGAATTTGATATATTCTTAATCACTGGAAAAATGTCGCTAGTTGTCCACGAAATACACCGTAGCGCCATAGCGTCTATTTATACCTTACGATTATAGAGGTTGGAATTATGGTCAAAAAGTACTTCTATAACATGTCCGTAGTAGCGCTGTTATTTACAGCCATCCTGGCAGTTCCTCTCAATGCGCGCGCAGCGCCGTCCACATCTGAAAAGATTCCCTACAGTGATTTTAAGAGGCTGATTCAGGATGATAGGCTTGAAGAGGTGATTCTTGACGCAACGATGATTAAGGGGGTGCTCAGGCCGGAAAGAGGGCAAGAGGTTAAAAAAAATGTGACAACGGTGAAAGTAGACGACCCTGATTTAATCAAAGAGCTCATTGCCCATAGCGTAAAATTTTCAGCAACGGCGCCAACGGCAGGAGGGTGGGGGCAAAGCCTGATCTTACTGTGGTTTATCCCCATGATAGTATTTTTAATCATGATGTCGAGGGCGAGGCGGGGAGCGCCGGGCGCCGGGCTTATGTCCATCGGGAAGAGCAAGGCAAATCTGTATATAGACAAGGATACGGGCGTCACTTTTGATGATGTGGCCGGTGTGGATGAGGCGAAGGAAGAGCTGAAAGAAGTCATAGATTACCTTCAAAACCCGCAAAAATACCAAAGACTGGGCGGTAAGATTCCCAAAGGCGTGTTGCTTGTCGGGCCGACCGGCACCGGCAAGACCCTGCTTGCCAAGGCCGTGGCGGGGGAGGCGAAGGTGCCCTTTTTCTCGATTAGCGGATCGGGATTCGTTGAGATGTTTGTGGGAGTGGGCGCCGCAAGGGTACGCGATTTATTCGCACAGGGGCAGGAAAAAGCGCCCTGTATCATATTTATAGACGAAATTGACGCACTTGGGAAGGTTCGGGCGGCAGCGCCCATTTCCGGCGGGCACGAAGAGCGTGAGAGCACCCTGAACCAGCTCCTTGTCGAAATGGATGGGTTCGACACCCGAAAGGCCGTCATCCTTATGGCTGCGACCAACAGGCCGGAAATCCTTGATCCCGCGCTGCTCAGACCGGGAAGGTTTGACCGGCATATCCTGGTGGACAGGCCGGATATTAGAGGACGTGAAGAGATACTCAAGGTTCACTGCAAGAGCGTGAAACTCGGCAAACACGTGGATATAAAAGTCATTGCGGCAAGAACGCCAGGCTTTGTCGGGGCAGACTTGGCCAACGTAGTTAATGAAGCGGCGCTCCTCGCCGCGCGTGTGGGTAGAGAGGACGTCGCTATGGACAATTTCGAAGAAGCCATTAACCGGGTAATTGCAGGGTTGGAAAAGAAGAAAAGGGTGATGAGTAAAAAAGAGCAGGAAATCATAGCCTATCATGAATCAGGGCATGCCCTCGTTGCGGAATCTGTGCCCGGAGCGGATAAGGTACATAGAATATCCATCATTCCGCGTGGAATTGCGGCGCTCGGCTATACGCTCCAGTTACCGACGGAAGACCGGTATTTGCTTACCCGGTCAGAATTATTTGACCGGCTTGCCGTGCTTTTGGGCGGCCGTGTGGCTGAAGAAATTCAATTTAACGAAATTTCAACCGGGGCGCAGAATGACCTTGAACGGGCAACGGACATCGCAATGAGCATGGTGAGAGAATATGGCATGAGCGAAAAACTGGGGCCTATGACATTCCATAATGGCAAGAAGCCGCAATTTCTGGACATGGGGTTTCGCACCGGACGGGAACTGAGCGAGGAAGTTTCAAAGGATATTGATAACGAGGTTAAGAAGATTATTTTTGACACTTACGGAAGGGTGAAAGATATCCTCATGAAAAATAAAGGTCGCTTACAAATCCTTGCAAAACTTCTTATGGAAAAAGAGGTCGTTGAGGGTGATGAACTGAGAAAGATTATTTCAGAGAACGCTCCCTCTCCCCGGAAAGAATCTGTTGCTTAAGAAGTTATCTCGAAAAAGAATCCAAAGCCAATCTTTGATCGTATGGTAATCTCGCCGGTACAATAAAAATACCTCCCTGGCGGCAAGTTTATCTTTCTCATGCCCACGTTGTCCGCAATCTTGGTATAGACGTCTTCTTCTTTATTCAGAAGGTATTTTTGCGCAGGATAAAGCACAATACTTCCCACAGAGCCCTTAGAATCAACGCTGTACAGAGTTTTTCCAATCACCAATGGACTGTCCGTTTGGAAATCTATGATCTTGACATCCTGTCCTTTCACCACGGTAGGATGCCCTTTCACATAAAAACATCTTTCTTTGCTGCTGGTTTCGGAATAGTATTCCGTAGTGTTAATTTCTGCATAATCACTGTTACCCACGAAAAATAGCCCACCCTTGGGGGGTATCTTCCATAACACAATGTCGCCTACCGAGAGATCGGTTTTTTCGTCGAGCGATAACGGTATGTACAAGGGGACATACCCGGCCTTATCAAAGGTAATCTTGAGGTTGCCGGGCTCGTAACTCAGAGAAAAAACGCCTGTCTGATCGGAAGTGGTTTTTGTTTTTGAGGCGTTTACAACAACCGTAACATTCGCGAGACCGATGGGTTTCCCAAAACCATCAATAATCCTGCCGCGGAGGGTGCCGGTTTCAAAGGCGTACACAGCTTTGGCGGCGAGAAACACGACGATCATAGAAACAAATATCTTTTTTAACATGCGGGGTATATTCCTTCTGATAATAATCTTGTGGATACTAGAACACTGGTGATATTTTTAACACATCATTGGTACCGTTGTCAATTTTATTTAATTGACAAGTACTACGCTAATTTATATACTTTTGTGACGTGTTGTAATAGTTTAGGTATAGTCCTAACAAGTATCATAGATAATGAGTTAAAAATGGGAAGGAATAAGAATTATGAGAGGTAAATTTCGTCTTGCGCTGCTCTTTTCTGGTTTGTTGAGCGTGTCTCTTTTTCAAGGTAGCAATCTCTACGCAAAGGATACTCTGGAGGATGGCATTATCGGTTTAACCAAGGAAGAGGTTCACGAAAAGTTGGGGAAGCCACCATTTTTGTATTGCGAGGAGGAACCTTACAGACGTTATGAAATAGTCAGGCCGGAAAATGAAAGTCTCCTGAGGGCAACCTTCTTATACGACGTCATAATCCACGATTTGTATGTTATTAAAAGAGACGGTAATAGCCTTGAGTATAGGATTTACTACGCTGAGGATGAAATTGGTGGGAAGAAAGTGCACCGTGTAAAGGAGTATGCAGTGAATTTGGCTGACAATCCTGCTCCTCTGGGAAGAGTTGCAGAGCTTGTTCCTGAGTTCAAGCCTGCTTACAAAAGCGCAAAGGTTTATCAGGAACGTTTGCTTGGTCTGAATACCACCCGTCTCATATTTGTGACTCCGGAGACCAACGAACTATCAAAGCGCTTGGGAAGTCAGTTTGTGGATACGGACAAGGACATCCAGGACTGGGCGTTATGCTATGATATCATGCTGTGTACCGGTGAACCGGAAAATGTGTCGGCCAACAGTATGGTGAAGGAAGTTATTGTCGCCGTGGACGGTGAATACCGTATCGGAAAGACAGCAAACGTGTTTGGTTCGAAACTGATAAAAAATCCTTTGCAATAGTACCAACTACTTTCTAAAAATTAAAAAGCAGTAACGATTAATGGACATCTCATTTTTCTTACTGCTTTTTTTATGCTCAAAACCTACTTAAGAAAAGGGGACATGCGTGAAAATTTGCTGTATCGGTTGTGGTTACGTGGGACTTGTTGCCGCCACATGCCTGTCAGACATGGGCAATGACGTCATCAGTGTGGATATAAACAAAGATAGGGTAAACAACCTGAAGAAGGGAATTATTCCTATTTATGAGCCCGGGTTGAAAGATATGCTCGATAGGAACGCAAGAGAAAAAAGAATCGTTTTCTCGACAAATATCAAAGAAGGCATTCAGAAATCAGAGGTTATTTTTATTGCCGTAGGAACTCCTCCCGACAGTAATAATTGCGCCGACGTTTCCGCCATTGCGTCCGTTGCTGAAGACATTGGGCGGTATATGAATGGGTATAAAATTATTGTAAATAAGAGCACTGCGCCGGTGGGTACCCTCGACAAAATCGGGAAAATAATAAAATCGGTAAAGACCAAGCCCTTTAGATACGACCTGGTGTCTAATCCTGAATTCATGAGAGAAGGCGAGGCTATTAAGGATTTTACAAATCCCGACAGAATAGTCATCGGCGTGCAAAGCGAGAAGGCAAAGCGTATCATGTCGTCTATTTATAGCGGCATTTCCAGGACTGATAAGCCAATCATGTTTACAGACCTTCGCAGCGCCGAGCTGATCAAATACGCCAGTAACGCCATGCTTGCCACGAGGATTTCCTTTATGAACGAAATAGCGCAATTATGCGAAAAGGTGGGCGGGGATATTAAGGCAATTGCAAGAGGGATGGGTCTGGACACGAGGATAGGACCCCGATTTTTACATGCGGGCATCGGATATGGAGGTTCTTGTTTTCCGAAAGACGTTAAAGCGCTCGCGCAGATTATGAAATTAAATGGCATAGAACCGAAAATATTAGACGCGGTAGATGAGGTAAATGAACAGCAGAAGAGGTCTCTCATTCACAAGATCAGAAAATTAGTTCCTGATGTAAAAGGCAAGAGTGTTGCTGTCTGGGGATTGGCTTTTAAGCCGAAGACAGACGATATGAGAGAGGCGCCGTCCATTACTATTATTCGCCAATTGCAGGAATTGGGGGCAAAAATCAGGGCGTTTGACCCTGAAGCGCAGCACAATGCAAGCCTTATCTTGAAAAACATCACTTATTGCAAGGATCCCTATTCGACGCTGAAGGGGTGCGATGTGCTGGTTATCGCAACAGAGTGGAATGCCTTCAGAGACCTTGAACTCAAAAAAGTTAAACAATTGTTAAAATACCCTAATATAGTGGACGGCAGGAATATTTACGATCCGCAGGAAATGAAAAAACTGGGATTCAATTATTTGTGCGTGGGAAGAAAGTGTTAGACCGGTTTGTGTGGTAATGGGTTGTTTTTACATTTTACCAACCGGCACATATCAAAGAAATTGACGCGCCGTTCGCACTCTATTGAAAGGTGAGCATCCCTTAGCAATCCGTCCAAATCAAAATGTTTCCCCAGCCCCATCTTATCTCTGAGTGGTGAAATAAACTCTTCGAAGCGGGAGATGATCCTGTTGTTACAGCCGGTGTAATTTAAGATGAAAATCTCTCCATCCTTCTTGCACACCCTTTTAATCTCATTCAGGGTTTTTAGCGGATTAGGCACCACCGTGATGACATGAGATGCAATAACCTTATCAAACGCATTATCGGCAAAGGCCATGGATGATGCGTCCATATTATGTAAATTTACATTTGTTAATCCGTAATACTCCTTTTTACCCTCGGCCTTCTCTAGCATTTCCTGGCTAATGTCTATTCCCGTGACATGCGACTCTTTGGGATACAGGGGCAATGACAATCCGGTTCCTACGCCAACCTCAAGTACGGTTTCGCCGGGCTTTACATTCATCATGTTAAAGGCGACGTACCTTCCATGTTCAAATATTTTCCCAAAAAAGGAGTCGTAAATCCATGCGTACAGTGAATAGACTTTTTTTATATGTTCGCTCATAAAGTTATCCTAATTATACCAATTCACCAGGGTCTGACAAATATCATCCTGTATTTTTCTTACGGCACCAAGGTCTTTAAAATTATTCATTAAAATTGAAAAAGCAAGCGTATCTCCATTTGACGTATCAATATAACCGGAAAGGGCGGACGTTTTTGCAATATATCCGGTCTTTGCGTGTACTTTGCTTTTATATTGAGAAGAGGCCATTCGGCGACGCAATCCTCCGTCAATACCTGATACAGGCAGTGAATCGTACAACACATCACGGTGTGGATGCCTGTTCATGTACGTGAGGAGGGTCGTTATCATTCCTGGTGAAAGTTTGTTGCCTTTTGATAAACCCGAACCATCCTGGATTTGATATGCATCAGGAGAAAAACCCAATTTGTCCATAAACGCATGCAAGACCTCTATTCCCGCATCCAAGCTGCCTCTGCCCTTAATCTGCGCCCCCAGTGTTTTTACTATCTGCTCGGCATAGAAATTCTGGCTGTTTTTATTTGTTACCAGGACGGTTTCTTTCATCGTGGAAATGGTTTCCGTTATCTTTTCCAAATCCGCGTCCAGGGCATCCGCCTCGTCAATTATCCGGGCGTTGCCCCCAACGGTGACACCCTTTTTCTCTAAGGCCTCCTTGAAGACCGTTGCAAGGTAAAGAGCCGGACTGTGCACATTCACCCAGCTCTTTTCCGGGGATGCGTTAACCCAGAACTTTCCCTTGATAAATATTTGATTCGTACCCGGTTTCCGGTATATTGAATATGCATGTTCCTTCTTATTCGATGTGCTAACGCAGGTATTCAAGATGGTAAAATACGCCGTGTCTGGTTCTACCCGGAGAGTCACGATATCTCCCGGTTTTTTGCAAGGGAGGAGCGTGATATCAACACAATTGTCATTGAAGGACAGTCCGCAACTTGGCGCGCAATACCACTCCGATAATTGGTTTTCAGGCCAGCCTGGGTTTGTATAAACACGATCAAAGACACGGTCATCCGCTATAATATCTCCAGATATCTCATGAATACCCCTGTTTCTGATTGCATCTGCCCATGATTCAGGGACAGCAGTAATGTTGCTGCTATAAAACCTGCCGGAAAGGTTAGGGTCGCCGCTTCCTCTGATAATAACATCTCCCTCCAGTTCACCCTGGGTTGTTATCTTGCCGCGGGTCTCAATGCTTGTTTTGTATTGAAAGTCAGGGCCTAAGTACTCCAGGGCGGCGGCTGTGGTGAGCAGTTTCATGTTCGAGGCGATGCTGAATAGGTCATTATCCCGGTAGTTAAACAGGACGGTATTTTTCTTAACGGATACAACGCTGATGCCGTAAGAGACATTTTTTAGGGATGGATTTTTTAATACAAGCTGAATACGGCCATTGAGATTGTTTGGCGTGGTTGTTTTTGCTTCCAGAAATTCAGCAAGAAATAAGCTGCAGGCAAACACGAGGATAAAAGCATTCAAGTATACTTTCATCCTTAGTCTGCAACTATCCATAATCTCGTTAATAAAACGAGAGGGATCGCTATTTCTTGCTTTTCGAGTATGTCCTGGTTTTTTTTGGTGCAGCAGCGGCAAGTCTCGCCTCTAATAAATGCTCAATTGTCTGCAAGACAAACGGGTGGTCTAAAGGTTTTAAAAGGAAAACATTCGCACCTGCTTTAACGGAAGATGATTCGACGCGCTTCGATTTTTGGTCGCTGATCATGATAACAGGCATGTTCGCATGTAATTTTTTAATATCGTGTAAAATGTCAACCCCAGAGGCTTCCTGCACCGTTGTGCTTACGATAGCAATATCCATACTCCTCTCCTGTAATATGGTCAGCGCTACCTGCTTATTAAGGGCAACTTCAGTTTCATAGCCATGCTG
>Ga0209514_10001898_pt1 | contig 34170 bp, 24 predicted proteins | sample Subgrocontami58m_FD_187452 | JGI IMG/M metagenome (GOLD analysis project Ga0209514, IMG submission 187452) | Subsurface groundwater microbial communities from S. Glens Falls, New York, USA - GMW37 contaminated, 5.8 m (SPAdes) (version 3) | ecosystem: Environmental > Aquatic > Deep subsurface >...
GAGTGGCGGCCCTCCGCGCGGATGCTGGGCCGGCGAGCCTGTCGGTTCTCCTCGGCAAGGACGCCCTCACCGACATCGGGACGCTTCAGGCCTCCTCGGACGGGCAGGCGTTGTTCCAGGTCGCTTCGCAGTTCAACTGCCTGGAGTCGCCCGGACCGCACCTCAGTCCGATCCGGAACTATGTCGGCGACAACACGCAGGGTCCCCGCGCCGCGGTCAGCGCCTTCCCCGGCACGTTCCTGCGACACTACCAGGCCCCGGACGGGCGGGGCGGACGATTCGTGCAAGGGGTCGGTGGCGGGATCGATCTGCTGGCGGAGGCGCTCGGGCCCGGGATCGCAAGCACCACGCACGGCTACCTCCTCGTGGAAGGCGTACCCGACGCGGAACGAGCCTGCGCGGCCATGCGGGAACGCTTCGACCTGGTCCGGATCGGCCTTCACGAGGACGTGGAGGTCGTTCTCGGCCACCATTGGGGCGGCCCGGTGGTCGGGGCCCGACGGATTGCCCAGGCCTTCACCGCGGCCATGGCTCTGGCATACAGCGTTAGGAAGCCGACGGCATCGCACCTGTCCCTGGCGCGGGAGATCCTGCGCGCGGGCTATCTCGGCACCCTGCTCGGCGCGGTCGTCCTGGGGAAACGTCGCGCGGTGCTCACGTTGGTAGGTGCCGGGGTCTTCGGCAACGCGCCGGAAACGGTCTGGGACGCCATCCTGTGGGCCGTCGATCGACTCGCGACTCTGGGGACGCCGGCGCTGGACGTGGTGGTGAATGGGTTCGAGCTGGCGAGCAAGATCCCGCTGCGGATGATCCTGCCCGAAGTCCGCGCGCGCCAAGGCGTGATCGTTCAAGTGGAGCGGGGCGTGGTGACGCTGGAGAGTTGACGGCCGGGGTCGAGGTTCGCGCGTGCCGCCATGTTCCGTGTGCGCCCCGGGGAGTGCAGCGGCTTGGGACCGACTCGGGGCTGACAGGGTCCTGCGCGGCGTCGTTTTCGGCCCGCATCCTTTCCCCGCCCTCGCCTCGCGTGCTATCCTCTCCGGCCGAAGCACGCGCAGCGGCGTCCCTCCGCGAATCACCTCCCACCCGGAGCCCCTCCATGACCCTCGATGACCTCGAGCCCCTCGTCGCCGGCGACGGCAAGGTCGACGTCGGCTCCACCTACCAGGCCTTCTGCCGCGAGCACGGCTCCGGGGACCTGAGCGCTTTCCTGCTCTGGCTGCAGAAGAAGAAGCTGCTCACCGCGGAGGGGGAAAAGCGGCTGCAAACGAGCCGCGCCGCGTTCGCCGAGTCCAATCCCGAGGCCACCCGCACCGTGGTCTCCGCCGAAGCGACCCCCACCGACGCGGCGGATCGGCAGGTCAGCGTCGATACCGCCGGGTTCCGCGCCGACTCCCGCGCCGCCCGCTACAGCGTCCTCGGCGTGCTCGGCGAAGGCGGGATGGGCCAGGTCCTGCTCGCGCGCGACGAGGACCTGCGCCGGAAGGTCGCGGTCAAGACCCTGCGCCCGCACCTCGGCGGCGACCCGCGGACCATGGCCCGGTTCCTCGGCGAGGCGCAGATCACCGCCCAACTCGACCACCCCAACGTGATCCCCGTGTATGGTCTCGAGGTCGACGCGCGCGGCGGCATCAGCTACGCGATGAAGGCGATCCGGGGCAAGACGCTGCGCGATTTGATCGACGAGACCGCGGCCCTCGCCACCGCCCGCAAGCCGTACGACGACGAACACTCGCGCGCCGGGCGCCTCGACGTCTTCCTCAAGGTGTGCGACGCGGTCCACTACGCCCACAGTAAGGGGGTGATCCACCGCGACCTCAAACCGCCCAACGTCATGATCGGCAAGTACCGCGAGGTCTACGTCATGGATTGGGGCATCGCCCGCCTGATGGACGGCCGCGAGGAAACCGACGAGCCGCGGGTCGAGGTCGCGCCCACAGCCGACGGCTCCGGTCTCGAACTCACCCGCGTCGGCCAGGCGATCGGCACGCCCCGTTACATGTCGCCCGAACAGGCGGCCGGCCGCAACCGGGAACTCGACGGCCGCTCCGATCAATGCGCGCTCGGCCTCATCCTCTTCGAATTGGTCAGCCTGCGTCGGGCCATCCCGGGCCAGGACCCGGCAACCACCTACCAGAACGCCCTCACCGGCAGCAAAGAGCGCTTCGTCCACCTCACCGGCGAGCGCATTCCGCGCGAGCTGCGCGCGATCGTCAACAAGGCCACCGCCCTGCGCCGCGAGGACCGCTTCGCCTCCGTGGCCGCGCTCGCCGACGACGTGCGCCGATTTCTGCGCGGGGAAGCCGTGCTCGCCCGGCCGGACCACCCGCTCCAGGCGCTCGTCCGCTGGGTCGGCCGCCACCGGGAATGGTCCCTCGCCGCGATCCTCTTCCTCGTCGTCGCGGTCGCCCTCCAGTCCGCGTGGGCCGAGCGACGACGCCAACAGGCCGAGGAACGATCGTTCGCCCGCGAGCGCCGCGTGCGCACCCTGCTCACCGCAGTCTCCCGGCATGCCCACCGCATCGACACCCGCTTCCTCGAACTCGAGGAGTCCCTCGAAGGCCTCGCCCAGGTCGCGACCTGGTCCCTCACGCGCGGCGCGGAATCCACCGAGCCGCTCTACACCGTCGAAGACTTCCAGACCGCAGGGCGACAGCCGCCCGACTACGGCTGGAGCCGCCTCTACCGCTGGCAGGTCAGCTTCGATTTCCCCGTCGCCGTCCTCCGCCCGGGGCTCGCGCGCGAGCAGGTCCTGCCCAAGCTCCGCCGCCTCGCGCCGCTCCACTCCCACTTCCGGCGCATGTTCCGCGAGAGCAGCCCCCTCGGCCGGGAACCTTTACCCCCCGCGCAGGAGCGCACCCTCCTCTCGGAGAAGGGAGTGGGCCTCGACTTCGCCTACGTGGTCCTCCCGGAAGGCGTGCTTTTCCTCTACCCGGGCGCAGGTTCCTTCCCGCCCGGCTATGACGTCCTCGGCACCGCCTACTACAAGCTCTCGGTCGGCAAGCACGGCAAGTTCTGGGGAAACCCCTACGTGGACGCCTCCGACGACGGGGCGGGGGACGAATTGGTCCTGCCCTGCACCACCTCCCTGTGGTCCGACGATGGCGCGTTCCTCGGCGTGGCCGGCGTCGAGCTCACCTTCGACCGCATCATCGACCAACTCCTCGCGATCCCGGAGATCCCCGGCCGGCTCGAGACCACCCTGGTCGACGAGCGCGGCCGCGTCATCGTCGATTCCGGCGACAAGGGGAAACGCTTCCGCACGGCGGGGGACGATGCGGGGGTCGAGCTCGAGCCCTACCCGATCCCGGAGGTCGTCACCGCGGTGAAGGAACGGCGCAGCGGGATCCTCGAAGGCGGCCGCGAAGGCCGCGCGCTCCTGATCGCCCTCTATCGGCTCGAGGTCAAGGGATGGTATTACATCGTGGAGGTGGATGCGGCGGAGTATCTGAAGTAGACGGGGAGCCCGCGCCTTGACCGATCGTCCCGCGCAACGCCGAGCCCTGGCCGGAGCGATCGCCTGCCTCGCGGCGCTCGCGATCCTCGTCGTCCATGCCCACGACTCCGGCCTGTACCGGCAGACGCTCCCCCCGGACCCCGACCTCGACGTGCGCCTGTGGGTGGCCGACCGCGCCGGGCCCGCGGACGAGGTCTGCATCCTCGGCCACGTCCTCCGCCGGCACCCGTCCGGTCCGGATGCGGCCTCCCGCATCGAACTGTCCTTTCCGGCGGGCGGCGAGCCGGGGCATGCGATCTCGGATCCGCGCGGCGTCTTCATCCTGCTCCTGCCCCAGGAGGCCCTCCCTTCCGACCGGGTCCACCTCACGGTGCGGCACCCGAGCGGAGCGTCCGTCGAAGCGGAAATCGGCGTTGGGCCGGCTCCTCCACCGGAGCGGACGGACTCGGTCGAAGGCAAGCCGGGCATGGCCGCCGCGCCCCTGTCGATCGTCGTCGCACACGAGAGCGGCGTGCCCGTCCCCGGGGTGGCGAACCGCTGGGTGGTCCTGGTCGCGACCGCCGCAGGAAGGCCGGCGGCCGCCGACGTGACGGTCTCCGGCCTCGCGCGCGAAGACTTGCGCCTGCGCACCCCCGAGTCCGGCTGGTCCGTGTTCGCATGGGACCCCGCGTCACGCGGCTATGCGGCCGACGGCTTCTCGCCCGGGCCGATCGCGCGCGTGACCGCGACCGACGCTGCCGGGCGGACTGCGAGCGCGGCGTTCGATCCCATGCGGCCGCGGGCCGGCGCCCCGTTGTGGTGGCGCCCGGACCCGGAGCGTGCCGCGCGCGGCGCGGACGGGCCCGCCCGCTTCCTGCTGCGGGTTCGCAAGGACCCCGCACGGCCCGAGTTCCTGGACGTGACCCGGGCCGCCCCGACTCCCGGCGGGCGGCTCTACCTTCAGGGCTGGTCCTCCGGCCGCATGACCTTCGCCGAGGACTTCCCCGACCCGGCCGCGGCCCCCGCCCTCCTCCGCATCCCCGCCCGCAGCGCGGGCGTCCTCGAGCTGCGTGCGCTGCGTCTTCTCCCCGACGGCGAGTGCGCCTTCGACCGCCGGTTCGTGCGCCTCGACGGGCCCGCGCCGGACCTGCCCACGCTGCGCGAGCTGGACGGCTCGGCCCCCGCGGTGCGCTTCCTGTCCACCGCCGCCTCCGGCCTCGAGGAATGGGAAGCCTCCGTCGCGGACCGCGAGGAGGAATACCGCGCGTTCCATCAAGGCCTGCTCGCCGCGCTCGGACTGCTCGCTCTCCTCGCGCTGCTCGGGCTGGCCTGGGTCGCTCCCGGGTTCTGCCTCCGGCTCCGCTTGGGTCGCGGCGTGGCGTGGGGCTACTGGGCCGCATCCCTGGCGCTCGTGACATCGACCACGCTCGCGGCCGCGCGCGGCTGGGTCCCCAAGCCGTGGCGCATGTCGGTCTTCGCCGCCGGCTTCGCCGTCGCGGCCGCCGCGGCTCTCGTCGCCTACGCGCTCGCCGCGCGCCACACCCGCTGGGCCTGGGCCGGGTTCGGCCTCCTGGGAGCGCTGGCACTCGCCGTGTTCCTCTTCTTCGCCTGACCGGAGGAAACCGTCCTGAATCGAAGCCCCTGCGGCCATCGGAGGAGGCGGCGGCGCCCGACGCAGAAACAAAACCGGCGGCCGCGCGAGCCCCATCCGCGCAAAAGCCTTCGCCCCGCCGTCGGGCTGCCGCTATCATGGGCGCGTGAACGCCGAAGAATTGCTCGCCACCGCGTCCCGTACTCCCGCCACCCGCGAAGGCATCGCCGGCCTCGCCGAGCGTCTGCCCTCCGGGGACCTCGCCGCCGCGGTGGACCAGGCGCTCGCCGCGCACGACATTCCCGCCGCGCTCGCCCTCCTCCTCGCGCAGGTGGAGGCAGGCCGCGAGGTCGATATCCGTCAGGTGTGTGAGGCCGCCCCCTTCGCCGACGGTCTCGAGGAATTCGCGGTCCTGGTCGGCCGCTCGACCGGCAAGGTGGTTGACGCGATCCTCGACCTGGTCGAGTCCCGCCGCTACGGCGAGCCGGGAGACGCCCTCGCCCTGTTTCTCGCCGTCCACCTGCTCGGGTCGCGAAAATGCCCGCCCCGGCTGGTGTCGCACCTGCGCTGCCTCGCTCGCGCGCAGCTCGAACGCGAGGATGGCCTGCTCCTCGGGCTTGCCGCCCGGCGCGTCGCCGATCCCGGGCTGGCCCTCTTGTGCGGCGCCTGGATCGAGCTCGCGGGCACGCGCGAAGGCGCCGAAGCGGAAAAGCACGCCCTCGATCTTCTCCAGGGACCGCCTTCGCGGGTGCTCCCGACGCGCGCCGCACCGGTCGAGGAGACCGGCCTTCCGGTCCAGCGCGCGGAGCCCAAAGTCGGGCGCAACGATCCCTGCCCCTGCGGGAGCGGCAAGAAGTTCAAGAAGTGCTGCGGCGCCGAGGGCGCGCCCGCGGTGGAGTACGCTCCGGTGCCCCAGCAGCTCAGTCCCGAGCGACTGGCCCAGCTTCGGCCGCACCAGCTCGCGGCCCTCGACTTCGCGCAGCTCACCGCGCCGCAGTTGGTCGAAGCGGCGCGGACCTTCGAGACGTTCCTGATGTGGCAGGCGGCCGACCGGGCGGTTGCCGAGATCGAGCGCCGCCCCGACGGGTCCAAAGGGGAGGTCGAGCCCACCCGCATCGCCCTCTTCCACGCCGCGTGCGCCGCCGACGCGGTCGAGGTCGCCCGCGCCCAACTCGAGCAGTTGGTGGCGCGCGGGTTCGACCACCCCCTCGACCGGCTGGCCCTCGAACTCATGGACCCGAAGCCTTCCGCCCTTCGCAGCATCGAAGCCGCCGCCGCGGAGGTCCTCGCCCACCCCGAGGACACCGCCGCCCCGTTCGACTTCGTCCACATCCTCCTGCGCCGCTACCCGGCCCTCGCGGTGTTCGCGGTGCGCGGAGTGCTCGACGCCCGCTTTCCGGCCGACTCCCAGAGCGCCATGGACGGAGTCGAGTGGGCCCGCGACCGCCTGCTCTTGCCGCCTGACGACCCCGCCTGGGACGCGTACCACGCGGTGATGCGGGAATCGCTCCAGGCGGCGCCCGCCACGCCCGACGAGAAGCTCGCCGCGGAGGCGGAGGGGCTGCGGGCCCGCTCCGACGAAGCCGCCGCGAGGGCCGCAGAAATGGAGCGGAGGATGCGCGCGGTCGAAACCGAGCTCACCGAAGCGCGCGCCCAGGCCGAGGCGGCGGCCGCCGCGAGCCTCGCGCCGATCGACCCGGAGGCCGTCCAGCGCTTGCGCGCCAAGGTCGATGAGTACGAGGGACAGATCGCGGAGGGAAACCGCGAGCGCCAGACGCTGCGCAAGCAGCTCGCCGACGTGAGCGGGCGGCTCACCCGCACCGCCGCCGGGCCGGCCCGTGCCGCGGGTCCCGAGACCCCGCCGGCCGATCCGGAAGAGCAGGACGTCCCGCGGCCGGAGCGGCTTCCCGTGCTCGTGCCCACCTTCGCCAAGGCCGCGGAAGAGGCCCTGCGCGCGGTCGCCGCGCTGGCCGGCGGCGACGCTCATGCGCGGGACCAGGCCAAGCGGCTCCGGCGCATCGCCGACGTCTGGTCCGCGCGCGTCGGCATCCACTCTCCGACAACTCCGCCTCGGGCTTGCGGTCCTGGGCAACCGTTCGCCGTTCGTGCGCTGGATTGAATCCCGTCCTCCGGCCGACTATACTCGACATAGAGTTTTCGACCGACCCACCCCTTCCTGTGAGACCGCGATGCGCATTCGCCGAGTCGTGATCAAGGACTTCCGAAAGTTCGAGAGTCTGGAAGTCGACTTCTGCGACTCCCTCGAGCGAGTGCGCGATCTCTCGCTTCTGGTCGGGCCGAATACCAGCGGAAAGACGACATTCCTCGACGCGATCGCCGCCGCGCTCAGTCCGCTCACGCGGATCCGATGCCTGCGATCAAGTCTTCGACTGACCGTCCCGGGAATCGTCCGTCGAGGCGCCCTGAAAACGCGCGTCGAAATCGAGGTTCAGTTCGACGCGGAGGAAATCGACACGGCGTGCGAACTTTGGAGGCTCGCCGGCCATTCCCCACTGGCACCGTTGCCCGACGGCAGAGTGACTGCAGTTTGGCAGTACCCGGACCCCATGGACAAGGTCGCCACGGGCCGCACCCACTGTATCCCCTCGAGAGCGGACGGCTACTTTCAAGCGCGTTCCCTGGTCGCGCGGCTGCTGGTTGCGGGCAAGGTCGATACGACCTGGTTCCGCCGTGCAGGTGCGGTCTTCACCTTCGACCAGGAACGCACGGGAATGGGGAAGACAATTCGGAAGGACATCTTCCGCATTCTGCAGTCGGGTGGCGTGTCCGACGAGGGGGGAGACGATCCGGAAGAGCGGTACACCGAGGATCCCCACACGATTCTGCTCGCGATGGCCGTGGAATCGCAGTACCCGCGTTTGGGCGGTGAGACCGACGACAAATTCCAGGCCGTCAAGGAGTCGTACGCCCGCGTTTGCGCGCCGCACCGCATCGTCGGACCGGTTCGCACGCCTCCGCTGGATGGGTTGGAAGTGTGGTTCCACGACGGCCACGGCGACTATCCGTACAGCGCAGCCAGCAGCGGCGAGAAGATGCTGTTGACGTACCTCATCCGCATGGTCAGCGAGCACATGCACCGTTCGGTACTGCTGGTCGATGAGCTCGAGTTGCACCAGCATCCCACCTGGCAACAGAAACTCGCGCACGTGCTCCCCCGAATCGGCATCGGCAACCAGGTCCTCGCGACCACGCACTCGCCCTACCTACGGGACTGCGTCGCGCCCGAGGCCGTCACTTCGTTCGGGGACCTGGCTCCGTCCCTGCAACCGAAGGGCGCGCAGTGATGGCGGAACTGCACCTCGTCTGCGAAGGGGCGGGGAACGGTCTGGATCATCGGGTGCTGATGGCTGCAATCGCGGTGCCTGCACGGGTTCCCATCCGCGTCGATCCAGCGGGCGGGCACCCGCAAGTGCGCACCGTGCGTGCCTGGCTGCAGAGCCCAGCGAGGGGGGACGTTGTGTTCTCCGTGGAGGATCGCAACTATCGGCCGCCGGTGGATGCCGAGGCAACGTGGCAGGAGGCCGACGGGCGTTCGTTCATGTGGCGCCGGCATGAGATCGAGAATTACCTGCTGGAGCCCGTGGTGCTCAGCCGGGCACTGTCGTCCCTGCGCGCCGCGGCGGCATTGCCGCAGGCCGAAGAAGAGGCCGAGGCCCTGTTGCTTCGGCATGCACGGCCCATGCTGGAGCGCCACGCGGGGCTGGTCCTGCACGCGCAATTGCGTGAGGTCAAGAAGAGTTCGCGTCTGAAAATCGAGCTGAATGACCCGAGACCGCCCGCGGGGCCTGCCGGTGCGGCCGAATGGCTCGCCGCCATGCAGGAGGAGATCGCCCGCATGAAGCGCGATTGCATCGCCGTATCTGCGCTCGCCGATCTGCAGCCTGACGCAGTACGCAGCCGATTCGACACGATCCTGGGCGAAGTGAAGTCGGCGGCGTACGAAACGGTTCCGACGATCCCGCGCGAGCTGGCGGGTAAGCAGATGCTATCGGCGATTGCGACCGAGCTGGGACGGCTCTCTGCGGGCAGGATCACCCGCCGACTGTTGGAAGAGGACTTGCTGATTGGCTTCGAGCAGGCGTATTCAGAGGGGCGCTATCCGCACGACACAGATGAATTCGCAGAGCTTCGCGCGCGGATCGAGAATTCGCGCTGACAGGACGTTACCCCCTGTTGCCTGGAGGCGAAATTTCGCATGTCCCGCCCCCTCGACATTCTCCTTGGCCGCCTCGCGGTAGAGCGCTGCGGTCTCACCCCGGCCCAGATTCAGCAGGCCCTCGCCTGCCAGGAATCCCAAGACCCGCGCCCGCCCTTGGGCGTCGTCTTCGTCGAGTTCGGCTGGCTCACCCACGAACAGGTCGAAGACCTCCTTCGCGTGCAGTCCCGGGACTCGCCCGAATCCCCGTCGCGGATCGACGCGCACGCCTCCGTGTGGCGATTCGGCCGGCTCGCCATCCGCTCCGGCCGCGTCCCTGCCGAACGGGTGAACGCGGCCTTGCGTGAACAGGCCCGACGCGAAGACCTCGGCGAACCGTGGGCGCTGCTCGGCGAAATCCTCGTCGCGCAGGGGGCGATGACCCCCGCCGATGTCGATGAGCTGCTGCGGCTGCAGCAGGAAGAGCGGGTCCCGGCGCCTGCCACCGCACGCGTTACTCCCGTCCTTGCGGATGCCACCGTCCTTCTTGCGGACGCCACCACGGCCCCCCCTGCGGGACCCGCGGGGAAAACGCTTCCCGTGAACCAGACCGTGATCGGGCTACCCGCGGCCGCGGGATTCGCCGGCCGGGGCGACGCCAAGACGCAGCTCCGGCCGGGCGGCGCCCCTGAGGCGCTTCCGCCGGAGTCGGCCGACCCTGCCGCCGCCCCCAGCGGTAGCAGAACACTCGGCAAGTACCAGCTCGTGCACGAGCTCGGCCGCGGCGGCATGGGCGTCGTCTACAAAGCCTGGCACCCCGCCCTCAAATCCTACTTCGCCGTCAAGGTCCTGCTCTCCGGAGGGCACGCCTCGCCCGACGAAATCCGGCGCTTCCAGCGCGAAGCGCAGGCGGCGGCGCGGCTCAAGCATCCCGGCATCCTCGCGGTCCACGACATCAGCGAAGCCGACGGGAAGACCTACTTCGCGATGGAGTACATCGAAGGGGTCGGGCTCGACAAGGTCATGAAGGACCCGGTTACGTTCGGCATCGCACCGGGGCAGGGGTCGAGCGGAGCGGGTGGACGCGGGGGCATCAACGTATCGACCGCCCTCCAATGGACGCGCGAGATCGCCGAGGCGTTGCAGGCGGCACACGAGGCGGGAGTGGTGCATCGCGATCTGAAGCCCGCCAACGTGATCCGCGAGGCGCGTGGGGGGCGGCTCAAGGTGATGGACTTCGGTTTGGCCAAGCTGGTGGACGAGGCTGGAGGGACCGGCGCGACGCGGACCGGCGTGCTGATGGGGACGCCCGCGTACATGAGCCCGGAGCAGGCAGCGGGGGAAGTCCGGCGGATCGACGCCCGCAGCGACGTCTACCAGATCGGCGCGATCCTGTACGAGCTGCTGACCGGCCGGCCGCCGTACGAGGGCGCTACGGGGATGGACGTGGTCTTGCAGGTGATGCAGCAGGACCCGATCCCGCCGCGGCGCCTCGATCCGACGATCGACCGCGATGCGGCGACGATCTGCATGAAAGCGATGGCGCGTACCCAGGAGAAGCGGTACGCGAGCGCGCAGGCGCTGGCGGAGGACTGCGGGCGGTGCTTGAACGACGAACCGATCCTGGCGCGGCCGGAGTCCTGGTGGGAGAAGCCGGTCCGGTGGGCGCGCCGTAGGAAGGCGCTGGCGGCCGTCGGCGGCGCCGGGATCTTGGCTGTGGTGGTCGCCGGTGGCGTGGGCTTGTACGCATTGCGTGTGGGCGCGGAGAAGGACCGCGAGCACCGCGCACACGAGCAGACCGCGCGGGAGCGGGAGACCCTCCGGACGAAGGTGCTGGCGAAGCTGCGCAAGGAGGCCGGGCTCTATGTCGATGCGACGCTGCAATTGAGGCGCAGCGGGGTGACGGTGGCGAAGCTCCAACGCTACCTGGCCCCGATGGAGGAATCGGCGGAGGAGGCGAGGAGCGAGCTCCCCGAGGCGCCGGAGCCGTACTACTACATGGGGCGGATGTATCGGGCATTGATGGACTTCAAGCAGGCGAAAGACGAGCAAGATCGTGCGCTGGCGAAGGACGCGGACTTCATCCCCAGCCTGTACGAACGGGTGGTGCTCCTGTCGATGGACTATCGGGCCCGACTGCGACAATTGAAGGACGCGTGGCTGGCGGCGGAAGGGACGCGGTTGGCGGCCGGCGGTGGATTGGCGAAGGGGGGCGGCGGTGGGGAGAAGATGGGGCAAGTGCCTTCCAACGACGATCTCGTGGGCAAGGACGCGGAGGCGCAGCGCATCGAGCGGGCATTGGCGACGGACGCCGCGCGGCTCGAGGGGAACGGGGCGGAAAGTTCGGGTTCGGCGCTTTCTCCAGCGATGAGAAAGGCTGCGCGGGCGCTCTGGCTGCAGGCTGGCTCGCAGCGAAAGGAGGATCGGGAGGAGGCACACGCGCTCTTCGCGCAGGCGCTCAAGGAAGATCCGGCGCTGGAGGAGGCGGTGGAAGGGTGCGCGGAGGCGGCGGAGAGCTATGAGGAGCATGTCGCGGTGATTGCGCGTGGGATCGAGGCAGACAAGGGGTACGTGCCGTACTGGAGGTGGCGGGGAGACGCGCGTTTGTCCTGGGGCAATTACGAGGCGGACCACGGCGAGGATCCGGGGCCGCGCTGGCAGGAAGCCGCCGCCGACTACGCCAAGGCGCTGGAGCTGAACCCGGCGTACGCCGAGGCCTGGCTAGGCCGCGGCAAACTTCGCTCGAGTTTGGGCACCTACAAGCAGAACCGCGGGGGAGACCCGGGACCGTTCTTCGAGGAAGCCGCGGCCGACTTCGGCAAGGCGCTGGGGCTGAAAACGACCTTCGCCGAGGCTTGGATGAGCCGCGGTCTCCTGCGCACGAACTGGGGCGACCACAAGGCGACCCGCGGAGATGACCCGGGGCCGCTCTGGCAGGACGCCGCCGTCGACTTCGGCAAGGCGCTGGAGCTGAACCCATCGTCCGCCCTGGCCTGGAGGCGCCGCGGCAACGTACGCCAGAATTGGGGCGTCCACAAGATGAACCGCGGCGAAGACCCCGTGCCGCTCTACCAGGAAGCCGCTGCCGACTACGGCAAGGCGCTGGAGCTGAATCCGTCGGACGCCTGGGTCTGGATGAGCCGCGGCGTCCTCCGCACCAACTGGGGTTCCCAAATGCGGGACCGAGGCGAGGACGCTGGCCCGCACTTCCAGGACGCCGTCGCCGACTTCGGCAAGGCGCTGGAGCTGAACTCGGCAGACCCCGAGGCCTGGAGGCGCCTCGGCGACTTGCGTATGAAATACGCCAGCTACAAAGCCAGCTACGGCGACGATCCGGGGACGCTGTGCCGGGACGCCGCGGCCGACTTCAGCAAGGCGCTGGAACTGAATCCCGCGTACGCCAAGACCTGGATGGACCGAGGTGTGGTGCGGACGGTCTGGGGCGACCACAAGGCGCACAGTGGCGAGAACCCGGCGCCGCTCTACCAGGACGCCATCGACGACTGCAGCAAAGCGTTGCAGCTAAATCCGGCGTACGCCGAGGCCTGGATGCGCCGCGGGAATGTGCGCGCGAACTGGGGCCTCCATAAGGCGACCCGCGGCGAGGACCCGGGGCGGCTCTACCAGGACGCCGCCGCCGACTACGGTAAGGCGCTGGAGCTGGACCCTCGGTCCGCCGAGGCTTGGATGTCTCGTGGTGACGTGCGCATGAACTGGGGCTGGAACAAGCAGACCCGCGGCGAGGACCCAGGGCCGCTCTATCAGGGCGCCGCCGCCGACTACGACAAGGCGCTCGAGTTGAACCCGGCGCACCCCGGGGCCTGGATGCGCCGCGGGATGGTGCGCACGAACTGGGGCCTCCACAAGGTCGACCGCGGAGAGGATCCAGGGCCGTTTTACCAGGACGCCGCCGCCGACTTCGGCAAGGCTCTGGAGTTGAACCCATCGTCCGCCGAGGCCTGGATGCGCCGTGGGCTACTACACATGAATTGGGGCTACTACCAGGCGAACCGCGGCGAGGATCCAGAGCCCCTCTACCAAGTAGCCGCCGCCGACTACAGCAAGGCGCTGGAGCTGAACCAGGCCTACGCCGAGGCCTGGATGCGCCGAGGGATGGTGCGCACGAACTGGGGCAACTACAAGCACAACTGCGGCCAGGACCCTGGTCCGCTCTGGCAGGACGCGGCTATCGACTTCGGCAAGGCGCTGGAGCTGGACCCAGCGTACGCCGAAGCCTCACTGCGCCGCGGCGACGTGCGCATGAATTGGGGCCTACACAAGGCGAACCGCGGCGAGGATCCGGGGCCGCTCTTCCACGACGCCGCTACCGACTTCGGCAAGGCGTTGGAACTCAACCCGGCGTCCGCCGAGGCGCGTTGGCGCCGCGGATGGCTCCTCCACACCAAGCATCACTGGGCCGACGCGGTCTCTGACTTCGAGGCGGCCATCCGACTCGATCCGTCGTACGAACCCATCATCCGTGCACCGCTCGCCATGGCCCGGTGCAATCTCCAATTCGCGGTCGCCCCCGCCTGGCTCGCCGCGCTGACGCGAGGTGACAGCGCCATCTCCTCCGGCGACTACGCCGCCGCACGAACTGCCTACGCGGAGGGAATCGCCGCCTTCGGCGCTCAATCGCAACCCGAACGCGACCGCCTCCTCGCTGATCCCTCCGCACGCCAAGTCGTCCTGGGCGCACACTATGGCATCGCTTGCGCCCTCTCCCTCGCCAGCGTCGGCCGCGATCGTCCGGGCGCGAAGAGCCGCGACCTGCCGCTCGATCTAGCTGTCCGCCTGCGCGGCGACGCCTTCCGAAATCTCGAAGCAGCAATCCGCCTCGGGTGGAACGACCGCAGCCACGTCGAGACCGACCCCGACCTCGGGCCGCTACACGGCGATGCACGGTGGAACCAGTTACTCGAGAGCATCAGGCAATAACCCCACGCGCCGAGGGCGCTCGCCCGTTGCCGGGTGCGACCGACCGCGCCTTCCCTTCCCGCCGAGGCTCGCCATCGATGACCGAACCAATACGGGGCACGATGGGATCGCCATCGAATCGAAAGAGCGGGCCGATGCGGGGAAGTGCTCGGTGGCCCTGAGCACGCTGGAGGGCGTGCTGGTGGCGCGCGCTTCCCCCGGCAGTATCGCTATGTTGGGACGTCCCTCGCGGGCGTCTCGAAGAAGCGAAAGAAGTTGGCATCGGCGACGACGGGGACCTGCCCGTTCCCAACGTTTGGCCCTTCGGTGCCGATGCGATAGGCTCAACGTGTGCGCCAAGGGGCGCGGGAACCCCAAGAGAACGGGCAAGGCGAATGCCGCTGACGGTGACCGGGAGGAGTGGGCGCCGGGGCGGGATTATCTCGCATCGAGAGTGAGAACAGGGGAGTCGAGGAAGGGAACAGCAGACTATGGAAGAAGAACTCAAGAGACGGCTAGCTCGGCTGTACGCGGCGATCGGCGAAGTGGAGATAGCGGACTTGTCCCGGTTCCGCCCGAAGGTGGGCAAGGGACCTGACTCCAAGTCCCTGTTCCAGGACTTTCGCGGAGGGCTCACCGACGAGCAACTCGAGAACCTGGCTCACTCCGTGCTTGCCATGGTGGCGAACCTCGGGAATCACCTTCGCAAGTGGGCCCCGCAGGCTGGTCGAGACAGCGCGGACATCGACCGTGTTGTTGCGAACTGCGAAGCAATCAAGCTTCTCCTCGATCTTTGGAACCGGGAGAAGCATGGTGGCGACCGTCGCGATGGCGGTTGCTCAGGGAAGAACCCGGTACTCGGCGACGATCCCCGCGATGATATCGCGATCGAGCGCCTGATCGACGCCGCCCAGGCGGTCGGGCAGTACCTCCACCTTCGGCGTGCGCCCGAGGTCCGCGAAAATCTTCTGGATGACGGGCTTGAGGATGTACTGGTCGTACGTGTGATCCTCGGGGATCACCAGCACCTTCACAGCGCGCGCTCCAACCAGCCGGTCGTGAAGAGGTCTTCGATCCCGCGACGTTCGACGATTTCGGAGAATTGCGGAAGATCCTTCAGGCGTCGCATCACGGTTCCTGCGCCATCGGGGAGACGCCCGAAGACGACCGCGGCGCCCAATGACTCGGCCGACAACGCCCGCAACACGGTGGGCGAGTGGGAGGTCGCGAGCACCTGGACATTTCGCTTGCTTGCCGCCGACTCGAGAATCTCCGTCAGGAGCCGGACGCGAGTGGGATGAAGTCCGTTCTCGACCTCCTCGATCAGGACAAGGGTATGCTCCGGAGCGGTCAGGAGAGCGGTCAGGATGCCGAGAAAACGGAGAGTTCCGTCCGACAGGCTGCGCGCCGAGACCTTGCTGTCATCATCCTCGATGAGTTGCAGCATGACTTCGCCCAGACCCGTCTCGATGAAGCTGATGTCCTTGAGCCGGGGCGCGCAGAGTTCGGAAAGCCAGTCGAGAAGATCGGCTTTCCGATCACTGCCTGCATCCTGGCACATCTTCCAGACGCTGGCGGAGACGTTTTCGCCGTGAAGACCGAGATGATCGACGGCCTTGGGTGCGTACCCGCGCATCATGCTGGGTTGGATGTCCAGGAAGAGGGCCGAGGCCATCGCCTTCTCGATTACATCGCATCCGAGGATGACGGTGGGATGGATGGACTCCTCGTAGACGATTTGGTCGATGAGGCTGCGAGTCGCGTCGAAGATTTTCACAGGACTCTCGCCGGAAGCCGGCGGGCGGATAGCGACGGGAATCTGAACACGGCCACTGATGACCCCAGCCATCACCTGCACTGCGCCGCTTTTCTGCGTTGACCCATTGAATAGGTAATCGCCCTCCCCGGCACTCACGAGCACTTCACGCTCTAGGAGCGCCTGCCCGTTCGTGCGGCATTCGATCTCGTGCGTAAGCCGACGTCGTCCAATGTCCCAGGCTGTCTGGAGCGCGAACGAATTCTCTCCGGCGCGCGCGACTTCCTGCAGGCCGCCGCGGATGCCGGGCCAGACCTGGTGTCCTCCCTCCCATCGGCCATGGAGAACATCGGCGAGGGACATCTTCAAGCCGATTCCTTGGAGGAACCGAATGGCGTCGAACAGGTTGCTCTTGCCGGAAGCGTTCGCGCCGACGCAGAGCGTGAGCGGGGCCAGAGGAATGGCTTCCGCAGCGCGGAAGCTCTTGAAGTTGGTCAGCCGGATGCTCGCGAGCATGATGACCGTACCTCGACCACCACTGTACCGGTTCAGGCAATGGCAAATTGTATACGGGTCGGTCAGGAGGCTCAAGCGTCAATGCTCGGCGTTGTCCCCGAAGCGGTCGACCTCGAGTCCGCGGGCGAGCCCTCTGGCGGCCGGGGGGATCACTCTCCGCGGGGTCCGTCACCGGCGGGTGGTCAGTATCGGTTGCGGTCGCTCGACGGTCGCATCCACCGCGCCGCCCGTCGCGGTCGCCACCGACGGTCGCCGCCCGATCGGATTCCGGCCTTCCCGCCGGGGGGCCGGACGACGATCCTCCGATCAGCGGATGTTTTCGATCTTCACGCCCACATGGAGCTTGGTCCATGCTCGGTCGGCGGTGAGAACCGGGAGCTTGAGCGTGCCAGCCAGGGCGAGGCAGGCGCGGTCCCCAAGCGAGAGTCCGGCCGCGCGGCTGAGCGGGCGAAGGCGGGCCACATCAAGCGCGCCTTCTTCGGTGAGGGGGTGGACGTGCAGGAGGGCTCCGAGAATCCCTCGCCGGGTCAGGTCGGCAATCGTGTCCTCGGCGGACTCCCCTTTTTCGATCACCTTGGCGAGGACCTCGGACCAGTTGACGGCGCTGACGGCCGCGCCTTCCGAGAGCGCGCGCTCCACCCGCTCCCGGCCCGGTTCGCTGCGACTCCAGGCAACGATTGCGGACGAGTCAAGGACCCATGCGACGCTCACTCGGCCTCCTCCCGACGCGCTTCCTCGCGCCCTTCCGCGATCAGTTCCGCGGACCAGCACCGCCCTTTGTCCAAGTGTGCAAACATGCCGGTTGCCTTCTTGACGATGGCGAGGCGGCGCGCTCGCTCCTTCGCGGAGAGGGGTTTGTCCCCCTCGATTTTCTCCAAGTCCTCCAGCGGGACCAGCGCCGCCACGTCCTTCCCGTTGCGGACCAGGACCACCCGGCGCTTCGAGTACGCGACCTCGTTCAGGAGTTCGGCCAGCCCGGCTCGCGCCAGCCGGATCGGCACGCGTTTCGTGGTTTCCATTCGGCTTCTCCTTCCATCCTTAGTGTACATAGTGTACACTAACAATGGGAGGAGGTCATGGGGAATCCCTGATGGGGTGTGCGAACGGAGCGAAGGCGCGCCGGCCGGAGGATCAGCGGGCACGGGTCCACCTCCCGGGCGCTGCACTCGGCGGTGTTGGGAGTTGGGGTTTGGGAGTTTCTTGGGATTCGGGGTCTGGGGTTGGGGATTTCGCCGCGAGCGGGCGTCCGCTCGCCGCGTTGGTCATTCCTCTTGATTCCCGGGTCCCTCCCCCGCTATGCTTCCCTGAGATGGCCGGTTCGTGGTGGGGTGGTCCGCTTTGCCGGCCCGACGGACAGCCCGCGAGGACGTGATGCCGAACGAGATCCCCGCCCCACAGAAATCCGGCGTCTTCAGCCCCCGCGTGCACGAGGGCAGCCTGACGTCGATCGAGCTCCCCGACGTGAGCCGGTTCTTCGAGGGGCTGGACTCGTACCAGCACCTGGTCAAGCCCGGCGACGTGGCCCTGCGGGACTTCATCCGCAACCGCAAGCCCGTCGCCCGCGTCTTCTACACGCGCCTCGAACCCAAGGAGACCCTGCGCAAGAGCTGCGTCGGGCGCACCGCCCCCTGGGCCGCCGCCGAGGTCCAGGAGGCCCCGCTCCACGAGGAGTACCTCTTCGACCTGAGCGAGATCGGCAAGAGCATGTGCTTCGGCGTCGGACGCTTCCCCACCAACCAGTTCCAGCCCCGCGTCGACCTCACCGCCGAGTACTTCACCCTCGCGGAGCCCTCGGGCCTCGGCTACGACCGCAGCCTCGACCTCGAAGTGTCGCGCGAGCACGGCTGGGTCTTGATGGGCGCGGACGGCAAGGTTTTCTACCGCGACGTGGGCACCCAGCGGAAGGGCAGCACCAACGGCACGCGCATCCGGGACCAGTTCACCATCATGAACCAGATCACGCCGTGGGCCCCGGAGGACTACCTGGGGGTCGGCAAGATGGTGCGGACCCGGGGCGACGACTGCGACATCATGCAGTCCGTGTTCAAGCTGCGCTACGAGTGGCTGAAGTAGATCCGCCCCCGACTCCGAAGGAACCGCGCCCGAGGACCGTTTACTGGGTCGAGCAGCGCGAACTCGGAGCCTTCCAGAAGGGCCGCACATCCTTCTTGTCTTTGCTCCAGACCGCCGACGAAGAGCTCCAGGAATTCCTCAGCAAGACCAAGCCCTTCGCCCGCGTTTGCCTGCTCCGCATCCAACCCCGGGGGGCGGGCGATTTCCTCGACGGCGTCTCCCGGCCCCTGCCCGGCCGTCCGGACCGCGTCGAGCGCCTCCAGCGTGAGGAGCCGATCTGGGACCTGAGCGACCTCGGCAAGGTCATGGTGCTCGTGGTCGGCCGCAACCCCGACTGCGCCTTCCAGCCCGCCATCGACCTGAACGTGCGCTTCTTCTCCGCGCCCCATCCGGCCGGGCTCGGCTACGTCGACGAGTTCGATACCTCGGTCTCGCGCGAGCATGCCTGGGTCCTCCACCCCGGCGGCACCCGCCTCGCCCTCTGCGCCGTCGGCACCGCCGAGTCGCCGGGCAACGGCGTCCTGCTCAACGACGACGAGAAAGTCCGCGCCCATTTCCGCTCCTGGGCGCCCGAAGAATTCTACGGCTTCGGCCAGGTGTGCAAGAACACGCCCGGAGTCAGCCCGCCGTTCATCTCCATCTTCCGCCTGCGCTACCAGATCAACAAGGCGTCGGCGACCGAGACCCTTCCCGGGGGCTAGCGTTTCGTGGACACTACGCGGGACCTGCTGGTGGCACGGCTCGCGACCGAGCGGGGCCTCGTCGCCCGCGCCGGGATCGAGGACTGCCTGCGCCTGCAGGGCCAGGCGGCGCGCATCGGCCTCCCCATGCCGCTCCTCGTGATCCTCGAGCGCAAGGGACACCTCACCGCAGAGCAGGCCGCGGAACTCGACCGCGCCGCCCTGGAGCAGGCTCACACCGGGACGCAGGTGGGGACGATCGCCGACACCGGGCGCGCCGCGACCGCCGATTCCCCGGCGGCGCCGGCGCCATTCGCGCCCGCGCGCTCGGACGGCGCGGCGGGGGGGGATGCGGCGGGGGGGGATGATGGTCCGACGCGCTCCGCGCTCGCCGAGCCGGCGGCGAATTTCGCCGGCCGGAATCGCATCGGCCATTACCGGATCGTGCGCGAGATCGGCCGCGGGGCGATGGGCGTGGTCTACGAAGCCCGGCAGGAGAATCCGCCCCGGCCGGTTGCGCTCAAGCTGGTGAACGGCGAGTCGCTCGGCACCAAGGCGATCACCCGGTTCCGCCGCGAAGCGGAGGCGGTGGGCCGGCTCAACCATCCGAACATCGTGCGCATTTACGAGGCGGGGGAGGAAGACTCGATCCCTTACCTGGCGATGGAACTCATCGAAGGCCGCGGCCTGGAGCGCGAGATCGCCTCCGGGCGGATCCCGGTGCGGCGCGCGGTCGGGCTTTTCGTGCAGGCGGCGGACGCGATCCACTACGCACACGGCGAAGGGATCATCCACCGGGACCTCAAGCCGGCGAACCTGATGATCGGGCCGAACGACCGGGTGATCCTGACCGACTTCGGGCTGGCGCGCGACCTGGCCGCGGCCACCCTGACCGCTTCCGGGGCGATCATGGGGACGCCGATGTACATGCCGCCGGAGCAGGCGGAGGGGAAAGTCAACGAGCTCGACGCGCGCTCGGACGTGTACGCGCTCGGCGCCTCGCTCTACGAGACGCTGACGGGGAACCCGATCTTCGCGGGCGACACGGTGGGGACGGTGCTGCACAAGGTGCTGACCGAGGAGCCGCGGGCGCTGCGGGGCCTGGTGCCGGACCTGCCGCGCGAGGTCGAGTGGATCGTGCTCAAGGCGCTGCGCAAGGAGAAGGAGCGGCGCTACCAGACCGCGGCCGAGCTGCGCGACGATCTGAAGCGCTTCCTCGACGGGGGCATAGTGCAGGCGCGGCCCACCTCGATCGTGCACCGCGCGGTCCGCACGGTGCGGCGCAATCGCGTGGCGACCGCCGCGCTGACGGCGGCGGCGCTCGCGATCTCGCTCGGCGGCGCGGCCTACGCGCACCGGGTCGCGCGACAGGAGCTTCGGGAGGGAGCGCTGCAGGGCGCCGAGGGCCAAGTACGCTCCGGCAACGTGGAGGAGGCGCTGCGACTGCTCGCGGCGCTGGTCGAGGCGGATCCGGGCTTCGCGCGCGGCCGCCTGGAGCAGGGCCGGGTGCTGGGGCGGCTCGGGCGCCGGGCGGACGCGCGCGACGCGTTCGCGCGTACGGTCGAGCTCGACCGCGGCTCGGCGGAGGCGTGGACCGAGCTGGGGATCGCGGAGCGGAGGCTCGGCCGGGAGGCCGAGGCGCTGGCGGCATTCGAGCGCGCGCTCTCGCTGCAAGCCAGCTACGCGCTCGCGCGGGTCGAGCGGGGCACGGCTGCGCTGGACGCAGGACGGGTCGAGGCGGCGGCGGGAGACTTCGAGTCGGTGCGCGCGGGCGCGGCGCCCGAAGCGATGCGCGCACGCGCGGAGTGCGGGCTGGGCGAGATCGCCCGCGCCCGGGGCGACCTGGAGGCCGCGCGTCGGCACTTCGATGCGGCGCACGCCTACGCGCCGGACGACCCCTCGCCGTTCGTGGGGCGCGGCGAATGTGCCGCCGCGGAGCGGGACTTCGACGCCGCCGACGCGGAGTTCGCGCGCGCGGCCGAACGGAGCCCGGGGGACGCGCGCATCCTGCTCCTGCGGGCGCAGGCAGCCCTGCGGCAGGGGGAGCCGCCGCGCGCGCTGGCCCACCTCGACGCGGCGCAGAAGCTCTCGCGGACGGACGGCGAGGCGGCCATCCTGCGCGCCGCAGCGGTCCCCGAGGACCATGTCGCAGCGGCGCTCGACGCCTGCCTCGAGGCCGACCCGGGGCACCGAGCGGCGCGGTCGCTGCGCGCGATCCGGCGCATGGATCAGGGCGACGCTGCGGGAGCGGAAGCGGACGCCGCCGCGCTCGGCGGCGGGGACGCCGCCTGGCTCCGCGCGCGCGCCGGGCTCGCCGGGGGCGGCGGCGCGCCGGCGTTCACCGGGGACGGGGCGGAGGCCGCGCTCGTCCGTGCGCGGCTCGCCGCCAAGGCGGGCGACCTCACCCTCGCGCGCGAGTGCGCCGAGGCCGCGGTGGCCCGGCCGAGCGCGAGCCTGGGCTTCACTCTGTGGGAAGACGCCCGCGCCCTCTACGGGAAGACCCAGCGGCTCGAGGGGATGCGCGACGACGCGCACGCGCGGCGCGACCTCCGGCGGGTCGTCGCCCTGTGCGACCGTGCGGTGCGGCTGGTCCCGGATCTGGGCGCGGCTTGGTGGCTGCGCGCTCAGGCCCTGTTCGAGTCCGGGCGCTGGCGCGAGGCGTTCGCTTCGGCCGACCGCGCGGTGGAGATCCACCCGTGCCTCGCCGAGGCGCTCGGCTGGCGCGCCTTCTTCCGCATCACCCTGGACAAGTTCGCCGCGCTCCATGCGGCCAAGAAAGACCTGGAGGCCGCGGTGGCGCTCGAGCCTGCCAACCCGCGCTGGATCCTCTTCCGGGCGATCCTGCGCATCGAAGAGAAGGACCTGGCCGGCGCCCGCGAAGACGCGGCGCGCGCGTACGAGATCGGCCCCAAGTACGCCGCCGCGCTGCGGCTGATCCGGGAGCTCCAGAGCATGCAGGGGCAGAACCCCGGCAGCGCGGCGCGCCGGGATTGGCAGTCGATTCCCGGGGACCGCGCGGTTTCGCGCTTCCTCGAATATGCCGGGGCCGCGGCGCTGCGCGAGAAGAGCATCCAGGACGCCGTCGACCTCTACCAGCACGCCATCCGCGAGGACCCGACCAACGCCGAGGCGCTCCTCGATCTCGGGACCCTGCTGCAGAACTTCAGCCGGAACCCATTGCAGGCGGCGTATCTCCAATTCCAGGCGGCCGAACTCCATCCCGATTTCGCGTTCCGGTCGTACTTCGAGCTCATGCCGACGGTGAAGCAGATGGACAAGGCCGGCTTCCTCAATGCGACCACCGCCACCGCGTTCCTGTCGCAGATCCCGCCCGGACCCGCGCGCGACATCATGACCGGGTTCCTGCACTACTCGCTGGGCAAGCACGAGAAGGCGGTCCAGTTCTTCGGCAAGGCGATCGAGGCCGATCCGCAGGCGATGGTGGCGCGCTGCTTCCGCAGCGCCGCGCTCGCGCTGCTCGGGCGCGTCGACGAAGCGCGCGCGGACGCGAGCGACGCGCTCGCCCGGGCGCCGGACTCCGCGCTGCCGCATTACTTCCTGGCCTGCGTCGAAGCCGTCGCCGACCACAAGGCCGTGGCGCTGGAACACCTCTCGCGCTGCCTGGAGATCGACATCCCCGGCCTCCCGGAGGCGATCCGCGACGAGCCATTCTTCCAGGGCCTGAGGGACTCGCAAGAGTTCAACGACCTGCTGGCGAGGTGAGATGGATCTGAAGGCCGCGGTTCAACCACCTCCCCGCCCCGCCTGCCTGAACGACGCGGCGCTGATCCTGCCGAACCCGGTTCCCGATCTGCCCGACCCGGAAGCCGCCCTGCGCGCTGCGCTGCGCCGGCCCATCTCGGGCAAGCCCCTCGCCGAGCGCGTTCCCCCCACGGGCGACGTGGTGGTGATTCTCCCGGATCGCGCGCGACCGACCACGCCCACCGCGATGATGCTGAGAGCCGTGCTCGACGAGCTGGCCGGGCCGCTGGGCGGACGCTGGGAGCGCGTTCTCCTCCTCATCGGCACCGGCACCCATCGGCCCCATGCCATGGAGGCTTCCGCGCTGCCCGAGGGCATGCCCGCCGGGATCCGCTCGGCCTGCCATGTCGCGGTCGCCCACGACGAGCTGATCCGGATCGGCCGGATCCCCGCGCGCCTGCACTGGTTCGTATGGTTTGCGGGAATCCTGCTCTGGGACGCGCTGCGGCACCTGCCCTCGACAGCGGTCGATCTCGCCCGCGCCCTCGTCCGCGCCGATGGAACGGAGCTGCGCCGGCTGCTGGGATACGGGCTCCCGCTGCGGCTCGTGCTGGCCGCCATGGCGGCCTGGGGGCCATACCCGCGGATGAACCGCCGCGTGGTCGAGGCCGGCCTGGTGATCGCCATCGGCCGGGTCAAGCCCCACCCCTTCACCGGCTACGCGGGCGGCGTGAAGGGCATCTGGCCCGCGGCCGCCGGCCGCGTCGACGCGGGGTTGAACCACCTCCTCCAGCTCCATCCGCACACCCGGCCGGGACGCGTGCGCGGCAACCCGCTGCTCGCAGACCTCGAGACCATCGTGTCGCACCTCGGCAACGCCATGGTCGTGAACCTGGTCTCCGGACCGAATGGCGCGCCCGCGGGATTCTTCGCCGGCGACCCGATCCCGGCCCATCGCGCGGCGAGCGCCCTCGCGCGCGACGTCGCGCTGGTCCCCGCGCACCCGGCCGACCTCGTGGTGATCGGCAATCGCGAGCAGGGGCGGCTCGATCTCTTCCAATACATCAAGTCGCTGGTCCAGGCCGGCCGCATGGCCCGGCCCGGCGGCGCCGTCGTCTGCTGCGGCGAGCTGGCCTACGGAGCCTCCGGGACCGGCGACCCGCACACGCGCCCGAATTTCGCGATCAAGGAGGTGGTGTACCACCTCGGCATCCGGCCCGCGATCGCGCGCGACGTCGCCTTCTGGCTGGCGTCCCCCAACGCCTTCGAGATCGCCCGCGGATCGTTCTTCCGCCCCGCGGCATCGCTGGAGGACGCCCTGGCCGCCGCGCGCCGACGGGTCGGGCCCTCCGCCCGCGTCGCCTGGGTGCCCGACATCGATTCCGTCATCCCCGTGCTCGACGGCGACCGGCCCGGGGAGTGGCTTTGATTCGACTCCGCGGGAGGCCACTGCGGCTCAGCGGCTCGAGCGCCGGGGTTCACTGCCGGCCGAAAACAACTGGAGCGGCCGGGGAACGGCTGCTACCATGCCGGCACCCCGTTCAGGAGACCCGCGTGAAGACGACCTCGCCCACCCGGGCCGCGCGCCGCGGCCGCACCGCCCGGGCCGCGGGCCAAACCGTGCTCATCACCGGCGCCGACACCTTCTGGGGCCGCCAGGTCGCCTCCGCCCTCGCCGCCGAGCCCGGCATCGGCCGCCTGGTGCTCCTGGCCGACGAGTCGACCGGGCTCAAGCCCCGCCGCTCCCGTACCCTGCGCATGGACCCCCGCGATCCGGAGATCGAGCAGATCCTGCGCCGGGAGAAGGTCGATACCGTCTACCACCTCGACTACGCGGAGACCTATCGGCGCAATGAGGAGGTCTTCGACCGCAACATCATCGGCACGCTCACGGTCCTGGCCGCCTGCGCGGTCGCGAAGGTCCGCAAGGTGATCGTCCGCAGCAGCCAGATGGTGTACGGCGCCCACTTCAACAACCCGACCTACCTGTCGGAACGGCGCACCCTGCGCGGCAAGCACCATCTTCCGTACCTGCGCGACCTCTGCGACCTCGAGCGGTACGTGGCGGAAACCCGGGCAAAGCAGCCCCAGATGTGCATCACCCTGGTGCGCCTCGCCCACGTGGTCGGGCCCCAGTGCCACTCCCCGCTCATGCGATACCTCCGCATGTCGCGCGCGCCCGTGCTCGCGGGGTTCGAGCCGCTGTTCCAGGTGATCCACGAGTCGGACGCGGTCGACGCGCTGGTGCAGGCCCACCGCGTCGACGTGTCCGGACCGGTCAACGTCGGACCGGACGGCGTGCTGCCGCTGATGAAAATGCTGCGGCTCGCCCACACCCGGACGCTGCCCGTCCTCCACCCGATTGCCTACGCCGCCGCCGAGTGGTTGCGCGGGATCCCCCCGTTCGGCACCGTCCCGCTCGAGATCGATTACCTGCGCTACACATGCATGGGCGACAATGCCCGCATGAAGAAGGCCCTCGGCTTCCAGCCCCAGCTCGCCTCGGACGAGGCCTTCGTCAAAGCCGTCGCCGAGTCCCGCCCCGTGCGCCTCCGCAATCCGGGGGAGGACGGCCCGGAAGACGGGGAATCAGGGATCTGAGCGCAGCCCGTGGAGGCGCGGAATCCCCACCGCAGGCCACACCCGCACCCGCCGCGCCTATCCCCGATCCCTACCCACCCCCCCGGCCGCGCCACTTCGCGATCAAGGCGGCAAGGCGTTCACCGGCGAAGATGCAGACGACAGGCATCAACGGGTGTCGGAAGCGGCCTTCCGCCTGGGGGCCCCCGCACATCAGGAGGAAATACGCACCGACGAGGAGCAGGGCGAGGGCAAGCGGGTTGGACCGCACCGGGCGACGGATCACGGAGGCGAGCGCCAATCCCATACCGGCCGCGACCACCAGCCCGAGTGCGAGCGTGCTCCAGAACGCGATCGGCTGTTCCCGGAGGAGATGGGCCACCGCCCCGAGGAGCCCCTGGTCGACCGCGACGCCGAGCAAGCCGCCGGAGGCGGGATAGAGCCGAAACAGCTTGAGGTACTCGATCGCCCCCGGGTCGGCGAGCGTGCGGACCATCCCCTTCACATGGACCTTGGCATAGGTGAACGGATGTTGCGCGAGCGTGCGCAATCCCTCCCGGCCCATGGCCCGGTACGTCTCCCCGCGCGGCCGGTCGCGGAGCTCGGGGTGCGCGTTCCGATAGACCTCGTCGTCCGGGTATCCCAGCTCCTCCTGCACTTTCGCAAACGGAACCTCGCGCACGGCGGCGAGCACCGACGCGCCCTGGTAATAGTAAAGGTTCACGTCGGAGATGGCGGAGAAACCGGAGTAGCCGGCCTGGACCGCGTTGCGCACCTGCCAGAGCCCCACGAGCGTCAGCGAAAGGGCGAAGAAGAGCGCGCCGTGAGCGAGCCGACGGTTTCGTTCCGGGCCGCGTCGAAGCGCCCGCAGCAGCAGCCCCGCGGCGACGAGCATCGGCAGGAAGTAGCTGATCGGTCGGACGTAGACCGACCCAACCAAGGCGCCCGCCGCGCCGATCAGATGCGCCGATCGCGTGGTCTTCAGGTACCTCAGGAGGCCGTGAAGAAAGCCGACGATCAGGCAGGTGAACAGCGTCTCCGTCAGCACCTTGCTCGCATAGACGACCGAGAGCGGCTCGAAGGCATACAGGTACGCGCTAACGAGGGCGGACGTGGGGTGCTCGAAGAGGTGCAGCGAGATCCGGTAGACCAGCCAGGTGGTCAGCCCACCGAGCATGACCTGCAGGGCGATTGCGACCCCCTCCATGAACCCCGTCAGCGCCCCGGGAACGAGCAGCAGCGGGTACCCGGGCGTCCGGATGACCTCGGGTGCGCCTGACCTCTCGAACCGCCCGTGGGCGGCCAGCTCCTGGGCGAGATCCATGTAGCCCGCCGAGTCCGGCGCGTGAAAGACCCTCGGTTCGCCCACGATCGCGGCGGAGAGAAGCGGAACCAGCGCGCGGACCGCCAGGGCCGAAAGCAGCACGATCCAGACGGCGCGGGAGCGGGTCGCTCCCGCCGGGGATCCGGACTCACTCATCGCGGGAAACGTCCGCAGGGTCGGCAAGGCTCCGGCCGGATTCGGCGCAGGGAACCGGGCCGAGCGGCACCGGTAGGAGAGCCGCGGCGACACCGCGCCGCGGACGTGGCAACCTGTCCATGCCGGACGATGCTAACCTGGAATCGACGAATCCCAAGAGAATCCCGACCGGGCTCGGTCGGGGACTCCGAGCCGGGCTGGACCGAGCGGCGTGGCCGCAGCCGCGGAGCGCGCGTTCCGCCCCGGGCCGGCTTCCGCCCGCCGCTTTGCGGACTGAGTACCAGCCCCCCAGATGACTGGGTCATCGGCTCGGCGTCGCGCCTCCCACCCATCGATGGGGACCGGTATTGAGCTTGCGCCTCCGCGCGGGCTCGGGTAGAGTCCGCGGCGGAGGAGGATGCAATGGCGGACCAGGGCGGGTTGCGGGCTTTCCAGGGAGCGGTTGCGATCGTCACGGGAGGCGCATCGGGGATCGGCTTCGCCCTGGCACGCACGATGGCGTCCCGGGGCGCGGAGGTGATCCTCGCCGACCGCCAAGGGGAGTTGGCCGAACGGGCCGCCGAGTCGATCCGCGCCGCGTCCGGTCGGGCGACCGCATACGAGATGGACGTAACCGACCCCCGTGCGTTCCAGAGCGCGGTCGACGCGACGGTGACCCGCCTCGGGCGTCTCGACTACCTCTTCAACAACGCAGGGATCGGCGTCGGCGGCGAGGTCCGCCGGCATGGGCTCGACGACTGGACTGCGATCCTCGACGTCAACCTGCGCGGGGTGATCCACGGCATCCAGGCGGCCTATCCGGTGATGATCGGGCAGGGATTCGGCCACATCATCAGCACCGCCTCGGTCGCCGCGTTCGTGGCCACGCCGTACCTGGCCGCGTATGGTGCGACCAAGAGCGCGGTGCTGTCGCTCTCCAAGGCGCTGCGGATCGAAGCGGAGCCGCACCGGGTGCGGGTCAGCGCGCTTTGCCCCGGCGTGATCCGCACGCCGCTCCTCGGCGGGGGCGTTTACGGACGCCTGATTGACGCCCCGCCCAAGGAGGTCATCGCCGCCGTCTGGGAGCGGCTCCGTCCGATGGATGCCGATCGCTTCGCCCAGCTCGTCCTGCGCGGGGTCGAACGGAACCAGGCGGTGATCGTGGTGCCGGGCTGGTGGCGGCTGGTCGGTTGGCTCCTGGGGCTCTGCACCTCCCTCGAGCTTACGGTCGGCCGCTACGGATATCGCGACCTTCAGCGGCGGATCGAGGCCGCCCGCAAGGCCGCGCCGGGCCCGGACTCTGCCCCCCCGCCCCCGCCGCGCTGAGCCGGCTGCCGCGATCGGGAAGGCTAGGCCGCGGCCCGCGCGGGAGCCACGCCCGGGTCGCCGCCCGGGGCCGCAGCACGCTCACCGGTCACCTGCAGATAGGCCGAAGCCTGGAGCCCGACGAAGAACGGCGTGAGCAGCCAGGCGGTCAGCAGTTCCCCCGGCATCGCGCTCGCCGCCACGCTCATGAGGATCGTCAGCGTCGCCAGCATCGCGTGCATCAGCAACCCGTGGGTCCACACCAACCGCACGCTCTGGTTCACCGCGTCGGCGAAGCTCGTGCGACGGTCGGCCATCACGAAGAATACGTACATGCCGAACGCCGACACCAGGATCCCCGGGATCACCAGGTGCGCGAAGCCGATCAGCGCCAGCAGGATCAGCCCGATGAATCCGAGCGATTTTCCGAGGAATCGGTCGAAGCTCGAGAACAGATCGCCCACCTGAACTTCCCGGCGGTCGCGGATGACCCGCACCAGCATGAGGCACAGCCCCGCGGTCAGCGGGCCGGCGAGGATGAACAGAGTCGCGAAGCTCAGCAGCCCCCAGAGCAGGCCGGCCAGGAGGAGCGTCACCGTGTTCGAGGCCAGCGCCCCGAAGGCGTCGTTGAACGCCCGCGACAGGTCGAGCGTCTGCCGGCCCCGCACTTCGTCCACCACCCGCTTCACCTGGTCCTGGAACCGCTCGCCCGCGGGCGGCGCCTTGGCTTCGCTCTTCCGGTCGCCTTCGGCCTGCGCCCGAGCCGAACCCGCGGCCGACACGCACGCCTCCAGGTCGCGCTTCATCTCCCGTGCGGTGGCGTAGCGCCGCTCCGGCTGCGCCCGGAGCGCCTTGCGCAGCACCCCGTCCAGCACCACCGGCAGACCCTCTGCCGCCTCGCTCGCCGCCTCATCGCCCACGGGCGGTCGCCCCACCAGCGCCTCGAAGAGCACCGCGCCCGCCGCGTAAAGATCGGACTGCACATCGGCGAGTTCCCCTTGCCGGGTCTCCGGCGCCAGGTAGCTCAGCGGCGAACCCTCGGTCGCCCCGCGCGCGACCATGCCCGGACCGAACCCCAGAAGCCGCATTCGCCGATTCTCGGGCAGCACTCCCGGCGCCCATGCTCCGGCCGGTTCGAACATCAGGCTGGCCGGCTCCAGGTTCCCATGGATCACTCCGCGCTCGTGCGCGTAGGCCAGCACGTCGAGCACCTCGGCCATCGCCCCGGCCGCCTCTTCGAGCGTGAGCCGGCGTCCGGAATCAAGGAGCTCGCGCAGGCTCGGACCCAGGACGTACTCCATCACCAGAAACGGCGGCTCGTGAGCGGAATCGATCGCGAGCGTCCTCACTACCGCGGAGTGATTCAGCCCGAGCGGTTGCGTCCCCATCGAGCGCAGCGCGCGGAAGCGGTCCGGATCGACCGCGATCTTCAGCGCGACCGCCTCGGTCGGGCGTTCCGCCGGGTGCGCCTTCCAGACTTCCCCTAGCTCACCGCACCCGAGCTTCTCGATCAAAATGTATCCGGCAACGCGATCTCCCGGCTTCAGCGTGACGATGCCCATTTGGGTCCTCCTCATGAATTGCGGACGAACTGCGGAGAGCAACCCCCGTTCCGGATCTGGTCTAGAATCGTAACATGTTGTACATTATTTGGTTGCAGCGCATATCTGGAAAGTCGGCGGGCTCCCGTCGTGAAAATATTCTGCGATCGGCTGCACGTTTTGTCGGGCAGATTTCCTCTTGACACTCCGTTGGAGGCAGGGATAGTATCCCGTGGCGGTCGCTTCCCGGCCGCGGGTATCGGTCATTGGAAGGTTTTCCCTTGGACGCCGCACTTGCGAGCCCGAAGAACACCGGAATCCTGCGCTGGGTGAAGGTCAAGCTGCAGCTGGGATGGGGAAAGCTCCGGCGGCAGTACCTGGTCCTCTTCCGACCGGGATACGTCCAGAGCAGTCTCGAGCGCCGGCGAGGCGAGTGCGACCGGAGCGGCGCCTGTTGCGTGCTCATGTACCATTGCGCCTTCCTGCGGGAAGACGCCGACCAGCCCGGCTGCCGGATCTACCGGGTGCGACCGAAGGTCTGCAGCGTGTTTCCGATCGACGAACGGGACCTGCGCGATCGGGACCTGATCATGCCGGATCATCCCTGTGGGTTCTCGTTCGTTCCCGAGGGCGTCACGGCGCCGGTGAATCCGCCGGCGCGGCCGTCCAGGGTGGGCTATGTGAACCTGCTGACATATCACGAGCCGGGGACCGCGAAGGAGGTAAGGACTCATGCCCAGTAAGGGGGACATCAAGTTCGGCCAGCTCGCCGTCGAGATGGAGTACACCACCAAGGAGAAGGTGGAAGAAGGGCTGCGCCTTCAGGCCCAGCTCGAGAAGCAGGGGAAGGTGACCTCGCTCGACCGGATCATGCTGAAGAAGGGGATCCTGGATAACGAGCAGATCACGGAGATCGAGAAGAAGCAGGGGCGTCGGATCATCTTCTGCCCCGAGTGCTCCAACAAGCTCAACGTGGCGATCTTCGGCCCGGGCACGCGCATCCGCTGCCCGAAGTGCGACACCAGCCTGACCGTGCCGAGCGGGGTGAAGTACGAAGTGGTCGACCGTATGGAAGCGCCCAAGAAGTCGGCCAGGTCCCCCGAGCGCGAGAAGCAGGAGACGATCAAGGTCAAGAAGGTCGCGGCTCCTCCGCCCAAGAAAAAGAAGGAGGAGCAGAAGCTCGACGACGAGATCGACCTGCTCGACGACGACGCTCCGGACCTGGGCGACGCGGCCGAGGTGCTCAGCGGCGGCTTGAAGAAGAAGGATAAGGCAAAGGATGTCGATTTGGCCGACGATGTCGAGGTCTTGGACGGCGGAGACGACGATCTCGGAGACGATGGCGATCTCGGCGACGACCTCGGCGGGGACGACGACCTGAAGGTCAAGGCGGACGAAGACGTCGAGGTGCTCGATGACGAGGAGGTGACCAAGCCTCAGGCCAAGAAGCCCGCGCCCCCGGTTCCCAAGAAGCCGGGCCCGCGGCTCGACCGGTTCAAGAAGAAATAGGGCCACGCGGAAACGCGCCCCGATCCCTCCGCCTCCCGGCGGGGGGATCTTCTTTTTCGGCCGATGCTTGTAATGATCCCCTTACAGGCCACGTCGACTCCGTAAACCGCCCCTTACTCGCGGACCAGGATTCCGTCTTTTGAAATCTCTGCATCCCATTCAAGGATTTTGGATTGGGGATGATCGTGGGGCCGTAAATCGGGACGGCACGAGGATTGCCTATACCCCCCCCTGAATCGAAGGAGCCGGGGAGGTGGCATGCGCAACCGTGGTCGGTGGGGCTGGGCACTACTCGGGGTGGCTCTCGCGATGCCGGCGGCGGCGGACGAGCAGCGGGTGAGCGTCGCGCGCGCTGCGGCTCCCGCGGATCTGGCGTCCCAGCGGGAATGGCCGGAGGCGCCCAAGTATTTTCTGCCGTGGCCGGCGAAGATCACGCGCACGGTGTACCAGGGGAACTTCGGCAAGGCGACGCACCTGCGGGACGAATTCAACTACTACGCATGGGACTTCGCCATGGAGCTGGAGGAGACCGTGTGCGCGTCGCGCGCCGGCACGGTGTACTCGGTGTTCGACACGGGCGCAGATCGTGGCGACAAGGGGAACAAGATCGAAATCCAGCACGAAGACGGGGAGCTCAGCGTCTACGCGCATATCCGCACCGGATCGGCCGAGGTGAAACGGGGCGACCGGGTCCAGCCGGGGCAGCCGATCGCGGGTTGCGGCGACATGAAGCACGTGCATTTCGTGCTCTGGCAGAAGGACCACCGGAAATCGATGCCCTCCGGCTTCTTCGAGGTGAAAGAAAAGGCGGGGGTGGCGGTGGAGGGCCGGACCTACACGTCCCGCGCCCCTGTGATGACCGCCAAGACGATCGCCGAAGGGGCGGTGAAGCTGCGGCTGGCCGAGGAATTGATCGAGCAGAAGCGGATACCCCAGTCGCTATCGATCGTGCAGAAGCTCGCCGGGTGCGAAACGATCCGGGGCAACGACCGGCGCCGCGCGGAGGATCTGCTGGGGCAGTTCCGGAAGGATGCGGACGAGACGCTGGCCACTGCGCAGGTCCGACTGGAGCAGGGTGAATTCAAGGACGCCAAGGCGCGCGCGGGAGAAGTAATCAAGACCTGGCCCGGCCTTCCGGCGTGCGAGCAGGCAAGGGCGCTCCTCAAGCAGATCGCCAAGCGCGAGCGCGAAACCAAAGGGTAGCGGCGGGACGATCGCGAACGCGAAGCGCGAGCACGACGCGGCGCCGGCGCCAGATCCCGGAACCTCACCACGCTGGCCGACCGCCTGGTCCCGCGCTTCCGGTCGCGCGTCTCCATTGGCCCACCTTCGAGATGCTCGTGGAGTCCGGCATCCATTCTCGGAGAGCGTGGCCGAACGCCCCGGGCACAGGGCGGAAAGTGAGGCAGCGCATCCGAGCGCCACGCGCGAGTTCAGTGACCGGGATCGAAGGGGTCGATCCGGGTGCTGGCGACGGTGCGGCGGATCCTGCCGACCAGTTCGGAGAGGCGGAGCCGATCGGTCGCGGAAATGTCGCGGAATTTCACGCCGATTCCCACGTTCTTGCTCTCTTGGTCGGTGCCTTCGATCCAGAGAACGCGGCCGAGCGCCTTCACGGGATCGCCCGACCCGGACAGGAGCACGTTGATTCCGAGGTAGGTCTCGCGTGTGAGGAGGCCGGTGGTCCAGGTCCAATCGGGAATGCGGCCTTCGAGACGCATTCCGAGCGTGTTGATGTCGTCGGTGGTCCCTTCAAAGATCTCGTCGCTGAGCGGGCCGCCCTTCTCCTTGCTGAGGAACTTGTACCGCACCGGGAGCAGGTCCCGGAGCAGGGCGAACTCCTTGCGCTGCATCGTGTTCTTCGATTGGATCATGGGCGCCCCTGTACCAAACCGACTCCGGCGACGTCAAGTGCCTTGCCCATTTCCCCATTTCCCCGCGCTCCCTCCCGGCAACGCCTTGCGCACTCGGTCATTCGTCGCTAGAATGCGCCCATGTTCAAGATTTCGCCCGCGGTTCGGCCCGCCCTCCTGGCCCTTTTCCTCGGCGTCGCGCTTACCCTCACGGCGCGCGCCGAGCCCAAGCCCGCATTCGAGGTCCAACTGGAGGCCAGGAAGCTCGCGGACGGAAAGTGGGTGTTTCGCGTCGAGGGGACCGCGGACCTGCCCGCGGGCACGCGAGTTCACGCCGATCTGCTCTACGCCAAGCAGACCAAAGCTCCGCCCCGCCTGCAGCGCGAAGGCCAGGCAACCGTCACCGAAGAGGTGCATGTCGAGGAGGGCGAGGAAGCCGTCGAGGGTGGCCGGATCACCTTCCATCTGGGATTCCAGTCCCGCGAGCCGTACTCCGGAGACTATGAAGTCATCCTGAAAGTCCCGGCCGACGGCCAACCCGATGACGTGCGCAGCCACCTGGCCGAGCGCGGCGAGTTCCCGGAGCAGCGGATCAGCGCGCGAATCGGCGATCCGCAGCAGCTCGAGACCCAGCGCAGGGAGGTCGCCGAGTCGGTGCGCACCGACATGATCGAACTCTGGACTCTCGAGCGGGAGGCCCGGGACCGCTTCGAGTCCCTGCTCCGCGAGGCGCCGCCCGGCGGCGAGGCCTGGGCTCGGACCGTGGGGGGAGAGTGGGGGAAGCGCCTCGACCAAGTGCAGACCCGCAACCAACAGCGGTGCCCGCATGACCTTTACTGGGTCGAGTACTACGGGCGGCGCTACGTCGACCTCCTCGGGAAGGACCTGCGCGCCCTGGCGGAGCAGTTCCGCATCGTCCTCGATGCGCCTGCCGCCGAGCCCACGGCCGATGCCCTGGCCAGGGCCGATACCTTCGAAGAGACCTTCCAAATGTGGATGGAGTATCTGCAATTCCCGCCGCCGAAGGACTCGTCCGAAGGCGCGCAGAGACTCGCTGCGCTGTCGGCCCAGTTGCGGGAATTCGCCACCTGGTTCGAAG
>Ga0209514_10001902_pt1 | contig 34093 bp, 34 predicted proteins | sample Subgrocontami58m_FD_187452 | JGI IMG/M metagenome (GOLD analysis project Ga0209514, IMG submission 187452) | Subsurface groundwater microbial communities from S. Glens Falls, New York, USA - GMW37 contaminated, 5.8 m (SPAdes) (version 3) | ecosystem: Environmental > Aquatic > Deep subsurface >...
AGCGTTCCGTCGCTGTCGAGCGAGGGCGGGGTCGCCTATCGTTGCGTCGCGGCGGTGTGCGCGGCCATCGCGCGGCGAAGCAGGCTCGGGTGGAGAATTCCCAGCTTGGGATTCTGGCCGTATGGCGCCTGCGGCGGCACGCCGAACCAAATGTCGTTGTAATCCAGCTCGAAGATCTTGCCGAGATTGAACTTGGTGGGGTAGCTAAGGCCGGATTCCGCAAATGCGTCTGCCTGGGCGGGAAGAATTGCGAATTCGCCGGCGTAGAGTTGATCGGTTTTCTGGCTGGTGCCGAAGGCCACGCGTGCAACCGGATTGCCGTCTGATTCACCCACGGCAAGCACCAACGCCGGTCGGGGTTTGGGGCCCGGTTTGGGCACGCGATTCTGGGGGAACCGGCACCACACGATATCGCCGGGCTGCGGCGGTGTGAACCAGTGGGCGGCGGGCCGCGCCATTAGAAAAGGCTGGCCTTGACCTTCATGCGGCCGCGTGGCTGCAGCCGTTCGATGGCTTTTTCCTGCGCGGCGGTCAACGGCCCGTTGTCGGCCTCATATTGGGGCAGCGCCTGACGGGCGAATTTTGCGAGCGCAACGTGGATGACCTGCGTTTCGCTGAGCCCCAGCGTTTGCGCAAGACGGGTGGCGGTCTCGCGCGACACGCCGTAATCCGAGTCGGTGTCTCGATAACGCAGCAGAATGCTTGAAGCCGCAGGCTTCTTACGTTTGGACTCGGCCTGTTTTGCCGGCATGACGCACCTCCTGCGGTGAGAATTGATATCTTTAGTATATCACGTTTAAATCGAGGAGTTCTGCCTATTGTAGAAACGGCTAGTTCGGGCGGTTGAATTCGAGAATATTGAATCCCGGACCGCGGTCGACGAGATAAATCACGCCGCGCTTATCGACGTCCACGTCGTTGGTCTGCGGACCGGGCTGGCCGTGCAGGGGCTCCGGAATGAAGTGGCCGACTTCCTGCGGCGCAGCCGGATCGGCGATATCCACGATGCGCAATCCTCCCGCAAACCATGTGCAGTAGACCAGCGTGTCGTCCATGCGCTCGTGGAACTGGTGCGCGCCGAAGCGCCCGGGGGCCGCGCGCGCGTACGGCGAATCGAGCTCGCTCGCCTGGTAGATCGCGAGCGGGAACATTTTCGCGACGTCGGTAATGTCGAACACCCACAGGCAGCCGTGTGGACGGCCGCGCCGCCGCTCCATTTCCTGCGCGTCGTGCGCGTGGTCCTCCTCGTCGATCGCGAGCGCGATGCGCCTGCCGCCGATCGCGAACGGCACGTCCATGAAGGTGTGGCTCGGTTCGGGAAACGGCGGATGGTAGTTGTATTCGCCGATCGTGCGCGGCTTGCGGATGTCTGAGACGTCGATCACGCGCACGCCGCCGTGCCAGCAGCCGGCGAACATGCGGTCGCCGGAGCGCAGCGCGTGGTGCAGGCGGTACTGCCGGCCCGGCCACGATTTTGCCTCGTTGCCCGCGGCGTGCTGTCCGGGTATCCACCAGCGCGAAACTTCCTCGGGTTTGGCCGGGTTGCGGATGTCGTAAGTCACCAGGATGTTACCGATATAGCCCGGCATCTCGGTCGAAATGTAGGCGTAATTCGCGTCCATGTCGAAACGGTGCACGCCGATGCCGTGAGTTTTCTGGAAGGTGATGAGCTTCGGTTTCGCGCGGTCCGAGATGTCGTAGATCTTGAAGCCGCCCCTGTCGTAGGGATTCTTCTGCGCCGCTTCAACCGCCGGAATATCGGCTTCGTTCACGCCGAGCTTCGCGGCAAGCTCCGCATGATTGGGGTCGCGCCCGAGTTCTTCGCGTAGCCGCGCGCGCAGACCTGGCAACTCGTCCGCCTTGCGGCCGATGCGCGTCATGTTGCGCTCGCTGTTGACGATCATGATGTCGCCGATCACGCGCGCCTTGTGGCTGTGCGAAGTCGGATCGTCGAGATTGATCTGCGACACCACGCGCGGTTTGCGCGGGTCGGACACGTCGACGATGGTGGTGCCGAGGTTCTGCTGGTTGGGCAGATGCCCGAGGTAGGCGTAGTTGCCCTGCACGTAGACCTGTCCGGAACCGGGCAGATCGAGATGCCCGAGGCGCTTGACGTTGTGGGCAAGTTGCGGGGTGTGCGACGAACCTTCCATTGCAGAGCTCCTTGGATTGACGGGTTGTCCGGATTCTACCGCAGGGCAGGGGCGGCCGCCCGCGAACGCAGCGCGGAACACGGATGACGGTGTCAATTTGCGCGGTCTTTTGGCAGAATGCGGGGACGGAAAACTGCGGAAATTTTCTCCGACATCATTATGACCGCGCCGCGCAAGCTTCCCGGCAGCCTCGCAGCCAACCCGCTGCTCGAACGCTGGCTGCGTATCAGTCGCGAAGGCACGGTAACGGTTTTCCCGGGCAAGGTTGAGATCGGTCAGGGGATACTGACTGCGATCGCGCAAGTGGCCGCGGATGAACTCGATGTTGCCCTCGAACGCATCCGGATCGAGCCCGCCGATACCCGGCACAGCCCGAACGAGGGCTTCACGGGAGGCAGCCGCTCGGTCGAAGAAGGCGTGACGGCAGTTGCATACGCGGCGGCGGAAGCACGCGAAATCCTGCTCGAACGCGGGGCGCGCGAGCTCGGTGTATCGCTGGAACAACTTACCGTCAGCGACGGCGTGATCACGGCGCGAAGCGGCGGTTCGGTCAGCTACTGGGACCTTGCCGATGACAATCTGCTCAGGCGCAACGCCAGTGCGCAAGTGGCGCTCAAACCGGAATCAGAGCGCAGGTATATCGGCGTATCGCTGCCGCGGCGCGACATTCTGCGCAAGATCACCGGCGCACCGGCTTACGTGCAGGATCTCGAATTGCCGGGCATGGTTTATGGACGGGTCGTTCGGCCTCCGACTTATTCCGCGCGGCTGGCTGCGCTCGATGACGCAGAGGTGCGAACCTCGCCCGGTGTAATCGCGGTCGTGCGTGACGGCAGCTTTGTCGGGGTAGTGGCCGAGCGCGAGGAGCAGGCGGTCCGTGCTGCGCGCCGGCTGGCGCAGCTGGCGCAATGGCACGACGCGCCGTCGTTGCCCGCCGGAATGACGCCCGCACAGTATCTGCAGGCGCAACCGGCGCAGCCCGAGGTCATCAGCGAGAAATCCGCTCCGGCGGCGGCGCCGCGCACCGAGCTCGCGGCTACGTACACGCGGGGGTTCATTGCGCATGCTTCGATGGCGCCTTCCTGCGCGGTGGCCAGCTTTCACGGCGGCAATTATCAGGTGTGGAGCCATACGCAAGGGATCTATCCGCTGCGCCACGAGCTTGCCCACGTGCTCGGTGTAGAGGAAAACTCGGTGACCGTGGTGCATGCGGAGGGCGCCGGCTGCTACGGACACAATGGCGCGGACGATGTCGCGCTCGACGCGGCGCTGCTCGCGCGCGCAGTGCCGGGAAAGCCGGTGCACGTGCAGTGGATGCGTGAAGACGAATTTGCGTGGGAACCGTACGGGTCCGCGATGGCGATGCACGCGCGCGCCGCGCTCGATGAGCGCGGCAACATAGTCGACTGGAATTTCGACGTCTGGAGCTATCCGCACCTCGGGCGGCCTGGCGGCGGGGACGGCGTGAATCTGGTTGCTGCTTGGCATCTGGAGCGACCCTTCGCGCCCGCCACACCCGGCGATCCGCCGTTGCCGCCGGGTGGCAGCCATCGCAACGCGATCCCGCTCTACGATTTCCCCAACCAGCGCGTGACCAACCATCTGGTGACGAAATCGCCGCTGCGCGTATCGGCGCTGCGCGCATTGGGCGCACATGCCAACGTGTTTGCGATCGAGTCGTTCATGGATGAACTCGCCGCGGTAGCGGGCGCGGATCCGGTCGAGTTCCGGCTGCGTCACCTGCGCGACGCAAGAGCGCGCGCCGTGATCGAGCAAGTGGCGCAGGCGTGCGGCTGGGAGCAGGATAAACGCGGCGACGGCACGCGCGGCCGAGGCATCGGGTTTGCGCGCTACAAGAGCGTTGGATGCTATGTTGCGGTGGTCGCGGAGGTCGAGACGGAAACCGCGGTGCGCGTTGCGCGCGCCTGGGCCGCCGTCGATGCAGGCCTTGTAATCAATCCGGACGGTGTTATAAACCAGATTGAGGGAGGGATCATCCAGTCCGTGAGTATGACCACGCGCGAGCAGGTCGCGCACGATGGCGAACGTATTACCACGCGGAACTGGGACGATTATCCGATTCTGACGTTCGACGAAGCGCCCACCGTGCAAGTGAAGCTGCTCAACCGGTCCGACCAGCCGTCGTTAGGCGTGGGCGAAGGTGCTACCGGTCCGACCGCCGCGGCAATCGCCAACGCTGTATACGCGGCGCTCGGCGCGCGGGTGCGCGACATGCCGCTGACGCGCGAGCGTGTGATTGCCGCCTTGACCTGACACAATTTTTATCTGATCGGAGCCGCCTCATGTCCGCAACGCCTACCACTGAACTTGCCCGCTTCATCGCCCAGCTCCAGTACGAGGATCTTCCCGCCGCGGTCCGCGAGCGCGTCAAAGACATCATCCTCGACACGCTCGCGAGCGCGATTGCCGGTCGTCAGGGCCACGAGAGTCCGCAGGTCCGCGCCCTGGCGCGCGCGCTGGGCAGCTCCGGCGAAGCCAGCGTGATCGGCGGCGAACGGCTTTCACTCGCCGGCGCCACGTTGTTGAACGGCTATCTGATTACCGCCGTCACGGTGTGTGACGTGCACCGGCCGACACTCTGTCACGTCACGCCCCAGGTCGTGCCACCCGCGCTGGCGCTTGCCGAGCGCGCCGGCGCAAGCGGCAAGGCGCTGCTGCTGGCGGTCGCGGCTGGACTGGAGACCACCGTCCGCATCGGGCTGGGAACAAAGTATCCGGCGTTCCGTGCCCGGGGCTGGCATTCGCCGGGCGTCATCGGGCCGTTTGGTGGGGCGGCGGCCGCGGGCAAACTGCTCGGCCTGGACGCGGAGCGCCAACTGATGGCTTTCGGGTTGGCCGGCAGCCAGTCGGCCGGCACGTTCGCGCACTGGGGAACGCCGACGATCAAGTTTCACCAAAGCCGCGGCGCGCTCTCCGGCCTCATGGCGGGCCTGCTCGCGGAGCAGGGATTCCTGGCATCACGGGAGATCCTCGTGCACAAGGATGGCGGGATCTTCAGCACCTACTCCGACGGCGGGGCGCCGGACGCGGTCGTAGCAGACCTTGGCACGCGCTGGACGCTCGAGCAAATTTCGCTGCGGCTGTGGCCGGGGGCGAGTTCCACGCAGTCGGCTACCACCGCGCTTTTCGCGCTCATCAAGGAGTACGACCTTCGACCCGAAAACGTGGCGGAGGTGCGCATCGGTCTTTCGAAGGTCGTCTACGACATGCACGGCACGCTCGGCTGGGGCGACAAATTCAAGGCGCTGCTTTCCGCGCCGTACGTGACCGCCATCGTGCTGCACGACCGCCGCTGCTGGCTTGAGCAGTTCGAGCCCGCGCGCTTCCAGGATCCTGCGGTGGGCGCCTTCGCGCGCGAGCGCGTCAAAATCAGGATCGACCCGAGCATCGAGGGCACGGCTGCAGTGGTGGAGATCAAGACCAACGACGGCGCTACTTACGTTGACCGTCGCGTCCTCGCCAAAGGCGAGCCGGGTGACCCGCTCACGCGCGCCGAGATTCAGGACAAGCTGCGCATTGCCGCAGCGGGTTTTCTTGCCGCCGACGCTGTCGAGCGCATCATCGCACTCGTCGACGGTCTCGAGCGCCTCGAGGATGTAAGGGAGCTGCTGACCGCTGTCCGGGCGCCGGCTGGCGCGGTAATCCTATAGCGGAGTCGTCAAGCGGAGGGATAAAGGGATCGGAAAATAACCTCTTCGGATCGGGCGTCCCGGAGAGAATATAGCTGAGCAATGGACGTCTTTGTCATGTATATAATCGAGTTGGCTGTAGTCGAATTGGACAATATATTTCCGCCGCGCGCGCGGGCGAGCACATTCTTTGCGAGAAGTCGCTGGCGCTCGCGGTTGCGTCGGTTGGGGCGCGCGGAGCAGTTTCATTTCTGACCCGGTTTCACACCGGCCTGTTTGGCAACGACGTTCCACTTCTTGATGTCCGACCTGACCTGGTTGGCGAACTCCGCCGGCGTGCCGCCGGCGGGCTCTACACCCTCTGCAGCGAAGCGCTCCTTGATCTCCGGCAATGCGATAGTTTTGTTCACGCTGTCGTTAAGCACCTTGATGACATTAGCCGGTGTGCGTCCAGGCGCCAGTATCCCGAACCATCCGATGACCTCGAATTCGCGCAAGCCTTGCTCCGCGATCGTTGGTACCTGCGGTGCGGCGGGCGAGCGCCGGCTGCTCGTGATGCCCAGCGCCCGCAAGCGTCCGGCCTTCACTTGCGTAAGCGCCGCGGGAACAGTGGAGAAGTAGAGGTGGACTTCCTTGCCGACGACCGCGGCGATCGCCGGACCGCCGCCTTTGTACGGCACATGCGACATCTCGATCTTCGTCATCGACTTGAAGAGCTCGCCGGCGAGGTGGCCGAGCGAACCGACTCCGGGCGCAGCGAAATTGAGCTCCCCTTTTTGAGCGCGCGCCAGATTGATGAGCTCCTGGACGGACTGCGCCTGAACGCCGGGATGCACGACCAGGATGAGCGGTGTGGAAGCAACGTTGACGATGGGCGCGAAGTCCTTCTCCACGTTGAAGCTCAGCTTGGCGTGCAGACTCGGCAGGATCGCGAAATTGCTGAACATCTGCAGCAGCGTGTAGCCGTCCGCGGGTGCGTGGGCGGCGATCTCGGTCGCGAGCAGCCCGCCGGCGCCTCCCCGGTTATCGATGATCACCTGCTTGCCCAGCAGGTCGGAGAGCCTGGCGTTGATCACCCGAGCCACGAAGTCGTTGCCGCCGCCGGGAGCGGAGCCCACGACCAGACGTATGGGCTTGTCGGGGTAGCGCTGCGCGGCCGCGGAGCCGGACGCGAAAGTGCAGATCAGAGATATTACCAGCGCTGCACGAACCCTGTTTCTTAGCGTCCTTTCCATTGCGGCTTCCTCTTTTCCTTGAAAGACAGCATCCCTTCGCGCGCGTCTTCACTGCTGAGCAGACGGTTCGCGACGTCGCGCGCCATATACACGCGCGTGTCGACTGGCACTTCGAGGCCGCGTCTTCCGGCTTCCTTTATGGCGTGCACTGCGAGCGGCGCATTTTCCATGATTTCGGCGGCCCAGCGTTCCGCGCTCTCCATGAGCTTTTCATGGGGTACGACTTCATTCGCGAGTCCGAGTCGGTAGGCCTCCTGAGCATCGATGAATTTCCCTCGCATGAGGCAGCCCATCGCGATGTTCCACGGTATCGCATGCGGCAGGAAACAGGGGCCGCTCACGGATGAAATGCCGCGCTTCACCTGCGGCCAACCGATGCTTGCCCGCTCGGACATGATTACGATGTCGGCATTCAGGGCAAAACCGCCGCCTTGAGCGAGGCACGGGCCGTTGAGCGCGACGATGAAAGGTTTGAAGGTGTTCCGCAGAAACAGATAGAGCTCGTCATTCGACATGACGTCGCCCTTTTCCATCCCGGGCGGGATCTTTTCAAACAAATCCTTGCCGGAACAGAACGTGTCGCCATTGCCGGTCAGGATCGCGACCCAGATGTCCGGGTTGAACCTGACGTCGGTAAATGCGTCCTGGACTTCCTTCCGCATCGCGCGATTGAGCGCGTTCTTCTTGGTGGGGCGGTCCAGCGTTATGTATGCGATGTGTTTGCGAACCTCGTACTGCACGGCTTCCCCCACGGGCATCTCCTTTCGATCCTGTTAATCGAGTTTGACTGCTCCGGTCGCGAAGACCTTCTTCCACTTCGCCATCTCGTTCTGGATCAGCGACTTGAACGCCGCTGGCGTCGTGCTGGTCGCGGTCGCTCCGCTTGCCGCGAACTGCTGCTTCACGCTGTCGCTGGCTACCGCTTTTGCGATTTCCGAAGCGAGGATTGAAACGATTGCCTGATCGGTCTTGGCGGGTGCAAGGACGCCATACCACTGAGTAACCTCGTAACCCGGTATCGTTTCCGCAACAGCGGGGATATCGGGGGCGAACGGAGACCGTTTGGCCCCCGTTACCGCGACGACCCTCAGCCTGCCGCTGGCTCTGAACGGCAAGACAGTCGGCAGAGAGGAGAAGGACATCGACACTTCGCCGCTCAGGAGTGCCGTTGTAACGGGCCCGCCGCCTTTGTAGGCCACATGGAGCAGCCGGATTCCGGCGAGATTGCTCAATAGCTCGCCCGCGAGATGCGGGCCGCCCGCAACGCCGGTCGACCCGAACGCAATTTCGCCTGGCTGCGCCTTGGCGAGAGCGACGAGGTCCTTGACGCTTTTGACAGGGAGCGAAGGATGGACCGTCAACGCGTACTGCGACACGGCGACGAGGCTGACTGGTGCGAAATCGTTGATGGGGTCGTACGGGATTCTCGCGCCGCTTGCCGGCCGTATGGCGTTGGGGCCGACGTTTCCCAACAACAGGGTATAGCCGTCCGGTGCCGCGCGCGCCGCCAGCTCCGTGCCGATCTGGCCGCTGGCTCCGGGTCTGTTGTCGACGACGACCTGTTGTTTCAGATGTTCCGTAAGCGCCTGTGAAATGATGCGCGCCGCGGTGTCGGCGCCTCCGCCCGGCGGATAAGGCGCAATAACGCGCACGGGCTTGCTCGGATAATTCTGGGCCCAAGCCTGTGCGGACACACACGCAACGAGCGCCGCTGCACACGCCACGACCGAATATCGCTTGTTTTGCATTGCCACTCCTCGGGAGTTGGTGTTTGTGGAACCTGCGCGCGCGACCGCTATATGGTCGAGCCCTGGTCGACGTGGAACTTGCAGTCTGCCGTTTTAACCCACGAAATCCGCAGCTCAACGGGGACCTCGCCATAGGTATGGGCTTTACGCTCGATACGTAATACAGCGTTACCCTTCTTGATCTGGAGCAGACGTGCCACATCGCCAGGTGCGCTCTCGGCACTCAGGTCCGCCGCTACCGATACGACGTTAACGTTGTAGTTCGACTGGTATAGCGCGTACAGCGTAAGGTTGCCATCGCATACGCCGGCTTTGGTCATGCGCGGGAACAGTCCGGTCGGAACCGTAACGTCGCTCACGCCTGTAACCTTGCCCTGAAGAGAAAACGTGATGCGCAAACGGTAAACCTCATTCTCCCTGCCGTAGCGCGATATCCGCAGGAATTCGGCTTCAGCCGGAGTAGGGCGGCCGCGGCGCAGCGAAACAAAATCCCGCTTCGGCGTCTCACGCGTGCCGTCGCGATTCACCAGATTGAAGAAGCGGTAAAGCCGGCTCCGGCTGGCGTGCTCGGAGACGAACGTGCCTTTGCCTTGTCGCCGCGAAAGTATTCCCGCGGTCTCGAGCTCGCTCGCGGCGGCGCGCACCGTGGCAATCCCGACGCGGTATCTCCGGGCAAGGTCGCGCTCGACCGGTATCTTGCCGCCGGGCTGCCACTCTCCAGCGGCGAGCGCCTGAATCAGCTTTTCCTTGACTTCGCGATAAAGAGGCAGTCCGGCCATGGCTTGCTGAAGCCCCATTTCGTGGTGATGCACATCATTCGAATGATATGTTAGACTGTGTCCGCATCTTGCGTCAAACTCATTTTGAGCCAGATCTCTCCTGAGGCACTCATGAGCATTGCAAAAACCCGCGTTCTGGAAGACAGCAAAGGCCGGCGGGCCGCGTTCGAGGACATACAAGTCGGTCAGACTCTGGGCGAAATCGAGTGGCGTATCACCGATGAGCTCATCGATCTGCAATGCCAGCTCGATCAGGACTTCGACCCGTTATTCTTTCCGCAGGATGAAGGCGCCCGGCGCATCGCGCCTCCCCAGATCACGTACCGCCCCCCGCGGTGGCTGATCTCGCGGACCTACAACGTGCGCGGGTTATTCGTGCGCTGGGAGTCGGAAAGTTTTCGCGCGCTCGAACCTGATACGACGATCACCGTATCGGGTTCGATCGTCGATAAGTTCATCAAGAAGGATCGCGAGTTCGTGGTGTATCAGGCCGAGGGCAAGGATGTGGCCGGCAATCTCATCTTCCGCACGAAACGAACGCACGTGCTCGACTTTGTGGAACGTAATGCGCCGCGAGAAGGCGCCGGGATCGACTCCGGTATCAAAGCTGAAAAAATCTGACATGTCATTGATAGACAAGAACGTGGCGGTCGGCCACAAGCTGCCCACCGTGGCGAAGAAATTCCGGCTCGAAGACTTCAAACGCGCCGACGAGAAAACCATACACACGGATTACGAGGCCGCGGCAAAGGAAGGCCTGCCCGCCCCGGTGGCGATCGGACCCCAGGTCGCCGCGCTTCTTTTCAGGCAGTTCAGGCTTTGTTTCGGGATGGGCTGGATCGTCGGAGGCAGGTTCGATTTGACGTTCCGCAAACCCGTGTTCGTAACGGATTTCTGCGTCGCCCGCTCCATCGTAATCAAGACCGAGCCGGAAGGCGGGAAAGTGCGCGTGCACTGCGACGTGTGGGTCGAAAATCAGAAGCAAGACAAAGTGATCGTCGGCACGGCCAGCGCGCTGGTCGAAGGCGCATAACGCCATGAACGACAAGCGCAGCATGATGCCGCTGGCGGGCGTGCGCGTGGTGGACTTCACGCAGGTCGTCGCGGGCCCCTACTGCACCATGATGCTGGCCGACATGGGCGCCGAGATCGTCAAGATCGAGCGCGCTGCGCACGGCGACGATTTACGGCGCACGGTGCCCTACAAAGGCCGCGAAGGTCATCAGGACTACTTCAACGCGCTCAACCGTTCCAAGAAAAGTATTGCGCTGAACCTGAAGGATGACAGGCAACGCACTATCGCATTGCAGCTCATCGAGCGCGCTGACGTCGTCGTGGAGAATTTCTCTCCCGGTACGGTGGCCCGGCTGGGCGTGGGGTGGGAAGCCGCGGGCAAGCTCAACCCGCGGCTTGTCTATTGTTCGCTCTCCGGCTTCGGCCAGACCGGTCCTTATCGCAGCCGCCTCGCGCTCGATCCGATCGTTCAGGCCGTGAGCGGTATTATGAGCGTGACCGGTTTCCCGGATGGCGAGCCGACGATGGTCGGAGCGCCGCTCGCCGATGTGATCGCCGGAATGTTCGCGGCGTACGCCATCGTCAATGCATTGCGCCTGGTCACCGGCAGCGGCGGCGGCCAGTATATCGATTTGAGCATGCAGGACGCGTTGCTCGCATCGGTGGGAACGCGCATGGGTGAGACATTGCAGGCGGGGCTGGCGCCCCCCCGTCTCGGTAACGAAAATCCGTTGCGCGTGCCCGCGAATACCTATTGCACCGCCGACAATTTGTACATTGCCGTGATGGTGCACGACCAGGAACAGTGGAAGCCGTTCTGTCAGGCGCTGGATGCCGAAGACTGGATCGATCACCCGCGCTATCGCACCATGCCCCTGCGCGTGCGGAATCGTGCCGAGGTGAATGAGGCCGTCGCGCGCCGGTTTGCCGGGCACGATTCGAAATATTGGGCTTCCCGGCTCGAGGAGTACCGCCTGCCGTTCGCGTTGGTGAATGATTACGCGCAGGCGCTCGAGGATCCCCAGGTCGCCCATCGGGGACTGGTGCGGGAGGTCGTTCATCCTACGTCGGGCAAGATCCGACTCGTCGGACCGCCCTGGCGCATGACCACGACGCAAACGGAAATCACGGCGCCGCCGCTGCTGGGCCAGGACACGGCGAGCGTGCTGCAGGAATGGCTGGGCATGAAATCCGAGGAGCTGGGCAAGCTTGGAATCTCGGAGCATGCCTGATTTTTCGCGGCGCTAACCAGGCGCCGTTCCTTTATTGAACGGAAAGTACATGACTGACAATCTGGATTATTTACGTGAATGGGTAGGGAAAAAAGAGGTCCGCAGCGATACCATCCAGTCGTGGCCGGTGAGCGCGCTGGCCGCCACGCTCGATGAGCGTGACGTATCGGTCGAGCCTGGCAAACCGCTGCCGCAAGGTTGGCATTGGCTGTTTTTTCTGGAAGCGAAGCCGGCCTCGGAGCTCGGTGTCGATGGTCACCCCCGCAGAGGCGGCTTCCTGCCGCCTGTGCCGCTGCCCCGACGCATGTGGGCAGGCGGCCGCATTGAATTCGTAAGGCCCATTGCCATCGGCGCAGCGGTCACTCGCGAGTCCGAAATCATTTCCGTGGAACCGAAGTCCGGGCGCAGTGGGACGCTGGTTTTCGTGACGGTGCGCCACATAGTGGGAGTAACGGGCGTCACCTCCATCGTGGAGGAGCAGGACATCGTCTATCGTGAAGCGGCAAAAAAAGGCGATCCACTGCCGCCCGGCAAACAGGCGCCTGCGGAAGCGGCGTGGACGCGTCGCGTGATGCCCGACGCGGTGATGCTGTTTCGTTACTCGGCCCTCACGTTCAACGGGCACCGTATCCACTACGATAAGGACTACTCGATCAACGAGGAGCATTACCCCGGGCTGGTCGTGCACGGTCCGATGCAAGCGACCCTGTTGCTCGATCTCTGCCGGTTGCAAGGGCGCGTCGTAAAGAAGTTCGAATATCGGGCGCTGCATCCCATGTTTGGGGATCACGCTTTTACGGTGAACGGCAACATCGATGCAGACGCGTCCAGGGCTGAGCTGTGGACCGCCAACGACGCCGGAAATTACGCAATGCGGGGCACTGCCTTTTTCTAATTCTCACATGCAAACTCACACCTGCCGCAGTTATCTGTTCGTTCCGGCGAATCGGATCGACCGCGTTGCGAAAGCGCATGCGGCCGGCCCACATGCTGTGATCGTTGATCTGGAAGATGCCGTCGCGCCCGCAGACAAGGCTGCAGCGCGAGACGCGGCGGTGCAGGGACTTCCCGGCACTGAGCCGGTCTTCGTCCGCGTCAACGGGCCCGAAACCGAGTGGTTCGAAGAGGACTTGAAGATGTGTGCCGCGCTTCGAGTCCGCGGGTTGATCGTGCCCAAAGCGGAAACGCCCGAGCAGCTGCGGCATGCGGCGACGCGTATGCAGCCGGAAGCGGTTGTTTTGCCGCTCATTGAAACCGCTCGCGGGTTTGCGAATGCCCCGTTGCTTTGCGAAGTGCCGGGCGTGCAGCGATTGGTGTTCGGCTCGATCGACTTTCAGCTCGATCTGGACATCACCGGGGAGGGTGAGGAACTGCTGTATTTCAGGTCGGGTCTGGTCCTCGCGTCCCGGATCGCATGTATTCAATCACCGGTCGACGGCGTCACGGTTGACATCAATGACCCTGAGCGTGTCCGGGCTGACACGCTGCGTGGTAAGCGGCTCGGGTTCGGTGGCAAGCTCTGCATCCATCCCAAACAGGTCGCGGTGGTGAATCAGTGCTTTGAGCCGACCCCGGAGGAAATCGCCTGGGCGAGACGCATCGTCGACGCGGCGAATGCGGCGAAAGGAGCGGCGGTTGCCGTGGATGGAAAGATGGTAGACCGGCCGGTTCTCGTGAAGGCCGAACGATTACTTGCGGATGTAGGGCACTGACCCTCTAGAACGACCAGCCAGAGCTTCAGGTATATGTCCGCCTGGTGGAGGATTTGGTGGCCGTTGCGCTCGCGCGTATCAAGCGGCGGCTGTCCCGAGATCACGATGATCGGGGTCGCAGCGCTCTGGGCGACTGCGAATCCAGTGACCGAGTTGATGAAGCCCGGTCCGCCGCCGACGAGCGCCACGCCCGGCTCTCCGCTGGCTCTCGCCCAGCCATCGGCCATGTGCAGGGCGGCGGACTCCTGGCGGCAGCTGACGATCCCGATGTCAGCCGCGAGCAGCGCGTCGTAAATATTGTTGATCTGATCCGCGCACAAGCCGAACACCTTGCGGACCCCGAGCGTTTTGAGCGCGCGCGATGTCGGTTGCGGCCGTGACTGTTATCCCTTCCATTCGAGCTCTTCTACTCAGCAGTTATGCCAGCCGCAACGATAACTTTTTTCCACTTCCTGAGCTCGGCTTTGATGTAATCCGAAAACTCCCTGGACGTGCTTCCGACGCCATCGAAGCCGTGCTTGGTGAGTTGCTCGTGCAATTTCGTGGTGCGGAGAGCCTTGACGATTTCCGCGTTTAACCGGGAGACAACTCGATCAGGCGTCTTCGCAGGGCTCAACACTCCATACCACTGGACCGAGTCGTAACCCGGCAAGCCTGATTCAGACATCGTGGGCAGCTGAGGCACCAGCTTCGAACGCGCAACGCTCGTCACAGCCAGGACACGCAGTTTGCCGGCGGAAACCTGCGGCATGGCCGACGGGATATTCGCAAACATGAAACTGATCCTGCCACCGACAAGATCGATGAGCGCCGGACCGCTGCCTTTGTACGGAACGTGGACGATGTCGATCCTGGCGCTGAGCTTGAATAACTCCCCGGCGAGATGACTCGCCTGACCACTTCCGCCGGAACCGAATGTGAGCTCTCCCGGCTTCGATTTGGCAAGCTGGATCAGCTCGGATACCGATTTCACCGGGGTCAAAGGATGTACGGCCAGCAGATTCACGGTCGACGCGACGAGGCTGATCGGAGTGAAGTCGCGGATCGGATCATAGGGCATCGTTTTTCGCATGCTTGGAATAACAGCATTGGGCCCGCTGTTACCCATGACCAACGTATGGCCATCAGGTAACGCTTTGGCGGCCAGATCCATTCCGAGTAACCCACCAGCTCCCGGCCGATTGTCCACGATCACCGCGGCACCCAGGCTATCGGACAGTTTCTGGCCCAGCATGCGCGCGAGAAGGTCGGCGCCGCCGCCGGGCGGCCCCGGCAAAATCATCCGTATCGGTCTATCGGGATAGCTGTCCGCACCGAAGGCGCAGGCCGGAATGGCAATCGGGAACAAGACGAAAAGATGCGATGCCGTCCATTTGGATTTCGGCAATAGCGGCCTCCCTATTGCGCGAAGCGTGACTCAACGGCAATTTCCGCGGGGCCGCGTTCTCCTGGGCTGTCCCCGGGCGTGACGCTCGCAATCCTTGCCTGACAGCGCGAATCTACCCTGCCTGCAAGTTCAGATCTCAATGGCGTCCGGAATGGTCGCGCGGCGATTGTTGGTTGCGACATCCAGCAGGCATTGCAGTAGCGCCATGGTAATGACCGTGCGGGGATGAGATCGTCTCTGCAACAGGCTTACGCCGCGCTTGATGCGTGGTTTGTCGAAACGCCAGATCTTCAGGCGGGGATCTTTGAGCCATATCCCGTCGTACATCGGGATGATGGACACCCCGAATCCGCGTGCGACCATTTCGGCAATGAGCTCCGGCATGTCGAGTTCCATCACATCCTGGACCTGTATCCCGTGTTGTCCCAGCATCTGGTCGATCAGCCGTCCGGTCCATGAGCCGCGCGAAAGCCAGATGAACGGTTCTTCAGACAGGATTTTTCGGGGCTGCGTCATTTTCAGTGTTTTGTGCGCGATGAATACCAGGGGTTCGTCGACGATGGGGTGCAGAACGAGTGCTTTGGGCAGGGAATGGGGAGGGTCGGACACCAGGGCCGCGTCCAGCTCGCCCCGTTCGACCTTGGCTGCAAGATCGTCCGAAACCCCGCTGATCGCGCGCACTTCCACGCGGGGGTGGTCGCGCTTCAATCTCAACAAAGCCTCCGGCAGCAGTTTGGCGAACGTGGGCGGTATCGCGCCGATATGCAACGATCCGCCGAGATCTCCGGTGCTCACGGCCCGCGCCATGTCTTCGTACAGGCTGAGAATCCGGGTTGCGGCCGGAATGAGGTTGCGTCCCGATGTATTGAGGATCGCCGAGCGGCCAATCCGGTCGAACAGCTGCACGTTCAGCTCTTTCTCGAGCGTTTTCATCTGCAGGCTGACCGCGGCCTGGGTGAGGCCGATGTCGCGCGCGGCTGCGGCAAAGGTGCCGTGCCGGGCTATGGCCAGAAACGTTTTCAGCGCGCGTACGGACATGGTGGGTCCTGAAGGGATTTATATAAATAAATATTATCATCGATTTAATAATAATTAACTTTTAATTGTATGGCTTGCTTGATACCCTGTATCGGCAATCCATGCTGAAATGGCGTGATAGAGAAAAGGAATTTTAAATGCCATTCGTTGACCGGGAAGACAAGCGCATTTTCTACGAAGAAATCGATCTGACGCCGCCATGGATCGTTAATCCACAAACCATCATGCTTCATCATGGTATCGGTACTACCTCCGGAGTCTGGTCGGATTGGCTGCCTGTACTAAGCGGTATGTATCGCCTGTTGCGTCTCGACATGCGCGGTTTTGGGCAATCATCGACAGCCGAGAAGGCCGGTGAATGGTCGCTGGATTTGTTGGCTGATGACGCAATCGCTGTCGCCGATCACGCCGGGTGTTCGCGGTTTCATTTCGTCGGTGAATCGATTGGAGGAACGCTCGGTTTATTTCTGGCGATTCGCCATCCCCAGCGCTTGCAAACTCTGACAGTCAGCAACGGGGCGCACCGCGGGGTAGAGATACAGAACGTGCAGCAGTGGGGGACGTTGATCGAGCAACAAGGTCAGGAGGCGTGGTCTCGTCAATTGATGGATTGGCGGTTTTATCCGGGTGCGTTGTCTGACGCCCACTACCAATGGTTCCACCGCCAGCAATCAACCAGTTCTCTAAGCGCTACGCTCGACTTGGCGAAATTGTTGCTGCAAATCGATTTGAGTGCTGAGGTATCAAAGATTGAACTGCCGGTACTCCTGCTGAGCCCGGATAACAGTCCCTTCATTCCGGTATCGGTAATGGTGGATTTATTTGCGCGTCTGGGCAACGCGGTACTTCAGGTATTTCCGCACACGCGGCACGGCCTACCTTATTCAAACGGCGCTGAATGCGCGGCGGTACTGAAGAAATTTCTGGATAGGCGAGCTGTGGCATAGCGATGCGTCCCGGCGTGGCGATTAACCCGACAAAGATCTAGGCGGGCATAAATATGCGTAACGGCGGTTTGGTTGTGGATTTTCGCGCGCGTCCACCGACGCCCGAGTTTCTGACGTACTTTATTCCCAAGCACGTGTCTTACGTCGGCTTCCGGCTCGGCATGCAGAAGCTGCCGAGGTCATATACCGAGGGATCAATCGATCTGTGGTTCGCCGAGGCGGACGCCGGCGGCGTCGACCGGCTGGTGGTGCTGGGAAGGAACTCGCCCTCCGTGGGGGACACGCCCATCAGCAATATTTCCAACGAATACATCGCGCAGCTGGTGCGGCAGTATCCCGACAGGCTCGTGGGTGTTGCCGGCATCGATGTGGGTGGAGAGTTCGGGGACCCGCTCGTTCAGACCCAGAAGGCCGTCACCAAACTCGACATGCGCGCAATACACATACAACCGACGCGCAGCGCGCTTAAAACGCATGCGGACGACCGCCGGCTTTATCCGCTGTACGAGTTGTGCCTGGAACTGGACGTTCCCGTGGTGTATATGACGAGCCCGTACTCGGGCCCCAGCATTGAAGACACCCATCCCAAGTTCATTCAGCAGGTCGCCGTCGATTTCCCCAAGCTGAACCTGATTTGCGGTCATGGGTGCTGGCCGTACGTGCACGAAGCCATCGGGGTCGCTTTCAAGCATTCCAACGTGTACCTGGCGCCGGATGCGTACATTTTCATGCCTGGTGGTTCGGCGTATGTGGAGGCCGCGAACGGATTCATGGCGGACCAGATGCTGTACGGATCCGCATACCCAGTGGGGGAACTCGATGCCTGCGTCGACGCTTACCTGAAGTTTCCTTTTAGCAGCGAGCGACATCGCAAGATTCTGGGGGAGAATGCCGCCCGGTTGTTGAAGCTCAAAGTCTGACCGGGTCTGTTACAAAACGCACATAGAGGAGGAGCCTGTGAGATTCAACCAATACCTGGCGGCTTGTATCTTCGTCGTTACATCGGTGCTCAGCGGCGGGGTTACCGCTCAGTCCTACCCCTCGAAGCCCGTCAAAATCGTGTCGCCGTATCCGCCGTCGGGCGGCGTCGACGTGCTCGCCCGGCTGATCGGCAATGCGCTGTCCGAGTCGCTGGGCCAGCAGTTCATCGTCGAGAACCGCACCGGCGCGAGCGGCAGGATAGGTACCGAGATCGCGGCAAAATCGGCGCCCGACGGCTACACGCTGCTGATGGCCACCAGCGGCCCCAATGCCATCCTCCCGGCGGTCTACAACGATCTGCCGTACGACGCTGTGAAGGGCTTTGCTCCGATCACCCTCGTCGCTTCGGCCGACTACATGCTGGTCGTGCATCCGTCGCTCCCGGTCAAGTCGGTCAAGGAACTCATCGCGCTCGCGAAGGCCAAGCCCAACGAGATCCGCTACGCCTCGACCGGCACCTTCGGCGCGCCGCACATGGCAATCGAGCTGATGAAGGACATGGCCGGGATCGAAATGATCCACGTGCCGTACCGGGGAGGCACCCCGGCGCTCACATCGGTGCTTACCGGCGACACGTCGGTGATGTTCGTCAGCGGGCTGACCGGTATGGCCCAGGTCGAAGCGGGACGCGTGCGGGCGCTGGGTACTTCCGGCGCGAAGCAGTCGGTACACTACCCGAACCTGCCGCCGGTAGCGAAAGCGGTACCGGAATTCGACGTGTCGCAATGGTACGGTTTCATGGCGCCGGCCGGGACGCCCGTGAAGATCGTAGCCTTGCTCAACGCTGAAATCGTCAAGGCGTTAAAACAGTCGAAGATCCGCGAGCAGATCACGAGGCAGCGCGCGGACGTCGTGACCAGCACGCCGGACGCGTTTGCCGCGCTGGTGCGCGCCGACATCGAGAAGTGGAAGCGCGTGGTCAAGGCCGCGGGCCTCAAGCCCTAGCAGGCGCGCGAAGCATGGCAGCCCGGGTACAGGCGGAGCCGTTGAGGGCATTCGCCAGCAGCGTTTTCGTGCGTGCGGGTCTTACTCCTGAGGATGCGCAAACCGTCGCTGACGTGCTGGTGTGGGCGAATTTGCGTGGCGTGGATTCGCACGGCGTGTTGCGCATCCCGGTCTATCTGGATTACATGAGCAGTGGGCACATGAAGACCCGTCCCGACATCCGGGTGTTGCGGGAAACGCTCGCGATAATTTCGGTCGACGCCGATTGCGCGCTGGGCCCCGTCGTTACCGTCAAGGTGATGCGCCAGGTGATCGAGAAAGCGAAAAACGTGGGTATTGGCTGGGGGCTGGTTCGCAACCTCACGCATCAGGGCGCGCTGGGCTACTACGCGGAACTGGCTGCTGGCATGGGCATGGTGGGTATTGTCAACGTATGCGGCACACCTGTGATGGCTCCCTCTGGCGCCAAGGCGGCGGGTGTGCACAACAGCCCGCTGGCCATCGGGGTGCCGGCCGACAAACACCGCCCATTGTTGCTCGACATGGCGCACAGCGTGGCGGCCGGCGGCAGGATCAAGCACGCCCAGGACTCGGAGTTGTTAATTCCTTCCGGCTGGGCGCTGGATCGTAACGGAAACCCTACTACGGACCCGGCGCAGGCCGGCATCCTGCTCCCCCTCGGAGGACCCAAAGGCTCCGGGCTGGCGATGATATTTGAATGTCTTTCGAGCGTGATGGCGGGCAATCCGCTGCTAAGCCTGGCCATACCCAGGATGCTCGCGGGAGAAGGTCGGTATCACGTCCAGAACGGCATCGTCGCCGCGATCGACATCGGCGCGTTCACGGATCCGGACGTTTTCCGGACCAACGTCGACGCGCTGATAAGTGCCGAGAAGTCCCTGCCTAGAGCGGATCCGCACGCTGAGATACTGGTACCCGGCGAGCGCGGATATCGAACTTACGACGAGCGCGCGGCAAACGGTGTTCCGTTGCCGCCCGGCACTATCGATAAATTGCATGAAGTGGCGCAGACCATGGGCGTTCCATTTCCTGATAACGCGTAAGTGGATCAGCGCGGGGCGGAGTTCCGGCAGCGCATTGTTCATCGATGGAAAGCAGAGTCAATTGTACGAGCATGTAAAAGCGCCGGCTGATGGCGAGCGGATTACCCGCGGCGCCGACGGTACGCTGCGGGTGCCGGATCGTCCCGTGATTCCCTATATCGAAGGCGACGGCACGGGCCGGGACATCGTTTCGGCGATGCGACGCGTGGTGGACGCGGCGGTGCAAAAAGCGTACGGTGGCAAACGTAGGATTGCCTGGATGGAAATTTACGCAGGCGAAAAAGCGGCGCAGGTATACGGTCCCGGCCAGTGGCTGCCCGACGAAACGGTAGCGGCCGCCCGGCATTATCTGGTTTCGATCAAGGGCCCGCTGACCGCCACGGCAAGCGGCAGCATGCGCTCGCTGAGCGCGGCGTTGCGGCGGAAACTGGATTGTTATGCGTGCATTCGTCCGGTCCGGTATTTTCGCGGCGCGCCGAGTCCGCTCAAGGACCCGGGCAAGGTCGACATGGTATTGGTGAGGGAAACCTCGGAGGACATCTACGCGGGGATACAATGGGCGGCTGACTCACCGGAAGCGCGGCGGTTGATCGGAATTTTCCGCGACGAGATGGGAGTCACCGCCATCCGGTTTCCGGAGCATTGCGCGATAGGGATCAAACCCATATCACGCGAGGGCAGCATCCGGCTCATACGGCGCGCGATCCAATACGCCATGCAATTCAAGCGCAGTTCCATCACGATGGTGCACAAGAGCACGGTCATGAACATGACCGAGGGAGCGTTCATGCGATGGGGCTATGAACTTGCCAGGAGCGAGTTTGGGGCAAAACCCGCAGGCGCGGGTTCCTGGCTGAAGATCAGGGCGCCGCACGGCGATATCATCATCAAGGACTGCATAGTCGATGCGTTCATGCAGCAGAGCCTGACGCGGCCGGAGGATTTTGACGTGCTGGCCACCATGAGTCAGCATGGCGATTACATCTCCGCTGCGCTCGCCGCGCAAATCGGCGGTGTCGGCGTCGCGCCGGGCGCGAACCTGAGCGACACCGTGGCGATGTTCGAACCCGCGCATGGCAGCGCGCCGCATTATGCCGGCCAGGACCTGGTAAATCCCGGCGCGATGATACTCTCGGGACAGATGATGCTCGCCCATATGGGATGGCCGGAGGCTGCCGCCGCGATAGTCGATGCCCTCGAGAAAACCATCATGGACAAGCAGGTGACCTATGATTTGGCGCGGCAGATGCAGGGCGCGACCCAGGTTACGTGTTCCGGTTTCGGGCGGGCCGTGATCGAGCGCATGTAGGGCGACCTGGAATTCATCAGGGAGATTGAACGGGATCACCATGAACGGAAAATTTGCACACGAGCTGAAGGCGGGCGATCAATACGAACCGCTGGAGTTCGTGGTGACATCCGATCTCAACCAGCAGTTCCTGTACTGTGTCGAGGATTACAACCCGATTTACCTCGAGGGGCGGGACGGCAAGCCGCCGCTCGTGCATCCTGTGCTGCTGATGCACATGAGCCCGCGCACGCGCAGCCCTTCCTATCGCCAGGCGCCGGGCATGGGGTCGGCGTTCGCGCGCGACCGCAGCCGCTATTTCAATCCGGGCCACGTCGGTAGCCGGTTCCGCGTGACGTGGACTGTAACCAACACCTACGAGCAGCGCGGTAAGATTTACCAGGATTACGTCGCGCTCGTGCAGGACGAGAGTGGCATCGATATTTTGCGGCGCGAGCTGGCTTCGACTTTTTTCATGCTCGGCAAAGTCAAAACTTACGCCCTCGGAAAATCCAAATGAGCGCTGGCCTGCTTCAGTCGGAGCCCGGACATGTTTTAGAGGGTCGCGCGCGCCGGCTGACACTTGCGCGCGCGCTGGCGCTGTCGGGCGGCCCGTTCGATGCCGCGGTATGGCCGGAAAAGAATCTGCACACGGACCTCAAGGCGGCAAACGACGCAGGTCTCGCGGAAATAGTCGTGTCCGGCACCCAGTGGGAAGGTTACCTCGTCGGTTTTCTGGCCGAGTTGTTCGGCATGCACTGGTTTCGGCACGGCGAGCTCGACATCAAGATCCCGCGCAGCGTAAGAATAGGCGAAACCCTGCAACCCAAGGCGCGCCTGGAAACGCGCGAGACGCAGGGTGGGGCGCTGCGCATTGCATTAAGTGTGTGGGTCGAGAACCAGGACGGTGCGCAGGTGCTGGTGGGGACCGCCGCTTGCACGCTTCCGCCGTCCGCGGCGGCATAAGCTGCGATGCTGCCGCTTACCGAAGATCTGGCCAAAGACTGGTTGCGCGAGCATGGCCTGCCAGTGCCGCGCGGCGCGGCTGCGGCTTCCCCCGCCGAGGCGGCCCGCATCGCCGGTGACATGCCGGATGGGGCCGTGGTCAAGGCGCTCATCCCGATCGGCAGGCGTGGCAAGGCGGGCGCGGTTCACCTGGCCGCGAACCCTGATGAATGCCGCGCCGCGGCCGCCGGGCTTTTGGGCACGAGCGTGAACGGCCATGCGGTGCGGCGCGTCTACGTCGAAGAACGAATCGCGATTCGCGACGAGCATTATTTGAGCCTGTCGCTGCGCGGGCCGCAGCCTGAAATCCTGATCACGCGCGGCGGCGGCATCGATATCGAAGAGGTAATGCGGAACCGCCCCGAACGTCTCGTGCGGGCGGCCATCGATCCCTTGCGCGGTCTTCCTGCCGGAAATGCAACAAAGCTTTTGCAGCGTGCGGGTTTTGACGCCGCGCTTTGCCCGCGTCTGGCTGAGTTGACGGTGGCGCTGTACGACGCGTTTTGCGCAGCCGACGCGTTGCTGCTCGAAATCAACCCCCTCGCGGTGACCGGTTCGGGTTCGCTCATGCTGGTCGGTGCGATGATGGGCGTCGACGAGCATGCGTTGTTTCGTCATGCCGCGTGGGCGGATGTCGCGGCTGCCGTCACGCCGTCGCGCAACCCGCGCGAGCACAGCGTGGCGGTCGCCAACCGCGAATTCCCGGGCGGCGAATGCCAATACGTCGAACTGGCCGGCGATATCGGGCTATTGGTGGGCGGCGGCGGCGCTGGGTTATATCAACACGATATCATGCTCGAACTGGGCGGCAGGCCGGCCAATCATTGCGTGACGCCGCCGACCGGCACGGACAATCGCAAGTTGAAGGCCGTGCTGGCAGCAATTCTCGATAATCCTCAACTGAAAGGCCTGCTGGTCGGCTTCAACTTTGCGCAGATGGCGCGTACCGATATCCGCGTCTGCACGCTGATGGAATTGCTGGAGGAAAAACGGATCGATACTGCCAGGCTGCCCGTCGTCATCCGCTTGTTCGGCGCCGGCGAGCAGGCATCGCGGGCAATGGTCGCGGGGTACCCCAATATCCATTATGTGTCGCGCGGGACCACGCTGAAAGAGGCGGTGCGCCTGATCGTGGAGTTGACTGCTCGCGCGAGCACGAAGGCAGTCGCATGAGCATACTGATCGATCAGGCCACGCGCGTCATCGTGCAGGGCATCACCGGCGGTCAGGCGCGTTTCGACACCGAGTGGTGCATCAAGTACGGCACGCGCATCGTGGCAGGGGTGACGCCTGGCAAGCACGGCGAGATGGTGCATGGCGTGCCGGTCTACGACACCATGCAAAGCGCGGTCGCGCAGCATCCCGCCGACGCGTCCGTGCTGTATGTGCCCGCGGCGCAGGTGAAGCCCGCGGCGCTGGAGGCGATAGCCGCGGGTGTGCGGCTGATAGTGGTAACGTCCGAGTATGTTCCGCTGCACGACGTGGTGCATATCGTGGCTGCGGCACGCGCTGCCGGCGTGCGTCTGGTCGGATGCAATACCAATGGCATCATCTCGCCCGGCAAAAGCAAGCTCGGCGGCGTGGGCGGCATGGATCCCGCCGAGATTTATCCGCCCGGCCGCATCGGCGTGTGTTCGCGCTCGGGCGGCATGACTGCCGAGATCAGTCTCGCGCTGAGAGAGGGCGGCTACGGCGTTTCGACGTCGGTGGCGATGGGCGGCGATCTGGTGACCGGCATGAGCATGGCGGAATATTTGATGCTGTTCGAAGCTGACCCGGACACCGACGCCGTGGTGATTTTCGGCGAGCCGGGCACGCGCAACGAGCAGGAGGTGGCCGAGCTGGTGCGGGCCGGCGGCGTCAGCAAACCGGTGGCGGCATTGATTTCCGGCGCATTCCAGGAAGCGTATCCCGCTGGCATGAGCTTCGGACATGCCGCAGCCGCCATCAATACGCAGGACGAAAGCGCCAGCGCCAAGCGGCGCCTGCTGCAGGCGGCGGGCGTGCATGTGGCGCACGCGCTCGAAGATATTCCCGGCATGCTGGGGCAGGCGCTGGTGGCGGCCGGGTCCGTCGTGCGGCCTGACACACCGGCCCCAGTAATCTGAATAGGAGAGATGATGTATATCGACATGCGGCTGCGGCCTCCGCTGCCGACCTGGGTCGGCAAGGCAAACTTCGCCAAGGGAATTTTTTATCCGGTGCGCATCGGATTCGACCGGCCGCCGTCGGCGGAAGCGCGCTCCATGGATTTGCTGTTGAGCGAGATGGACGAGGCGGGCGTGGAGTATGGCGTTATCATGGGGCGGCAATCCGTGGAACCGCTGGGCGTGATCCCGAACGACGAGATCGCGGCCTGCATCAACGCGCATCCCGGGCGTTTTCTCGGCTGGGCCGGCATCGACCTGAATCAACCGATGGAAGCGTGCCTGTCCGAGGCCCGGCGCTGCATCAGGGAACTCGGCTTCAAGGGCGTGTCCATCGAACCCTCGATTGCGCGGGACGAGAGTTACTCGCGCGCCGACGATCGGCGTCTCTATCCGCTCTACGAGGAGTGCGTGCGCTTGAATGTGCCAGTCAATATTTCGCTGAGCGCGGTGTTGCAATCGACGGTCAACCGTCCGTACGAGCTCGGCAATCCCATCCAGATCTATCAAATAGCCAAGGATTTCCCTGAACTTGATATCCATGTCGCGCATGCCGCGTGGCCGTACGTGATGGAGATGATAGGGGTTTGTTTCGTCTGTCCGAACGTGTGGCTTTCACCCGACCAGTACATGATTAAAATGGTGCCCTCCGCGCAGGAATACGTGAAGGCCGCCAACCATTACTTTCAGGACCGCACGTTGTTCGGAACATCGTATCCCAGCAAGCCGCTGGCGCCCATGATACAGGCCTACAAGGACTGGGAATGGTTCCCGGGCGTGGCCGAAAAGGTGTTGCATCAGAATGCGCGGCGCTTAATGCGCATGGTGTAGAGCAACACCGCCGGAATTTAGCGATAAGGTAACTATTCAGGTATTTCTATTGCAATTCAGTCTATAAACCCAAGCGGGCGGGCAGGCGGGGCACGAGGCGGTTCAATCATGGCACACTGGTTTCAGTATTTTCCTGGTAACTACATGTGGTCACAAGGCATGATGTTCGCGATTGAAATGACGGCGTACGGTGCCGCGGCGTTTGGCGAAATCGACCAGATCGGCCAGCGTCTTAAAGGACGGGAAGGCGACAACCGCGCGTGGTGGGAGGAGTGGGTGGCGATGGCCGGGCGTATCGAAGGTTTTGCGCGCGAGGCGGATGCCGCCGGGCATGCGTTCACGGCCGGCAGCTATTTTCTGCGAGCCATGACGTACTATTTTTGCGGCGAGCGTTTCCTGCCGCCCGGCGACGATAAGCGGAATACCTACCGCGACTGCCTGCGCTGCTTCAAGGCCGGAGTCGAGCGCCGCTATCCGTACGTCGAGCGCGTCGAGGTGCCGTACGAAAACACGATGCTGCCGGCTTGGTTCATGAAATCGCCGCGCGCCGGGGCAAGGGCGCCGACTGCGGTGTGCTTTGACGGGCTGGATAACTCCAAGGAGATGTCGGTGTTTTTCGCTGGCGTCGAACTGGCGAACCGCGGCATCCATACGCTTGCGATCGACGGGCCGGGACAGGGCGAATCGCTCAGGCTGCGCGGCATCCCGAGCCGCTACGATTACGAGGTGCCGGCGCGGGCAGCCTACGAGCACGTCTCGCGGCGCGACGACGTTGATGCCGCGCGTGTGGCTGTCATGGGCTTCAGCATGGGCGGCTACTATGCGCCGCGTGCGGCGGCGTTCGAGAAGCGCTTTGCCGCTTGTATCGCGTGGGGCGGCCATTTCGACTACCACGCGGCCTGGATCGAACGCAGGAAGCGCATGGAGACGGACAGCAACCGCGTTTCGGCGCCGCAATTCCAGTTGCCGTGGGTGATGGGCAAACCCGACATGGACGCGGCGATGGAGAAGATCAAGGACTACACGCTGGCCGGCGTGGCGGAGAAGATCGAATGCCCCTTTCTCGTCACGCACGGCGAGAACGACGGCATCGTGCCGGTCGAGAGCGCGCGACGGCTTTATGAGGCGGTTGGCTCCAGGCGCAAAACGATTCGTATCTTTACCGCGCGTGACGGCGGCAGCGAGCACTGCCAGGAAGACAACCGGCAGATCGGCTCCAATTTTGTGGCTGACTGGCTGGCAGACGCGCTGAAGCTGTGACTGGGAGGCGACGCGGGAGGCGTTTAAATAACCCACGGGCAACAGGGGCTGGCTTTTCCAATACAGAATGAGCCTGAGCAGGGGGTCGAGCACATTGACAATATCGTCGCGGTGCGGATAGTCTGTGCCGAAGCCGTGGCAAGAAAAAACGCGCGTTGGAGAAACGCAGGGACTGCGAGGATACGACCATGGGAGGGTTGCCGCGGGTAAAGGTGGTCAGCACGGGCGGGACCATCTGCATGAAGGTGGACCCGATCACGGGCGGCGCCGTGCCTGCCGTCAGCGGCGCGGACCTCGTTGCCGCTGTCCCGGGATTGGACCGCGCGGCGCGCGTTGAGGTGGAGGAGTTTTCGCGAGTGCCGGGCGTGGACATGGGCCCCAGCACCTGGACCCCGCTGGTTCGCCGGCTCCGGACTATCTTCGATAGCGATCCGGATCTGGCCGGGATCGTGGTGACGCACGGAACGGGATTGGCGGATGAGGCGGCCTATTTCGTCGATCTGGCCCTGGCTGAGGCGCGCCCGGTTGTCTTTACCGGCGCCGCGCGGAATGCGTCAGTCTGGGATACCGATGGGCCCCGCAACATCCTCGCCGCCACCCGTGTGGCGGCCGCGCCTGCGGCACGGGACATGGGTGTGCTGGTGTGCCTCAACGACCAGATCCACGCCGCCCGTGATGCGGTGAAGCGGCACGCCAACTCCGTCGAGGCGTACATGTCGGGTGACCACGGCCTCCTCGGCAACGCGTACTACGACACAGTGCGCTTTTACCGGAAGCCGCTGCGCCGCCCGCACTTCTCGGCCGAGAAGCTCGATCCGCGCGTCGAAATCGTGATGATGTACTCGGAATCCGATGGCCGCTTCGTGAAAACATGCATCGACACCGGTGTCTCCGGTATCGTGATCGTGGGGGTCAACACGGGAAACGTGAACGCGGCTTTGCACCATGCTATCCTGAAAGCCCTGAAGGCCGGCATCGCGGTCGTGCTCACGACGAATCTTCCCAACGGCCAGGTGTATCCGATTTACGGGTTCCCGGGCGGAGGCAAGGCCCTGATGGACGCCGGGGCCATCATGGCCGAGGATCTCAAGCCGCGGAAGGCGCGGCTGCTCTTGATGTTCGCCTTGGGGGCGACGCGGGACCCCAGGCGCTTGCAGGAGATTTTTCTGAATTCATGAGGAGGTTGCCGATATGGATTACAGGAACGTGGGTGTCATTGCCGCACTGGTGCTTCTCGTTGCGCCTTGCGCCGCGCAATCGCAGCAGAATTATCCGACGAAGCCAATCCGGCTCATCGCGCCGTGGAGCACGGGCACCGTGGTCGACATTCTGGCGCGCCTGGTTGGGCAGAAAATGTCTGAGCATTACGGCCGGCCGGTGGTGGTGGACAATCGTCCCGGCGCCGGCGGGACGGTGGGCGCCGCGATCGTCGCCGTTGCCACGCCCGACGGTCACACTGTGATGATGCAGGCGGCGGCGCATTCGATACATCCGACGCTCTATCCCAAGCTTACTTACGACACGCTGCGCGATTTAGCCGGCGTGTCGCAGGTCGCGAGCGGTACTGTGGTTCTCGTTATCGCGCCGGCGCAGGGTATCAGGTCGGTCAAGGAGCTCATCGCGCTCGCCAAGGCGAAGCCTGGACAGATCAATTACGCCTCGGGCGGCACCGGAAGCGGCTCGCACATCAATGGCGAACAGTTCAAACTCGCTGCGGACATCAATGTCGTGCATATTCCTTACAAGGCCGTGACCGACGGGCTCGTCGATGTTGCGACCAGCCGCGCGCACTATTATTTCGCGCCGCTTGCGCCGGCGTTGCCGTTTATCCGGGACAAGCGGCTCATGCCGCTCGCGGTGAGCACGGCGGTCCGCTCGCCGGTCTTGCCTGACGTCCCCACCGTCGCCGAAGCCGCGTTTCCGGGTTTTGAATTTGATTTGTGGTACGGGATGTTCGTGCCGGCGAAGACGCCGCGCACGATCGTCGCCCAGCTGTCCGGCGAGGTCGCGCGCATCCTCAACCTTCCTGACATCAGAGACAAAATGGTGAGCCAGGGTGTGGTACCGAAAGCAAGCACGCCCGAGCAATTCGACAAGTTCGTCCGCGCCGAAGTCGAGAAGCTGGGCAATGTGATCAGGACGGCCGGCGTCAAGGTGGATTGAGGCGAAGGCGGGGCGGGCGACCAATAAGAAAGACCGCGGCCGCGTGCCGCCTCAATCGACGCGTATCCCCGCGTTCTTGATCACCAGCGCCCATTTGGTGATTTCGGCCTTCAGGTAGGCGCTGAATTCTTCCGGCGTATTGCCGATGGTTTCGGCGCCCAGGGTGAGCAAACGTTGTTTCATGTCCGGCATGTTTACAATCTTTACCAGCTCGGAATTGAGCCTGAGCACAATCGCTCTGGGCGTTCCGGCGGGGACCAGCACGCCGTTCCACGTATCAGCCGCGTAACCGGGAACGCCGTCCTCTGCCATGGTAGGAATATCGGGAGCGGCCGGCGATCGCCTGATACCGGTCACGGCCAGCGCTTTTAATTTCCGCGACTTGACGTGAGGGAGCGCCGACGGCAGGTTGGGAAACATCAAGGATACCTGTCCGCCCAGCAGGTCGGTAAACGCCTGACTGCTGGCCTTGTACGGGACATGCATCATGCTGATGCCGGCCATGGACTTGAATAGTTCCATGGCGAGGTGGGGTGAGGTGCCATTGCCGTTGGATGCGAAATTGAGCTGGCCCGGCCGGGATTTCGCCAGGGCAACCAGTTCCTTGATCGACGTCACCGGCACCGAGGGATGCAGCACGAGTATGTTCGGAAATGACGCCACCAGGGTCACTGCGGTGAAATCCCGCGTGAGATCGAAGGGCAACTGGTTATACAGGCTCACGTTGACGGCATGCGGGGTCGCCGCCATCAGAATCGTATAGCCATCGGGTCTTGCCTTGGCAGCGACATCCGCACCGACAATGCCGGCTGCCCCCGGACGGTTATCGATTACCACCGGCTGGGCCCAGCTTTCAGCGAGCTTTTGCCCGACAACGCGCGTCACCGTATCCGCGCCGCCGCCGGGCGCATAGGGCACTATCCATCGCAGCGGCCGCGTGGGATAGCCGGACGCCGCAGGGTCGCGGGAATCGGCAACGGCAGCAGGCGCAACCGGCGTTTGAGCGATTGCGCTGCCAGCAAGAAGACTTAGCAGCGCGGCAGGCCATGTCGCACCCGCGGTGCGAACGGGATTTTTCATCAGCTTCTCCCGAGTGCGAGTTTTTCGAAGTTTGGCGCGGCAGGAGGGAGCGGTGGCAGCACCCAGCCCCCGGTGCCATAAGGACGTACTTCGCGGTCAACGCGCACGTCGACGACGTAGGGCTTGCGCGATTCGATGGCCGCGCGTAACACCCCCTCCAGATCGCCGGGCTGCTCGACGCACGCACCCTCGGCGCCGAATGAGCGCGCCAGCAGCGTGAAGTCGGGCGTATAGAAGCGGCCGGTGTCCGCATACTGGAACGTGGTGACCAGTTCGCGCTTGAAGTTTCCAAGCTGCAGGTCGCGTATCGAGGTGTATCCGAAATTATTCCAGATCACCCACACCGCAGGTATCCCGTATTCGACCGCCGTGGCGATGATGTGCGGCGTCATCATGAAAGATCCATCGCCCGCGACGGCCACCGCAGTGCGATCAGGTGCCGCGAGTTTTGCCCCCAAGACGCCTGAGGTGGCAAAACCCATCGAGCCGAATCCCCACGACTGCAGGAAATCGCGCGGTTTGCGGACCTTCCGGTGCTGCACCAGCCAATTGTGATGAGCGCCGACGTCGGCCAGCACGATCGCATCCTCCGGCAGCACGCGGGCGAGCGCCTCGACCAGGCGCTCCGGGCGCACCGGCACTGCGTCGCTGGTGCGAAACGGCAGCAGGTATTCGTCCCATATCCGCCGCGATTCATTCAGGTGCTCGAGCCACGGTTCGCGGCGCGCACGCACGCTTTTCGCCCTGGCAAGCGCCAGCAATGCTGTCAGTGCGGCCTTGCAGTCGGCCGCGATGCCCAGATGCGGCCTGAAGTTGCGGCCGATTTCACCCGGATCGATGTCAACGTGGATTAATTTCGTGGGTGGAATCGAGAATGTATATCCCGGCAGCCACGCGCTCGATGCGCGATCATCGAAACTGCAGCCGAGCGCGAGCAGAACGTCGGCATTCTTTGCGGCTTCGGTTGCGGCATACGTGCCGTTGCGGCCAACGGCCCCGAACCCCAAATCGTGATACTCGTCGATTGCGCCCTTGCCGTTGGGGCTGGTGATTACCGGGATCCCCATCCATTCGGCAAAAGTCCTGAGCTCGGTCGCGGCTTCACTCAGCAACGTACCCTGTCCGGCGAGTATTACGGGACGGTTTGCGGCCACCAGCAGCCCGAGCGCGGCTTCGAGTGCGGCGGGCGCGCCGGGTGAGCGCTGATCAACGACCGGATCGGGTTCAGGCACTTCGACCCGGGCTTCCTCTACGAACACGTTCAGCGGCACGTCGATGTTGACCGGCCCCGGACATCCGGAACGCATCACGGCAAACGCCTGCTTGAGCGCAAGTGGCAGCATTTCCACCCGGGTCGGCTGGAAGCTGCGCTTTACGTACGGCCGGATCACGGCGGGGAAGTCGGCCTGAAAAAAGCGTCCTGTTTCCTGGAATGCATTGCGGTTGAACTGGCTGGTCGGCACATTTCCGGTAATGGCAAGATACGCGGCCGAGTCCATCATCGCGCTGCCCAGCGCAACCGGCAGGTTCGCGGACCCCGGACCGCACGACGTGTAAGTCGCGACCGACTGGTGGCGCACCTTGTAGAAGGCTTCCGCCATGAAGCCCGCCGATTGCTCGTGATGCGCGGAAATCGTGGTGATCCGGCCGGATGCTTTGAATGCTGAATCGAGCAATCCGATGTTACCGTGCCCGCATACGCCGAAAAGGTACGGGACGCGTTCCTTGATCAGGTACTCGATGATGATATCGCCGCCGCAGATGGATGCGGTGGTATTCGTTTGCGCCGTGCCGGCAGCAACTGCCGGTCGCGGCGCCTGCTGGTCGCTTGAAGCCATATTTCCCCTTTGCGGTTCAGTGAATTTCGTCGTGCGTTCAATCGACACGGGCGCCGGACGCCTTCACGACTTCGCGCGATGTCTCGGGACCGATACGGCCGCCGAGAGCATTGCAACCCAGCCCGATCATGGATACCTGAACTCCGGATTTTCCCAGCGTGCGTTTTTTCAATTGAAAACTTGCCCAACGGCATTTGGATAATGGCGAGGCACATTATCGGTTCTAAAAAGCGGCTGGTCAAAATATTCACCGTATTCGATAATCTTCGATTATGACTCTCACCCCGACCCTCTTCCCGCATCTCTTCTCACCCGGCCGCATCGGACGCCTCACAATCCGCAACCGGATTGTGATGGCGCCGATGGAGAAGAATCTCGCCTTGCCGACGGGGGCTGTCACGCAGCGTTACATCGATTACTGCGAAGCGAGGGCCGAAGGGGGAGCAGGGCTCATCATGCTGGAATCGATGTACGTGCACCCGGCGGGCATGGGACATCGCCACCAGCTCGGCTTGCACGACGACGAACTCATACCGGGCTACCGCCGCCTGGTCGAAGACTGTCATCGCCACGGCGCGCTTGTCGGCGCCGAAATTTATTTCGCAGGCCGCGAAACTTCCTCGCCGGTTACGATGACCCAACCGGTAGCGCCGTCGGCAGTCCCGTGTACCGCGGTTGCGGGCGGCGAGACGCCACGGATACTGACGATCCCGGAAATCCGCGATCTGGTCGACGCGTTCGCAGCCGCCGCAGTACGTGCGGTCGCGTCCGCGTTCGATGTCATCGAGATTCACGGCGCGCACGGTTACCTGATCGGCCAGTTCCTGTCGCCATTTTCGAACCGGCGGGACGATGAATACGGCGGCGATTTCGAGCGGCGCCTGCGTTTTCCGCTTGAGGTCATACACGCCGTGCGCGCTGCCGTCGGACCTGAAGTGCCGCTCTTGTATCGCATCTCGGCCGATGAGCACGTCGAAGGCGGCCTGGCGATTGCGGACGCCTGCCGCATCGCGCCGCATCTCGAAGCAGCAAGCATCGATCTCATCGATGTCTCAGCCGGAATCTATGAGTCGGCGCCGTGGATCGTCCAGCCGATGGAAATGCCGCAGGGCTGTCTTGCCGCGCTGGCGGCTGCGATTCGGCCAACGGTCAAAATCCCCGTGAGCGTCGCGGGCCGGATCAGCGATCCGCAGGTCGCGGAGGATATTCTGGCGGCCGGCACTGCGGATTTCGTGACGGTGGGACGCGCACTGCACGCCGACGCCGAGTGGCCTCGCAAGAGCCGGGAAGGCCGTGCGCACGAGATCTGTTACTGCATTGCGTGTCTCAAGTGCAGCGATCTGCTCGGGCAAAACGAGCCCGTACTATGCCTCGCAAACACGCATACGGCTCGCGAGCGGCAGTACACCATCCGCCCGGCGGCACGCCGGGAGCAGATCGTGGTCGTCGGCGCAGGACCCGCGGGTCTGGAGGCCGCACGCATTCTTGCATTACGTGGACACTCGGTGACCGTGCTGGAGCGCGAATCCGGGCCCGGGGGCCAGATCCTCCTCAACCGCTACATACCTGGACGGGCCGATTTCGCGGCGCTCGCCGAATACCTGGCGGGCGCGGCAACGCGCGCAGGCGCCAGCCTGCGGTACGGTGTCGATGCAGATCAGGACTTCGTTCTCGGGTTACATCCGCACACCGTGGTGGTCGCAACCGGAGCGATTCCGGGTAACCCGTGCATTCCGGGGATGAACGATGCGCCGCTGGTGGACGCGTTTTCCGTACTGCAAAAACGCGGTGGCAGTATCCGGCGCGCGCTGGTCATCGGCGGCGGCATGCTGGGCGTGGGCATCGCACATGTGCTCGCGGAGCGTGGTGGAGAAGTCATCGTGGTGGAACCCGGCAATACTCTATCCAGCGAATTGGGAATGCGCCCGCGCTGGCAAACTGTTGCCGACCTGCGGGCGCGCGGGAATGTCACGATACACTTGAGCACGAGCGTCGAAGCGCTGGGAAGCGATCGCGCGCTGCTGCGACACGCGGGGCAGGACATTGCAGTTCGCGGCCTGGATCTCGTCGTTCCTGCGCGTCCCATGGAGTCGCAGATGGGCCTTGCCGAAATCCTCAAGGCGGTTCCCGGTGGTCCGGCCGTATTCGAAGTCGGGGATTGCGTGGTGCCGAGGACCGCTTTCGAGGCGATACACGACGCGGCTGCCCTCGGACATCGCCTGTAGTCTGCGTGCTTGTCCGAATTGTTCTATTCGACCTTCGCGCCGATTGCCTTCATCATCGTGCGCCAGCTCTGCAGTTCCCGGTCGATCAATGCGGTAAAGTCGGACGCTGCGCTGCCGACCGGCTCCGCTCCCTGCGCCAGCAACGAATCGCGAAAGTCAGGCGCCTGCAACACGCGCGTGACATCGGCGTGCAGTTTCTCCGCGATGGCAGCCGGTGTGCCGCGCGGAACGAACACGCCATACCATGACGCGGATTCGTAGCCCGGCAATGTGTCGGAGACAGTCGGAACTTCCGGCAATACCGGGGTCCGTTTGAGCGTGGTAACCGCGATTGCACGCATCTTGCCGGATTTCACGTGCGGCAAGGCGAG
>Ga0209514_10001903_pt1 | contig 34078 bp, 34 predicted proteins | sample Subgrocontami58m_FD_187452 | JGI IMG/M metagenome (GOLD analysis project Ga0209514, IMG submission 187452) | Subsurface groundwater microbial communities from S. Glens Falls, New York, USA - GMW37 contaminated, 5.8 m (SPAdes) (version 3) | ecosystem: Environmental > Aquatic > Deep subsurface >...
GGCTTTGTGTAAAAAGTAGCTTTCAGCTATGTTTTGGCATCAGCTCGCATGTAAATAGAAAGGACAATAGCAAAAATTCCCATTGCAATTTCCTTTTTGCTGGCATGTGGTTGCGATAATGCTCGCAAATTGAGATGCCAAAACTGACTTTTTACACAAAGCCATTAAAACAACAATATTTTTAAATAGCTTCTGCATTCAGCACAACAGGTGGCAAAATTCAGAAAAACAACAAAGTCAAAATTCAAGGGCAATCGGATTCTTGTAACCTCGGCACTACCTTATGCTAATGGCCCCCTCCACTGCGGACATCTTCTTGAATACATCCAGACAGATATTTTTGTTCGGTTTCTAAGATTAATTGGGGAAGATGTCATTTATGTCTGTGCCGATGACACACATGGGGCGCCGATTGAGATAAAGGCAACAGAGCTGAAGATAAAGCCGGAGCAGCTGATAGCTGAAGTTTACAAGGAGCATAAGAAAGATTTTGATGATTTTCTGATAAGCTTTGATAAGTTCTATACAACGCACAGCCCGGAAAACAAGCATTACAGCGACTTGATTTTCAACAGATTAAAAGAAAAAAATCTTATTTACACGAAAGAGATTGAAGTGACTTATTGCGAACACTGCAGGAGGACTTTGCCAGACAGATATGTGAAAGGCAAGTGCCCGAAATGCGCGACGCCAGACCAGTATGGGGATGTATGCGAGCACTGCAATGCGGCATACAAGACCATTGACTTGGTTGAGCCATACTGCGTGATTTGCAAAAACAAGCCTGTGAGAAAAAGCTCGAACCATTATTTTTTCAAGCTGGGCAAATTTTCAAAAAAGCTGGAATCCTGGCTGAAGAAAAACAAGAACCTGCAGCCGGAGATAAAGAATTTTGTATTTAACTGGATAAAGAACGGATTAGAGGACTGGAACATTTCAAGAGACGGGCCTTATTTTGGATTTAAGATTCCGGGAGAGGAAGATAAGTACTATTATGTGTGGCTTGATGCACCTATAGGATATATTGCAAGCACTGAGAATTACTGCAAAAGAAACAATTTGAAAACAGAGGATTATTGGAATTCCAAAAAATCAAAAATATATCATTTCATCGGAAAAGACATAATTTACTTTCACTTTTTATTCTGGCCTGCAATGTTAATTGGCTCGGGCTTTGAATTGCCTTATGACATTGTGGTGCACGGCTTTCTGACAGTCAACGGGGAAAAGATGTCCAAGTCAAGAGGAACTTTCTTTACAGCAAGGGAATTTTTGCAGAAATACAATCCGGAATACTTGAGATTCTATTATGCAAGCATGCTGAGCAAGAAAATGTCTGATGTTGACTTAAGCTTTGAGGATTTCAGGAAGAAGACAAACAATGAGCTGGCTGCAAACATAGGGAACTTCTGCTATCGTGTACTGAATTTTCTTAATAAAAATTTTGATGGCGAGATTAAAAATGTTGACAATAATAAAACCCTGATAAAAGAAATTAACGACAAAATAGAAAATATCAGAAAAAATTATTACGCCTTGAATTTTAATGAAGCAGTAAAAGATATTCTGCATATTTCATCACTTGGAAACAAATATTTCCAGGACAACGGACCTTGGAAACTGATAAATGAGGATAAAGAAAAAGCTCACAAAGTTTTGGGATTGTGCGTTAACATTGCCAAGAATTTGAGCATTTTGCTGGAGCCAATTTTACCTAACTTTTCATCCAACCTGCAAAACCAGCTGAATTTAAAAAATTTAAAATGGAATGACCTGAACTTTGAGCTAAAAAATCACAGGATTGGGAAAGATGAAATTTACATCAAAAAAATGGAAGAGAAAGAAAAAGATGAAGCAAAAAAAGAATTTCCATTAAGCCTAAAAGTGGCGAAAATAATTGAAGCCAAAGACCATCCTGACGCTGACAAGCTTTTTATTCTGCAGATTGATTTGGGAAAAGAAAAAAGGCAGCTGGTTGCCGGATTAAAAGGGCATTATTCTCCTGAAGAATTATTAAACAAGAAAATTATTGTAATTACAAATTTGAAACATGCAAAACTTAGGGGCGTTGAATCGCAGGGGATGCTGTTGGCAGGGGATGATGGGGAGAATGTAGGCGTACTTACTTCTGATAAATCAGAAGCTGGGGAAAAAGCCTACATTGACGGATTTGAAAATTCCACAAAAGAATTAACGTATGATGAATTTGCTAAGCTGGATATTTCAGTTAAAAATAGCCATGCAGTTGTTCTTGGGAAAGAACTGAAGACAGATAAGGAAATTATTAGAGTTGAGAAGGTTAAAGACGGCGGAAAGGTCAGATAATTTACATGGAGCCATAGCAATATTTAAATAGTAATTATTGAAAGAATGGCTTTATGATAAAAAGAGGGTACTTATTTCCTATTTTTCTTATTTTGTTTTCTATATCTGCTTTTTCCGTTTATGCCGACAAGCCAGGAAGCTGCCTGAAAGACGGCAGCAAATACTGCGACAAACAGAGCCCTGATGGCTGCTTCTGCGATAGTGTATGCACGCAATACGGCGACTGCTGCAGTGACTACAAGCAAACTTGTCAGGATCAGGTTTCGGCTCCGCCATTGTGCGGGACCGGTTCAACAAACTCAAACTGCGTTTGCCAGGGCGGGTATATTAAATCGCCCTTAGGCTCTCCCGCAACATATTCATGCATTAAATGCCCATTTCCATCATGCGCCGCGCCTCCTGCCAACTGCCATTATGAAGGTCTTGCTGATATTGACAGCAACGGCTGCAAAACAGGATGCGGAAAACTGGTTTGCGACGATAAAAAATGCGCAACTTATACGAGCAGCGGAATCGAGAAAGAAATTTGCGCAACCTGCGGCAACAATGCCTGCGAGCCTTATGAAACTTGCACTCCATCATCTTGCACCCAGGATGCCTGCACTTCAGGCTGCGGAGGGCTGTACTGCCCAAATGACTGCGATAAGCCAAAATGCGGCAACGAAAAATGCGAGCAAGGTGAAGATGAATTAATTTGTGCGCCTTGCGCTGCATGCAATCCAACATCAGAAAATCCATGCCCTCTCTGCCCCTGTACTAAAAAATGCCCGCAGGACTGCGATAAGCCAAAATGCGGGGACGGAATATGTGAAGTGGGGGAAGCTAACAAATGCCCAGCATGCACATATTCCAATCCTCCGTGCTCTGCGCCATGCACAAGCGGAACATGCCCACAAGACTGCCCAGACAAAATAGCCAAAGAGCAGGTCAAATGCATTTTCAAAAACTCAAATTCCATGCAGGAATGCTATTCCAAGAAAGGGAGCTGCAAGGGAACGCAAAGCTGCGTTATCGATGTAGCCGGAAAGAAAGGCGAGCAAATAACATGGAAAAGCAGCTGCGGAGAATATGCTTACACAACAATAGACGGTCAGAATGAATACGCTTATTTTGACTGCAATACTGAAAATTGCGTGGATTCAGACGGCGGAGAAAACTATTATGTTCTGGGAACCGTTCAGTCTCATTCCGGAGGGGAAGTTCCGCCGGCTGTGGCAACTGATTTTTGCAATGGAAAAAGCCTAACGGAGTATTATTGCACCGTGAAAGGGTTTAACAGCGTCAGCCATTCATGCTATGAAGGATGCAAGAACGGCGCCTGCCAGGGAATTCATACTGGAAACTTCTCTATTGCAGATATTTCAGATAAAAAAAGCTCTTATTCAACTAATGAAAAATCAACTCTGAAAATAAAGGCAGTTGAGCCGGACGGAACGCCTGCGGAATCAGCTGAGGGATTCAATGTCCAGTGGTCAATTCAAACCGTTACAAATGATGAATCATTTGACTCAGGAAATGCGGCTTACAAGAATGGCTATTGGTATGCGGACATAACTACTCCAAAATATGCTGGAAATTATAATATGGTGGTGTTTCTTTACTGCAGCCAGGATAATTCAGCCTGCACCAAGAAATACGGCAATGGTGCACAAGTTGAGGACTGGAGCATTATAAAAGTTGATACAGGAGGAAATCCGATATGCACTGACTCCGACGGCGGAAAGGATTATTATGTTAAGGGAACTGCAGAGGAAAAGGGCACAACAAATGTATTTACTGACATATGCGACAGCGAACTTACCAACCCCGGCCATCCTGTTGATGCAAATTTGCTTTATGAATACTTTTGCGGAGATGGGCAACCAGGACAAGATTTCCAAGCCGGACAGGTTTTTCAAGATACTTATTACTGCCCTAGCGGGTGCAAGAACGGAGCCTGCACTCTATCAACAGTGACTTTAGAGAAATTAGAGACAGACATGAATTATTACGGCCTGAATGAAAAGGTTGTGATGACAGCAACAGTCACATTTACAAACGGCAATTCTCTGGAGTCACTGACTGCGCAAGTCTCCAATCCAAAATACATCACTTCCGAGGTCATGCTGGAGAAAAGCGGCACCTGCACCAGCCCAGTGGGCGGTAGCCAGATGAGTTGCAATTATAAAGGAACTTTCAAGGACACATCGCTGGAAGGAAACTATTATGCCACTGTCAAATTGGATACAAACTATTATGCCGGATACGCATATTTTAGTGTAATAGACAAAGCCAAAGCTGCAAAATATATAATTCTCGAGGGCATAGGCCCATACAAGCTGTATGACATTGACTTTGAATCAAGCGATTACCAGGGCTATCAGGCAACTTACCTTAACAGCCAGCAATCTGGAGCAAGGGTTTATGCTCTAAATTTCAACAGCAGAAACCAGATGTTAAAGTTTCTCAATAATTTACTGGAAGAATACGAGGATAGTTATGACGAGCAATACATAAATGATAATTATGTTTATATCTTAAATCAAAATGGCAACCCAGAATATACCCTATGGACAAAAGAAAATATACTGATAGCCGCGGAACCATATCAGAATTATCAAAATGCAGGTTCGCCAAAAGATGGAAGCCAAAGCGCGAGCTCTAGCAAAAACAAAAAGCCCGAGTCGATTTCAAGCATATTGGGGAATGCTGTCCAGGAGACCGAAACCACTACAACATCCCAGAAAATAAATGTACCATTGCCCATACTTTCCGCTTACTTCAAGAAGCACCCGAGCGATCTGGACAAGGTTCCGAAGATATCCAAGCAGGACGTGATTAACTGGATAAAAGAAAACTGTAATTCAGGGATAACAATAAATCCAGAGGTCCAGACAACAAACTCAGGAACAAGCGGCCCGACAGGCGCAGTCGTAGCAAAAATATTCACCAACAATAAGAAATACTGGAAGGATTAGGATTTAATTAAAACAGAAAAATTTATATATTTGCGCATACGCATACGCATACATGGTTAAAGTAATTTCTTTATCAAACAAGGCGTATGAAACCCTCAAGTCTTTGAAAAAGGGGAAAGAATCCTTCTCAGATGTAGTTTTAGAGCTCGTCAATAAGGAAAAAAAATCCTCCTTGGTTGAGTTTGCCGGCATCTGGAAAAATTCTCCTGAAATGGACAGGATTTTCGCAAGTTTAATCAATGAAAGAGCCAAAGCAAGAGATAGGGAGCTCAGCCTAAAATGGTAATTTTGGACACCGATTTTTTAGTTGCTCTTCTTAGAGGGAACGAAGACGCAATCAATAAAGCCCATGAGATAGAAACTCTGAACAGAAAAGTTTCAACAACTTCAATAACTTCATATGAATTATTTAAAGGGGCATATTTGTCCGGAAACCCGTCGAAAAACATTTCAGATGTAATCAGAATATTAAGCAGCATAACAATTCTTCATTTTGATTTTGATGCTTCTATGCAAAGCGCAAAGGTTTATTTTGAGTTAAAAAATAAGGGAAAATTGACAAATACAATGGACCAAATGATTGCGGCAATAGCATTATCAAATAATAAGAAATTAATAACAAGAAATGTTAAACATTACAGGAATATGCATCAATTGAGAATTGAAACTTGGTGAGTTATGCAAATAAAATTTTTTTAAAATTCCCTAATCTCTTTCATTTCTTTAAATCTTTTTTCTATATCATCCATAGCCAAATTCCTTAATCTTTCAGGGCCGAAATCTTCTGCATTAAAGGATGCAATTACGCTGCCGTAAATAATTGCCTTCCTGAAATTTGTTTCTGAGAAATCTTTTGTTTTTGCAAGATAGCCTATAAACCCGCCTCCGAAGCAGTCGCCGCACCCTGTCGGGTCTTTTATGTTTTCAAGAGGATAACCGGGAGCGCTGAAATGCTTTTCCTTGGTGAATAATAAAGCGCCATGCTCGCCTTTCTTGATTATTACAGCTTTTGGACCGAGCTTTAAAGCTTCATTTGCTGCTTTCACCAAACTGACTGTCATGAAAAGCATTCTTGCCTCGCCGTCATTTAGAAGAACTACATCCGCTTTTTTCATAACTTCAATTACGGCATCTTTCTTTATGTTAATCCATAAATTCATAGTGTCCATTACTACAAACTCAGGCTTGCTTAACTGATTTAATGTTTCAAGCTGCTGTTCCGGGTCTATGTTTGCAAGAAAAACATATTTTGCCATCTTCAGGCTTTCAGGAATTTTTACTTTGAAATTTTCAATGGAATTAAGCTCTGTCTTTCTTGTCTTGGCGTCATTCATATCAAATTCATAAGAGCCTTCCCAATGAAAAGTCTTCCCTGAAATCTGCATTCCTTCGAGATTTATGCCTTTCATTTTCAGAAACTCAAGATGCTCTTTTGGAAAATCATTTCCGACAATTGAAAGCACGGCAGGCTTTGAGAAAAAGCTGGCTGAAACCGAAGCATATGTCGCGCTGCCGCCAAGGCACCTTTCTACTTTGCCAAAAGGAGTCTCTATTGTATCAAGGGCAACAGTGCCAATAATCAAAACATCGCTCATAGAAAAAAGAAATTTTGTTTGTATTTAAATATTATTGTAAGCTGGGCTTTGTGTAAAAAGTCAGTTTTGGCATCTCAATTTGCGAGCATTATCGCAACCACATGCCAGCAAAAAGGAAATTGCAATGGGAATTTTTGCTATTGTCCTTTCTATTTACATGCGAGCTGATGCCAAAACATAGCTGAAAGCTACTTTTTACACAAAGCCTGTAAGCTGACTTATTCCTCTTCGCCTTCATCATTGTTTTCGTCCTTGTCTTCATCGTCGCTCTTGTCCAAGTCTTCCTCTTCCTTGCGGTCGTCATTGTAATCGTCATCTTTCTCTTTTTCCTTGTCGTTGTAGGCATCGAATTCCTCTTCATCTTCCTTTTTTTTCATTCTGTCCCTTTTTCTGAAAGAGCTTATTTAAAAGATTTTCGGATTTGGACATTAGTTAATGAGCTTCGCATTTTGATGGCAGCCTTCAACTTTTCAATAACGCCGTATTTGGAAAAAAATAAATTACTAATCACTTCCACAGGCTGTCAAATTCCCTTAGAAATAAATTTGTAATCTTCTTGTCGTGAATTATCAAAATATTCTCGTCGTTTTTTGTGTCTCCGCCTTGCGTCGGGTTAAATGAGCCTGTGACTACAGTTGAATTGTCTATGATGAACACTTTGTGGTGCAGCTTGTACTTTTTGCTGTCTTTTTTCACATCCAACCCGAATTCCTGCAGCCTTTTCAGCTGCGAATACTTGCTGGAGGACTGGCTTGCGTCAAAGATTCCTTTTATTTCTATCTTGTTTTTTCTTAATAGCGCATCTCCTATTTCTTCGTTTGTGAAGCTGAAGGCCATGAAATAAATGCTTTCTTTGGCATTGTTAACCAATTCAGTGACTTTGGATGCGCATTTATCTTCAGGGCAGAAATAATTTTCAACCTCAATATTGTTGATGTAAACCACAGGGTACTTTACATTGCTTCCTTTTCCGAATTTTCCATTCCACAATTCATTGAATTCATCCTCATAATTATCTGCAAGGGCTTTTGAATAGACTACCAGCATGTTATTGCTGTTCTGGAAGTTGTCGTTATGGGTTGGGTTGAACGAGCCCGTAACTATAAACTCATTATCTATGATGCAGAACTTGTTATGCATGAGCTGGTTGTTGTTGTCAAGCCTTACGGCATTTCCCTTTATCTGGCCTTTTTGATTGTCTGAGTCCATCACAATCTTGACATCAATGGATTTGCTTTTTTCAGAAAATGCGGATATTAAATTCTCAAGCTTTAAGTCGTAAATTGCACAGTGAACTGAAGAATTTGCAGCCAGTATCTTTGCCTCGAGCGCTTTTCCGCAGTCATCCTTCGGGCAGAAATACACTTCCGGGCTTTTGCCTGTCTCTTTTGGGATTTCTGCTGCAGCCTTGCCCGTTATCGTCGAAGAACATCCCGCAAGAATGAGAATTAATATTAAAAATACTGCAAAATTCCATTTTCCATCGAAAAGTTTAAATACAAGTTTATTCATTTTAAAGTGATGATTCATTTATTCCATTTCATAGTGATAATATCACTTCTATAAGTGGTAATCTATCACCTCTTTTTTCCCAGCAGGACAAAGCAATTTGTTCTGCCTGGGTTTATATTTCTATCTTTCAATAATTCGAAAAAATCAAAGATATAAAAACATTTTTAATATACTTAATCGTACTTAATCTATATGGCTTATACTATTATAGACTGCTACACTGACGAGCCGGCAGGCCTGGGAGTTCCCCCTTATCTTGGAACTTATCCAAGGTACATTGCAGGTTATTTGAATGAAAATGTAAATTACTTAACTATTGATGATTTAAGGCTGTGGAAGAAGCATAACGGGATTATAAAAGAAACAAAACCGCATCAAAAAACTGACATTACGACTTACAATTTAACAATTAATTATAAGAATGTTGAAAAAATATTAAACGAAACTGATACATTAATCATTGTTCTTGGAGTGCATGTCCCTGGAAAATACCTTTCTGCAATACCCGGGACATTGAATGAAATAATCCCGATGATTGAGGATTTGAACTGCAAGAAAATACTGACGGGCCCTGCGGTTTTTGGAACACAATTGTTTGGCGGCAAGTTTTATGAGAAGGCTGACCTTAGTATTTTTGACAAGGTTTCTTATGATATGTTCAACTTTCTTTATAAGGATGTAAAAGAATACTCTCTCAAAGGAACATCTATCCTTAAACAAATCCCGGATTACAGGATGATTGAGATTGAAACAGGGCACGGGTGCGACATAGGGAAATGCTCTTTCTGCACAGAGCCATTAAAGAATAAAGTAGAGTTTCGGGAAAAAGAAGATGTTTTGAATGAAATCATTCAATTTTATAAATTAGGAGCTCGCTTTTTTAGATTAGGAAAACAGACATGCTTTTACACTTTGCCTTATGCGGTTGAATTATTGAAAGATATTCATTCCCATTGCCCCGAAATAAAAGTTTTGCACATTGACAATGTCAATCCTGTTAAGGCTGTTATGGACAAAAAAAATGATTTTGAAATAACGAAAGCTGTTGTGAAATACTGCACTTCAGGAAACATCGCTGCATTCGGAGTTGAGTCTTTTGATTTGGAAGTCGTGAAAGCTAATACTCTTAATACACCTCCGACTATTGCTTATGAAGCTGTAAAGATTTTGAACAAATATGGCGCTGAAAGAGGCTCTGACGGAATGCCCAAGTTTTTGCCAGGAATAAATATTATTTTTGGATTGAGGAATGAAAGCAAGCAAACCCATCTTGAAAACATGAAATGGCTTTCAAGAATTTATGAAGAAGGGCTGATGCTTCGCAGGATAAACATAAGGCAGGTTGCAATATTTGAAGGAACTTCACTCTTTAATGAAGGGAAAGATAAATTTTTGAGGAAAAATAAAAAATTATACTGGAAATGGAGAAATGAAATCAGGCAGAAGATAGACTGGCCTATGCTGCAGAGAGTTGTTCCTTCCGGAACTGTATTGAAAGACTGCTGGGCTGAGATTTATGACGGGAAAACCACTTTCTGCAGGCAGTTCGGGACTTATCCTTTGATTGTTGGGGTGAAAGGGAGGATTACACTAAAAAAGTTTTATGATTTGGGGATAACTGGGCATATGCTGAGGTCAATTACGGGGAAGGTGGAGGTGGAGAAAGACTTGGTGATTTAATATAAACGTACAATAAATTTATATATTTTCAGGCTAAATCCGTTGAAATCGGTTTTGCAAAGTGAAATTATCTTATTTCTTTCTCAACTGAAAAATTATTCGAGGCTAAAGATGAAGCAAGGAGACAAAGTAAAAGTCCATTACACAGGAACGCTAAATGACGGAAATGTTTTTGATTCATCTGAAGGGAGGGAGCCATTAGAATTCACAGTCGGGGAAAACCAGGTCGTTGCAGGCTTTGAGAACGGAATTAAGGATATGAAGCTGAATGAGGAAAAGACAATCAAAATAAAGGCCGAAGACGCTTACGGCATTACAAACGACAGCCTCGTCATCAGCATTCCGCGAGAAAGGTTTCCTCCGGAAGTCCAGGCTGGTGGAAGATTAATTATGAAAAGCCCCGAAGGGGTTTCTGTCCAGGCAATTGTAAAAGAAGTTAAGGAAAATGAAGTTCTGATTGACCTGAACCATCCTTTGGCCGGGAAAGAATTGACTTTTAAGGTGAATGTTGTTAGTATAAATTAATCTACCTAAAGTTTTTTAAATAGACTTTTTATTCTTATTTTTAAGCCCTCGTAGCTTAGCAGGTACCTACATAGGCTGCAAAAAGCGTGTGACTGTTAATCACAAGATCACCAGTTCGAGAATCTGTCAGTTTTTCTGACTGGTCAAAATTCTGGTCGAGGGCGTTTTTTATTCTCCATAACTATTATATATAGTACAATAAATTCTGAATTAATGCAACAAATACCTTACAAGCCGTTAAAGCACATTTTAGTCTGCACTAATGAACGGGAGCCAGAAAGAGAATGCTGCTCCAAAGTGCAGGGCTATGAAATATTTCGAGAATTAAAAGACTGGGTTAAGGCAAACGGACTTTCCTCAAGAATCTGGATTACAAGAACAGGGTGTTTGGGATTCTGCAACAATGTCGGCGCAACAGTTGTAATTTATCCTGACCAGTTATGGTTCAAAGAAGTAAAAAAAGATGAAGTGCAGAAGATAAAGGAATTTATTCTTGATGCAGTATAAAATAATAAAACTTTATAAATAAAGTTAATTTTCAAACACTATTCTGGGTCCGTAGCTCAGTCTGGTTAGAGCGCACGACTGATAATCTAGAAAAACTAGGTCGTTTCGTGAGGTCATGAGTTCAAATCTCACCGGACCCATATTTTATTTTTTTATCATATTTTTTTTTCCGTTAAATTTATTTAGAAACTCATGTTCCATTAAAATAAACTTTTTGGAAAAAATTATTTTACTACCACAAAGTTTATATATAAGTATATTATTTTATAATAACAACACTTTATTTTGTGTCAAAATTTAAATGAGGAGGGGTTGATAATGAATTTTAAAATCAAGTTTGTTGCATTGCTTATTGTTTCTATGTTCTTATTGAGCAGCTGCGAAGTTTACCAGACACTTTATGGCTCTGGCGACAATACCATCACTCCTCCGGCAGGAGCAGGCAAAGTAGTAAGAGCCGATGGGGCTTCTGCAAAAGAAGAGCCAACAGCTTCAAAAGAATTATTCTCAAGCGCATCTGCAACTAAACATGACCCGTTTAAAGCAGGACAAAATCCTTTAGGCCCTTTTGATAAGGGAACGGCGCTGGGATTTAACCTAAACCAGTGGCTTTCTGCGAGCGGAAAAGGAATATACACAGTCAGCGATGGAAATTCAGAATTAGACTTGTATTTCAGGAATCTTGTGCCTGACGGAGTTTATACTTTATTGTGCTCAAGAGTTACATTCCCCCCAAATCCCAACATTGAAGTCATGCCATGCGGCGCAGAAGATGGATCTGAAAACAGCTTCACAGCAGATTCAAAAGGGGCAGGGTCATTTTCGCTAAAAATGAATGCATTGGATCCAAGCACCAAAGAAACAGCATCGGCTTTGGCTATAGCTTACCACAGCGACGGAAAAACATACGGGGCAAACCCCGGCGATTTCGGCCTGAACAGCCATGTACAGTTATTTTTCATGATTCCCGAGCCAAAATCCAATTCAACAGCCATGGAACTTCCAATTAAATTCACAAACCACATCGATGCAGGATTTCCCGAGCAGGATGTATTTCTGGAGTCAGACGAGCAGGCTCCGGAAGAGACAGCAAACACAGCAGAAGAGCCTGGAAGTGAAGCCACAGAGATGCCTTCAGAAAACACAAAGCCTGTTGACGTCAAAAAGTCAGACGAAAAGCCGGTTGTAGTTGTAGTTCAGGAAACTGATTCGGTGGACTTGATTCCAAAGGCAGAAGACCCTGACAAGAATACAGTATTAAGCTTTACATTCACATCGCCTATAAGCGATAAGGGGCAATGGCAGACAACCTACGGCGATGCAGGAGAATACACTATCACAGTGACTGTTTCAGACGGCGAGCTTGCGACTTCAAGAGACGTGCTCCTGATTGTAAACAAGAAAGAAGAAGCTCCTGCAATTGATGTTGCAAAGCCTATTGAGGCCAGCCTTACAATTGATGAGGGCCAGTCTATTGAATTCAACGTCCAGGGAAGCGACCTTAACAAAGACCCACTAATGTATAACTGGAAATTTGACGGAAATGAAGCCGGAAAAGAGCAGTCTTACACTTACCAAAGCGATTTTGAAAGCGCAGGAACGCATACTGTCAAGGTTGACGTTTCAGACGGGCTTTCAACAGCGAGCAAAATATGGTCCGTCAATGTAAGAAACGTGAACAGGCAGCCTGTGCTCGAGCACTTTGGCGATATAAATGCCAAGGAGACTGATAAGATTGTCATAACGGCTCTTGCGACTGATGATGACAAGGATTCAATTTCGTATTCAATCAGCGACAGGAGGTTTGCGCAGGAAAACAATGTTTTCATCTGGCAGACTGACTATGACAGCGCAGGCTCTTATGACGTTACAGTCAGCGCAAGCGACGGAACGGACACTGTAGACCAGCCATTCAAGGTTGATGTTGCGAATGTCAACAGGCCGCCTATGATAGTAGACGTGCTTCAGAAGAAATAAATTTATTTTTTAATTTTTATTTTCTTTTTATTGGGGGAATAAATGAATAAGAACATCATAGTATTTTTAATCATATTTTTGGCCTTCCCATATTTTGCATATTCTATAACTACTTTTGTATACAAGGAGACAGACAGGATTAGCCTTGTTCCGAATGCCACAGACCCGGACAATGACAGGCTTACAACAACTTACACATCCCCCCTGAATTCAAGCGGGGAATGGCAGACAACCTACGGAGATGCAGGACAGTACAAATCAGCGATAACTGTTTCAGACGGGATATCGACTGACTCAAGAGACATTTTGCTTGTTGTGAACCGGAAAGAAGAGCCCCCTGCAATAGATGATTACGCGCCAAAGCAGGACCCGGTCAGAATCAATGAAGGGGATTCAGCTGACTTCGGAGTTTCTGCAAGCGACCTTAACAAAGATATTTTGACTTACACCTGGCTGCTGGACGGAAAGAAAATTGGCACAGGGCAGCAATACAGATATGAAACGACGTATAGGGGCTCCGGGAGCCATGGGGTTGTTTTTATTGTCTCGGATGGAATGTTTAACGTGACAAAATCATGGACTGTTGATGTTTCTAATGTAGATGTTGAGGGAATTTTTGATGCAATAAAGGATATAACTGTCAATGAAGGCGAGACAGCAAAACTGAACATTCCGGATTTTGCAAAATATGGGCTGAGATATACTATTTCAGAGCCAATCGGGGATGACAACGAGTGGCAGACAACATACGATGATTCCGGCAGTTATGATGTAAGGGTTCATGCAGACGGCAAGGGATTTTCAGGAGAAAAAATAGTAAAAGTGGCTGTGAAAGATGCTGACAGGGCCACTTCATTTGACTCAATAGGGAACAGGGTCATAAACGAAGGCCAGGAAATTAAAATAACTCTTAAATCAGAAGACCCTGACGGCGACACTATTGACTTCTCTGGAGATTCTTTGCCAGACGGCGCAAAGCTGGATGGAGATGTTTTTACATGGAAACCCGGCTTTGATTTTGTCAGGAAAGAAGGCGTTGTCGATTATTTCATAGACAAGTTCAGCGTTCTTGGAAAAAATGCATATATCAAATTCACAGCATCTTCAAGGGACATAAAAATCGACCAAAATGTTGTGATAACTGTCAAGGATGTAAACAGGGCTCCTGTATTGGAAGATATCAGGGACATAGACGTGAATGCAGGAGATGCCATTAAAATAGAGCCGAATGCATACGACCCTGACGGCGATAAAGTTTCATTAAGATATTCCGGTTTCATGAATTCTGACACATACAAGACAACCTTCAATGACGTTGGAACGCACACAGCCAAGGTCACTGCAAGCGACGGAATTTTAGAAACTTCCAAGATTGTGGCAATAAATGTAAACAGCTACAACAGAAATCCTATATTCAAGAAGATTAATGATATAAAAGCAAATGAAGGGGATTCAATCAGCATTCTTCTTGAAGCCAGCGACCCTGACGGCGATGACATAAAATTTTCAGTTGAAAACCCGCCGACAGGATCGTCATTAAACGGAAATCTTTTTACGTGGAAACCGGGCTACGATGTTGCAGGCAAGAAGGAGACAAAGGCATTTGGAGTTGTTTTTGCTGCAAGCGACGGAAAGTCACAGGAAAAACAGACTCCGAAGATTGAAATAAGCGACAAGAACAGGGCTCCAAGAATAGTAAGCATGACGAACAATTTGGTTGTAAATACCAGCCAGCCGGTTACACTTAAAGTAGAGGCTGTCGACGATGATAATGACCAATTGAGCTATACATGGGACTTTGGCCTTTTCCAGAAATACAAGGCAGGAGACATCTATCTTTGGACTTTTGATGGGCCCGGAAATAACATTGTTAAAGTAACGGTAAGCGACGGGACAGATTCTGCAGAGGATTCTATAAATGTGATTGTAAAAGATTCGGGCAATTCCCAGTTCGGCAAGGTTTCATTTGTGACTCACAAAGTAAACCTGACTTACAGGAGGCAGACAACAACTTACAAGGCTTATGATATCATTCCTCAGGAGAGCATTGCAGGAATTTCATCTGTCAGCGTGCCTCCGAGGATTTTGGATTACAGCAAGAACGTTGCTGCTAAAGTAAACCAGCCGGTTACGTTGTTTGTCAGGGCTGTTGATGACAATAATGATAAATTAACCTACACATGGGAATTTTCTCCAAATGAAAAATACATAACAGGCTCAAGCATACAGAGAGTTTTCACAAGCACAGGAAAGAAAACTGTCAAGGTAACTGTTTCAGACGGGAAGAATGCTGTTGCGCAGAATATTATTGTGAATGTGGCATAGATAGTAGGTGTTATTGAAAAGTTGAAGGCTGCCATCAAAAAGCGAAGCTGTAATCTTGCAGAATCCAGCAAAATTCGGGGTTCCAGAGAGAATTTTGCAATCATGTATTATTTTAACAGCTGAGCCGATGGCAGCCCGAAGCGAAAGCTGAGAACTTTTCAATAACGCCAGACAGCAGGAATTCTTATAAACAATTAAAATTCTCAAAAAATTATCTTGAAAGAAATCAAAAAAGACATCATTATTGGATTTTTAATTTTTACGCTGGATATTGCGCTCATTTTTTTTCTTTTGGAAAAATGACATTCTTTTAACTTCTGCTCTTTTGATTGTATCTGCATTCATCCTATTTTCGAGTTGCAATCATTAAAATAGGAAAATCTGCGGTCAGGATTTTTTTCAAATGACATACTCCCAAAATAAATCCAGCTAAAGCTGGGGGTTTCTCACGCAAACCATTTTACTTAAACTTTTCCCTCTACAAGGTTGCTGTCGCTAAAAATTTAATGTATGGTTCGCTAAACGAGAGCCCCCACTAATACAAGCAACCACCTTCAGCATGAGGTGGTCGCCATGACTAAAAAACTTTATCCGCAATTTAATCCAGAAGTGCACAAGATTGAGAGTAAAATCGCAACTGTGAGGACATCTCACCATTGCAAATACAACATCAATTACCACATTATCTGGATTCCGAAGTACAGAAAACCTGTGCTTGTGGATAAAGTAAAAGAGGTTCTAAAAGCAATTATTGAAGGGCAATGCCAAGAAATGAGCATTAGCAATCTGGCATTAGAGATTATGCCAGACCATCTACACTTATTTGTAGGTTGTAAGCCAACAGTAACGCCATTCAAGATTATTCACAAGCTGAAGGGCAACACATCAATTCAATTAAGACGATGCTTTCCAGATTTAAGGTATCTCGGATATAAACAGCACTTCGGCAAAGGTTTTGATAATCTCTGGGCAAGAGGTTATTACTGTGGCTCTGCGGGACATGTTTCACAAGAACAAGTCAAAAGGTACATTCAAGAACAGCAGGGCAAAGATGTCTTCGAATACGATATTTATGGATGTCCGAAAGAATTGAAAGGACAATTAAAGATTGGTGATTTCACAAAGTGAAATCTTAATGCGGGACAATTTTTGACGGATAAACGAAACATGGGGAATTCCGAACACTAATACTTCTTTTTAACTTTCTTTATCTCTTTTTTGATAAAATCTTTTTCATCATCAAAGTCATCCATTATATTTTAATTATCTTATCACACAACTGGGCAATCTCTGCCCTTACTTCTTTATCCGTTTCTGTTTCTAATGAAATTAACAGCCCAGACACATTGTTTATTCGCATTTTTGTTAAAATCGAATGAATAAACATTACCAGTGTGTTTGATTTGTTGTGAATTAGCATTGTATTAATTGAGTCAATAAAAATAAATTTTTTATCTTTTATACTTTTCATACATTCGCTTAATGAAATGGATATCTCAGTTAATGAAGAAACACTCCGGATATGAATGACCTTATTATCTTCCTGCTTATTATCCTCTTTTTCTTGGCAACAAGTGCATAATATTATCAATTTGCTTACATCAATATTATTCTTTTTGTATAAACTAAGCAAGTTTTTGCAAGGTCTGGAGTTTGATAAGATAATTTGCGTGTACTTTTTCTCACTAAGCCACTTCACTACAACAAGATTCACTTCCAACATTTTCTCGGCGGTTGTTTCTATTAAAAAAATTCCTACCTCTAGGCAGCTGTTTAATTCCTTGGCAAGATTTTTTGTGTCAATCATGCTTTAATCTCAATAATCTTGTCTGCCTGCGTAACAACATGCTGAACAAAGGCGTTATGCGAAAGGTCTTTTGCCACATTTAATATGAGTACAATATCTTTTTCGTTTTTTATACGTCTCATCAAAAATTCAAAGAATCTAAGTGTTTCTGATATCGGCTTGTGCAAAGCAAAGGTAGTGAGCGAGTCTATGAAGATGAACTTCTTGCCTTTCATTTGATCTAGCGAAGTATATATTGCTTTTACCAGCTCATCAATATCTAATTCCGGAGAAATATGCACGCACCCTTTGCATTTTTCTGGTGTTTCTTTTGATACGGCAGAGGCAACATCGATGAAAATGAGCTTGTTAAGGTCTATGCCTTGTTTTTCAAGCAGGGAAGAAATGTTTTTGAACGGTCTTTGAATGCTTACATACACGCCGCTCAAGCCTTTTTCCTGTAATTGTCTTATCGTTTTAATAATTATTCCCAAATAGGATTCTGTATCTAGTTCAAGCAGGATGCTCTCCCCTTTCTCGGTTTTTAAAATTTCTGTTAACGCAGATTCTAGTTGTTCCATGCTCAAACTCCTACCTTTTGAATACTTGCCCGATTTTTACCCCGTCTTTTTCTACTTCAAACTGCCAGATATTTTTGCTATGAGCAGCGCCACGCATCTTCAATATATTCAGCAATTTCGCCACGCTTTGCCCTCTCTCCACATATCTTAACAGGATTATCCCATCCACAATTGAGCTTAGACGTAATTCACTTGATGATCCGCTTCCAAGCAATTGTCCTGATTCTGCACCAAAAGCCTCTTCTGACAAATAAGTTAGCAGAGATGTTACCCCCTTTGTTTTCATAAATCCTGAAAATTGAATTAAAAATTCACGCACTTTGATCTTATTCATGGTCGCTGATTCCAAAGAAGATACAGAATCAACAATCACTCTGATGGCACCTATTTTATTCTCGGTATTTATTATTAGATAAAGAAGTTTATCAGGATTTACATCCATCAAATCAGGATTAATAAAAACAAGCTTGCCGCTTTTTTCGTACTTCTTCAAGTCCCAGCCATGCGCCAGCGCAGTTTTTCTTATTTGGCTGGAAGATTCTTCCAAGGCAACATAAATTCCACTCTCTCCTTTTTTGAGCCCCTCAATCAAAAAATGCAGCGCAAAAGTGGTTTTTCCTGAACCGGTATTTCCGGCAACCATAATAACATGGCCCTGAGGAAATCCATCATTCCCACCATCGCAAAGAGCATCTAATTCTTTTATTCCGGAACTTAATCTATTCTTAAATTCTGTTGTGGCGACACTTCTATCTATGGGGATTTTGGGATAAAGCTGAAGGCCTGATGAAGTGATATCAAAAATAACAGTCCCTGTTCTGAAGTTGATGCCGCGCATTTTAATAATCCGCAAATTTCTTAATATCTGGTTTTCACCAACGACATTACTTAATATTATAATGCCATCTGAAACAAACTCTTCTACACCATAAGCAGAGTATTTGTCTACTTCAGGAGCTTCGCTGGTCAAGATGGTAGTACATCCAAGTGTGGCTAGAATTTTTTTAAGTTCAAAAACAAATTGCCTTATTTTGGCTTTGTCATTTATGGTATATAGAACCGCAGTGATAGAATCAATAACAACTCGTTTGGCATTATTTTCTTTGATCTGTTGTTCTACATAGCGTAGAATTGACTGCGGATCAACTACTCCCTGATTTAAACCTAAACCTTCTTTGATGTCAATCAGCCTTATTTTTTCTTGTTCTATTATTTTTCTATCATAAAATTCCATTGATTCTATATTTCGCACCGCCGTAAAAAGAGGCTCGGTGATAGAAATATAAACTCCATTCTCCCCTTGTTTTACACCTTCAAAGAGCCATTGAAATGAGAAGACAGTTTTGCCTGTTCCTGATGTTCCTGAAAGAAGTATTAAAATATGATTAGGAAAACCGCCATTAAGAACTTCATCTAATCCAGGAATGCTGGTCTTTTGCTGAAGCACTGTGCTTGATGATTTTTGAGGGTGTTGCTTCACCACTGCTAACTTATCTTTTTGTGCCATTGTGATTACCTCTTTTGGGTTTAACTTAAAATTTTAACTTATCAATTAAAATATATTAATTATCCTATATAAATGTTCCTGTTTATTTTAACTTATAACTTAATATTTAGTGGTATCCATGAAAAACAAATTTGTTAAAAGTGATAGGATAAAAATTGAGATTTTGAAAACATTGAAAGAGTCAGAAAAACCTCTGTCTTATTACCAACTGACCAAAGTAACGAAAACGACCTGGAATTCTTTGGTTCCAAATTGTAATTTTCTGAATCAGTTGGGTTTCATTAAAATGACCGAGGGATTTTCACCAGGAATGAAATTTAAAAGTATTCAGATTACAAAAACGGGAATTAAAACTATAAATAAATTAATTACAGAATAAGAAAAAAAGTAATTCTTCTCATCATAATAGTTTAAACTCTACAAATTGTCCCCCTTTGATTCTTGTTTTTTAATTACTCTAACAAACTAGAATTAACAGAACTAATTATTGAATGTTTTTACTACTTCTGCCTCTTGCACAAATACTGGAGTGAGGCACGGCATTCATCCCACAGATAAATCAGTGGGTATTCGCCCTACGATTTTATAAAATCTTCAACAATATTTATAAACTTCTCTTTCTTATCTTAGCTAATGCCTAAAACCATAAAGATTGCTGATGAGCATGACAGCGCTGTCCTTAACATTTCCCTTGACACGATAAAAATAGGAAAGCAGGGGCTTGTGTTTGCAAATACAAAAAGGTCTGCCGAAAAGACGGCTGAGGAGATAGCCAAGAAAATAAAAAAAAATGATGAAAAGCTGATAAATCTTGCTGAAGAAGCCCTTAATTCTCTGTCAAGGCCCACAAAGCAGTGCGAAAGGCTTTCTTTTTGCCTGAAGAAAGGAATTGCATTTCATCACGCCGGCCTCACACAATCACAAAAAAACCTTATTGAGGATAACTTTAGGAGCGGGATTGTCAAAATAATCTGCTGTACCCCCACTCTTGCTTATGGTGTAGACCTTCCTGCATTTCGGGCAATAATAAAAGATTTGAAAAGATTTACTTCCCATGGGCTGTCATGGATACCTGTTCTTGACTATATGCAGATGTCCGGGAGGGCAGGCCGTCCCAATTATGATAACGAAGGCCAGGCAATAGCAATTGCTTTGACTAAGCCAGAAAAAGAAAAAATCGAGGAAAAATATGTAAACGGCGCTCCTGAAGACATTTACTCGAAGCTTGCGGTTGAGCCAGTACTTAGAACTTATGTGCTTTCGCTGATTGCGGCGAATTTTACGACGACAAAAAAAGAATTATTTGATTTCTTCGACGGGACTTTTTACGCGCATCAGTTCAAGGATTTAAGGAGAGTTCACGCGCTTATATCTAAGGTATTAGACCTTTTGGAGGAATGGGAATTCATCATGACTTCAGGAAACGATTTTACTAGCGCGAATGAGCTGGAGGATGAAAAATTAAAAGCCACGCTTATTGGAAAAAGAATAGCGGAGCTTTATATCGACCCTTATACTGCTTATTTTATTATAACCTGCTTAAGAAACGCTTCTGACAAGAAGATTGATGCATTTTCATTCCTGCAGATGATTTCACACACGCTTGAATTAAGGCCTCTGCTGAAAGTGGGCATAAAGGAATATGAAAAAGTCCAGGAAAAAATGATGGAGCTTGGAAATTTGATTTTAGAAAATGAGCCGTCGATGTACGAGCCGGAGTACGAGGACTTTTTAAATTCTATAAAAACTGGACTGATGCTTAATGACTGGGCCAGCGAGCAGGATGAGGAATTTTTGCTTGAGGAGTACAACATAAGGCCAGGAGAATTAAGGGTGAAAATGGATATTGCTGACTGGCTTCTTTATGCAGCTGAGGAAATATCCAAGATAATGCATTACCAGTCGCTCATAAAAGAGATTGTCAAATTAAGATTAAGGCTGAAATACGGAGTCAAAGAAGAGTTGTTGCCCCTTATCAGGCTGGAAAATATCGGAAGGGTGAGAGCAAGGATACTGTTCAGGAACAGGCTAAAGGACATTAAAGATGTTCGCAACGCAGACCTTTCAACACTTACTTATCTCCTTGGCGAGAAGACCGCAATAAGCGTCAAGAAGCAGCTTGGGGAAGAGCATAATTTGGTTCCTGAAAACAAGAGGAAAGGGCAGATAAGCCTGAAGGATTGGGAAGGATAAAACAAAAAACTCAAATATAAGTTCTGTAATTAGATAGATTATGTCCGACACACCGCCGATTAAGCTGTATCTTCTGATTACGGGAGTGATAATCCTTGTTTTAGTAATCTTGGGGCTGCTTATAAGAAATTACGTCAGCGAAAAATTTTCCGTAAGCAGCAGTGTTAATGCTACAAAACAAACCTCGAAATACCATGAGCCTGATGAAGCCAAGCAGTCAAGGGCGATTTCTTATTTTGGATTGATAATACTTGTAATTTTGATGATAATGCTGATAACATTTAAGCTGACGCAGAAGTACACAAAGAATTAACTTTATATACCTTATTCTTAACCTAAACCTTATCGTCCCTCTAGTATAACGGATCAGAACACAAGCTTGCGGAGCTTGGGATCGGGGTTCAATTCCCCGGAGGGGCATTAAATATTTAATATACTCCCCTGGCATTAATATTCTAATATTATTTCCTAGAAAATCCAATCTTGCTCAGGAAAATATAATACACCGGAACCAAGACGTATATAACCAAGCTGAATAGCGGGCTGAAGAATGAGATTAACATTGAAATGCCTGCTATAAAAGGAGCTATGAGTATGTTTTTCTTGATTGTTGAAACCACATTCGGAGCTGCATCCTTGCCGACAAGCCTGCGAAGATTGACATACTGCCAGTGGAAATAACTTATGATTCCAATAAGGATAATGTTGATTCCGTATAAGAATACTGAAAACTGCCATCCCGAATATCGCCCAAGGACTCCGGTGGAAAAGGGAATCAGGGCTATGAACATCAGAAAGAAAATGTTTAACCAGAGAAAATACTTGCTGGAGGATTTGATATAATCGAACTGTATGTGGTGCTCTATCCAGTAAAAACCCAGGATAATGAAGCTGATTGAGTAAATAAGGAAGTGCGGTCAGAGATTGAAGAATAAATCTAACATGCTGAAATTGGCAGATGCAATTATATCTGAAACTTTTAAATCAAATGCAAGGAGCGTTATTGCTATTGCAAAAACTCCGTCAACAAGCGCCTCAACCCTTTTTGTATTTAGATAGCTTATGTGCGCCATAACTTTATAATCCCTGCAATGTATAAATAGGTTTCGTAAAACCTGCGACAATCCAAACAGAAAATTTAAATAACTTAACCTAATCCTCAGCGTTAAAGAAAAAATCTGTAAATAAAATCAATCAATTTTTTGAAAGGTGAACCTTATGGAAACTAAATGCATATTATTTGCGGCAATTTTTGCATTCTCATTTATAATACTGGGATGTTCAAATCAGCAAGCGCCCGGCACGCCTATGATTAACGGCCCAAATGCCGCAATTCAGGATGGCTCGGAATCTTTTAAAAAAACTAACACTATGAGCTTTTTCATAACAAGCGCGGGCCCCGGAAAAGGCGCGGATTTAGGAGGCCTTGCAGGGGCTGATGCATACTGCCGGAAATTAGCTGCTTCAGTAGGCGCTGGCGACAGGACTTGGAAGGCTTATCTTAGCACTATAGGGGGAGGCGGAGTTAATGCGCGTGACCGAATAGGGAAAGGGCCATGGTATAACTCCAAAGGAGAGCTAGTTGCTGAAAATATCGAAGACCTGCACAACAATGCCAGCAAGCTGATAAAGACAACCCAGCTTAATGAGGGAGGCGAAATAGTCAATGGCAGGGGCGATTCTCCAAACAGGCACGATATACTGACGGGCTCAAGAACCGATGGCACGCTATTTGTTGCAGGAACCAATGATACAACCTGCAGCAACTGGATAAGCAGCACAAATGGAACCGGCAGCGCACGCGTTGGCCATCACGACAGAATTGGCGGCGGAAGCGATCCAACATCATGGAATTCGGCCCATAATTCGAGAGGCTGCAGCCAGGAGAATTTAAAAAGCACAGGAGGAGACGGATTGTTTTACTGTTTTGCTGCAGACTGATGGTTTAATCTGGCACAACTATAGGAAATAACTTTAATTTTAGGATATATCTGTGATTTGCTATAATAATAAAAAAATAAATAAAATAGAATTCTTACTTCTGAAATACTTCGCTTTCATCAAACCTTAGCTTGCTGCCCTGCTTGTCGCTTGCATAGCCGATTGGGCACAATGCAGTTGGCACTATGCTTTCCGGCAATCCGAGAATTTCTGAATATGATTTAGGATTAAATCCTTCCATTGGGCACGAGTCAAAGCCCAGCGCCTTTGCCCCATTCAAAGCATTCCCTAATGCAAGGTATGTCTGCCTCTGCGCCCATGATAATCTTTGATCCTCCGTCAAATTCTTTTCAAATGTCCTCATCATTTCAAAATATCCCTTTATTTCTTCTGGATTTGCCCCATTTTTGAGCATCATCTCTTCCAGCCTGCCTATATTTCCTGCAATATCCTTGTTTGCGCAGAACACCAGCAAATGCGAGCAGGATTTAATCTGTGTCTGGCCCCATGAAGCAGGCGAAAGCTTTTCTTTCATTTCAGCATCATCAACAACAACAATCTTCCACGGCTGTATGTTAAAGGATGACGGTGTAAGCCTTATCAGCTCAAAAAGCTGATTTAGCAGATTTTCAGGCACTTTTTTTCCGTCAAACATTTTTGTTGCATACCTTTCTTTCACTATCCTTGCAAAATCAGTATGCTCATCTGGCTTATTATTCATTTTATCCTCCAAAACTTGTTCACATCATTGCGTTTTTTAGCTTCTCATTGAATTCTGCCCATGCCGACTCTTCTTTCATCTTGTTGCTCCAGTAAGCGATGCATGCCTCAACACAGATTTGAGCCACCTTGTCCATCTTCTCCCCTTTTGCTTTTTGAAGGGCTATCTTCATCTTCTCTTTCATCAGCTCTTCCCAAGCGTCATCTGCAAGGCCCATCATGTACTTTCCCTTGTCCATTGGTTCGTCGCAGGATTTCTCATCGCAGCATGCGTTTTCTTTCCCAGACTCACAACAGCTATCTTCACAGCATTCTTCTCCCATTTTCCATACCTCCGCTTTTTATAAAACTGAGTTTGGATAATCCATCCTAATATTTAAATGTATCGGTTATACGATATAATATGATTTATTCCAAGAAAACTATTTATACTTGATGCGATATTTTAGTTTTTATGAAAGAATGCTGTGACATGAAGGGCTTTTTGAGCTTTCTTGTCCTCAAGCTCATAAGCAAAAAGAGCATGTCGGGAGAAGAGATTAGGGAAGAAATTAAGGCAAGAAAAGGCTCAAGGCCCAGCCCCGGAACAGTCTATCCGGTTCTTAAGTCACTAAGCGAGAACGGCTTCATAGAGGAGATAAAAAGCAGCGGCAAGGTCAAGAAGTACAGGATCACAAAAAAAGGCCGGAAGGAAATAAAAAACGCAACGAAGAAATTCTGTATGATATTCTATGACCTGAAGGATGAGTTCAAGAGCTGCGGGTGTTGAGATACTTGTCAAAAAATTCAATAGCACTCTTTTCGTATAAGTTGGGATTGGCTGTATAAGAATTTGCGTGCTTGCCGTTTTCTACTAATAATAGGAACTTTGGCTCATTCGCGTTTCTGTAAATTTGATTGGCGTCTTCAATTGTGACTTGATCATCTTGAGTTCCTTGAATAATCATAATTGGTGAATGGACATTGCTGACATATTTTTCAGGAGCTAAACCAAATCCATTAACTCCAAGAATCAAGCCACCAAAAAATGTAATCGAAGTTGCAAATGGAAATTTTGGAAACCCGTAAACCTTTTTGAATCTTCGTGCGGCATTCTGGTTTATGTTTGGGTATGTGCTGTCAACGGCAATAGCGCTCAATTCATTGTTATCCTCAGCAGTTTTTATGATTGCAGCGCCTCCCATTGAAAGCCCTAAAGCCCCTATTTTATTATTTTTTAAATCATTTCTTGATTTGACAAACCTAATTGCGCCAAGTACATCATTGGCTTCATAATAACCCAAAGAAGTATAATCACCTTCGCTTTCACCGTTGCCTCTTAGATCTAACAACAAGGAGTTATATCCATTTTTATAAAAAAATTTTGAATAATTAAGCATACCCTGCTTATCAGAATCCCATCCATGAGCAAGTATAATTACACCTTTATTTTTTGGAGATTTCACTAGCCAGGCTATTAATGCTGAGGTTGTCTGTGCTTTTGAATGTTACATTCTCATACTTAAGGCCTAAATCAGAAGGCAATATTTTAGCTTTGTATTTCAGCGGGCTAACCCCAAACAGAGTTACTTCTGCCAGTTCCGAAAATGACAGATTATCCATGCTTCTTGGCCTAAAAACTAAAAATTTATTTCTTGGATGCGTAAAATTATATGCGTGATAAATTGATATAACACAAAATAAAACTACCAGCACAATGAATAAAAGAAATAACTTCAACAATAATCCATTGTATTTCATTTAATCAATCCGCAAGAATGACCAAATATAAGCTTAGTGAAATTGAATTCTATATTTTTACGATAGATTTTAAAATCAGACGAGCTTCTTTTAATTATGCCCAAATACAAGCTGGTATGCTTTGACGTTGACGGAACTTTGATAGACAACGTCACTTTCTCATGGCAGGTCTTTCATGATTATTTCCAGACAGACAGGCACAGAAGAGAAGATGCGCAAAAAAAATTCTTTAAGGGAGAAATTACCTATTTGCAGTGGGCAGAGCATGACATTGAGCTGTGGAAGGAAAAGAACGCAAAGAAAGAGGATTTCTTTAAGGCTCTAAAAAACCTAAAGCTGATGGAAGGAGCTATGGAAACTTTGCGGGAGCTAAAGAAAAGAAAAATAAAGCTGGCGATAATATCCGGTTCCATAAATCTAGTTCTTGAAAGGTTTATTCCGAATTACAATGAATATTTTGACGATGTTTTTTTGAGCAGGATATATTTTGACGAAACAGGAGCCATTTCAAAAGTTGAGGCAACGGAGTTTGACATGGACGCAAAGGCACTCGCGCTCAGGAAAATCGCGGAAAGGGAGAAAATTGACCTGAAAGAATGCGCGTTTGTCGGCGATTACCTTAACGACATAAAAATAATGCAGGAAGCCGGATTGGGAATTGCGTTCAACTGCAAATATGATGAAGTCAAGAAAGCTGCCAATATAGTCATAGAGAAAAAAGACTTGAGGGAGATTTTGAAATATATTATCTAGATAAGTTTTTTAATCAGTTTAACGGACTCTTTTAATCTCTTTTTGTTATCATGATGGCCGTAAATAGCTTTCAGCTGTTTTTTTGTCAAATTTAATTTTTTGAATTTTTTTATTTGATTTATTAATAAGGGAACTGCTCTTGTTATGTTGTCAACAATAGCTATTGTTGAATTTTGGGCAGTCCTTGACAGCGGATTTAAGTCAATAGTTATGGCTTTCTTGCCATTTTTGAGCAGTGCTTCTGCCCGGTCGCCGTCTTCCAACGGGACGAAGACAACATCTGCCTTTAGAATGCCATTCGGATTAACATATTTTCTGTTTGACTCAAGGAATCTAATTTTATACTTATTATCAGGCAGCAGCACATTTTTAGCTCCGTTTTTTATCATATGATTTTTTATATTCAATTCTCTTTTTTTTGATGTATGAAATATGTTTATTTCCAATGGGGCAGTCAGAAGGATTGACAACTGGACTAATCCTTTTGCATCCAGTGCAGCAGCATTGCCATTTACAGAAATAACAGGATGCTCTGCCAGCAACAATAATGCAGCTGCGCTGCCGATTGACTTTTTCGCAGCAACGCTTGTTTTTTCCCCAAGCAGATAGTCAAAAGCTTCCCCTCTTCCGTGGGCTATAAGCCCGTGTTCTGATGTTATTCCTTTTTCTACGCCTTTTGCTATTAACTCCCTTGTATTCAGAGATTTATATCTTGGATGGGATTTTGGGATTTTCATAATAAATGAGCCCCCTTATCTGAAATTTTGAATTTAGATGATCCTTCAAACGGAATGTCGCTGAAGACGGCGTTGCCCAGCATCATCATTGAGGCATTTCCCTTACTTTTTTCTATAATATTTATCGTTTCCAATGTTTTTCTGCCTTTTAATAATCCGCTTTTGGCAGCAAATTCTTTTGATAATCTGATTATTTTCCCGAATTCAATATTTTTTTTGTTTTTCATCAATTTTTGAACTTCGCACAATGAACTTTCAGCAGCGCTGTTAATTCTATCCCTAATTTTGATGTCGGCTATTACTGATTTTGTTGATATTTTGCTGAAATGCCTGCAGTAGACACCGATTTTGTTCAAATTGATTTTCTTTACAATAAAATGCGAGCTGGGCTTTAACTTGACGCAAAAGCCGCCGTAATACTGGTTAACGACATCGCCAAGCCCTGTCCAGTTTTCAGCATCTGCCGTATGGGCGATAATTGCAAGCTCTTTATTTGGTTTTTTTAATTTTAATAATCTGTTTACTGCATAAACCGCTGCCAAAGCGCTTGCCCCGCTTAAGCCGAAGCCGCATCCAAGAGGCAGCTTGGATTTTATTCTTATTATTATTTTTTTATTTGTCAATCTTTTTATTGCGCTTTCAACAGCAGGGAAATTAATATTTTTTTCATCGAATAAAATTTTATTATCCTTTGATGGGCTTGCTTCCACAACAACGCCTTCATTTATTGTGAAGCCAGCGCCAGTTGAGCCGCCCCATCTGGGATTTTTATCCGAATGAATCCTGAAAAAACAGCTTATGCTTGCAGGGGCGAATGCTTTTGCTTGAGAAATCATTTTAGCTTATTAACTACAATATTTAATATCTGGCCTGCTATGGCTCTTTTTTCGCTCAATTCAATATGCTTAACTCTTTTTTTCCTGTCAATCACAAAAACCTCATTTGTATCAGACTCAAACCCCGCATTGCTTTTGCCGACGTCATTTGCAACTATCAAATCAGCATTGGCGGATTTTAGCAGGCCATATGCGCTTTCTATCAGCCGTTTTTTTGAAAAATTATACTCTGCCTTGAAACCCACCAGAAAAATTTTCCTGTTCAGCTTTTTTAATTTTTCAAATATTTTTGTTGTAGGGGAAAGCTCAAGACGCAGCTCTTTTCCGCTTTTTATTTTTTCATCCCTTCTTGAGCCGGCTTCAAAATCAGAGACGGCGGCGCAATGAATTATTATGCCCAATCCATCAATATTCTTTTTAATCTTATTGAACAAGTCGTTAACGGCAGTGAACTTTTCTTCTCTTATATTATAATTTGGCTCGGCTGAATTATGGCCCCTGAGCAAAAGCACATCAGCCCCCCTCAGATAAGCCTGCTCTGCAATTGCGTTTCCCATCTTGCCTGAGCTCCTGTTGGTTATTATCCTGACAGGGTCAATCTCCTCCAAAGTCGCGCCCGCGGTTACCAGGACTTTCTTTCCTTTCAAGTCATTTCTTTGCTTTAATAACAGCGCAATCCTGCCGGCTATTTTTTCGGGATTGGCAAGCCTGCCTACTCCCTTGTAGCCGCATGCAAGCTCCCCATACTCTGGCTCTACAAAATGATAATTCAGCTGCTTTAATTTCCTCACATTTTCCTGAACAATGGGGTTTTTCCACATCTTCACGTTCATTGCAGGGCATAAAAGCACTGGAGCTATTGTTGCAGTTACAGAAGTTGTAAGCAAATCATCTGCAATTCCGTTTGCGATTTTTCCAATCACATTTGCAGTTGCAGGGCAGATTAGAAATAAGTCGGCAATGTCAGCCAATGATATGTGCGTGATTGGCCTGTTTTTCTTTATATATTCAATAAAATTAATTTTTGGATGAAACAAAAAAGAATGAACTTCATTTCCCGATGCTTTTTCAAAATCTTTTATGTCAACCAGATGAGTGGAATGCTCTGTCATGATGACATGCACTTTGGCGCCCTTTTTCCTAAGGTCTTTTATAAGATTCAGGGACTTGTATCCTGCAATGCCGCCGGTTATTCCGATGACAAGATTTTTACCTTTGAAAATATTATTCCCCATATTATGGAGTTAAGAAACAGCAGTTTATAAATATTGTTTTATATTAATGAAATTTTTGAAAGAATAATTTTGATCAATGAAAGCTATGATCTTCATCGGGGAACTTTTTTCCCCTCACTTCTTTGGCATAATGCTCAAACGCTTTCTTCATCTCATTTCCAATCTCAGCATATCTTTTGAGGAACTTTGGCTTGAAATCTCCGTATAATCCAAGAATATCATTCGTGACAAGAACCTGGCCGCCGCAATGAATGCCTGCACCAATCCCTATAGTAGGTATATTTATTTTTTTTGTGATTGTTTCAGCAAGGCTTAATGGGATGCATTCCAAAACTAATGAAAAGCATCCTGCTTTTTCCAATTCTACTGCTTCGTTCAGTATTTTTTCAGCATCTTTTTTGTCTTTTCCCTGCACTTTGAATTGTGTTATTGTTTGAGGCGTCAATCCAATGTGGCCCATGACTTCTATTCCATTTTTAACCAAGAACTCAGCTATCTTTGGCTTTTTTTCTATCTTTACGCAATGCGCCCCTGCATGTAAAAATAATTTTGCGTTTCTTAAAGCATTATCTTCATTGCCATAAGCGCCGATGGGCATGTCGCCGACTATCAGCGCATTTTTTGCGCCTCTTGAAACAGCGCCAGTTGCACGGAGCATGTCATCCATAGTGACTTTTGCGGTGTTCTCATAGCCGAGGACAACCATTCCGAGGGAATCTCCTACAAGTATGATGTCAACAATACCATCCATCAGTTTTGCCGTTGGAAAATCATAAGCTGTAAGCATTACTATCTTTTGCTTTGATTTCATTGATTTGATATTTTGGATGGTAATCATCTTATTTGAGTTATTGGGCAAAATGGCTTTTATAAACTTTATCCGGCTGCTTATCCGCTTTATTTCACTCTGAAAAACCCCAATACTTATTTAAATCTTGCCTAATTAATAAATCAAATGAGCTTACTGATAGATGCACATTCCCATCTGGACCACCCCCTTATAATTGATAAAATAGATGAAATAGTCACAAGAGCCAAGAATGCAGGATTAAAGCATGTAATAACAAATGGAATAAATCCTGAGACTAACAGGAAATGCCTTGAGCTTTCTAAGAAATATGATATTCTTAAATGCGGGATGGGAATCTATCCGAGAAATGCGCTCAAGAAAGAATCTGAAACAGGAGAATTTCCAGCGCAAATTGAAGATTTTGACATTGACGAAGAGATTGATTTCATCAGGAACAATAAAAATAACATAGTTGCTATAAGCGAAGTTGGGCTCGATTTTGTTAACGGGGAAGACAGCCAGCAGATTGAGGATTTTGAAAAAATGATTAAGCTTGCAATGGAACTAAACAAGCCTATTGTCGTCCATTCAAGAAAAGCCGAGCTGAAATGCGTTGAAATCATTGAAAGCTTTAAAACAAAAAAAGTCGTGATGCACTGCTTCTCTGGCAAGAAGCCCCTTGTCAAAAGAATTGCAGACAACGGCTGGTTTTTGACTGTGCCTACAAATGCCGTCAGAAGCTTTCAGTTTCAGGACATAGCAAAAATTGTTCCGATAACGCAGCTTTTCTGCGAGACTGACAGCCCTTACTTAAGCCCTTATAAAGGCCAGCACAATGAGCCGGCTTACGTTACAGAGAGCTACAAAAAAATTGCCGAAATAAAAGGCATGGACATTAGCGAAGTAATTAATAATGTCTACATGAACTGGCAGAAAGTTTTTGAATGAATATGGGATTAAGGTATGTGCATAGCATCTTTAAAATTCTAGATGGAATAGTGGAAAGAGCTGCGTTCCCGTAGGGAGCAACCCCTCGCAACGCTCGTCGATAACATTTGTTTATAGAATTTTAACTTTATGATGCTATGCACATACGGATTAAGTCATTAAATTTAAATAGTATTGAAAAGAATTCCAGTATATGAATAAGATTACTGTTATGGCACTACTTTTTATTTTATTAATGCCTTTTTCCTATGCTGAAACTTCATTATTCTCCGGCAAAGTGATAACCGGAACTGACAAGATAACTGATGCAGGAACATTCAAGTTCGCTTATGAAGACACCGGAAAAGCGGCATACGTGCAGACGCCGTCAACCAACCTGATAATTCCTGCCGGAGACTGCAGGTCAAACAGCCTGTTCAGAGTCTGCATCAAAACAGCAGACTATTATGACAAGAACGTCACGACATATGTTTTTTATTACCAGCTTGGTGTTGACATCTTTAAGCTTACAGGCAGCCTCACTTCAGCGAGCACGGCATCTTTTCCATCCGTACTTCAGGGAGATTCAAATACCATCAAAATAAAAGTGACAAACCCCACCCAGCTTGACATTTCAAAGATTGCCTACAGCGAAGATTTTGCGCCTTTTGAGATTCTGAAATATGAGGGAAGCGGGTGCCAGAAAGAAGGGACCAGAATAACCTGGACAGGAAACCTTCCAAGCAATTATGATTTTTCATGCACTATCACGGCATCTTCAAGATCTGAAGGAAATTACAAATTTACCGGAAATTTGACGTATTATAATTCTTATGAGACAGAAAAGAAAAATACAGACACTCTGTCAATTACCGTTCTTCCGAAACAGCTTCAAAATAAGCTGATGATTGATGGCGGCGTGGAGATAAAAATGCCCTTTTACATCAACGGCTCTATGAAGAATATAAACTCTGATGAAAAGCTGTATGTGCTTGCCACAATAGAGGTTCCGGGAAATATGGCGATTCTGAAAAGAAAACCGCAGTCAAACAAAGACTCAAAAATAATATCTTATTCCATGAACCTCGGGCCCAACGAGGAATTTAATTATTCACTATACCTTATGGCTGAATCAGAAAGCAAAATACCTGTGCATTATTTGTTCGATTACACGATAAAGGATATCAGGGATACAATTGAAAATTATACATTTGTGCAGGCAGCCGAGCCGAAGCCCAACCTGACTCTTAAATCCGAATACGAAAAGCTCATTCCCGGGCAGAATTACATCATTACGATTGCCGCTAAAAATCCAAGCGGCTTCTACGATTTCACCGGAGTTCAAGCAACATTAATTGCCCCTTTTAATGATAATACAGGGCAAAAACTTTTCAAGCTGGGAAAAAATGAAACATACCCTATTTTTAGCAGCACATTGGCTCTTCCGGGAAATGAAGATTACAGCAAGATTAACTGGACAATTCCTTTGAAGCTTGAAGTTGGCTACTATTTTAACAATGAGCCAAGAAGCATCAACAGGACGTGGAACTTGAAAATAAACCAGACTGCGAAGCCAATAGTTGCGGATGGCATAAGTACAGCGCAAAATTCAAGCTCTTCGGAGAACAAAACAGGCAATTCGACTTCTGCCGAGCCATTGAATGCGACAAATGCTCCGGTTACGGCCCTCACTCACGAAAGCCCGCCTAACTCAATGCACCTTATATACTGGATATCTGCGCTTGCAGCTTGCTTAGTTGTTTTAATTATAATCTTCAAGATTAAAAGAAAGAAAAAAATTATTTTGCCCCCTGAAAATCCCAACAACCGGCGTTATTGAAAAGTTCCTTCGCATTCGCTCCGGTTGCCATCGTTCGCATGTTCAAGCTGAGGAAGATTGCAAGAATTCCCATTGCAATTTCCTTCTTGCTGAATTATTTTGTTTAGGATGCTCACTTTTTGATGGCAACCTCGAACTTTTCAATAACGCCCAACAACCAAAAGATTTTTAAGGAATAATCTTATTTTAATGCCATGAAACTCAGCATAGACACAAGGGAAGACTCCCACGAGGACATCAAGAAAATAATCAGGATGCTGCAGAACATTGTGGGAGACAGCCAGGAAGTTTTCACCAACCAGCCGGTTTCTCAGGATGCAAATAACTCTTCTTCATCCAGCCCTTTCGCGAATATATTCGGGGAAATATCTTCATCTTCCGGCACGGAACAGGGGCAAGTTCCTTTTGCCCAGGAATCACCTGCTGAAACTCAAGCAGCAGCAGATAAGCCTGAAGAAACAGCAGAAGAAGCAGATGAAGGATCATCCAATCTTTCTGAATCAACGGAAGACCTTTTTGCAGAGCTGTTCAGCGAGGAAGAGCTGAAGAAGATGGATGTCAAGAAAGCTGATGAGGAGGAAGACGAGGAGCTTGAGATAAAGCCAAAGAGGAAGAGCTACGGGATAGAGTTTTACTAGAGTCTTTGATTGCTCAAATTGAGTTCATACTCCGCAGCTTGCTGCGATATCACAACTCAATTTGAGGCTTAAAAATCCCCACAGCTTGCTGTGATTGGGATTTTTAATTTTAATATATTATTCTGGGTTTTAAAATTATTATTTAATTTTTATTTAATGCGCTGGGAAAGCTACAAACAATTCAAGATAAGTAATAACTGCGTCAGGAAGCTTATGAATATATAAGAGCTTTATTGAATAAAAATTTTAATTCCGCCTTCGGCATTATTTAGGCTCGCCGCATTGCTCGCCTATTTATTATAAGAAAATAAATTCTGATTACTAATAGCATATCTCTTTAATTTAGGAACTTTTATATAGTTGTTCTTCTTTCCCTCTGTTTGAGGTGATTATTATGTGGAAACTAACTAAAGGAAATACATTTCTACCAGCAATTTCGCCAAAGAAACTG
>Ga0209514_10001904_pt1 | contig 34075 bp, 30 predicted proteins | sample Subgrocontami58m_FD_187452 | JGI IMG/M metagenome (GOLD analysis project Ga0209514, IMG submission 187452) | Subsurface groundwater microbial communities from S. Glens Falls, New York, USA - GMW37 contaminated, 5.8 m (SPAdes) (version 3) | ecosystem: Environmental > Aquatic > Deep subsurface >...
TGCCCTGGGCGGTGTGCCGCTATGTCCGGAGTACCGGGGATTACGGCATATTGGATGAGACGAGCCACTTTCTTCAGGGCCGCCCGATAAACGCGAATGAGGATTCCTATTACGATCTGCCCGGCCGCTCGCAGGAAGCGGCCAGTTTGTATGAACACTGTGCCAGAGCAATCCGGAGAGGCTTCAACTATGGGGAGCACGGATTGCCGCTCATGGGTTCCGGAGACTGGAACGACGGTATGAACATGGTGGGCGCCGAGGGCAAAGGCGAAAGCGTGTGGCTGGGTTTTTTCCTGTGCGACGTGCTCAGGCAGTTCACTGAGGTTGCGCGTAGGCGCGGCGATCTTGCCTTCGCCGAACGGTGCGAGGCAGAGGCGACCGAGCTGCGCCGGAACATCGAGGAGCATGGCTGGGACGGCGGGTGGTACCGCCGCGCTTACTTCGACGACGGCTCGCCCCTGGGCTCGATGCATAATCCCGAATGCCGGATTGATGCGATTGCCCAAAGCTGGTCCGTTCTCTCCGGTGCAGGCGATGCCCAGCGCGCGCGCCTGGCCATGGAGGCGGCGGATCAGGGCCTGGTCCGCCGGGACCGGGCCCTGATTCAACTCCTGGACCCACCCTTTGACAAGTCTGATCTGAATCCCGGCTATATCAAGGGGTATGTCCCCGGGGTACGGGAGAATGGTGGACAATACACCCATGGGGCGATCTGGCTGGCCATGGCCTTTGCTCAGTTGGGCGACAACCGGCGCGCCTGGGAACTGACGGCCATGCTCAACCCGCTGAACCATGGGAGATCCCCCGAGACGATGGCGACGTACAAAGTGGAACCCTATGTCGTGGCCGCTGACGTCTATGCGCTCTCGCCGCACACCGGCCGCGGCGGATGGACTTGGTACACGGGCTCGGCCGGCTGGATGTACCGGTTGATCCTGGAATCGCTCCTGGGGTTCACGCTTAGGGAAGATACACTGAGCTTCGCCCCGGTCCTTCCGGCGGATTGGCAGGGCTTCAGGGTGCACTACCGGTACCGGGAAACGGTCTACCACATCGCCGTGCTGCGCAGGTCGGCAGCCGACGGCGCCGCAGATGTGACCGTCGACGGCGTCCCCCAACGAGAGGGAACGCTTCCCCTGGTCGACGACCATCAGGAACACGAGGTCGAGGTGCGCATACCCGCCGCGGGCAGTTAAGCCGGGTGGAGCAGAGGACTGGCAATAAACATTTTTCTGCTATCGCCGGGCTTATTTTGCATAAGGCCGACTTATAGGCAAGGGGGCAATTATGACCACGATGACAATTAGAGGACTTGATGACTTGACGGTAAAGGCGCTTAAGGAAAAGGCGAAGAAGGAAGGATCGAGCGTCAATGCGGCAATAGGTTGCCAGTTTAAGATCGAACTGGTACCGAGGTAAGTCACATGTCAAGACCTGACACCACCCCTTGCACTTTTTCGTCATTCCCGCGGAGGCGGGAATCCAGTTATTACAGATGGTTCTGGACTCCCGCCTCCGCGGGAGTGACAGTTTTTTGACTTTTTACGAGTCCATCAATATTGTCAAGTATCATTTACAAATTTACTTTAAATATGTGAAGTCGGATTAACATATTTTCCATATGTTCAGGCGCGGTTCATTTTTTCTTATCCAGTGTGGGGAACCCTCCTAGGGGATAGTTTACCTTCACTCTATTTTTGGCCCGCCTCTCTGATGTCTGATAGTATTGACCCTTGACGGCCCGCTCTGCGTCCTCGGCGAACTGTTGAGGAAAGTAGCCCAGCTCATAGCCGTACCAGGGATTTCTTAACTTCAGCGGCGGCAGGCCGAGCTCCTGCCAGATGGACAAGCCGTCGTCCATGAAGTTTTTCTTGGGTAGACACACCGGCGGATAAGGCCACTTGCAGGTGGCATTGATGAGCAGGCGGGAAGCTTCCGGAAGTACCACATTGGGGTCGAACTGGTTATGCTTGACCTTGGCCATCTCATGTTCGGGCAAGAAAGACGGATTCTTCAGGTCTTTGGTGCGATAATTGACAATGCGCATATCGCGATGCGGCTGCACCCGCGTGCTCAATGCCCACCAGACCATGTCGCGGTCTTTGATGTCAATATCCTCATTGACGGCGATAATGTAAGTGGCGTCGATCTGTTTACCCGGTATATTGGCGTAAAGATCCTCAAACTCATGCTCGGACGGCGGTTCCAAAAAGGCATCCAAAGTGCGCCACACTTCCTTCTGATCGGTATTGTCTTTTATCTTAATCAAGATGACCGACAGGCTGCCGGGAGCCGTTGACGCTAATGAAGACACTGCCAGTACGTGCGGCATGTTCAGGTCATCCCTGAGGCGTTTGAGGAGCAGACCTCCGGAAGGGCCGCCTCTGGCGGTCGCATACCAAATGGGATCTTTGCGATGGGTAATGCACTTGATGGTAAAATAGGGCTGCATATCCCCCATGCTTAAATACTCTCCGGCGCCGCCTTCTCCGTGGGGCCCTTCCAATTCCAACTCTGCGATCGTCAGCTCTCCCTCAAAGACGATTTCGGCGTTTGCCGGCACTTCTAAATCGATGGTCTTGCATTTGACCAGTTCCACTGGCTCACCCACGAGCGCTCCAGCTACCCCATATTCGTCCACGCCGGGACGGAGACTGGAAGTACCTGCGTAGGTGAAGTGCGGTGGACCGCCGATGACGATCGCCGCCTGCAGCGGAATCCCTTTGGCCCGGCATTTCTGCCAGTGCGTTTGAATATCTCTGTGAGGCCCGGCCATATGGATGCCCAACCGGTCCCGGGCATAAACGTGGCTGCGATAGACCCCCACGTTGCGCTGGCCGGTATCAGGATCTTTAGTCACCCAACAGGATGCCGCCATGACCGGGCCGCCGTCCCAGCCCGGATGGGTAATGGGCACCGGAAATTCGTCCATCCCGCCTTTCTCCAACAGCCTCTCTCCCGTATAGACCACCTCCTGCACCGGACCCTGGGCTACCAATAGGGGTTCAATCGGATTGCGATGCGCCTTTACGACTTTCTCATCAAGCTCATCGGGATGGCATTGCAAGGCGATATCCGCAAAGCTCGCCCGCAAGGCGGCATAGACCACGGGAATGTCGTACCGGTTGCCGCGGGAATCGCATACATTGTTGAAAAGGAACACCTTATGTTGTTCGCGAGAAAGGCCCCTTTCTTGAAGGTAAAGCAAGGTGGCAAGCTGTGTGTCCTTGTTCATGGGGCGATCGATCGTGACCAGTTTACCTGCTTTGTCCAGTGCCTGCAGATACTCGCGCAAACTCTTAAGTGCCATCTAACTTGACCCTCCTTTGGTTTCCTGTCATTTTGCTCCTGATGCGTTTCAGTCGTATCTTTTTAACGCCTCCGCGATTCTCTTTTTGATTTCCGGGGGGGCCTTGAGCACGCTGCTGACCATCTGTTCAATCTCTTCAGGGGCGGCATAAGAGATCGTCCGCTTCTGCTTCTTTGCCTTGGCCACCATTTCCGGATCCTCGCAAACCTTTTTGAGCACCGCCCGGAGATGGCTGACCTTTGCTTTGTCCGCCATGGGCGGGGCCGCAATGAGCCTGCCGAGCTGATCGAGACCTACCAGGAAGTCGGCCAACTTGCGATCGCTGTCACTCAGGCCGGGCAATTCGTAGACCGTCGGGACATTCGGGAAATCCTTGCTGCGTTTCTTGCCCAGAATCAAAACGGGAATAAATTCACCGGCATCCACTTGGCTTTGCCGGCTGCCGTATGTTCCTGCTGTTCCATCGGCATCCCCGCGGACGATTGCCAGATTCGCCTCTGCTGATCCCGGATATCCCGTCAGGATCTTGGCACGGTATAGCTTGAGGAGTTCGCAGACCACGACTACTCGGTAATAAGGAGAACCTGCCTTCCCCTCCGTGACCCACTTTGTCTCCTTGTCCCTTGCTTTCAACAAGGCATCGAGGGTGTTGTAAGGACTTTTCGCCCCCATATAAATAAACTCTTCGTCGGCGCTGAGCCTCCCCAGGATGGTGAAGCGGTTCATGTCGTATCTGACCCCTTTTTGTTCGGTCAACTGGCTTAAGGTCATCGCTGCGCCATTTACGATGCCCAGGTTGAGCCCGTCAGGCTTTGCATTGAAGAGCGTGTTGGTCCCGATAAGGGCCCCCCCGCCCGGCATGTTGTTGGCCACAATGGAGGCGCCCGTGTACTTCTCCAAGGTCGGGATGATCATGCGGGGATAGAGATCATAGCCGCCCCCCGGGCTGTAGGGTATAATGAAATTGATTCTCTTGCCTTTGAAAAAGGCTTCGGGCTTGGCTGCGGCAGAACTGATCCCGGTATTGATCAGGAAAAGAAAAATGGTTGCCGCAATTATCCATCGGAAATTTTTCATACTTTCACCCCTCTTAGAAAAAGATTAATTCGATGAGAAGGCCCTTTTCAAAAGTTTTCCTCATCAGGACTTCGAAACCCCCATAAAGGATGGCCCAGCTCAGGACAGTGGAAAAGATCGTAGAACCCCAGCCTTCTCCGGAAACCCATCTCAGATAGACGAAGATGAACAAAGGTATTCCAACGGTGACGCCGAATAGCCAGCTCAGCAACGGCAAGGCGACGGCCGCCAGTAACAACTGGTAATGCCCGCGCCTGGCGTCGTGGTCGGCCTTCTCTTTTTCCCCTTCTTGCGGAACGCTTTTTGCGTGTTTCAGCTCGGCGAAAAAATTCCATCCTGCCAGCACTACCCCCGGGATCAGTACGAAAAGGGGCAGGACTTTGGCCTCTTTCGGAAAGGAGAAAGAGAGGTAAAGGGCACCTCCCAGGAAAACGAGGAACCCGAAGGCCACCATTGTTCTGATGCTGGTCATACCGTTGACCGCTCCTTCCTGCTCGAAGAATAGAGGCTGTACCCGATGGTGATGACGATCAGGAGCATGAAGACGAGGACAATGGGCCGGACAAACATCGCCATTCCGAAATATTGCAAACCCATCCAAAAGTTAATCTCCAGCGGCTTGGCCAGAACAATCACCAAAAGCAGGACGACCCGCGGGTATTCGTAAGCCTTCATGGCCAGGCCAAGCAGTCCGAACCCTATCGTGATGAGGACATCCGCATAACTGTTGCTGGGCATGTATGCGCCGACCATGATGAGCATCAGAACCCAGGGCACCAGGACCTTGGCCCGGATGTTGGCCAGTTTCACCAGCCAGCGGGCCGCGATAAGGCAGACGCCGCTGCCGACCACGTTTGTGATACCGGTCAACAGGGCCATCACCATGATCATCTCCGGTTGGTTTTTCATCATCATGGGGCCAGGCTGTATACCGAGGATGATGAAAGCGCTGATAAGGATCGCCATGACAACGCTTCCCGGAATTCCGAACCCCAGGGTGGGAACCAGGGCGCCCCCTTCCTTGGCGTTGTTGGCCGTTTCCGGAGCGATGATGCCCTCGACTTCGCCGTGGCCGAACCGCTCCGTATGTTGCGACGTCTGCTTGGCATGGCCATAGGCAAGGAAAACGGCCGTGTCCCCGCCCAACCCGGGAATCATCCCGATAACCGAGCCGAGAATACTGCATCGTATGACGAGAAACCAATGTTGATAGACATCTTTGATTCCCTGTAAAATTTCCCTGCCTGTAAAGGTTTTTGTCTCCCCGCGCGGCGGCTCCGTGTAGAGGCCTATCAATTCCGGAATGGCAAACAACCCCAAGGTGACGTGCAGAATTTTTATGCCGTCATAGAGGTAAACGAGTCCCAGATCGTAACGGGGCACGCCGGAGACGGGATCATATCCGACTAATGCGATGACGAACCCGAAGACGGCGGCGATAAAGGCCTTGCGGACAGAGCCTTCGCCGAGTACGGCGACAAAGGATATTCCTAGAACGGACAGCATGAATTGTTCCGGATGTCCGAAGGATAGAATGATTGGCCTCATGACGGGCATGATGACAATGAGCACAAGGGCCCCGAATACTCCCCCGACAGCGCTGGCCGTGAGGCAGGCAGCGAGGGCCCGTCCCGCCTGGCCGTTTCTGGTCATTTGATATCCGTCCAGGATCGTCGCGGCATTGGTAGGAGTTCCGGGAACGCCGATCAGGATCGCACTGACTGATCCACCGTTGCCCACGACCGATACCAGACTCACCAGCATCACGATTCCGAAGATGGGATTCATGTCGTAGGAAAGAGGCATGAGGAGGGCCAGGGCGAAAGGGCCGCCTATGCCGGGCACTACCCCGACGATCAGTCCGAGCGCCATGCCGAGCAGCATCGCAAGGAGTGATCCCGGTTGAATGATCATTGAAAAGGCCTGAAAAAAGATGTCCAGCATACCCCCCCCTTAAAACTCGCCGAGCATATGAAAATGGTTCCGCTATGTCAAGAATATAATCTTCATAATGCCTTGCCAGTCATTTCCTTTGCTTCTTGCGCAACCTTTTTTGCCCGCCATGATTCCAAATAGTGCATTACCTTGGCCAGGGGCAGCACATCGGCGTATTTTTGGCTCATATCCAGGAGATTGATGGCGTGGGAGGCCTGGGTGCGATCGAATACACATTCCTCGGCCACGATCATCCGGAAGCGATGCGTGCATCCATCGACGACCGTGGCGCGTACGCATCCGCTGGTGCTCTCGCCGCAGGTGATGATGGTGTCCACATCCAGACAGGTGAGGTGCCCGATCAGGGGCGTGCCCCAAAAGGCGCTCGGCGAAGCTTTGCGAATGAGCGCTTCGCCGGCAAGAGGTTTCAACTCCTCGACGATATCAAATTGCCGCCTTTGCCGGTCGAGTACTGCGGGAGTGACTTCCGAAGGCGGCACGGAGGTGCGGTTCCAACCGGCCACACCGGATTCCCTGCCTAAACCGGTGATATGCACAATCGGGATGCCCGCCCTGCGGGCCGCGTCAAGCAAGGTGCGGATATGGGGCAATGCCTCCCATGCCGCAGGCCCGCAACTGCCCGGCCAGGTTTTGATCGCCTCCAACAAGGGCTCCGGCTTGTCTCCAAAGACCCAACGGTACAGGTCTATCAGGAGCAGGACGGGTCTATCCCCGAAGCCGATTTCCCGATGGCCGCGCCCGTCAAGATGCAGCCGGTCCTGTTCGGTAAGAAAACTATCCCAAATCCTTGCGGTCATATAACCCTCCTCATTGAATGATTTCCAGTGGATATTAAATGTATTCCTTATTTACATCATTTTTTTACCCGATTCAATTGTAACTGTAGCAACTTTTCCATCTATGAAGTAATTCACATACAAGGTGTGAAATCCTTCACTAAGGGCCAATTTATCAATCAACCATTCTTGACAAGCCATCGGATATGTGAAAATTTTAAAAAACCGGGGGGTAGTACCTTTCAAAAAACACCAAATAAAAAAAACAATACTTTGAGCAGAATTTCTGCTGTTTACTATCTATTATGAAAGAGGATGAGGATGAATAGATCAACATGTTTTTTTGCCCTGTTATGTGTCTTTCTGTTTTGTGGTGTTTCCATATCCCAGGCACATGATGCTGCACCTCAAGGTTCAGTATGGGTGGTTCTAGGCGATCAATTTAAAGTTCACGTCTTTGCAGACCTGGGTGAAAATTGTAACGCCTTTTTTGATCTTTCCCTAAGCGATCCGCTCATTGCGGGCGTTGTTGGTGAGGAGACCAAATGGGTCCGGGAAGAGGACTACTTTCTGATACTTGTCAATCCCACCATCACAGGTACGACAACCTTATCGATGCGCTTTATGGGCGAGGATACCTATTATAATCGCCCGGAGGGTGACTGCCATGGCGAAGCCATCTATACCCTCGTCCTCAACGTGACGGAACCGCCTACAGGCGTGAGTTCCGCAAATAATCCGTTTTCCGGCACGAGCAACGACCCGGTGAACACCGGCAGCGGAGAACTTTTTTTTCATGAACCGCCTGACCTGAATCTGGGCGGACCCCTGGCGCTTTATTTCCAGAGATATTTTGCCTCCTATCTCAGGCGCGACTTTATAGTTGGGGATCTCGGCGACAACTGGCGGCATAATTTTGAATGGCGGATACACTGGGTCGGCAATACCCTCTTGCTGGTGGATGATGAGGGCAGAGCCATACGCTACAATTCCGACGGGAGCGGCGGATGGAAGCAACAATCGAATGTATCTGTGCCCTATCAGCTTATACAGAAGGATAAAGAAATTTATGTGCATAACCCGCTTACCAATCTTTTTTACACCTTCAATCCCATAGGACAGCTCAGCAAAATAGAAGACGGCAAGGGCAACGCGCTCACCCTGACCTATGTCACATGGACAGGCAAGCTTTACGAAGTTGCGGACGGTTTAGGCAGGAAGCTGCGGTTCCACTATGGGACCTATGGCAGCAATTTGAGAAAGCTTCGTTATATAGAAGAGGTCCAGGAAAATACTGTGCGGCGCTCCGTCTCATTTTACTACGACACAAAGGGAGACCTGCTGCAGAATTTTTATGATGCCGACGGCTATGCCACCCTGTACACCTATCATCCGCCTGATGGGGCAGACCGGGCGAACCTTAAGAGCAAGCAGCTGCCCATGGGCAACATCCCCTACACTCAGACTTACTATACGACCTTGGACGGAGTTGACAGCGGCAAGGTGAAAACCCAGACCGATGCCAACGGCAACACCCACACCTTCACCTATTCAGGCGCCGCAACGGTGATGACTGACCCCAAAGGCGTGAGCCAGTCGCATGTTCATGATCAGGCGGGCTCACTGGCCTCGCACACCGACAAGACGGGATTGGCTGTTACCTTCGGATCAGACAGCACAGGCCGCAGAAATTCCATCATCGACCGGATGGGAAGTACGACGAGCTATACCTATAATCAAACTAACGGCAAGGTTGAGTCAATTATCAATGCCGACGGAAGCAAAACGACTTTTACTTACGCTCCACGCTCCTTTAACGGATTCGCTGTCAGTGACCTGATAAGCCGGATTGCCTATCCCGACGGAACGAGTGAAGCGTATCTGTACGATGCTTACGGGAACCTTCTTTCCCGGACAAACAGGGAGGGCAACTCCTGGACTTACACGTACAATGCCCGCAGCCAGGTGCTTACCTCGACCAACCCCCTTATGGCCACGACAACCTTCGCATATAACACCGATGGCACTTTGAAGTCAGTCACGGACAATGCCGGCCATGCGACCAGCTTCGCCTACGATGTCCACAGACGGTTGATCAGCCAGATTCATCCCGACGCCACGACGCGCAACTACACCTATGACAGGCTTGATCATCTTTTAAGCGTGACCGATGAGCGAGGACATCAGGTAAATTTCATCTATGATTATAACGGCAACCTGTACGGCCATAGTGATCCTGACAGCCAGCTAACGGAATTCAGATATGACAGTATGGATCATCTGACCTCTGTCACGGACCCCCTCGGCAACAGCGTCTCCCGCACCTACGATGAGCTTGGCCGGCCTGCCACCTTTACGGATCAGCAGGGCAATACCATGACCTTTCAATATGACAGCCGCGGCAGGATGATTTCTCTTACCGATAAGTTAAATAAGGTCTGGGACAGTTCGTTTGATGCCGAAGGGATCATCAAGTCTGCTTCCAATCCCCTTTCCGAACTCACCCAGTTTGATTCCGATTCTATGGGCCGGTTGACCAAGACGACGGACCCACAGGGAGGTAGCACAAATTTTACCTATGACGGCATGGGCCGCGTCACGGCGGTTCAGGACGCCAAGGGCAACATAACCGTCCGCAGTTACAATGCCATGGGCAGGCTGACGGGCATCAATCTTCAGGGAACGGCCATCGGCGCTTCTTATACTTATAATGCCCTCGGGCAGATCACGAGCATTTCCGATCCCCTCGGCAACGCATGGCGAAGCAGTTATGACACCCAGGGCCGGCTCACTTCCCTGACTGATCCCCTCGGCAGGGCAACCACGGTGAGTTATAATAATCGCAACTGGGTTTCCAACATATCGTATCCGGCAAGCGCAGGCAGCGTTAGTATTACCTACGACGGCATCGGCAATGCTACGAGAAGGGTTTACTCGGCTGACAACCTGGCGATTGATTACACCTTCGACGCCATGAATCGACTTACTACGGCAAACGGCATCAGCCTGAGCTATGACATGCTTGGCCGGGTGAGCGGCACAAACGGTATTTCGGCAAACTACGATGCGGCAGGATTGTTGCAGAGTCTGACACTCGCCTCGGGTAAAGCCTTGACTTATGCCTACGATACGGAGGGTCGCACAACCGCGATTACCGACTGGCTGGGCGGTGTCACGGAATTTACCTATGACGCAACAGGCAAAGTTTTGACCATGAGCCGGCCCAACGGCGTGACAACAACCTACACCTACAACAAGAATGGCAAGATAACGGGTATTCAGAATGGCAATCTGGCCAACATCTCCCTTTCCAGAGATGCAAAGGGAATGATCGTTTCTGTTACGGGGAACTCTCCCACACCTGTTTCTCAGCTGCCGACGGATACACGCAACAACACATTTGACAACTCCATGCAGGCAGCATCATCCACCTACGACAGTCTTGGGCGACTGACACGCGATGGTCTGCGCAGCTATACCTGGGACGGCGCTTCGCGCCTCAGCAGTTATACGGAAGGCGGCAATGCCGTATCCTTTGCCTATGATGCATACGGCCAAAGGATTTCCCGCACTGCCGGCAGCGTGACGCGGAATTATGTCTGGAACTACGCCTTGGGCAAACCATCCATATCCGTCGAGCAATCCGGCGGCGCCGATGTCAGATATTATATCCATACAGTCGATGGCACGTTGCTCTACAGTATTGATGCTGTCAATCAGAGCCGGCAGTTTTATCACTACGATGAGATGGGCAATACGCAATTCCTTACGGACGATAATGCCTCGGTCATCGCCACCTATTCCTACAGTCCCTACGGCGAAATTCTCGGCTCTTCGGGAAGTATCGATAACCTATTCACCTATCGCGGCAGCGAAGGCATCGTCCAGGAGGGAAACAGCGGGCTTTACTATAACCGGGCCCGGTACTATGACAGTGTTTCCGGCCGGTTTATAACAAAGGAGCCGGCCATGTCCATGGGGCCGCGCAGTATCAATCCTTACCAGTATGCGCTGGGTAATCCTACGTTTTACAGTGATCCCAGCGGCCTGTATCCCGAGGCCAACGGTCCTTTCCCCCCTGGGCTTGATTTGGCTGATTCTGGGCTACTCCCGGGTGAGGACTGGCAGAGCGATTCCTTCCCCCGCCTCGGCTTCACGAGTTACCGTGAAGCGGTCAGAGATAAAGCACCGGGGGACAATTTCCCCCTGGACCCGTCGCCCGTTTCCACAGGCGGAAACGGGCCTGGAGACACGACCAGCGATATTACCCAACATGCTTCTGCCTGCCCCTCTTACACCAGATTGGAAATGTTTACCCTCGGCGCGGGCACAGCAGGAGAAGTAGCGGAGAGGGGCTTTACACATGCCGGCAGACAGGCGATCCAGAGAGGTCTGGCCGGCGGCAGTTTCGCCGGCGCAGCGACGAACGGCATGCGGGCGGCAGGCGTGAAAGCCGCCGGGGCCGCCCTTAGTGCGGGAATCGGAGCATATAGCGAGGCTACTCAGGCCATGGCGGAAGGACAAAGTACCGGCACCGTTGTCGTCAGGTCTGTCTGGTCGGGCGCAACGGATGCGGCAGTGACTGTGGCCAGCGGACCGCTGGCCATCGCCGATACGGCAACGGGAAGCAATTTCAGCAATTCCATAAAGATGGTGGGCAGGGTCGGCACTACTCTCGCGGGAAATAGCCGCGACGCCCGGGCTTATGAAAGGGCTGTGAGATCGGGAGATTACGGCGCGCTGCCCAGAATCACGAATAACGCAGGAGAGGCCTGGGCCCAAGAGGGTTTCTTCGGCATGCTCGGGAAATTGTACGATTGTTACACGCAATAGGCTAGGGCGCAAGATGAGACCGGATTATTGCGAGGCCAATCGTACCATTCCTTATGTGTAGACAGCAAAAAATGACATTTAGAAAAGGATGTCCCACCGATGAGAAATAGAATAAGCTTTATTGTGCTGATTTTTGTGTCTCTATGCAACGCTCCGTTTTTTTCTTCCCATGCTGGCACTGTCGCCTACCAGTACGATGCCCTCAGCCGCCTTACCAAAGTCATCTACAACCGCACCCAAAGCATCACTTATAAGTATGACAAAGCCGGAAACATCATTTCCACTGTGAAAGGCCCCTATTCGCAGCCGGCCGGGGACATAAATGGCAATGACATTGTTGAGCTCAGCGATGGCATCATGGCGCTTCAGATCATGACGAATATTGCGCCTATATTGCCAATCTCCGGAGATGCCAACAGCGATGGCAGGATTGGCCTGGCGGAGGTGATTTTCATTCTCCAGCAGGTGGCGGGGATGAGATAATATTAGATGCTGGCAAGCGAAGGGAGCAGCATCCAGGGAGGGGCCATAAGTAAGGAGAGGCAGTCACCGCGGAGCCGTTTTTTCGCTCTTCTGAATGTTTGCCAAGGTGTCGTGGTATTCCTTTTTATTTTCGATCCCAAGGGCCTTTTCGATCATCTGTCGTGCCTCCCGATGTTGTCCTTGCATCAGCAAGGCATTCGCCAGGTTATTCATCACGTCAGGGTTATGGGGGGCATATTTTAAAGCGGTGGAGAAGAAATCCTCCGATTTTTTGTAATCTCCCATTTTGAACAGGAGATTACCGAGGTTAAAATAAGGGACGTGCCATTCTTTGCGCTTCTTGACTGCCAGCAGATATTCCTTCTCGGCGAGATCGAAGATCCCTTTTTGCTCGTAGACGTAACCGAGATCATTATGCTGTTCTGCCGTAAGGTTGTCTTCCAGGATCACGATCTTGGGTAAGGTGCAGGAAGACAGCAACAGCGCCGCCGCAAGAAGCAAGGTCGCTATCGGTAAACCAGCAAAAAGCTTCTGCCCGCTTTCTCCCATAGCTTGTCGAATTCCTCATATAGATATAATTGGGACGCCTGAAAGCCGTTATGGGCCAGAAACCCCTGTTCGTTGTAACCGTAAACCACCAGATAATGCGGTTTGGACATTACCCAGAATCCCAGATCGACTAGCACGATCACTGGTTTGCCTTCGGACAGGTATTCCCTGAGATCCGACGGCCGGCCTCGCCCGATCTTCGTTTGAAATCCTCTTGCACGGCTGTAGTTTTCCAGATCCGAGATCAGGGCTCCCTGCAATTTGGGGGAGTATACGGCCTTCCCGATTGTTTTTTGATCCAGGGGATCGCCGTAATAGGACAGCACCGACGCTAGTGAAGCAGGACCGCAATATTGCGTGTCCTGCTTCACAAAGGGAACATCAGGAATGACGCCAGATGCACCGGCACCCCAGGCCAGGACGAGAGAGAGAAGAAGGATGTTCAAAAAATTTTTTACCTAACGATAATCTTCTTATCCAAAAGTTTCATCAGAATAACGACCAAAATTATGATGACCAGGAGGGCGATGACAATCCCCAACCCATCCCCGCCGGCCAGGACCCGGTCTGAGGCCTGGGCCACCAGATGGAGCTGCTCATCGGACATGCTTTGCAGTTTTGCTTTAACTTCATCGGCTGACAAGCCATAAGCCTGAAGTTTGTCAGCCACGATCTGCATCTCCAGGACTTTTTGGACCTTGTCGATTTCTGCCCCTCTGCCCTTGTCGGCCATCTCCGTCGAAGAAGGTAATGAAGGGATTAATCCGGCGGCCGCGGGAAAACTCATGAAAAGGAGAAGATAAGTTGCCACAAACATCGCCAACATCGGCATCCTGATTTTTTTCAACATACGTAGCCTCCTTATTTTTTATATGTTCATCTTGATTGATGAATTCGTAAAAAGTTGCATTTACCTCTTTGTTGTCATTCCCGCGAAGGCGGGAATCCAGTGATTGCGGCGTGTTCTGGACTACCGCCTCCGCGGGAGCGACAGTTTTTTGACTTTTTACGAGACCGTCTTGATTGATAAATAAATATATATGCAAAATAAAGAAAGGCGTCTCTTGTGTCAAGGAGATTTTGCCACAAGGCGGGCAGGACTGTTCAAGTCCTGCCCGCCTTAGCGCTTACTTCATCTCCGGCATTAAGGCCCACTTAATGTACCAGGAGTTTTCTGCCGGGGCTTTATCGAGACAGACGATGCCGCCCGTCTGGAACCTGACGATGGTTTTATGCCTGATACCGGTCAGCAAATAAGATACGAGACTTTCGAGAAAAGGAAGGTGACCCACCAGCATGGTGTTTGTTGATGGGTCAATACCGGTTGCTATGTGGGAAACGTCATCCTGCGGATTGAAGCCCTTGATTTCTTTAATACCCGAGGAAGGCTTCAAATAATGGGCCATGATCTCTGCCGTTTCTCTGGCCCTGGTCTTCCCGCTGTGCAGAATCTCCGCCACCGGTATGGCAAAGGCGGCCGTAAGCTGGGCCATCCCATGGACCGCTAATTTCCCCTCTTCGGTTAGAGACCGAGCCTGATCGTTGGCATCGGTCTGTGCTTGACCATGGCGTACGAGATATATCGGCATATTGACGATCCCTTCCGTCTACATTTTTGTTGGCCGTCCTCAGGACAGCGTTTTCATGGCCTCGACAAGCTCCCGTACGGCCGCCGCCGACCGCTCCAGGGCCGACTGCTCCGCGGTGGTCAGTTTGATGGTCATGACCTCTTCCATGCCTTTTTTACCCAATTTTACGGGTACGCCGACAAAAAGATCCCTGATGCCGAATTCGCCTTCCAGATAGGCCGCACAGGGTAAAATCTTCTTCTTGTCCTTCAGGATGGCCTCAGCCATGGCTACGGCGGCGGAAGCCGGGGCGTAATAGGCGCTGCCGGTCTTCAACAGTCCGACAATTTCCGCTCCCCCGTTCCGCGTACGTTCCACCAGGGCCTCCAGGCGCTCCGGCGGGATCAGCTCCGTGACCGGAATGCCGGCCACGGTCGAATAACGGGGCAGGGGCACCATGGTATCTCCGTGGCCGCCCAGCACGAAGGCATGGACATTTTCTACCGAAACCTTCAGCTCCAGGGCAATGAAGGCGCAAAACCGCGCGGCGTCCAGGACCCCGGCCATGCCTATCACCCTGTTCCGGGGGAAGCCGCTTGTCTCATAGGCCACGTGACACATGGCATCCAGGGGATTGCTCACCACAATCAGGATGGCCTCGGGTGAATAACGGACGACCTTCTCCGTGACTTCTTTCACGATGCGTTTGTTGATCGCCAGCAGGTCGTCCCGGCTCATCCCCGGTTTTCTCGGCATGCCGGCTGTGATAATGACTATGTCCGACCCGGCCGAGGCTTCGTACTCCCCCGTTCCCGTGAGATGGGCGTCGTGTTTTTCAATCGGGGCCGCCTCCGTCAGGTCCAGGGCCTTGCCCTGGGGTACGCCATCGACCACGTCGATCAAGACCACATCGCAGAGTTCTTTTTCCGCCAGGCGCTGGGCCGCGGTAGCGCCGACATTGCCCGCACCGATCACCGTAACTTTTTTATCCATAATCTTCCCTTTCCGTTGAATTATACCAGCTTTGCTGCCATAGAAAACTTGAAATGGCCCTGCATGTCAACTTAAATAATCGCCAAGGATGATGTTTTATTTAGTAAGTTAGAAATTATTTTCTGCGCTCTTCCGGCAGAAAATAATTTCGTAAACTTACTTATCCCATTTAGCGGGGTTCGATTTCCGAGCAGGACTTTACCTTCAGGGGGGTGCAACCGATACCAGGTCAAAATCAAAATATCCCACCCGCGCCTTGCTCCGGATTTTAACGGGGATCTTCTTGTCATCGGCGGAAAACCAAATTTTGAGCTCCGGGTTATCGCTTTTTTTGACTACTTTGTCCGAGATCAGCCTTTCCATATTGGGGATGACTTCAAAAGCATCATACGTTTTCCCGTAAAGCTGGATCTTTTCTCTCTTGGTTACCGTCGCCTGCACCAGGATATTCGAGTCGCCGTCGGTGATCGGAATTTCAAACATGCTGTTTTCCTTGAGATTTTGCAGGCGAATGACGAAAAAGAGGGCGAGGGGGTCGAAGGTGCCCGGGACAATGGTGATAGGCGCCATTTTCTCGCCGAAGTTGGAACGGGTGGCTTCACGCTTATCCCAGTCGAAATTTACGATCACGTCACGCGGATATTTACCCTCGGTGCGTTTTTTATAGAGGATGCTGTGCGCCAGATCTGCGGTGACGTAGGAATCCTGTCTTTCCCGGATTTTGTAAGCAAGATCGACAACGGAGTTTGTTTTCGTAACCATGACAAAGTGGTAGGCCTTGACGCCATTTACGGTTTCCCAGGGCAGAACTTCGATCGTGACGTCTCCCGCCGCTATCCGGCCCCACTTGGCCTTGTAGGTAAATTTTTCTCCCGGCTGAAAGGGCGGGGGGGGGTCCGCAGCCTGCGTAATGTCACTGGTTAAAAATAGCTGCCCCAAGAAGGTGAGCAGAAAAACAACAAGGAGATACTTTTTCTGCCGCTGCAGCAGGGTGAAAAAAAACACTGTCGTCCCCCATCCTTTCCTTGGTTAGTAAGTTGGAAATCATTTGCCGCCCTCTCCCGGCAGAGAATGATTTCGTTAACGCCCCTTATCCCGTTTATCGGGGTTAGGGCAAACGGGAGATAAATGCATGCGCCGCTCTTTCCATCGCGGTTTTGAGCGCCACCGAGTTTTCCGTTACCGTGTCCACGGCATAATGCATTTCCTGGACACCTTCCCAGGCTATCAGGCCGTCCTCAACGTTCCAAATCTGTAAAAACAGCCGCAAATGGGCCGACTTGGTCATGATCATCCGGAGGCCGAGAGCACCGAAGCGATCCTGTGAACCCTGGCTGAAAATCATCAACTTGAGTTGCGCTACATACCCTGTTTTTGTTGCTTCCCCAACTTTCCGCAGGATAGCGCGATCGAATATACCTGTTTCGCGATAACCTTGCAACAGGCGTTTATAATCATCGGCCAGTCCGGCCTCGGTCAAGGCATTCAGGGCTTCCGGAAGACTGACGCACCGCATTGCCGGACGCTCTTTTTTCAACACTTCCGTAAAGAGAAGCGCAACAGCCTGCTTTTCCTCTTCCTGGCCCGTGATGGCGGTCGGGGTAATAAAGGCCAGGCCCTTGGCCCGGAGATCTTCGGCCGGCAGGTAAAGCAAACTGTGCTGCGTTGTATCATACACCTGGGGGATGAAACAACCGCACAACAGACCGACAATAATGGGTACAGCGAACCATTTCCTCATCGCAGTTCTTCGGGGTTGATGGGAAGGCGGCGTATCCGCTTGCCCGTCAGGGCAAAAAGCGCATTGGTCACGGCCGGCGCGATCGGGGGGACGCCCGGCTCGCCGATGCCTCCCTGTTCCTCACGGCTGGCGATGATATGCACTTCCACCTTGGGCATCTCGGGCAGACGGAGCACCTCGTAATCATGGAAGTTAGACTGCTCGACCGCGCCGTCCTTGAAAGTGATGGCGCTGCTCAGGGCCGCGCCGAGGCCGAAAGAAATGCCGCCCTGCATCTGGGCCTCCACCGTGGCGGGGTTGACGACGGGGCCGCAGTCCACGGCACAGACCACCCGGTGCACTTGCACCGTTCCCGCCTTGGCGACGGACACCTCCGCCACCTGGGCCACGAAACTCTTGAAGGAGGCATGCACCGCGATCCCGCGGGCCACCCCCTTGGGCAGGGGTTTACCCCAACCGGCCTTTTCCGCAGCCAATTCCAGGGTTTTCCGATGGCGCGGGTGCTTTGCCAGCAGGGCGCGGCGATACTCGAAGGGGTCCCGGCCTGCGGCGTGGGCCAGTTCATCGATGAAGCTTTCCGTTACAAAGGCGTTGCCGGAGTGCCCTACGGACCGCCACCACAGGACCGGTATGCCCGGTCGCGGGCTATGGAGATCCACCCTGATATTGGGCACGGCGTAGGGGAGGTCGGCCGCTCCTTCCACTGACGTGGCGTCGATTCCCTGCTTTACCATCTGCGACTCGAGAAACGTGCCGGCCAGGATGGATTGCACCACGATGCGGTTGGTCCAGGCCACCGGCCGGCCCTCCTTATCGAGGCCAGCGGCCAGCGTACTGATCGACAGGGGACGATAATAGCCGCCCCGGATATCATCTTCCCTTGTCCACATGACCTTTACCGGAGCTTTGAGGGCTTTCGCGACTTCAACGCCTTCACTGACGAAGTCAGCCGCAGGGTTTCCCCGCCGGCCGAAGCCGCCGCCGAGAAACATGGTGTGGATCTTGACCTGTTCGGGCGCCAAACCGAGGATCCGGGCCGCCGCGGCCCGATCGGATGTCTGGAACTGGGTGCCGGTCCAGATCTGGCAGGAGTCGGATTTGAGGTCAACGACGCAGTTCAGGGGTTCCATGGGGGCGTGGGCGAGGTAAGGCACCTCGTAGACGGCCTCCACCCGCTTCACCGCCGTTGCCAGGGCTTCTTCCGGTTTTCCCGCCCGGTGCGCGATGGCGCCGGGCTTCTTGGCCAGTGCGAGGAATTGTTCCCGGAGCCGGGCTGTCGAGAGCTGCGCCTGGGGACCCCTGTCCCAGTTGATCAGGAGCGCTTCCCGGCCGCGCCTGGCCTGCCAGAAACCGTCGGCGACCACGGCTACACCGGCGTTTACGGCGAAGACGGCCTTTACGCCAGGCAGGGCCTTGGCCTTGGCGGCATCGAAGCCCTTTAAGCGCGCGCCGAAAACCGGGGGCCGGGCGATGACCGCCGTGAGCATGCCCGGCAGGCGGACGTCCAATCCGAAGGCGGCGCGGCCCGTTACCTTATCCAGGCTGTCGAGGCGTTTCGTCGGTTTTCCGATGATTTTGTAGTCCTTCGGGTCTTTGAGTTGCACCTGGGTGGGCGGCGCCAACTTGGCCGCAGCTTCGGCGAGCTGGCCGAAGGAGAGGCGGCGGCGGGAGGCGGCATGGATCACGAATCCCTTCTCGGCGGTGCAGCTTGCGGGTGCTACCTGCCAACCTTTGGCTGCGGCCTCGAGGAGCATCATTTTCGCCATGGCCCCGGCCTGGCGCAGCCGGTCATAGGACGACCAGACGCTGGAGCTGCCCCCGGTCATCTGGCTGCCAAAGGCCGCATGATTGAAGATGGGATCTACGGGCGCCGATTCCACGCGAATCTTCTCCCAGTCCGCTTCCAGTTCTTCCGCCACCAGCATGGGGAGGGAGGTGTACACACCCTGCCCCATCTCGGAATGGCCCACGATGATGGCAATGGTATCGTCGGTGTTGATCCTGAGGAAGGCGTTCGGGGCAAAGGATTTTACCTTGGGTCGGTCATCCTCCACTGCTTCGGCCAGACGTCCGGCCACGGGCAGGTAGAGGCCGATCACGAGCCCGCCGCCTATGGCCGTCCCGGTTTTCAGGAAGTCCCGGCGTGAAGTTTCCCGTAGCTCCATCATCGCGCACCTCCTTGCTCCATCAGCGCGGCCGCGGTGTGTATCGCCTTGCGCACGCGCTCATAGGTCCCGCACCGGCAGATCAATCCTCCCATCGCCTTGTCGATGTCGGCGTCTCCCGGGCGGGGATTTTTGGCCAGCAAGGCCGCAGCCGTCATGATGTGGCCGGTCTGGCAATAGCCGCACTGCACCACGTCCTCTTCGATCCAGGCCCTCTGCACCGGATGCAGTCCTGCCGCCCCCAGTCCCTCGATGGTGACGATCTTCTTGCCCGCGGCATCCCCGACCGGCGTCACGCAGGAACGCACGGCCTCCCCATCCAGATGGATGGTGCAGGCGCCGCACTGGGCGATGCCACAGCCATATTTCGTGCCCGTCAATCCGAGATTTTCCCGCAATACCCACAACAGGGGCACGTCTTTTTCGGTCTCCAGGTGTACTATTTTTCCGTTGACATTGAGTTCCATAGCGGTCCTCCTTCACGGTTGAGCTTCTTTTAAGATTATGGCCTGCCTTACGGCAAAGCAATGAGGATAAAATGGAAGCCTAATGGTAGGAAGAAACTATGCATGCAAGACGCCGGAAGGGGAGCGTCCCCTGTCGCGGCGGCCATTTTTCTTTGACAGGGGGCCGCACTTTTTCTACACTCCCGCGGGTGAGATGAGGTGAGTGGTAAGTCGGTAGGTCGTCACGGGTGATATTTCTTGCCTATCTTCCATGCCTCGCCCAATTTTTCCCCCAAGCTCCGGTAGGCGTTGTCCGGCATGGTTAAGATGAAATAATCCGTTTTGCCGGGAGCGACGTTTCCGTCTTCCAAGCAGGCCTCGTCGGCATAGACGCCTTTAATCTCGCCAATAAAAAAATAGTTGCTTTCCCCCTCGACGGTTTGCGTTAAAAGACATTCCATACATAAGGGGCATTCTTCGATCATGGGCGCGGCGCCAATATCTCCGTAAAAAACCGTAAACAAGCTGGATTTGTCCACAGCCTTCCCCGAGGTAATGCCGCAGTAATCCGTTTTCTCCAGGAGGGTCCGGTTCGGGAAACACACGCTGAAGGCCTTATTGGCTAAGATGCTCTCCGCGGTGGCATGTGTTTTATTGACGCCGATGCCGACGGTGGGCGGCTGGGCATTGACGCGGGATACCCAGGCGACGGTCGTGAAATTGGCTTTTCCTTCGCTCACCGTGCCGACCAATGTCACCGGCATGGGAAAAAATACGTTGTTTCCTATCTTGCTTTTGCCCATCTTTCCTCCTTGAGATTGCTTACTTGAAAGAACCGGCCTTTTTCATGAACTCCGGGTCTTTCTCCAGTTCTTTGGCAATGGCTTCGATCTCTCTTTGGACGGCCGGCGAAAAGGAATCGAAGGCGCCTTGCGGTCCTGAAGCGCCCAGGGCATCAACGTGCTTCCCAGCCTTGGCGCCGCTTTCCTGCATGATCATCAGGACAACTTTATCCAGTTTCTTTTGAATATGCGGAGGAAAGAAAGAAAGCCTTTGTTCGGCCTGCCTGGCCTCCGGATTCTTTGCCGCGTGAGCGGCTCGTGCTGCCGGATCGGCGAAGAATTCCCGCAGCATGGACATGGTTGCTTCATGAACGGGGTCTTGCGCAGAAACATTATTTGCCAGTAATAAGCCGATGACAATTAAGACGATTAAGATCCCCAACTCTTTAAATTTCATGACCCCACCTATTTCCTTCTTAAGGCAGTTATTTCCACAAACCGCGGACCGCGGCACCTGAATTGATCAGGTATTGTAACAAGTAATTTTGTTTGCCTCAAGTTTTTCCCAAAATATTCCGACAATACTCATTGAGATACGAGCCAAGAGACCTTTGAAAAACTAACGACCGGCCCTGGGGCGCCCCATTCTTTGTCATTGCGAGCCTCACAGAGGCGAAGCAATCCCAAAGCCCTAGCCGATTTCGTCCCCATTGCCACAGGATTGCTTCGTCGGCTGGCCGCCTCCTCGCAATGACACATGGGCCGTTTTGCAAAGGTCTCGCCAAGGAATTCATAGAAGGAGCAGCTTAAACGCCCATGAAAACGACCCGGATACTAACTCTTGTCCTCTGTCTGATGTTACCCGCCATCGCCCCGGCGGAAACTGTACCCTGCCCGGTGATACATGAACTCTGCACCATTTCCGGTGCGAAAGGGGAAAGCGTCTCCTGCCCGCTGATGCTGGTCCGGGCGCATGAGTCGCTTAAGCTTCCGGGGGCGATCGAGTTTCGTATCTCCTGGGATGCCGCCCGGGTGAAGATTCAACCCTTTACCTACCCCTTCTGCTATGAAGGCACCTGCTATCCGATCGACGTCCCGCAATGCGACGGAGCCGGCTGCACCTGGGGAACACTCGCCACGGGACACAGCGTTATCGCCGCTCCCGCGGACTTCTCGAAATGGCAGGGCCAGGGGGTGATCATGGCCGTGAATTTCGCGATCCAGCCCCTCACCACCGCTTACCTGGACCAGGCGGGCCAGCTGGTGGGGACGGATGGGACCTATCTGACGGCCAAATTCGAGCTCCTGGAGGACATCCCGGCGGCATCCCCGGTAAGCATTCGGATGGCCGACGTCGTCGTCGCATCGCTTGACGCCTTCACAATGCCCTTTACGGTCATGGATCTGCCTGCGGGCCGCGCCTTCGTGGTGGATGCCAACACCCCGCCCCTGGCCAAGGCGGGCGCCGATCAGACCGTGGCCGCCAACGCCCTGGTAACCCTGGACGGGAGCGGTTCCTGCGATCCCTTTTACGACGCCGTCAGCTATGCCTGGCAGCAGATCGCCGGACCCGCCGTCACTCTCTCCGACCCCCTGGCTGCTCAGCCGACTTTCCAGACCCCGGCCGGGGCGGGCGAGGGCAACAGCCTCGTATTTTCGCTTACGGTGCAAGACTCGGGGGGACTGGCCGCCGCCGATACGGTGACGATCCGCTTTGTCTTACCGGGGGATGTGGATAACAGCGCCGCCGTGGACATTACCGATGGCATCCTGGCCTTGCAGTTGCTGGCCGGCATCGCCCCCTCCGCTACCCTCTGGCCGGCGGCCGATCTGAACGGCGATCAGCGCCTCGGGATGGAAGAAGCTATCTACGTCCTGCAGAAGGTGGCAGAATTGCGGTAGGGGCGGCACAAATCCCCCAGTGCCCCCTTTGCCAAAGGGGGAAACGAAGGAGGGGCTTTTTCAAAGGGGGAGGTCAGTTAGACTCCCCTCTTTAGCAAAGAGGGGTTGGGGGAGATTTGTACGAGTGGCGCCGCAGGTTCAACGGAGGTATTTTGCCTGGAGCTGGCGGGAGAGCTTTTTCAGCCAGCCGTAGGCCTCCTCCACGGTCTTGAATTCATCGGGGTTCGTGAGCGCGCAGGTAGCCGGCATGAGGATGCTCTGGGAAAGGATCTGCTCCAGATCGAAGCCTGCCTTCTGCAATTCCTGCCAGAGGGATTCGATGTGGTGGATGAGTCCCGCGAGCGACTCCTTCTGAAACTCATCGTAGTTGGCCGGTACGAGCCCCCAGCCTAACATCCCTCCTTTATTCAGGAATCTCTTGATGCTCGCCCGGTATTTCACGAAAATCTCACCGCAGTTGTAGGCATTGAACGAGAGGATGTCGATGTCTAGGTTGAGCAGAAAATCCCAGTCCGGATTGCCGCAGAGATGGATGCCGCGGGGCGACTCGATTTGCTCGAAAAAGCCCGCAAAATCCCGGCGCGCCATCTCATCGGTGTAGCCGGAAATGCTGCTGAAGATATATTGCAGCCCCGGTTCATCGATGAAGAGGAAGGCCCGGGGGTTTTTCTCTTTCAGCTCCCGCAACTGGACATTGGCCTTCCGGGCCATGAAGTCGAAGAGGATGGACCGCACTTCGTCATTGAAGATCATCGGTTTCTTGTCTTGGTCCAGCACGTTGAGGCCGAAACTCACGGGCCCCTCCAGCTGGCCGCGGATTGAGATATATGAGGATAAATCGTAGGACAGGAACCGATGATAGGTGGCGGAAAACTGCGGGGACATGCGGAAAAAATCCTCATTTTCCAGATTCAGCAGGGCATTTTCCAGCTCGGCATAGAATTTTTCCGTCTGGAAGGAGATCCGGCGGTTTTCCGGCTCCAGGACGATGCCGGGAAAATTCTCCGAGGCCTGGACGTACATGTCTTCGTAATAATTCATCCGCGGCAGTTGCGGCCAGAAGGGGATATCGACGCTCATGGCAAGCGCCATGGCCCGTTCCATGTCCTTGTGGGGCAGTATCCCCATCCCCGTGGTGAGCAGGTTGCCGGCAAAGGGTATAAGCATAGGGGCTCCTTTGTTATTTTAACAGTCGCCGGCGCATCTTGCGGATGGCCAGGGGGTAAAATATCAGGATGAAGAGGACGAAATAGGCGCATCCCCAGAATAATGACGGATGATAGACGCCCCATCCCAGGGCCCGGCAGATGTTGGCGAGATGGGTGAGCGGCAGGCAGAAGGCCAGGGTCTGGGCCCAGCCGGGCAGATTCTCCAGGGGAAAAAAGGTGCCGCTGAAGAGAAACATGGGGGTAACAAAGAGAAACATGGGCAGGTTAAACAAGTCGATATTTTTCACGATGCCCGTAAAGAACATGCCGATGGTGCCAAAGGCAAAGCCGGCAAAGAAGGCTACCGGCAGGAGCAGCAGTCCCGAGGGGTAGGTGATGAGACCGAAGAGGCTGACCATGGCCAGCATGATGGCGGTGCCGATGACCGCTTTCGTGGCGCCCCAGATGATCTCCCCCGTGATGATCTCTTCCAGGGTGAGCGGGGTGGCCATCATGGCGTCGAAGGTTTTTTGAAAGTACATCCGGACGAAGGAGGCAAAGGTAGTTTCGAAGAAGGCGTTATTCATGATGTTGATGGCGATGAGCGCCGGCGCGATGAAGCGCACATAGGAAACCGTGCGGCCCTGATAATGGATTGGTCCCACCAGGGTGCTGAAGCCGACGCCGAAGGCCAGCAGATAAAGGAGCGGTTCGAGCAGGGGCGGGACAAAGTTGATGTGCCAATTTTCCCGGTAAACCGTGAGGTTCCGCTGCCAAACGCGCCAGAAGCGCCAGGAGAGATCGAAGGGCATCGTCATTCCCGCAGCTCCCTACCCGTCAATTTCAAGAAGACGTCCTCCAGGGTGGCCATGCGCATCATGCAGCCCGCCTTGCCGCAGATCTCGCTTATCTCATGGAACATGTTGTTGCCCTCTTCCACGTAGATGATCATCCGGTGTTCCAGGTCTTCATGCCGCCAGTTCCGGGACTGCACATAGGTGCGGAGCTCGGCGGTAGGTTCGGCCACTTCGATGATGTCGTGACCGATATGGGTCTTGACAAGCTCCGCCGGTTCGCCCTCTACGAGCACATGGCCGTGATCCATGATCATCACCCGGTCGCAGAGCCGGGAGGCCTCGTCCATATAGTGCGTCGTAAGCAGGATGGAAAGCCCACTCGCCCGTAAATCCTCGAGCCGCGACCAAACCTGATGGCGCGACTGGGGATCGAGTCCCGTGGTCGGTTCATCGAGGATCAGCAGTTCCGGTTCATTGATCAGGGCCCGGGCGATGACCAGGCGGCGCATCAGGCCCCCGGAAAGATCGATGGCCCGGGCCTCCTGGCGGTGGTCCAGGGCCATGAAGCGCAGCAACTTCTCGGTCCTTTCCTCTGCCACCGGGCCGGGGATGTTGAAATACCGGGCAAAGACCTCCAGATTCTGCCGTACCGTCAGATCGGGGTCCAGGCTGTTTTCCTGCTGGCAGACGCCGATGCCGGCCTTGATGGCCCGCATGTTTTTCCTGCTGTCCAGCCCGAAGACTTTCAATACGCCGCCGGTCATGGGGGAAAAGCCGTAAATCATGCGGATGATGGATGTTTTGCCGGCGCCGTTGGGACCCAGAATCCCGAAGCATTCTCCCTGCAACACCTGGAAGGAAACGTCATCCACGGCGACCAGGTCGCCGTAGTGTTTTCTCAGATGTTGCGCTTCGATTCTGAGTTTGCTTTCCATGATCCTCTCAAGGCTGTCCTAACCCCATTTCTCTTCCCGGTAGCGGGCCATCCGGATCTGGGGGTCCAGTTCCTTCTTCCGGAGCCGCAGGCTCGTCGGGGTTACCTCGACGAGTTCATCCTCGGCGATGAATTCTATGTACTGGTCCAGCGACATGACCCGATGGGGACGGAGAATAACCGTGGCATCGGAGGTGGAAGCTCGCATATTCGTAAGCTTTTTCTCCTTGACGATATTGACGTTCAGATCGGTGGCGCGGTTGCGTTCCCCCACGATCATCCCGCCGTAGACTTCTGTGGTGGGCGCTACCATGAGCTCGCCGCGGTCGGCCATGGCATGGCTGGCATAGGCCGTCACCTTGCCGGCCCGGTCGGCCACCAGGGCGCCCGAGACCCTTTGGGGAATCGGACCAAACCAGGGCTCGTAGCCCTCGAAGAGGGTGTTCATGACCCCCGAACCTTTGGTATCCGTCAGGAAGTGACTCCGGAAGCCGATCAGCCCGCGCGCCGGGATGATAAAATCCATGTTCACCCGCCCGCTGCCGCGGTTGACCAAGTTCTCCATCCGTCCCTTGCGCTGGGCGAGCTTTTCCGTGAGCACCCCTACGTATTGCTCCGGGATATCCAGGAAGAGCCGTTCCACCGGTTCGAGGGTCTGGCCGTCAACTTGCTTGGTGATCACCTGGGGCCGGGAAACCATGAATTCATAACCTTCGCGGCGCATCGTTTCGATGAGGATCGCCATCTGCAACTCACCCCGGCCGCAGACCTCATAGGCGTCGGCCCGGTTGGTCGGTTTGACCCGGAGGGCCACGTTCCGCAGGATTTCCCGTTCCAGCCGTTCGCGGATGTGCCGGGAGGTCAGAAAGCGGCCTTCCCGTCCCGCCAGGGGGCCGCTGTTCACATAGAAAATCATGGATACCGTCGGTTCATCCACGCGGATCCGGGGCAGGGGGCAAGGATTGGCCGCATCGGAGATCGTATCGCCGATGTTCAGGTTTTCCACGCCGGCAAAGGCCACGATGTCTCCCGCCTCGACCCGCTCCACAGGTACCTTCTTCAAGCCCACGAAGGTATAGAGTGCCGAGAAGCGGACCCCCGGGGTGTTCGTCGTCTCGCCGCAGAGGCTGTAAGGCTTGTTCATCTCCAGGGCGCCGTTCATCAAGCGCCCTACGGCCAGTTGGCCGACGTAGGGATCGTAGTCGAGGTTGGTCACGAGGAACTGCGGCACCTCTGTATCGTCCCCCGTCGGACCGGGGATTTCCGCGAGAATCGTCTCAAAGAGCGGTTGCAGATCCGTCGAGCCGTCGCCTATCTTCCGGTGGGCCACGCCCAGCTTGGCGTTTGTGTAGAGGATGGGGAATTCGATCTGTGCCTCCGTGGCGTCGAGATCGATAAAGAGATCGTAGACTTCGCTGATTACCTCTTCGATCCTGGCATCGCCGCGGTCGATCTTGTTGATCACCAGGATAATGGGAAGCTTGCTCGCCAGGGCCTTTTTCAGGACGAAGCGCGTCTGCGGCAAGGGGCCTTCGCTGGCATCCACGAGCATGATGGCCCCGTCCACCATCTTCAGGCTTCTTTCCACTTCCCCTCCGAAATCGGCATGGCCCGGTGTATCGACGATGTTGATCTTCACGTCTCCGTAACGGATCGCCGTGTTCTTGGCCATGATCGTAATGCCCCGCTCTCTTTCCAGATCCATGGAATCCATGACGCGGTCTTCCACAATCTGATGATCGTTGAAGGTGCCGGTCTGCTTGAGCATGCCATCGACCAGCGTCGTCTTGCCGTGGTCAACGTGGGAGATGATGGCGATATTTCTAATTTTTTCTTTGCGCATAAAGAGCGTTTACCTGCCTTTTTACCCTATGGTATTTATTTCCGTTTTGGCACCAGATCACACAGGTAGCGATCTATCTGAGCGAAAATGTTGTTACTGCGGTTATTAAGTCGTGTATTGTACTACTTATCGTAACTAATTGAAAGAACATTCCTGTTGACTCGTCACCGCTTCTTTCTCAACGAAGGGTTGACAAGGCTAAAGAACTGTAATAAAAGAACCTGTTACGGCGGTGTAGCTCAGATGGTTAGAGCATACGGCTCATATCCGTAGTGTCCGGGGTCCGATTCCCTGCACCGCCACCAATCAGAATTAAAACCTTAAAACTATTGAGGTTTTTACATATCGCTTAAGGTCCTGTCCTTGGTAGGGCACAAAGTAGGGCACAAAGGACAGGACTTATGGCAAGGCATGAACAGCTAGCATCGTATCTTTTTCGTCAACCTAAGTCACCATTCTTTTATTTCCGGTTTCGCATCCCTGAAGTATTTCAGGCCCGCTTAGCGCAAAAAGAACTCCGGTATAGCCTCGGAACGCCCGACATGAACAACGCCCGATACCTGAGGATATTTATAAGGGGCAGATGGTGTCTATGCCATTGATGTTAATGATAACCCCCGGACCATAAAGAATAAGGCAAGCCGACGCCTTGTCCCCCTTCACGACTTCCTGACAAACGATCTCAAGTTGATTCAATATGTTGAAAGCTTGAGGGCAAAAGGCACAAAACGGCTTTTCCCGGAACTCAACCAGGTGCGGGGCAGTTACGGCAAGAACGTTACCCGGTGGTTTTCCGACTACAGGAAGGCTTGCGGTATTCTAAACGGAGAGGACAAGGCTTTTCATTCTTTCCGACACACGTTCATTAACACGCTGAAACAGCTTGGCCTTGAGGAAAAACGAATAGGTACCGTTGTCGGCCATAGCGATAACTCACAAACATTTGGCAGATACGGCAAGAGCTATACCCCGGAATTCCTGAAAGCGGAGGTCATAGATAAATTGCGGTATGGGGCGGACCTAACGAGGTTTGTTATTGCTCAGGATTATCCACCTTTGACTCATGGGGCCTGGGGCCTCTCAGCAAGCCACAGCTATTTTAAAGGTGAGATTGCGACCCGGATCGACCCTGTGGCGATGGCGGTGGCCTACTGGGTGGATTATCTTTCCAATGATACCAGAAAGGCGGAGCAGGAGGAGAAAGAGAGGATGGCTGAGGAGAATTTACGGAGATTTATGGAGCATGTTGTGTTTCCCGTGGCGATCACGGGTGGGGTGGACAATGGGGGACATCAGAATTGCCTTGGGTTGAGCAGAGGGTGACATCAGGTGAACGAAGATTGTTCCTGCAACGGAGTAAGCCCTCGACTCCCTTAGAAAAATTCTTCATTTAGATAGAGTTCATTGAATAAATATAAAAAAAAGGCGTTATCCTCAAAATTCAGCTCCATAATAATACGCGGCTTGATAAAATGCCCAATTTACAATATAAAGTATTTGAAATAGCAGAATCCAATTCCTTAAGGGAGAATATTTGCATAATAAGGAACAATCGTCAGCCTGCCTGTCGCAAAGAAAACAGTGCTTCTTTACGATTCTTTTCCTGATCGTTGCTTTGTTTTACAGTGGTTTGACAAACGGCATCTGTAATGAGGCAACAGCCTCATCTGAAATACGAGTGGGAAGTGAGCTGGAGTTTCCACCCTATGCTTTCGTTGATGAGACGGGGCAACCGGCAGGCTTCTCCGTTGATCTGATTAAAGCCGTGGCCGATGCCATGGGCATGTCCATTCATATTTCCACCGGCCCTTGGGACACCGTTTGGAACTTCTTGGCAGCCGGGCGGCTCGATGTGTTGCCCATCGTGGCAAAGCTGCCCGAACGCATTCACGTGGTCGATTTCAGCCTTCCCCACACCGAGACTTTTGATTCTTTCTTCGTACGCGCAGGTAGCCCTTTCCTGCCAAACATCGCGGCAGCTCGGGGAAAGGAGATCGTTGTCATGCGCTCTGACGCCGCACACCATGCACTGTTGGAACGTAATTTTCAGGGCAATCTTATTCTGGTCAATACCATACCGGAGGGGTTGCAACTCATTTCCTCCGGAAAATATGATGCCTTCCTGTGCTCAAAGCTGATCGGCACTTTGGCAATTAAGCAACACGGATTAAAGGACCTTAACGCGGGACCGCCCCTCTCGGAGTATAAGCGGGTTTTTTCGTTCGCCGTTAGAAAAGGCGATACCGAATTACTCGAAAAACTTAACCAAGGGCTGATGATCATAAAGACAAATGACGTATATGACCGGATTTATGAGAAATGGCTGACCGCTGACGACCCATGGTGGATTTGGAAGAAATACTTCATACCCTTCATTATGACCATGGTAGCTTTTGCCTTGATCGCGGGTTTCTGGTTGGTGATCCTCAAAATACAGGTCAAGAGACGCACTCGCGAACTGGCCGAAAGAAATGCCATGCTGCTTGCGGCCCAGGAGAATCTCGAAGAAAAGGTTGCCCGGCGAACAACCGAACTCTCACACACAAACGCCGCGCTGCAAAGTGAGGTAAGCGAGCGCAAGCAGGCAGAGGATGACCTGAAACAGGCTAATGTCCGTCTCAAGATGTTGAATGAAGAGCTGGAATCCTTTATTTATTCTGTCTCTCACGACCTGCGGGCACCCCTTCGCTCCATAGGGGGCTTTGCCGGCATTTTGATTAAGGGTTACGCGGGAAATCTGGACGATAAAGGATTGGACTACCTGGTGCGCATTCACCGGGGAACGGGAAAGATGGCGCAAATCATTGACGATCTCCTGCGTCTCTCACGAATCTCCCAGCAAACGTTGGAAAGAACCGACGTTGACTTAAGCAGGATTGCGTCATCTGTCGTTACAGAGTTGCATGAGGCCGATCCGGGAAGGAGTATCGAGATTAATATAGAAGCGGGTCTCACTGCCTTCGTGGACCCACGACTGATGGAAATCGCACTCTCAAATCTCCTCGGAAACGCCTGGAAGTTCACTTCAAAGACCGAGGACGCCCGGATCGAGTTTGGGGCTGTAAGGCAAAACGGTCAATGTGTATATTTCGTAAAGGACACCGGGGTCGGGTTTGAGCCGGAATATGCAAATAAGATGTTTCGGCCTTTTCAGCGACTCCACACGGATGAGGAGTTTGAAGGCACGGGAATCGGCCTTGCAATTGTGGAACGAGTTGTCCATCAACATGGAGGGAATGCCTGGGCAGAGAGCGAACCCGGAAAGGGGGCTATCGTTTATTTTACCTTGCAATGAATAAATGATAACAGAATTCCAAAGACTGGTATGGCTTGCCGGAATTTTGAAGGGTGTTCAGGATACGATTGATTATCGAAATATTGTGGCGCCGGTTGTTAAGGAGAGGCTCTGACATTCAAAATGAAAGGATTTGTATGAAAAACATACTCGATGTCAAACTTGATCCCGACAAAGTATATGAAGCAATTGCTGAAGGCGTTGATAGAGCCATTTGGCGAATGATAAACAACGCCACTGCCATGCCATGTCAAGACTTTTACGACACCATTGAGAAGGCCGCCAGAGAGGCATTTGAGAAGGTGGCGGTTCGAGTCGGAGAACCGAAGGACTAACCTTGCGCTAAGCAAGCCTAATTCAGCTCTTTATTGGTGGGTAGAATGCTCTGCTCAAAGGTTATAACATCAATCGGTCTTCTGCTCGATATTGTTGGTGCGGGTATTATTATGTACCCTTCATCAAGAAGATATTTTCTCTCAAAGTCATCAAAACGGCATCGCGAACTGCTGGAAGAAGAAGCCATTAATTATGCTTACGCTCGTATAGCACCGGCAAAACGTGAAGAGCAACTCAAAGATACATTTGCTCAGGGGTTTTTATCAACCTATCGGCATACTTTTTGGGGTTTTGTTCTGATTATACTGGGTTTTTTATTCCAGCTTTGTGGAGCTTTAGTGAAATAATCGGCTAACTACCGAATGAAATCCGGGGACATCCATGATAAGTAATGTCAAGGGGAAAACGGAGATTTCCCTTGACCCCCTGGATTGACGGACTCCCGGTGGCTTTGACCTCGATCTGCCGCCACTCGATCTTTTTCATCATTTCATTTGGTCCGCGTTATTAAGATCACGCGACCAGACATCCATTTGCTGTATCAAGGTCTGATAAGGTTAGCGTAACACCCTATCTTCAAGGACCTTTACAGAAGATTGAGTTTGGGTCAACCCGCCGGCCTCGAAACACCATAATCGTTGCATTGCATTTATCGCATGCATAGTCCCCAGACGGCAAGGCCCGGCGGGAAGATCTTCATTTCGGCAAATCTATGTTTTTTACAGCTACCGATTTCACGCTGCCTGCATTTTTGCTGGCAGCGTGAAATCGGTTTGTTTTTTGTCAACCGCCAGCATATAGGCAACAAGCCTTCTTGCGACGGCAAGCGTTGCCCGGTTCCGATCTCCCTTCTTTAACTCCCGTTCGTGCACAATGGCCAGTTGCTCATTCCAGTGTGGCGCCAGCTTGCCCGCCTCGACGAGCATGGTTTGCAAATGTTTGTTTCGTTTCTTGGAAATCGGTCCCCGTTGTTCCTTGCCGGCTGATTCCCGTTGGGCGCTGCATAGACCGCAGTAACTGATTGCTTGCCGGATAGACGCAAAGCGTCCGGGATCGCCGATCTCCAATACCCAGGTCAGCGCTGTGAGCTCGCCTACCCCGGGGATCGTCATGAGACAGTGCACCCGATCATGAATCAAGTTGTTGGTGCGTAGCGTCTCTACCAGTCTCTTCTGAACGGAACGAAACATCTCGTAACTTGAACGGCGCAGCTTCAAAAGCTCCTTCACGGAAGGAGGGATTTCCTCAACCCTTTCCAGAACCTCATGGAAGTATTTTTTCCCGTGGATGCGTCTCTTGCTATAATTTACCCCTACTTCCATGAGCAGACCGGAAATCTTGTTTTGCATGTTGACCGCTGTTCGTACAATGTGGTTGCGATACCGCAATATCCTCCTCAGCTCCCGAATCTCTTCTGAAAGCATGTGGCATTCTGGAAGCAGGTTCACCCGCAATAAGTCAGCTATCTTCTCGGCGTCAGCCCGATCATTCTTCTTTTTCGCTGCCGTTATCGCCTTCAGCATCTCCGGATGCGTCACTTTCAACGCCATGGCATGGGGTTTTAAAAAGTCGTAAACCCAGCCGGTGAAAATAGTCGCTTCCATCGCGCCAAACCAAGGACTAGGCAATCCCTTCGCCCACGCACCAAGCGACTGTCTATCTGCCGCTATCTTCCCTGACCGACAAGGGAACCATCAATGGCTTTAATGCAATATGATATTGTCCTCTTGTGAATGTCTAATCCAATGTAGTAATATGCACTCATGGAAACCTCCTTGTGGTTTAATTTCTGGGCGAGACCATCCCGACCCAGCCGCTTGCGCATACAAGCATTTTGCACCACCTGGAGGTTTCCTTCAATCTTTCTTAACTTATGCATTCTAACACTATACTGGTTTCGCGAAAAACTCGTATGATGTCGCCGGAATTCCATGAGGTTCAAATGTACCTTGACTGTTTAATATATTATTTGGTTGGTTTGATTCTAAGTTTTATGTCATTTTACCATGAAATATCTGAAGAAAAACGAAGAGAAGAAGATAAGAAATCTATTGATCCGTTACGAAATTATTTTGCAAATGCTGTAACTCGTATCTCGATGATGGATAGGCCTTTGTGGTATTTTCTAATCAAATATTTTATTGTTATACCTCTTCTGATGGGATTTTGGGTTTTCCTCTTACGATCTTGCTTTGGGAAAGAATTTTGACCAATTGTTAATTTTCAAAGAGATTGTGTCCCAGCTTGGAAAAGAGGAAGATAGTTGCCAGAAGAGTCAAAAATTGACGTTTCTGGGTGACCTTCACAGAAATACTTGTCTTCATCCAGCTAAAAGATTATATTAGCGTAAAAGCAGGTTGACAATTTTGTTCAAAGGTGATTAAGCGAAAACTAATTAAGTTGTAATAAGAAACCTCTTGGCAGGAGGGGGCCAGATCATGACACAATCACAGATAGAAGAATATTTAGAAAAAGCTAAAACTATAACCAAAAAAGCAATCTCCTCCAAAGCGGCAGCGCGTGAATTATTAAAAAAGGGTGGTTTTTGCACGAAAACTGGCAAACTAAAAAAAGTATACCGCGAAGAATAAATTCTTCACCCCCGACTTTTGTCATCGGCTTCCATGGCTGCGATAAAGCTATAGCTGATTCTGTCATATCACAGCAATCAAAACATATTCTACCTAGTAAAAATAAATGGGATTGGCTTGGCCACGGTATTTATTTTTGGGAACAGAATTATCAACGCGCTCTTGATTGGGCAAATTATCTAATAAGCAATCCAACAATGATGCCTAAAGGTTCCCCGCCGATTAAAACAGCGGCAGCCATAGGAGCCATTATTAATCTCGGTAAGTGTTTGAATCTATTAGACGGGAAATCAATAGGATTGGTTAAGCAAACATATGAAATGGTGAAAAAAGTATTTGAGAAGGCGGGCACGCCATTACCTAAAAATACAGTGAAGTCACATACTTTAGATTGCGCTGTAATCAATGCCGTAAATATGTAATAGGTGGTCTGGGTTCTTAGGACAGGAGACAGGGATTTATAAGTGGGAAACTGCCCTGGGTTCATGTTCATGCCGCAGCCTGTCTCTGCGGGGTGCTGTAGTAAACCATAGCCGGGGTCTTCCTGTCA
>Ga0209514_10001905_pt1 | contig 34070 bp, 26 predicted proteins | sample Subgrocontami58m_FD_187452 | JGI IMG/M metagenome (GOLD analysis project Ga0209514, IMG submission 187452) | Subsurface groundwater microbial communities from S. Glens Falls, New York, USA - GMW37 contaminated, 5.8 m (SPAdes) (version 3) | ecosystem: Environmental > Aquatic > Deep subsurface >...
CAAAAAAACTCGCCATCACCGCCGTAATGCGAAAGCTCCTCACCATTCTCAACGCCATGCTCCGAGACAAACGCCCATGGCAAAACGCTTGACTTCCAAGACAGTCGCTCACCCCAACCCTCTCCCCCACGGGGAGAGGGGGAAGAAAGTGCGCCGCCTCCGGGTGGCGCTTTTTTGTGCCGTCACCCTGAGGCGCGAGCGAAGCGAGCCTCGAAGGGCGACGGCCTGGCTGTCATCCTTCGAGGCTCGGCCGCTTGCGGCCTCGCACCTCAGGATGACGGCTGCTACTTCTCGTCCACGATCCGGTTGCGCAGAGTGCCGATGCCGGAGATTTCCACCTCCAGCACGTCGCCTGCCTTCATCCACACCGGCGGATTGCGCTTGCCGCCGATGCCTTCCGGCGTGCCGGTGGCGATGATGTCGCCCGGCGAGAGCTGCGTGAACTTTGAGCAGAAGGCGATGATGGCCGGGATGTCGTGGATCAGCATGTCGGTTCCCGACTTCTGCATTTCCTGGCCGTTCAGCCGCGTCTTGAGCATGAGCTTGCCGGGATCCGGGATTTCGTCGGTCGTCACCAGCCACGGACCGGCGGGACCGGTGGCGGGGAAATTCTTCGAAGCCACAAGCGAGTATTTGGTGAAGTCGCGCGCGCTGCCGTCACAGAAGCAGGTATAGCCGGCGATGTGGCTGAGCGCGTCCTTGGGCTCGATGGCGCGCCCCGCGCGGCCGATGACCAAGGCCAGCTCGCCCTCGAAATCGAAATTATTCGACGCCTTCGGCTTGACCATCTCGCCTTCGTGCGCGGCGAGCGTATCGGTGAAGCGCGTGAAGATGTTGGGCAGCGCCGGAGCGTCATGGCCGGACTCGGCGGCGTGGGATTTATAGTTGATGCCGACGCACAGAATCTTCGCAGGGTTTGGGATCACTGGCAGGAATTGCAAACCCTCGAGTTTCTGGTCGGGCTTAGCGCCTTCGGCCGCTTTGCGCATCTCGTCCAGCGCACTACCGGCGAGTGCATCGCGCAACGTCGTGTAGCGGCCTTCCAGGCGGTCATTCATGGTGACGACGCCGCCGCCCACCACGACGCCGAAGGACGGCTTACCGCCGGCGATATAACTGGCAAGTTTCATCTCATCGTCCTCGGTTGTCTCATTCCGCCTCATCCTGAGGAGGCCGGCCATAGCAGGCGCAGCCTGCGTACACTTGGCTGCGATGCCGGCCGTCTCGAAGGATGGGAAGCGGCCTCATGCTTCGAGACGCCCGCCTCCGGCGGGCTCCTTCAGCATGAGGAGAAATTATTTCTTCGCCTTATGTATATGCCCGCCGTCCGGCCGGCTGAGCAAGTGACCGCAGCCGGCCTTGTTCGCCCAGAATTCCCAGGTGCGCCAAGTCTCGGTGGAATAAGGGCTGTAGCCGCGGTTGCGGGCGTCGATCTCGCCTTGCGACAGATACTTGATCTCGCCGCCCAATTGCTTGGCGCGCAACAGCGCACGGGCGTTGCGCGGCAGATAAACCGACATCCGCACGACTTCGATGAGCGATTTCGCGGCCGAGGCGAAGCCGTGCCCGCGCATCAGGGCCACGTTGTTGCCACCAAGCGTTTTCGCCAGATCGCGCCCCTGGGCGATATTTGAGACCAGTACATTGGTGTCGCCGAAGTTATCGGCAATGTCCCACACCGGCACCTTGGCGCCGATGAAGCTTCCGGCATGGATCACCGGCCGCATCGGCGTCGATTTAGTGAGGCCGAAAGGCAGAATGTCCTCGGCATGGGCGTGCACCACGGCCATGACGTCAGGCCGCGCATCCAAAATCCCTGCGTGGATGAAGCGCTCGAGATAAAGTGAGCGCTTCTCGTCGCGCACCGGCTCGCCATCCAGGCCGAACTCCACGATGTCCTCGCGCTCGACCAGCTCCGGCGCCAAGGAGCGCGACAAGAAGAAATGCTTCGGATTGTCCGGGTGGCGGATACTGACATGGCCGTAAGCGTCCACCACGTCTTCCTTGGCCAATATGCGATTGGCGATCACGAGATCGCTGATGATCGTGTCGATCGTGCTCATGTTTGCTAATCCCGACGAATTAGTAAGCGGGCGAGGTGTGACCATAGGTGGGAACGAAAAGATCATCCACCTGCATTTTCTTGGCGATCATCGCCTGGTCATGCATGTAGGTGACCAGCGCCTCCAGCGTCGGCCGGTTGGGCTCGATGCCGTAGGGCCAGGGATCGTTGCCAAAAATTTCCTGGATTTCGTCGAGCTCCGCCGTCATCCACGGCAGCATGTAGCGCAGCGCGCGCAGGTTTTTCATCTTTTTCAGCGCCAAATCCTTGGACTGCACGAAGGCGTTGTAAAGGCTGGTCGCCACGAAGGGGTGCTTCTCGTAGACGTCCTTGCGGATGGCGACGAGGTGCATGATGGGGAAGATTTTCGTGCGTTTGTAATATTCCTTCTCCACCTCTTTGAAGTTGGGAAGCAAACGCGCAATGTTCGGGTTCTTGCGGATGGAATGAGGAATGCTGGTCCCCATGACCGCGTCGATCTCGCCCTCCACCAGAAGGTCATCCAGCGATTTGTCGCTGCCCACCTGTTCGATCAGCACTTTCTTCAACAGCGGCAGCACATGCGGGTCGCCGTGGGTGCCGGCGGTGTTGATCGCGCCCTGCACCCATTTGATTTTCGAGAGATTGACGCCGTATTCGTGCTGCAACAGGCCGCGGATGAAGATCGCGGCGGTCATGGTGTAAAGCGCCACTCCCACGCGCTTGCCTTCGAGGTCTTTCGGCTTCTTGATGCCGGACTTCTTGTTGATGGTGATGAAGCTGTGGCGGAAGGTACGCGAAGGGAAGACCGGGATGGCGACGAAGGGGCATTGCTTGGCGGCAAAGCGCTGGACGAACTCCGAGCTGGAATATTCCGCCACGTCAAATTCGTTGCCGCCCGACATGCGGTCGAAGATCGGCCGCGGCAGCTCGATGGGGATGAAATTCAGGTCCACGCCCTCGGGCTTGATTTCCCCGGTATAGAGCGGCTGCATGCGGTCATAGAGCGCGCAGGCAAAATTAAGCGACAACTTGGCCATGGAAGATCAACCCCCCGATTATGTAGGTGCGCGCTAGGGTTAGCACGGGGCGGAGCGTGTAGAAACCCCCGCCTTGGCTCGTCTATGCGGAATCACTTTTACCTCTCCCATTGGGAGAGGTCGGATCGCCAACGGGTCGGCGCAAAGCGCCGCCCGATGACAGGCTCCGCGATCCGGGTGAGGGGTTACAGCCTCACGATAGGTCCGACCCCCCTCACCCCGACCCTCTCCCCAATGGGGAGAGGGAGAGTCTATGCCTCGTCCACCACGGAGTTGCGCAAGACGCCGATCTCCGGCACCTCGACCTCGACCACGTCGCCGGGCTTCAGCCATTTCGGCGGGTTGGAATGACCACCCGCCCCGGTAGGAGTCCCGGTCATGATCATGTCGCCGGGGCGCAGGGTCGTGAAGGTGCTGATGTAATTAATCAGCCAGGCGAAATCCCAGGTCAGGTGGGCCGTATTGTCGTCCTGCCGCAGCTCGCCGTTGACCTTTGTCGTCAAATGCAGCCCCTTGCCGGGGCTCACGTCTTCAGCCGGCACGAACCAGGGGCCGAGGCTCCCTGAGCGGTCGAAGTTCTTGCCCTGCGTGACGTTCAAGGTGCCGTGCCGCACCCAGTCGCGGACGCTGCCCTCGTTGCCAAGCGTCAGGCCGCCGATCATGTCCAATGCGCGCTCGCGCGGCACGTTGCGTCCCTCGCGGCCGATCACCAGCACGACCTCGCCTTCATAATCGAACTTGTCGGAAACCTTCGGCCGCACCAACGGCTGCTCATGGCCAACAAAGGAACTAGGAAAGCGCACGAACAGGTTGGGATATTTCGGCGTCGGCCGTCCGTCCTTATATTCCGCATTGCGCTCGGGATAGTTGATTCCCACGCAGATGATTTTTTCCTGGCCAAGGATGGGCGGCAGCATCTCCACGTCGCGAAGCTGAAAGTCCGGCTGACCACCGGCGGCGGCGCTGCGCGCCTCGCCGATCGCCTTTTCGCGGATCGCGTCGAGCAATGTCGGGTATTTAAGCTTGCGGCCGAGATCGATGATGCCCTTGTCGGTGACGGCGCCGTAGCTGGTACGGCCGTTGGCGCGGAAGCTGGCGAGACGCAGAGGGGACATTGCGGCAACCTAGCGCTACAACGCACCGCGTCAAGCCGCTTTTGGTTCAAGGCCGCCGCTCTTGATTTGAACAGGCCGCAAAGGCATTAGATTGCCCAGGATTTTTCACAAAAGCCGTTGAAAGAAAGCCTTCATGATCGTCGATTTCCAACATCATTTCACCCCGCGCGAGCTGATCAAGGAGGACCCGGGCAACCGGCGCATCCTGCGCTACGACGAGAACGGCGCGCCCAGCTACACTATACATTCGCTGCTCTACGATCTCGACGAGCATATCCGGATGATGGATGCCTCCGGCATTGACGCGGCCTTTCTCACCAGCGCCGCGGGCATGTGCGCGGACCTTGCAACTTCACGGCTGGTCAACGACAAGGCGAAGCAGGCGGAGTGCGATTATCCCGGCCGCTTTATCGGCGCCGCGCATGTGCACCCGCTCGGCGGCAAGCAAGCCTTCAAGGAGCTGGCCCGCTGCGTGAACGACTACGGCTTCCCCGGCGTGGTCATCACGTCGGAGACCGATGGGCTATTTCTTGATGCGCCGGAATATGAGGCCTTATGGGCGGAAGCCGAGCGCCTCGGGATTTTCGTCTTCGTGCATCCGGCGCTGAAGCTCAACCACTCCAAGCAATTCGACGGATTTGATCTAGCGCGCGCGGTGGGCCGCGAATTTTCCCTGATTACCGCGACGATCCGGCTGATCGATTCCGGCGTCTTCGACCGGCACCCGAAGCTGACCGTGCACATGGCGCATCTCGGCGGCGGCATCGCCTCCATGCTCGGACGCATCCGCGGTTTTCGCGACAAGGAATTCTGGGGCACCGCCGGCGACCCGCGCCACGGCGCCAAGGCGAAGCAGGATTTTGATTACTATCTGCGCAACAATATCGTGTTCGACACGGCCGGTTTCTGCGGCGAGGTTTCCGCCATCAGGACGGCGCTGGTGGAAATTCCCGCCTCGCGCATCGTCTTTGCCACCGACTACCCGCAGGAGATCCGCGAGCGGGACGTGGTGCGCAATTTCGTCAAAAACCTGCGCGCGCTCGGGACAGCTGGCGAACAAATTCTCGCGGGAAATGTCGGGCTATTGCTGCCGGGAAAATAAGTGGATGCCCCAATGGGGGCAACGCAAATTGAAGTAACAGACTACCAAGTTCCGAGTAGTAATAGTTATTTAGAGCAGTCCGGGTTTGGTCTGCCGGAAGGAACGCGCGCGCGGCATCGTCTACGGTATTTCTGCGCCCGGCACGCGGTCGATGGCAGCGAGCAGCGCGTCCAACGCCTGCTCCACTTTGGCCAGCGCGCCGCCGCCACCGAGCTTTTCGGCCGTTGCCTTTTCCAGCTCTTGCGCACCGCGCGTGATATCCTGGAAGCCGAAGATTCCGGCAGCGCCGGCAAGCGCATGGGCAAAGGTCTTGATCTGCTCCAGCGCGGCGGAACCCGGGGCGGCGTCGGCCAAGTCGGCGCGGCAATGGGCGAGTGCCGCGGCATCAGCTCGTAATCGCCTGACGAAGCCGCCGCGCAGCGCCGAAAGACCTGCCGTGCGCAGGTGGCTACGGATGGAGGCGGCGAGCGTCATCGGGTCGAATGGCTTGGAGATGACTCCAGCGGCACCGAGCGACTTGAAATGTTCGATCTCGCGCGTTTGCGCGCGGGCAGTCATGAACACCACGGGAATGCGGGCAGTCTGCGGGCTTTCGCGCAGACGGGCCAGCGTCGCCGGCCCGTCCATCACCGGCATCATGACGTCGCACAGGATCAGGTCAGGCGGCCATTCCGCCACGGCGGCAAGCGCATCTCCACCCGACGCGCAACTGCGCACGGCGAATGCCGGGTCGAGTAAGAGCGACAGTTCCACGACTTCACGGATGTCCGGCTCGTCATCAACATGAAGAATGCGCAGTGCCGTCATGCGGGACCCGGTCCTTGCGGCGCGCTCGGAAGAATCTGCGTTGAATGATGACGGGCGGTCGCCGTCAGGCTGCCGTTCCGTCGCTGCGCGGGGGCTCGTGCTGCGTGACATCTGTCGCCTTGCGGAAATGCGTGGCTGACCGGTTAAACACTTAGGGTGTCGCTATTACACAGGAGCTGGATTAACAAAATAGACTGATGCGATTTTTCCCTGCAGCGATTTTTATTTTGAAAAATACTTACGTATTACGATGTATGTCGGGCCACGCGCGGGTGACGGCATACCATTGCGCATGGGAAAAATACGTAGGCATGCGCGCTTTGCGTCCGCTCCCCCTGCGGCAGCGCGGGCTGGGCGGCGGCGCGATCTCCGTAATGGAAATTGCTGATTCGCGCGGGCCTCGGCGTAAGCGCGTCTCCTTACGCGAGCTTGTTGCTCAGCGTTCCGATCCGCTCGATCTCAATCTTCACCACGTCGCCGGGCTGGAGATATTCGTTGCGCGCCGACCCCACGCCCGCCGGTGTGCCGGTAAGGATCACGTCGCCGGGATGCAGCGTCATCCCCGTGGAGAGATGCGCGATCTGCTCGGCGATGCTGTGGATCATTTTACCGGTATTTGAATCCTGCTTGATAACATCATTGACCCACAGCCTGATGGCCAAGTTATGCGGATCGGGGATGTCCTGCGCCGGAACGATCCACGGGCCGAGCGGGCAGGCGCCGTCAAAACTTTTCTGAGCGGTCCAGTCAGACTTGAAGGCCGAGGTCTCGCTGACCTGCAGACGCCGCGAGAGGTCACGCGCGGAAAGATCGTTGGCGGCGGCGTACCCGGCGACATGGTCGAGCGCTTGCTGCACGGTGACATTCTTCGCCGGCTTGCCGATGATGACGGCCAGCTCGGCTTCCCAATCGAGTTTCTTGGTGTAGCGCGAGGCCGTAACAGTCGCGCCCGGATCGGCCAGCGACCGCGACGCCTTGATGAAATGCCAGGGCTTCAGCCCGAGACTCTTCGGGTCCGGCTCCGGCGGCCGGTTGGCGCGCTTGGCCATTTCGGCGGCGTGGTCGCTGTAATTGGCGCCGGCGCAATAGATCGCCGAGGGCCAGAGCACGGGCGACCGCAATCTCGCTTGCTTCAGCGGCACACCTTTAGTGGTGGCGCTGGCTTTCCCAGCGGCGGCTCGCAGCACTTCGTTGGCGACCTGCCAGTCTTCGAGAATGTTCAGCACGGACATGTATGGCGGATGAGCCGTCAGACCTGCGGCGTCAAACACCGCCTCGTCCACCACGATGCCGGCGCGCGGCGGCGCCCCCATTAATTGATACGTCGCCAACTTGTAACCGGCCATGGGTCCTTGCTCCGCGTTCACCGCAGCAAGCTAAAGGCAGCTTCCAGCAGGTGTCAAAGCAGCGCGCGGGCGAAAAGTTGAGACTTCAGCCGGAGACCTTGTTCACCATCGAGCGAATCCAGCCCGGCTTGCCCGGCGCACCGGGCAAGGCCTCCGCCCCGGCCGTTGAAGCCGGCTGCGCAGCGGCCGGCGCGACCACCTGGCTAAATTTCTCGAAAAATTCGCCCGCCAATTTCTTCGCCGTGCCGTCGATCAGGCGCCCGCCGAGCTGCGCCAGCTTTCCGCCAACGTCGGCTTTCACCTCATAGCTCAGCACGGTAGCGGCCCCCTCCTCGGCGAGACGCACCTTGGCACCGCCTCTGGCGAAGCCCGCCGCACCGCCGGAGCCCTCGCCGGTGATGGTGTAGCCGTTCGGCGGATCGATATCGGACAAGGTCACCTTGCCCGTGAATGATGCCTTCACCGGCCCGATTTTCAGCGTAACCTTAGCCTTCATCTCAGTGTTGGAAAGCTTCTCGATGCTCTCGCAGCCGGGAATGCTTTGCTTCAAGATATTGGGATCGTTCAACGCGGCCCATACGACATTGCGGGGCGCCTCGATGCGTTGCGTGCCTGTCATATCCATGAACGATAACCCTTGTATCCTATGCTGCCGGAGCGTTGCCGCGCGGCTGCCCGCCGCGGCGCACGGCGACGATTTCCGCCAGAATGGAGATGGCGATCTCGTCGGGCGTAATCGCGCCGAGGTCAAGACCCGCGGGCGCTTTCAGCTTCGCCAGCCGCTCCGGGGCAACGCCCTGCCCGTTCAGTTTTGCCTTTAGCGCCTCGGCCTTTTTACGACTGCCAACGAAAGCGACGTAGTCTGCTTCCACCGCCAATGCCGCCTGCAACGCAGCTTCGTCGCCCCGCCCTTGCGTGGCTACCACGACAAAGCGCTGACCGCCATCATCGACCGGCAATGCATAGCCTTCGATGCGGCGGTCCGCCTCCGTGAAGGCGGCCTGCTCCGCCGCGGGCGCGCAGATGGTCACGGCAAAGCCCATCCCGCGTCCGAGATTGGCAATCGCCACCGCGACCGGGCTCGACCCGCAGACCACCACCTGGGGGCGCGGCAGCACCGGCTCGACAAACACGTCCATCGTGCCTTGGCTCGGGCACATGTTCTTGGCGAAGCGCGTGCCTTCGCGCTCCTCGCCCGCTTCCACACCGTGCGCCTGCAGCACATCGGGTGGCTGCACGGAGACGAGACGGGGCGCGCCATCTGCCATCGCTTCCTTCGCAGCTTTGAGCACGGCTGTGCGCGCGCAACCGCCGCCGATCCAGCCTTCAGAGATGGTGCCGTCGGGCAAAATCACCGCCTTGGCCCCGGCTTTCGCAGCGGTAGCCGCCACGGTGCGGACGACGGTGGCGAGCGCAAAGGGCTTGCCGCTTGCCTTCATGGTGGAGATGAGATCGAGAATGTCGGCCGCGTGGTTCATGGTCAGATCCTCGCGAGGTAGGGTTCGAGAGCGGCGAGGCTCTCAAGGTTATGCGCGGGCGCAAACAGGTCCACATAGGGCAGCGCCGCCTGCATGCCGCGCGCTTCGGGTGTGTAGTCATTCCAGCCGATCAGCGGATTGAGCCAGACGATGCGCCGACAGCGCCGGCGCAGCCGCTGCATTTCGCGGCCGAGTCGCTCCGGCTCGCCAGTGTCGTAGCCGTCCGAAACGATCATCACGGCCGTCCGCGAATTGATGACGCGCTTGGCGTGCCAGCGATTGAAGGTCGCAAGACTCTCCCCGATCTGCGTGCCGCCGCCGATGCCTTGCGCCATCAGAGACAGCCGATCGACGGCGCGGGTCACGTCGCGGTCGCGCAATGACTCCGACACATGCGCCAACCGCGTGTGGAATACGAAAGCTTCCGCCTCGCGAAAGGCATCGACGACGCCGTGCAGGAAACGGACAAAAAAGCTGGTGTAGAGACTCATGGAGCCCGAGGCGTCCAGCAGAATGACGAGCCGCAGCGGCTTCACCTTGCGCCGCCGCCAGACCAATTCAACCGGCGTGCCGCCATGGGAAATGTTGCGGTGAATGGTGCGCCGCAGATCGAGGCGGCGTCCGCGCCGGCGCACCTGCTGGCGGCGGACAAGACGCGCGCGCATTTTTCGGGCTAGCCGTGCCGCGAGCGCATGCGCCTCCGCCACGTCTTCCGGCGCAACGATGTGCCGCATGTCGGCCCGCACGAGTGCTTCCGCGCGCGAGGCGCCCTCGCGTTTACCGCGTCCGTCTGCGTTTACATTATCATCTGCGCCGTCGCGGTGTTCCACATGGTCGGGCGGGCCGGTCTCGCCCGGGAACGCTCCGGCTTCACCAAGCCGTTTGGGCGGTGCATCGCTTGACGCATCAGCGCTGCTCAATGTTCGCGCCTGCCGCCGGCCGCGGCCTAGCCAAAATGCGTCGAAGATTTCGTCGAAGCGCTCCCAATCGGAGTGGGTGGCGCAGAATAAAGCCCGCAGTGCCGGCTTGAGCGACGAAGGTCGCATCGCCACCGGCGAGGCTAGCACAGAGAGCGCATCGCGCGTCTCGGCGAGGCCAGCGGCAAAGCCATTATCGCGCAGCGTGTGCACGAATCCGGCCAGCCGCCGCCGCGCGGCTGAGCCGATTGCGTCGGGTGATTGGTGAAGCGCAGCGTTCATGCCGGAGTGACCTTTTTCACCTCCCCCTTGCAGGGGGAGGTCGGTCGCGAAGCGACCGGGTGGGGGTCTATTGCACTCGGTGTGACCCCCTCCCCAACCCTCCCCCTTTCAGGGGGAGGGAGCAAAGGATCGTCGAGGCGCAAGATCAAGCAACACATGTCACGCCACCTTGCCCAGGAGGCGGTCGCTGACTTCGCGTGTCAATCGCGACCGGTCCTCGTGGGTCTTGAGCAGGCAGATCATCGTCTCGTGTACGGCCTCCGGCTCCTGCCGCAGGTCGTGGACCTCGAGGCCCGCCAGCGTCGCCGCCCAATCGAGCGTCTCGGCGACGCCGGGAACTTTTCTCAAATCCTCCTTGCGGATCGCGCTCACCATGCGGGCAATCTGCTGCGCGAGAGAAACGTCGATGTCTGGAAGCCGCGTGACGATGATCTTCGCTTCGCGATCGACCTCCGGGAAGTCAACGTAATGATAAAGACAGCGGCGGCGCAGCGCGTCGGACAACTCGCGCGTGGCATTCGATGTCAGCACGACGCGGGGAATGGCGCGGGCCGTGATGGTGCCGAGCTCGGGAATGCTGACCTGGAAGTCCGACAGCAACTCCAGGAGGAAAGCCTCGAATTCCTCGTCGGCGCGATCGACCTCGTCGATCAATAGAACGGGAGATCGCTCTCGGCGGATCGCAGCCAACAACGGACGCTCCAGCAGATATTTTTCCGAGAAAATGTGCTCCTCGATGCGGTCGGCGTCCTCGCCCGCGCCTTCGCGCGCCTTGATGGCGAGAAGCTGGCGCTGGTAGTTCCACTCATAGAGGGCGGCGTTCTGGTCCAGCCCCTCGTAGCATTGCAGGCGGATCAACTCGGCGCCGTGCAGCGCGGCGAGCGCCTTGGCGACCTCGGTCTTGCCCACGCCCGCCTCGCCTTCCAGCAGCAACGGCCGCTTCAAATAATCCATCAGCCATAGCGCGGTCGCGAGATCGCGGTCGGCGACATAGCCGACAGTGGCGAGGTGGTCGGAGATCTGGTCGCGGTTCGGGGTCATGGTTCTCTTAATATATGGCGGCACATCCCTAGTTGCTCGTCATGCCCGGGCTTGTCCCGCGCATCCCGATAAACCGGGCACGACCTTGCCATCCTAAGCGAGATGGCCGGGACAAGCCCGGCCATGACGATTTGTTTCTTTCCGGACGCACTGGCCGCGCGCGTCGGGGCACTCACCCATGCAGCCCGAGTTTGTCGGCCGCCATCCAGGTGCGCCACTGGTCATGCGGCATGGCGATATGGGTCGAGCCGAGGAACTTGAAGGCGTCGTTCACCGCGTTGGAGAAGCACGGCACGCCGCCTACGTTCGGGCTCTCGCCCACTCCCTTGGCGCCGATGGGATGATGCGGTGACGGCGTCGTGGTCCAGTCGGTCTCCCATTTCGGCGTCTCCACGGCCGTGGGCAGGAAATAGTCCAACAGCGAGGCGGTGGTGCAGTTGCCTTGCGCGTCGTAGTGGATCTCCTGCCCCATGGCGATGGCGAAGGCTTCGGCCAAGCCGCCGTGGATCTGCCCCTCGATGATCATGGGATTGATGCGGGTGCCGCAATCGTCGAGGGCGTAGAAGCGCCGGATCTTGGTCGAGCCGGTATCGACGTCCACATCGACGACGCAAATGTAGGCGCCGAAGGGAAAGGTGAAGTTCGGCGGATCGTAATAGTTCACCGCCTCCAGGCCCGGCTCCATGCCGGGCGGCACACGATTGTAGGCAGCCCAGGCCAACTCGGTCATGGTCTTGAAGCGCTCGGGATTGCCTTTCACCCGGAAGCGATCCACGTCCCATTCGAGATCGTCGTCGTGAACTTCAAGGTGATACGCGGCGATCATCTGCGCCTTGGCCTTGATCTTGCGGCAGGCCATGGCGGTGGCGGCGCCGGAAACCGGCGTCGAACGCGAACCATAGGTGCCGAGGCCATAGGGTGCCGTATCGGTGTTGCCTTCTTCGACCGTAATGTTGTCCGCCGGTATGCCAAGTTCGGTCGCGATGATCTGGGCATAGGTCGTCTCATGCCCCTGCCCTTGCGACTTGGTGCCGAGACGGCAGATGCCCGTGCCGGTTGGATGAAGGCGAATCTCCGCGGAATCGAACATCGCGATGCCGAGGATGTCGCAGGAGCGCGACGGACCGGCGCCGACGATCTCGGTGAAGAAAGCCACGCCGATGCCCATCAGGTCGCGCGTCTCGCCGCGCTTGAAGGCGTCCTGCTTTTTCTTCTGCTCCTCGCGCAGCTTCTTGTAGTTGACCGAATCCATCGCCTTCTGCATGGCGGTGTGATAGTCGCCGGAATCGTATTCCCAGCCGGTCGCCGACTTGTAAGGAAACTGCTCGCGGCGGATGAAGTTCTTCATCCGCAGCTCGGCGGGATCCATCTTCAGCTTCTGCGCCAGGATATCCATGGCGCGCTCGATGCAATAAGCCGCTTCCGTGACGCGGAAGGAGCAGCGATAAGCCACGCCGCCCGGCGCCTTGTTGGTATAGACGCCGTCCACCAGCACATGCGCCGCCGGGAAGTCGTAGGAACCGGTGACGATGTTGAACAAGCCGGCCGGCCATTTGGTCGGGTCGGCGCAGGCATCGAACGCGCCGTGATCGGCGATGGTGTAGACGCGAAGGCCGGTCACTTTGCCGTCCTTGGTGGCCGCGATCTCCGTCTGCATGTGGTAATCGCGGGCAAACGAGGTAGTGGAAAGATTCTCGATCCGGTCCTCGACCCATTTGCACGGCAACCCGGTGACGATGGACGCGACGATGGCGCAGATGTAGCCGGGATAGGCGCCCACTTTATTGCCGAAGCCGCCGCCGATGTCCGGAGCGATGACGTGAATCTTATGCTCGGGGATTTTCGAGATCAGCGAAGCAACCGTGCGGATGACATGCGGCGCCTGGAAGGTGCCCCATACCGTCAACTCGCCCTTGATCTTGTCGAAGGAGGCAACGCATTGGCAGGTCTCCAGCGGGCACGGGTGCACGCGCTGATAAGAGATCATCTCCTTGATCGTCACCTCGGCCTTGGCGAAGGCGGCGTCGGTCGCGGCCTGGTCGCCGCTCTGCCAGCTGAAGATGTGGTTATGGTGCTTGCGTTTGCCGTGCGCGCCTTCGGTCTTACCCTTGAGGTCGTCGCGCAGCACCGGCGCATCCGGCGCCATGGCCTTGAATGGGTCGATGACGACGGGAAGGGCTTCATATTCTACGTCGACCGCCTCGGCGCCGTCGGCCGCAGCATAAGGGCTGCTGGCGATGACGAAGGCGACTTCCTGGTTCTGATAGAGAACTTTCTCTTCCGCCAGAACGGCGGCCACGTCGCCGGCCAAAGTCGGCATGTAATGCAAGTTGAGCGGTTTCAGGTCCGCCGCCGTGAGTACGGCGAGGACGCCGGGAACGGCCTTCGCCCGCGTCGTGTCGAGCTTCTTGATGCGCGCATGGGCATGCGGCGAGCGCGCGAAGTCGCCGTAGATCATGCCAGGCAGGCGCAGGTCGTCCACGTAATTGCCCTTGCCCTGGACGAAGCGGATATCCTCGACGCGCTTGCGCTTGCACCCCATCCCCTGAAGTTTTTCGGCGCGTTCTGCGGCGGTCGGCGTCATGTCGTTCATTCTGCGGCCTCCTGGAAAGGCACGCCGGCGAGCTTGGCGGCGGCGTATTGAATGGCCTTCACGATGTTCTGGTAGCCGGTGCAGCGGCAAAGATTACCGGCAATGCCGAAGCGGATTTCCTCTTCCGTCGGTTTGGGGTTCTCCTTCAGCAGCCGGTAAGCGCGCGTGATCATGCCGGGCGTGCAGAAGCCGCATTGCAAGCCGTGCATCTCGCGGAAGCCTTCCTGCAACGCATGCAACGTGCCGTCGGCATTCGCCACACCTTCGATGGTCATCACGTCGGCGCCCGTCGCCTGCACTGCAAAGACGGTACAGGATTTCACCGACTTGCCGTTGAGATCGACCGTGCAGGCGCCGCAGTGGCTGGTATCGCAGCCCACATGCGGCCCCGTGATGTTCAAGTGATCGCGGAGGAAATGAATGAGCAAGGTGCGCGGCTCGACGAGCCCGTCCACCGCCTTGCCGTTCACTTTCAGGCTAACCTGGACTTTCGACATACTTTTCTCCCGATCAGGACGCGCGCGCTTTGGCGCGGGCGAGCGCCCGCGTCAGCATCACGCCTGCCATCTTGGTGCGGTAGTGCGCCGGCCCGCGGCTATCCGAGGCGGGCGACGTAATCTTCTCGGCGGCGGCGGCGGCTTTTTTCACCGTTGCGGCATCCAAGGTGGAGCCGGTCAGGATTTTCGCGGCCTCTTCGGCCCATAGCGGCGTATTGGCCACATTGGTGAGGCCGATGGAGCAGGCCGCCACCTTGCCGCCCTTCATCGTCAGCACCACCGCGGCGGCGGCGGTCGCATAATCGCCGATCTTGCGCTTGAGCTTTTCATAGGCATAGCCGTGTCCGGCGCCTGGCGCTGGAATGCGGATCGCAGTGACGATCTCGCCGGCGCCAAGCGCCGTGGCATAGGCGCCTTCATAGAAATTCCGCGCGGCGACGCGGCGCTCTCCGCTCTTGCCAACCAACTGATAGGTCGCCCCAAGGCACATCATCACGGCCGGCATGTCGTTGCCGGGATCGCCGTTGGCGACATTGCCGCCGAGCGTGCCCATGTAGCGCACCTGCGGGTCGGCGATGACGAGGCTTGTCTCGCGCAGGATCGGCACCTGCGATGCAAGCAGCTCCGAAGCGATAAGCTCCTGCTGCGTGGTCATGGCGCCGATGACGATGTCGCCGCCCTCCGCGCGGATGCCTTTGATGTCCTTGATGCCGCTGAGATCGACGAGATGCTCCGGCGAGGCCAGCCGCAGCTTCATCATCGGGATCAAACTGTGGCCACCGGCAAGCGGGCGCGCCTCCTCACCTAGATCGGTCAGCAGCGCGACAGCTTCTTTGACGGAATTTGGTCGATGATAGGCAAAGGAACCGGGGATCACTGCATGCCCTCCCTAGGCTGCTGGACCTGCGTATCACAACCCCCGTTTAATTCAGGGTGGTGCGGCACGATCGGCTGCGGGAAACAACAGGACGCCCTGCTGCTTCCTCCGCTCTATTTTTTGTTAAGTTCAATTCTGGCCACGTTTTATCGGCGCAACAACGGCCGGTTCACCAGACGAGTTGCGGCTGCACCAAGCCCATCAGTGTCGCACGAATTGCGTCAGTAATACTGACCTGATTGGCAATCATATAAGGGAAATGGCAGCGGTGGCGTCAGGAAGACATTGCGCCGGCTTATTTAGCCGACCGCTTCGCCCATTTTCAGGCCGAGCTGCGATTTCAGCCAGGTGAGGCGGCTACGGCTGACCGGCACAGTGTAGCGTTCAGGAGCGGCAAGCTCGACCAGACCATTGTCGCCGGCGCGCTTGAGCCCGATGATGCGGTCAATGTTGACAATATGGCTGCGATGCACGCGCACGAAGCGGCCGCTGTCGAGCCGCGCTTCCACATCGCCGATCGCCAGCGGGCAGAACATCTTCGAAGCTCCATCGAAAATGAACGTGTAGTGGGCATTGGCGTGCACCGCCACGATGTCGTCGACCGCCACGAAATGCGTCGCGCCATCGCGCTCCACCGGCAGGCGCAGGGCCGGACGCCTCCCGGCGCTGCTCGGCGTCTCGAAGGCCGCATGATCGTGTGTGGAATCGGCCGCAACGGAGCCCGCTATAGGGGCGGCACCCTGCATCGCGGCGCCGGCATGCAGGACGGCAGAAGGCGAAGGCCCTCCGGCAGCAGCCGCAGCCACCATTGCGAATTGTGGCCCGGCGGGCTCAGGTACCAGCGCCAGCAGGAAGATGCCCGAAACCCCGAAGGCCACGATGGCGACAACGATGGCGAGCAGATCGGTCGACAGCGCGGGCGCGGTGGAAAGACGGTCGGCGTGGGGGAATAAGTTCAGTCCCGCCATGGCCGTATAATGCATGCCCGCGATGGCCGCGCCGAGAACCGCGGCCGACAGCAGCAGCGGCGGGCGCCCTCCCCGCCCTCCCGCGAGCCACAAGGCCAAGCCGGACGCCGCGATGGCGATGGCGATGCTTCCCGCGACGACGGTGGGATCATGGTTCAAGTGCGCGCTGGCATGCAGCGCGGTCATGCCGATGTAGTGCATGGAGACGATGCCGCATCCCATGAAAGTCGCCGCGGCGGCGAGCCGTCCCATCGTCAATGGCCCAGCACTGGCGGCAAAGACCGCCGCGCCAACCACGATGACGCAGACGAGAAACGACAGCAGCGTGGGAAATACCAGGTAGTCGACGGGAAACGGAAGCCGGGCGGCCAGCATGCCGACGAAATGCATCGCCCAGATAGCTACAGCGAGCGAGAACGAGGCGCCCGCGAGCAGCAAGCGCCGCCCCAGACCGAATGCCTCGCCGACCTGCACGGCGAGACTCAATCCTACATAGGCCCCCTGGATCGCAACGATCAGGGAGAGCGCGACAAGCCAAGGCTCGTGCGTTACCGGCATCGCCCGAGTCCCTATTTTCAAGCGCCGGGAATTATAGCGCCTTAAACATGCATTATAGATCAGGACTGTTGGCTCGGCCAGCAATAGTACGTGGGTGGCAAGTACCTGGAATTCTCGCTGCTTAGTTGCGGTCAGGAAGAGCGCGCCCGCGCGGTTCTCTAGTGGATAGACTCAAACGGAAGCTACCGACGCTCAAGCACGATACCCATATGTCGCCTTGGTTTCCGAGGGATTCTTCCGTCGGAATCACACCACTAGGACGCCTGAGAAGTGGATGAGGGTTGCGCGGTTATTTGCCGAAGCCCGGAACACAAGGTCTGCGGGTCCATGGCGCCCACCCGCTGGCCGAGGACCGCGCCCATCCGTAACAGCATCAACGTCGGAATGCTGCGGATGTTATACCGCGCAGCCAATGCCGGTTCGGCTTCCGTGTCTTTGAGAAAGCAAATGTCCGGCGTTCCTGTTACGCGCCTTGAAAAAGTTCAACGCGGCTAATGTATTTGTTTTTATATGGCATACAGCTAGAGTAGCCTTTGGTTCACCTCGCCCAATGCTCCAGGTTTCAATCTGGCGCAAATCAATCCCTGTCAAACTGTCCCTGTTTTCATGCAACCTTGCTTGCTTCCCGTTGAGACAAGACAAGCAGAGGGCGCGAGCCCGATAACCACGCGGTGGCATATCTGGTTTTCTGCCGGCCTAGTTGTGCTTTTGGCTTTGCTTGCTTTACCCGCCTTGGCAGCCACGGACGTTGCCCCCGGCGCCGCGCCGATTGAACCTCTTTATGCGTTCGGCATTCCAGTCGATTTCATCCTGTTCGGCCTCACCCTGGCTGGTGTCGCGCTTTTCCACCGCCACACGCTCTACGTCGCGCTCGCGGGCCTTACGGCAATCACGGTCTACAAGCTCGCTTTTACCGGCTTCAAGTTTGGCATCGGCTTCACCGGCCTGGCTCTGCACCTGCAGCATGAGTGGGTGATCCTGGCCAACCTATTTTTGCTACTGATGGGCTTTGCGCTGCTTTCAAGGCACTTCGAGAAGAGCCGCGTACCGGACGAAATGCCGGCGTTCCTGCCCGATGACTGGAAGGGCGGCTTCGCGCTGCTCGCAATCGTGTTCGTCCTGTCGAGCTTTTTGGACAACATCGCGGCGGCATTGATCGGCGGCACCATGGCGCGCCACGTATTCAAAGGGAAAGTCCATATCGGCTATCTCGCGGCGATCGTGGCCGCCTCCAATGCCGGCGGTTCCGGCAGCGTCGTCGGCGACACGACGACCACCATGATGTGGATCGACGGCGTCAGTCCCCTGAAGGTCTTCGATGCCTATGTCGCCGCCGCGGCCGCTCTTGTCATTTTTGGCATTCCCGCGGCTCGGCAGCAGCATCGCTACTCCCCGATCGTCAAGAACCCTCCCCGGAAGCTGCATATCGAGTGGACATACGTCGCTATCGTGATGGCGATTCTTGTCATCGCCATCAGCGCGAACGTAACCGCGAATCTCAAGTTTCCGGCGCTGCTCGATGCGATCCCGGTGATCGGAATCGCCGTATGGGCCGTGATATTAGCCACGGCGCCGCTGCGCAGGCCCGATTGGGAGATCATGCCGGAGACGTTCAAGGGCACGATCTTCCTTCTGTCCCTGGTGACCGCGGCCTCAATGATGCCGGTCGAGAAGCTGCCGGTTGCCTCCTGGCAGACCGCGTTCGGCCTTGGTATTCTTTCGTCCGTATTCGACAATATCCCGCTGACCGCGCTCGCCCTCAAGCAAGGCGGCTATGATTGGGGCTTTTTAGCCTATGCGGTGGGCTTCGGCGGATCGATGATCTGGTTTGGATCATCAGCCGGCGTTGCTTTGTCGAACATGTACCCCGAGGCCAAGTCGGTCGGGCTGTGGCTCCGCCACGGCTGGCATATTGCCGTGGCCTATGTCATCGGTTTTTTTGTCATGCTCGCGATCCTCGGCTGGCACCCGGATGCGGGCCATAAGAAGCGCGTGGAAACGCCTGTACCGTTGGCTGCTGTCGTCGTCTAAACCCAGCGCGATCAACGGAGACGCTGGCGGAGGGAGAGGGATTCAAACCCACGATACGGTTTCCCGTATACACATTTTCCAAGCGTGCGCCTTCAGCCACTCGGCCACCCCTCCATCAACTCTCCTATAGGCGCACGCATCTTTTACTAAAAGACGCGCGCCTTAGCGCGCTGGTGCGCCTTCAGCCACTCGGCCACCCCTCCATCAACTCTCCTATAGGCGCACGCATCTTTTACTAAAAGACGCGCGCCTTAGCGCGCTGGTGCGCCTTCAGCCACTCGGCCACCTTGAGGTGGTCCCGGTTTGCGCAATCTTGCGGCGAACCGGTTCCCACCCCCGGATCAAGTCCGGGGGCAGGCTTCGCCGGATTGCGCTCTAGCCGTACCATGCGGGCCTCGACCACATCATAGCCGTGCAGTTCCCCGCGGCCTGATCACGGAAAACGGCCGTTCGCATGAAATCGAACAGCACCTGGGGTCCGGGAAGAAAATAATCGCGCTGCGCAGCACGAGATCAAAACGCTCCCAGAGCAGCGGAACGAAACCCAGGCCCGCCGCACGGGAGCGCGCTACAGTATCGATGTCGGCGAGCTTCTTGGGATTTCCGCGGGCGACCAACAGCCCCTGCTCGCGGCGGGCTTGATCCCCGTCACAGTGCTGACGGGCTTTCTCGGAGCGGGAAAGACGACGCTGCTGAACCGCATCCTCGCGGAACGTAGCGGCAAGCGCATTGCCGCCGTTAACTCTTTTGCATTGCACAATTTTTTCGCATGGTGGGCCGATGGTGGGCAAAGCGGCGTCTTTGCCCACCCCAAAGTGAGAAGTGTTTTCAAACCATAAAGCATTGATTCAATTTATTTTTTTTCAGTTCCGGACGACTTGGCACAGCACTTGAATTGCATCGGTACGAATGGCAACCGAGCTGATGGCACCGAAGGTCCAACGACGGGCTGAGAAGCAACGCCGCTGTCCTGGGGGGAACGCACAAAGCGCGCCTTTGGGGCTGCGGTTTTTCGTTGGGCCTAAAGGGAAACACGGGGGGCGGACGAGCAGGAACCTTACTCGAACGCCGAAAGGAAATTTGCGATGACGGGCAAGATCGACAACAAGCGCGCCCGCGGCCGGATCAACCGTCGCGCCTTCCTCAAGGCCAGCGTGAGCGCGGCCGCGCTCGCCGGAACGCTGCCGGCTTTTGAGCTGTTCGCCCCGGGCATCGCGCGCGCGGCGCTGAAGCCGGAGAAGGAGGACCTAAAGTTTGGCTTCATCAAGCTCACCGACATGGCGCCGATCGCCATCGCCAAGGAGCTCGGCTATTTCGAGGACGAGGGCCTCTACGTCGCCGTCGAGCCGCAGGCAAACTGGAAGGTGCTGCTCGATCGCGTCATCACCAGCGAGCTCGACGGCGCGCACATGCTCGCCGGCCAGCCGCTCGGCGCGACCATCGGCGTTGGCACCAAAGCGCATGTGATAACGCCGTTCTGCATGGACCTCAACGGCAACGCCACGACGATGTCGAACGCGGTCTGGGCGGAGATGAAGAAGCATATTCCCGTAGGCCCCGACGGCAAACTCGTTCACCCGATCAAGGCCGATGCGCTCAAGCCGGTGGTCGAGAAGTACCGGGCCGCGGGCAAGGCGTTCAACCTCGGCATGGTGTTCCCGCTCTCCACGCATAATTACGAGCTGCGCTACTGGCTCGCCGCTGGCGGCATTCATCCCGGCTTCTATTCAACGACCGACATTTCCGGTCAGATCATGGGCGACGTGCTGATCTCGGTGACGCCGCCACCGCAGATGCCCGCCACCATGGAGGCCGGCACCATCCTCGGCTACAGCGCCGGCGAACCCTGGAACCAGGCTGCGGTGTTCAAGGGCATCGGCGTTCCGGTCGTCACCAACTTCGATATTTTCAAGAACAGGTCGGAGAAGGTGTTCGGCATTACCGCCGAGTTCCAAAAGAAGTATCCAAATACAACGCTGGCCATCACCAAGGCGCTGATCCGCGCCGGCATATGGCTGGATGCCGACAACAACGCCAATCGGCCGCAGGCGGTGAAGATTATCGCCAAGTCCGAATATGTCGGCGCCGACTACAATGTCATCGCCAACTCGATGACCGGCAGCTTCGAATACGAGAAGGGCGACAAGCGCCCGGTGCCGGACTTCAACGTCTTCTTCCGCTATTTCGCGACCTATCCCTACTATTCGGATGCGGTCTGGTACCTCACGCAGATGCGGCGCTGGGGCCAGATTACCGAGCATAAGCCCGACAGCTGGTATCAGGACATCGCCAAGCAGGTTTACCGGCCAGACATTTATCTGGAAGCCGCGAAGCTTCTGGTCGCGGACGGCAAGGCGAGGAAGGAGGATTTTCCCTGGACGACCGACGGCTATCGCGCACCAACCGCGGAGAACATTGACGGCGTCCCTTACGACGGCCGTAAGCCCAACGAATACCTGAACAAGTTCACGGTCGGCCTGAAGGGCGACCAGCGCGTTTCGGGCTCAAAGGTGGTCTCTAACTGAGGCGACGGCCGGGCTTCTTCCGACCGCTCGGCCGCATCAAAACGACAAGTGTTCACGGAAGGAAAAGCAAAGAATGTCCACGGCAAGCGATTTTCTCACTGGCGCGGATGCGACCTCCGAGGCGCGCGCGGCGAGGCGCGAGCGCTGGCAGGCGCGTATCTCCCGCTGCGCGAGCTTTCTCAACATTCTCGGGCTCGGCTGGATCGTGCCGCTCATGCGGATCGCCGCCGGCGAGCGCGTAAAGCCGCAGCTCGCGGAACTGTGGCGTTCGTTCGGGATCCCGGTGATGGCGATCGTGATTTTCCTCGGCGCCTGGGGCTTCGTGGCACCGAAGGTACAGACCAGCCTCGGCGCGCTGCCGGGGCCGGTGCAGGTGTGGCAGCAAACGCAGAACTTGTGGGCCGACCACCTCGCCGAACGCGAGAAGGAGCGGGCTTTCCACGAGCGGCAAGCCCAGCGCGATGCCGAATTGCTGGCGCGCGATCCAAGAGCCGAGGCGAAGATACGCCCCTATACCGGAAAGCCGACTTTCCTCGACCAGATCGTGACCAGCCTGGAAACGGTGTTCACGGGCTTCGTTTTCGCGACGCTGATCGCGGTGCCGCTTGGCGTACTCTGCGGGCTGTCGCAGACGGTCAGCACCGCGATCAATCCGCTGGTGCAGATATTCAAGCCGGTCTCACCGCTGGCCTGGCTGCCGATCGTCACCATGGTGGTAAGCGCGCTCTATGTTTCCGACGATCCCCTCTTCCCGAAATCGTTCCTCAATTCGGCGATCACGGTGACCCTGTGCTCGCTGTGGCCGACACTGATCAATACCGGCGTCGGCGTTGCCTCGATCGATAAGGACTTGGTCAATGTCGGCCGCGTGTTGCGGCTGCCCTGGTACACCAAAGTCATCAAGATTGTGCTGCCGTCCTCGCTGCCGCTGATCTTCACCGGCCTGCGACTCTCCCTCGGCGTCGGCTGGATGGTGCTGATCGCGGCGGAAATGCTGGCGCAGAATCCGGGCTTGGGAAAGTTTGTCTGGGATGAGTTCCAGAACGGCTCATCGGCATCGCTCTCCAAGATCATGGTTGCGGTGTTCACAATCGGCATCATCGGCTTCCTGCTCGACCGCATCATGTTGGCGCTGCAGACGGCCTTCACGCACGGCGCGCCGCGCTAACGGAGAGCTACGATGCCGATCCTCGCGCTTAAATCGGTTTCCAAGTCCTACGGCGAAGAGCCCGCGCGCACGCGCGTGCTCAAAAACGCGTCCCTCGCGGTGGAGGAAGGCGAATTCGTCGCCATTGTCGGCTTCTCCGGCTCCGGCAAAACCACGCTGATCAACCTGATGGCGGGGTTGACCGCGCCGGATGCCGGCGAGGTGCTGTTCAAGGGCAAGCCGGTCGCGGAGCCCGGTCCGGAACGCGGCGTGGTGTTCCAGAGCTACTCGCTCATGCCGTGGCTATCCGTGCGCGGCAATGTCGCGCTGGCGGTCGATGCGGTTTTCTCCGCCCGCCGGAGCGCCGAACGTCAGGCGCGCGTCACTCGCTACACCGACATGGTCGGGCTTTCGCATGCGGCCGACCGCAAGCCGGCGGAACTCTCCGGCGGCATGCGCCAGCGCGTGGCGGTGGCGCGCGCGCTTGCCATGGATCCGGAAGTGCTGCTGCTCGACGAGCCGCTCTCAGCGCTCGATGCGCTCACCCGCGCCAAGCTGCAAGGCGAGATTGAGGAGATCTGGTCGCAGGAAAAGAAGACCGTGGTGATGATCACCAATGACGTAGATGAGGCGATCGTGCTCGCCGACCGCATCGTGCCGCTCAATCCTGGGCCGGACGCGAGCTTCGGTCCGGAATTTCGCGTGCCGTTCGAGCGGCCGCGTGACCGCAGTGCGATGAACGCAAGCCCTGCTTACAAGAAGCTGCGCGCGGCCATCACCCAGTATCTCATGGATGCCGGCATGCGGCGCGCGGCCGCGCAATCGGAAGACCGCTGCGAGCTGCCCAACATCGTACCGGTGCAGTTCGATCACGGTCCGCCGCGCGCCTACAAGCATGCGGCGGCAACGGCCTTCGAGGATCGCTATGTCGAGTTCTACCAGGTGAGCAAAGACTACCCTACGCCGAACGGCGCGCTCACCGTGGTGGAGGGTTTTGACCTTTTGATGCGCAAGGGCGAGTTCGTCTCGCTGATCGGCCATTCCGGCTGCGGCAAGTCTACGGTGTTGTCAATGATCGCCGGGCTCAACGACGTCACCTCCGGCGGCATCGTGCTCGACAACAAGGAAGTCACCGCCGCCGGCCCCGACCGGGCGGTGGTGTTCCAGAGCCCGTCGTTGCTGCCGTGGATGACGGCGCGCGAGAACGTCGCTCTCGGCGTTGATCGGGTTTATCCGCACGCCACACGCACCGAGCGCGACGACATCGTCGCCTATTATTTGTCACGCGTCGGCCTCGGCGATTCCATGGATAAGCTTGGCTCCGAGCTGTCCAACGGCATGAAACAGCGGGTCGGCATCGCGCGCGCCTTCGCGCTCTCACCCAAGCTGCTGCTGCTCGACGAGCCGTTCGGCATGCTCGATTCGCTCACGCGCTGGGAGTTGCAGGAAGTGCTGATGGAGGTGTGGTCACGCACGCAGGTGACCGCGATCTGCGTCACCCACGACGTGGACGAGGCGATCCTGCTAGCAGACCGCGTGGTGATGATGACCAATGGGCCGAAGGCGCGCATCGGCCGCGTGATGACCGTCGATATCCCGCGTCCGCGCACGCGCCGCGCGCTGCTCGAGCATCCGCGCTACTACGAGTATCGGCAGGAACTGCTGACCTTCCTCGAGGAATTCGAGCACGGCGCCGGCGGCCGCACGGCGGCGCGTCCGGCTGCGGCGTGAGGAGCGGGTCATGAGCGAGCCACTCGTCATCGTCGGAAACGGGATGGCCGCCATGCGGCTTGTGGAGGAACTCACCCAGCAAGCGCTCGGCCGTTACGCCATTGCCGTCGTCGGAGATGAGCCGCGGCTTGCCTATAACCGCGTACTGCTCTCTTCGGTGCTGGCGCAGGAAGTCTCGCGCAGCGAAATCGAGTTCAGACCTTCGCTCTGGTGGCGCAACCGCGGTGTCACGCTGCTCTACGGGCATAGCGTGACGGCCATCGATGCCGGCATCCGCCGTGTGCGGCTCGCCAATGGCGCGACGCTGCCGTTTTCCCGGCTCGCGCTTGCGACCGGCTCGCGCCCGATCCGACTCAACGTGCCAGGCATGAAGCTGCCCGGTGTAATGACCTTCCGCGATCTTGCCGACGTCGCGGCCATTGAGGCGGCGGCGGGGCGGCGAGCCAAGGCGGTGGTGATCGGCGGCGGATTGCTGGGTCTCGAAGCCGCCTATGGATTGGCGAAGGCGGGATCGGAGGTTGCGGTCGTTCACTTGATGGACCGGCTGATGGAGCGCCAGCTTGACGCGCGTGCTTCGGTCATGTTGTTGCGCGCGGTCGAGGGGCGCGGCATCGCCGTGCATCTCAACGCCGAAACCGTCGGCATCCTCGGCACCGATCACGCCGAGGCGGTGGCGCTCAGGGATGGGCGACAGATCGAGGCTGATCTGGTCGTGGTCGCCGCCGGCATCCGGCCGAATGTCGATCTGGCGCGCACCGCCGATCTCGCGGTCGATCGGGGCATCATCGTCGACGACCATTTGCAGACCAGCAAGGCGGGCATCCATGCGATCGGCGAATGCGCCGAGCATCGCGGCGTCTGCTATGGGCTGGTCGAACCCGCCTACGAGCAGGCGCGTGCGCTCGCCGCGCACCTTGCGGGTGAGAAGGCGCGCTATCCCGGCAGCGTGCTGGCCACCAATCTCAAGGTGTCCGGCGTCAACGTGTTCTCGGCCGGCGATTTTCTATGCGCGCCGAGCGCCGAGCAGATCGTGCTGTCCGATCCGGGCCTCGGCACCTACAAGAAGCTCGTGATCGCGAACGGCCGGCTCGTCGGCGCGGTGCTGTTTGGCTATACCGCCGACGGACCCTGGTATCTTGATCTCATCCGTTCCGGCGCCTCGATCGAGGCGTTCCGCGACGACATCGTGTTCGGCCGCGCGCTGGCTGAACGCCGGGCGGCGTGAGGGTGGCGATGTCGAGCGACTTCACCCCCGATCAGAAACGCTATCTCGAGGGCTTCGCCTCCGGTCTCACCGCGGCGCGCGTGGCACGCGACAAGCTTCCCGCCGGCGCGGCGCCAGGCGAGCCGACCGGCCCCGACGCCATTCATATCAAGGCGCAGAATCGCGTACTGGCGGCCGGCGGAACACTGTCTGATCCGGAAAAGTTCAAACGCGAGCAGCATCCGTTCGATGCTTATGAGCGGCTCAAGCAGCAGGCGTTCAACAATGAGCCACCCAAGCCCGCCGACAATTTCCGCTGGCGCTTCTTTGGGCTGTTCTACGTGGCGCCGGCGCAGACCTCGTATATGTGCCGGCTGCGGATTCCGAACGGCATCCTGAAGCATTGGCAATTTGCCGGCCTCGCCGACCTCGCCGAGCATTACGCCGGCGGCTATGCGCATGTGACCACGCGCGCCAATCTGCAAATGCGCGAGATCGAGCCGAAGAACGCGGTCGCCATGGTTGAGGCAATCCAGGAGCTCGGCCTGTGCACGCGCGGGTCCGGCGCCGACAATATCCGCAACGTCACCGGAACGCCGACCGCCGGCATCGACCCGCAGGAGCTGATCGACACGCGGCCTTACGCGCGCGAATGGCATTTCCACATCCTCAATGAGCGCGCGCTCTACGGACTGCCGCGCAAGTTCAATGCCGGCTTCGACGGAGCTGGGCGCATTCCGGTGCTGGAGGACACCAACGACATCGGCTTCCAAGCGGTCGAGGTGAAGGAAGGCTTCGGCGCCGAGCCGGGCGTGTGGTTCCGCCTCGCGCTCGGCGGCATCACGGGACACAAGGACTTCGCGCGCAATTCTGGCGTGATCGTCAAGCCGGACGAGGCGACCCAGGTCGCCGACGCGGTGGTGCGCGTCTACATCGAGCACGGCGACCGCACCAATCGCAACAAGGCGCGGCTTAAATACGTGCTCGACGCCTTGGGGATGGAGAAGTTCATCATCCACGTGGAGGAGAAGCTCGGCCACAAATTGATAAAAGTACCAGCGGAGGCGATCGCGCCGCGCCCGTCGTTCGATCGGTCCGCGCATGTCGGCGTGCACAAGCAGAAGCAGGCCGGACTCAACTGGATCGGCGTGGTGCTCCCGGTCGCCCGGCTCACCGCGGAGCAGATGCGAGGCCTCGGCCGGATCGCGCAGGACCTCGGTGACGGCGATATCCGGCTCACGGTCTGGCAGAATCTTTTGATCTCAGGCGTGGCTGACGACAAGGTGGCGCGCGCAGAAACCGCGATCGAGGCGCTCGGCCTGTCCACCAAGGCAACCTCGATCCGCGCCGGCCTCGTCGCCTGCACCGGCAATGTCGGTTGCCGCTTTTCGGCGTCCGACACTAAGCGCCACGCCGAGGAGATCGCGCAATGGTGCGAGGCGCGCGTCGATCTCGACGGCCCGGTCAATATCCATCTCACCGGCTGCCACCACTCCTGCGCGCAACATTACATCGGCGACATCGGGCTGCTCGCCTGCAAGGTCGCGGTGTCGGACGAGGAAACCGTCGAGGGCTATCACATCTATGTCGGCGGCGGCTTCGGCCCCGAGGCGGCGCTCGGCCGCGAGATTTACCGCGACGTGAAGGCGCAGGACGTGCCGCGCGCCGTCGAGCGCATGCTGAACGGCTATCTCGCGCATCGCGCCTCGCGCAAGGAGACATTTCTTGCCTTTTCGCGCCGGCATGAGGTCGATGCGCTGAAAGAGCTGTTCAACGCGGAGGCGGTGGAATGACGCAAAACCTGTCACCACCCATCCCCATGCTGGTGCCGGAGACCGCGCCGTTCACCGACGAGCAGCGTGTCTGGCTCAATGGCTTTTTCGCCGGACTGGTGTCGCTCGACGGATTCGGCATCACGCCGCTCTCCGGCGAGCAGGCGGCGGCGCTGATGTCCGGCGCCGGCGTGAACGCAAAGAATGCGGCCGATGACGACGATGGCGGGGCGCCCTGGCACGACCAGACCCTATTGTTGGCCGAGCGCATGAAGATCGCGGAAAGCCGGCCGCTGCGATGGCGCATGATGGCGGCGATGGCGCAGCAGGACTGCGGTCAATGCGGCTACAACTGCCGGGACTATTCCGGCGCCATCTTCCAGGGCAAGGAAGAGCGGCTGAACCTATGCGTACCGGGCGGCAAGGAAACCGCCCGCATGCTCAAAGCGCTGTACGAAGAACCAAAGATTTCAACGCCGGCGACGGCGCGCGTCGCGACGCCCGCACCCGAAGCTACGCCGGCGCCGCCAAGCGGCCCCGGCCGCTCGCGCGACAGTCCGGTGACAGCGACGTTTCTATCGCGCACGCGGCTCAATAAGCCGGGCTCCGCCAAGGAAACCTGGCACATCGAGTTCGATATCGCGCCGTCCAGCCTCAATTACACGGTCGGCGATTCATTCGGCATATTCCCGTCCAACGACCCGGCGCTGGTCGATGCCATCATCAAAGCGCTTGACGCACCGGCAGACTTCCCGATCGGCGGCCGCGCCTTGCGCGAGGTGCTGCTTGACGGCGTGTCGCTGTCGCCCGCGCCAGACATGCTGTTCCAGCTTTACTCCTACATCATCGGCGGCGAGCGGCGGAAAAAAGCGCGCGCACTCGCAACCGGCGAGGACCCGGACGGCGATGCGGCAAGCCTCGACGTGCTGGCGGTGATCGAGAAATTCCCCGGCGTCCGCCCGGATCCCGAGGCCTTCATCGAGGCGCTCGATCCGTTGCAGCCGCGGCTCTACTCGATCTCATCGTCGCCGAAGGTCAATCTCGGCCGCGTTGCGCTCACGGTTGATGCGGTGCGCTACGACATCGGAAAGCGCCGGCGGCTCGGAATTGCCTCGACCTTTCTCGCCGACCGCATCGCGCCCGGCAACCCGATCAAGGTCTACGTGCAGAAAGCCCATGCGTTCGCGCTGCCGGCCGACCCGTCGGTGCCGATCATCATGATCGGTCCCGGCACCGGCGTGGCGCCGTTCCGCGCGTTCCTGCAGGAGCGCGGGGCGATAGATGCGCCCGGGCGCAATTGGCTGTTCTTCGGACACCAGCATTCCAACCACGACTTCTTCTACGAAGACGAGTTCAAGGAGATGAAAGCGTCCGGGCTTTTGACCAGGCTCACGCTCGCCTGGTCGCGCGACTCCGATCAGAAGATCTACGTGCAGGACCGCATGCGCGAAGTCGGCCGCGACCTGTGGGCGTGGCTCGCGGATGGCGCGCACGTCTATGTCTGCGGCGATGCCAAGCGCATGGCCAAGGACGTCGAAATCGCGCTGGTCGATATCGTGGCCCAGCACGGCGCGCGCAGCGCGGCGGAAGCGGCGGCTTTCGTTGCGGAGTTGAAGAAGAAGGGCCGCTACCAGCAGGATGTGTATTGAGGCGATGATGCAATTACGCGAACGAGCCAAGCCCCGTCATCTTGAGGTGCGAGGCGGCATGGCCGCCGAGCCTCGAAGGATGACGGCCCCATCGCCCTTCGAGGCTCGTGGCCTTCAGCCACTCGCACCTCAGGGTGACGGGGTGCGAGCGAGGAACGCGCATCGGCCATGAACGCGCCCTCGCAGCACCCGCCGGCCGTGCGCACCACATGCCCATATTGCGGCGTGGGCTGCGGGATATTGGCGAAGCCCGACGGGTGGGGCGGGGCGGTGATCGCCGGCGATCCCGAGCACCCGGCGAATTTCGGGCGGCTCTGCTCCAAGGGGTCCGCCCTCGGCGAGACGCTGGGCCTCGAACGCCGGCTGCTGCATCCGATGCTACGCCAGGCAGACGGAACATTGGCGCGAATATCGTGGGACAACGCCCTCGAAAGCGTGGCGGACGGTTTCGCGCGCACGATTGCCGAGCACGGCCCGGACGCGGTCGCATTCTATCTTTCCGGCCAGTTGCTGACCGAGGACTATTACGTCGCCAACAAGCTGATGAAGGGCTTTATCGGCTCGGCCAATGTGGACACCAATTCGCGGCTATGCATGGCGTCATCAGTGGCCGGCCATCGCCGCGCCTTCGGCACCGACACCGTGCCGGGCACGTACCAGGATCTCGATCTCGCCGATCTTATCATCCTTGTCGGCTCCAACGCGGCCTGGTGCCATCCGGTACTTTACCAGCGTTTGGTCGCCAACAAACGCGCGCGCGGGGCAAAGATCGTGGTGATCGATCCGCGCCGCACGGCGAGCGCCGAAGATGCCAACCTGTTCCTGCCGATCGCGCCCGGCATGGACGTCGCGCTGTTCTGCGGGCTGCTGGTGCAGCTCGCCGACCATGACGCCCTCGATCGCGCTTATATCGCATCCCATACGTCCGGATTTTCCGAGGCGCTCGCACGCGCGCGTGAGATTGCGCCAAGCGTCACGGCGACCGCCGCCGCGACCGGGCTTGCGCCGGCCGACGTCGCCTGCTTCTTCGACCTGTTCCGCCTGACGCAAAACGTCGTCACCTGCTTTTCGCAAGGGGTGAACCAGTCGGCGCAAGGCACCGACAAGGTCGGCGCCATCATCAATTGTCATCTGGTTACCGGCCGCATCGGCAGGCCGGGCATGGGGCCGTTCTCGCTCACCGGCCAGCCCAACGCCATGGGCGGCCGCGAGGTCGGCGGGCTGGCGAACCAGCTCGCCGCGCACATGAATTTCTCGCCCGCGGACATCGACCGCGTGCGGCGTTTCTGGCGCGCACCAAACATGGCCGAGCGCGAGGGCCGCAAGGCGGTGCAGATGTTCGAGGCGATCGAGCGTGGCGAGATCAAAGCACTGTGGGTGATGGCGACCAATCCGGCGGTGTCGCTGCCGCGCGCGGGCGCGGTGCGCGAGGCATTGGCCAGGCTCGATCTGCTCGTCGTCTCGGACAACGTCGTCTCCAACGACACGGTCAACGCCGGCGCACACATTCTGTTGCCGGCGGCGGCCTGGGGTGAGAAAGATGGCACCGTTACCAATTCGGAGCGGTGCATTTCGCGCCAGCGGCTATTCTTGCCGTCGCCGGGCGAGGCCAAGCCGGACTGGCTGATCATCGCCGAAGTCGCCCGCCGGATGGGTTTCGGCAAGGCGTTCGACTACAGCTCGGCAGCCGATGTCTTTCGCGAGCATGCGGCGCTTTCGGCTCTCGAAAACGCCGGCACGCGCGATTTTGACATTGGCGCGCTGGCGGAACTCAGCGACAACGAATTTGATGCGCTCGATCCGGTGCAATGGCCGGCGCGCGCCGGCGAACCACGCGGCGAGACACGCTTCTTCGCGCAAGGCGGATTCTTCACGTCCGATCGCAAGGCCAGGCTCGTCGCGCCCGAGCCCCCTGCGCTGAACGCGCCTAGTTCCCGACAATTCCCGTTTTGTCTCAACACCGGCCGAGTGCGCGACCAGTGGCACAGCATGACTCGCTCGGGCCTGAGTCCGCGACTCGCCGTCCACCGGCCCGAGCCGTTCGTGGAAGCGCATGCTGACGACGCGGCGGCCGCGGGGCTTGTCAACGGCGGCTTTGCGCGCGTGAGCACGCCTTATGGTTCCTGCGTGCTCAAGGTCATGGTCAGCGAGGATCAGCGGCGCGGTTCGTTGTTTGCGCCGATCCATTGGAGCAATGAGACCGCAAGCACCGCGTGCGTCGGCGAGCTGGTGACGCCGGCAAACGATCCTTATTCCGGCCAACCGGAAGCCAAGGCGACGCCGGCCGCGATCGAGCCGGTGGAATTCCGCTTCCGCGGCTTCGTATTGGCGCGCGGCGCGGTCGCGCTGCCGGCGGGAACATGGTGGTCGCGGGTGACGGCGGCGAATGGCCTCGGCTTGCTGATCGCGACCAACGACCCGCCGTCCGCTTGGCGGGAACGCGCTCCGGCAATGTTCGGCGAGGAGGAAGTCGCGGAATATTTCGACGAGCCGCGCGGGATCTATCGCATGGCGACCTTCGCCGACGGCCGGCTCGCCAGCTGCCTGTTCATCGGGCCGGCGAGCGCGGCGCCGCAATGGGACACGGTGAAGGCGCTGTTCGAGGCCGAGGCGCTGGGCGGGGCGCAGCGGCGCGCCGTGCTGTCGGGCAAATCCACCGATGGTCTCGCCGATCCTGGCCCGGTGGTGTGCGCCTGCTTCGGCGTCGGCCTCAATGTCATTTGCGCGGCAATCAAGAGCGGCATGGCGACGAGCGTGGACGACATCGGCGCGGCGTTGCGCGCCGGCACCAATTGCGGCTCGTGCTTGCCGGAACTCAAGAGGATCGTGGACCGTGGACGAGTTGCGCAAACCGCTTAAAACGAAACCGCCGCGCGGGCCAGATTGTCGTGCATCGGCGCGGATGGACAACGGATGACGTGAGGGCGGCCGCGGTCGTCATCGGGGCGCTATACCACGCACCATACGGCGTGCTCGCGCGCACTTGGCCAACCGGCAGCATGGCGTTTTGGACAACCATCATGCTGGCAGCCTATCTGGTCTTGTCCTACCTCTGACTGCGGCCGCGATGTAAAGCGCCTTGAGCGCTCGCATAACCTGGACGTGAACCGCGCAATTCGGCATTCTGGCATCTTGCCATAGCGCAAGTTTTTCCGGACGGACGGCGTTAGTTTGATTTTTCAACGCCAGAGCGGCCGGGTCTCGAAAAGCCGCTTGCAAGCAAGGGCCGCGACAAATGACCAACGCACAGACAGAGAACGTGATCGAGCTGCGCGTCGATGATATCGCGCAACTCTTTCACACCCTCGATCCGTTTCCATTTCGCGAAAAGGATCTCGACCGCGAGGCGGAAGAATATATCGTCGGATGGGCGCGTGAATTGAATCCAGAACAGCCGATCAAGATTGTTATCGACTTTCCGGATAAGGAGCCCCAATGGAAGGCAGCGCGCCAACTCGTGGAGGCGTTTAGCCGCTATTTCTCGGATCGCGCTGCCGGGATTCAACGCGACCTGAATGAGCTTTTTCGGGTTGGCCGGCGCGCGCTTGCGATTGGGGTGACCATACTCGTTGGCTGTTTCATCGCCGCGCGTGTTGCCGCGCGACTGTTCGCTGACACCCCGTTCGGGCCCCTGATTGAGGAAAGTTTTTTGATCCTTGGCTGGGTGGCGAATTGGCGCCCGCTTGAAATCTTTCTATATGACTGGTGGCCGCTCGCCCGCCGGCGGAACCTGTATCGCCGGCTGGCGGCGGCAATCGTCGAACCCAAGCCATACCCGGTGCCGGCGATAACGGGCGCCAGATGATATTGCTGTTTCTACACGCAAAGGGGCATTGAGGCAGCGGCAGGTGGCGGAAGGAGAGGAACTGGGATCCAACATTCTCTCGCAGAGTTTCTAAGGTTTTCGCGCAAGTTCGCTAAGTGGATGCCTAAATCTGCCGTTCGCCAATGAAACGCATGTAGACGCGACGTTCGCCCGGGCCAAAAAGACTACTTCGTAGCGTTCAGGTTTGTGGATGGTGATGAATGATTCCTCGGCGGCCTAGCCGCTTGAGATCGGCGATAGAGAGGCAGCGGCCAGCAACATGAGCGTTAATCGGCGGCTGGGACGGGATTCGAAATTGACCACGATGAGGCCTCCTGAAGGCGGACCGAATTTGATCTCAGTCAATGATCGATAGGCGGTATTCCTATCAATTTGCTAGTGGCCCTGAAAAGGGATTCGAGATACAGATGAATAAGCTTTTACGCGAGGCTTCATGAGCGACGTCAAAGGACGAACAATGAAAAGCTCAAATTCTTACCTGGTGGCTGCTTTTGTCATTGCGTTCTCGGTGTTGCTGATCATACCAATGTGGGCGGTTTACGGCGTGCTGTTTCCCAAGGAAGGCGGTCATGGTGCTCACGGCGCCGGAGAAATGCTTATGGCCTCTGAATTCGAAGAGAGGACGGCGCGCTTCATCGAGGAGCGCCGGTTACCAGATGGCTCTGTGCGGGCTGAACAGGGCAAGCCCATCTATGTCATGGCGGTACAGTATACCTTCAGGCCCAATACCATACGACTGACGGCCGGAGAGCAGTATGACCTGCAGATGTTATCCCCGGATGTGGTTCATGCCTTCTCCGTTCAGATGGGCGATACAAGCTACAACGCCGTGGTCATGCCGAATATGGTGACAGCTCTCAAACTCAAACCGACGAAGCCAGGTACCTACCTTACCGTCTGCAATGAGTACTGCGGCATCGGGCATGACTACATGTATTTCTCCATCATCGTCGAGGAGGGTAAAGGCGAAGAGCATCATGAGCAGATGAGCAAAGAACGGCACGAGGAAGGCAGCACCATTAAGAAGGATGGCGGACATGGTGGGCACTGACATGGCAACGTAAAGATCGTCGACACCGGACGCCCCAAACAGAATCAGGATTGTGACAAGCGAGCGTAGGATCCCATGTCTCTAGTGCAGGAAATAGGAAAAACCCATCCCGATGACCAGAAGCTGATGGCCGCTTATGCCATCGCCGGGTTGCTCTCCCTGATTGGCGCCTTTGCCCTGGCGGCCATTCTGGTGGTGATCAAAACGCCGGCTTTTGGTCTTGCGAGCGGGGATTTGTATTATCGAATGTTGACCGGTCACGCGATTCTTGGCTTCGTCTACTGGTTCGCTTTTATTCAAACTGCCCTGCTGATCGCCGGAGCCACCGCTTTACGGGACGGAGGGCGGTTGTGGAGCCTCAAGCTCGGCTGGCTGGCTTTCGCCTTTACCGCTGCCGGGCTGGTGATCAACATGATCGGCGTGTTTTCAGGGGCCGACGTGCTGTATACCGCCTTCCCTCCCTTGGCTAAAT
>Ga0209514_10001908_pt1 | contig 34048 bp, 27 predicted proteins | sample Subgrocontami58m_FD_187452 | JGI IMG/M metagenome (GOLD analysis project Ga0209514, IMG submission 187452) | Subsurface groundwater microbial communities from S. Glens Falls, New York, USA - GMW37 contaminated, 5.8 m (SPAdes) (version 3) | ecosystem: Environmental > Aquatic > Deep subsurface >...
CACCTGCCCGAGACGGTGAACGGCGAGCTGGTGACGGTCGAGGTCGCGGCCACCAGCGAGGAGGAGCCGGTCACCACCGAGGAGGCAGCGCCCGCCGAATAGCACCGCACCCGATCCCCACCCGCCACAGCGGGCTGCCAGCGCAGCCTGCTGTGCTCGTCGTAGGCGAGGCCGCTACCACCACCGCCCGCCGCGCATCTTGCGGTAGTCGAGGTAGGCCCAGCCCAGATAGCCGCCGAGGCCGGCGGCAACGAGCGTGATCATGGCGGTGGTGATGAGGGGGTCCATGGAAGCTGCCTTTCGTTACGCGCGTCACTATGCGCCCGCAGCAGCCCGCCGACAACCATCGCTATCGCCCGTTAGTGGCATTACTTGGAGCGACCGTTACTGGAAGTAACGGTAAGTAACCAGGAAGTAACCAAAATGGCCCTTAGGACCTGCTCCTTCATCAAACCTTCTGGAGCCCGCTGCGGCGCCCCGCCACTGCGCGAGGGTGACCGCTGTTTCTGGCACGCACCCGAGAAGGCCGAGGAGGTGGCCGATGCCCAGCGGGCGGGCGGGCAGCGCCGCAAGCGGGAGCGGACCCTGGCCGTCGCCTTTGCGGTCGACGGCATCCGCGATGCCGACCAGGCGTTCAGGGTGCTGGAGATCGCCCTCATGGACACGCTGGCCCTCGACAACGGCGTGCCGCGCAACCGGACGCTGGTGGCCATCGCCCAGACCGCACTCCGCGCGCATGAGGTGAGTGATCTCGAGGACCGCATGCAGGGGCTGGAGCAGGCCGTGAAGCACCGCGAGCCAGCCACCACCATCTTCAACGAGGAATAGCCCATGACCACGCTGCGCTCCCGCCTCGGCAAGCTCACCCCGGCGCTCAGCGCCCGCCAGCGCTTCCTGCTCATGCTGCGGGCCCGCAACACCGGCGCGCCCGACCCTGACGTGAAGCGCACCATGCCCCACGAGCAGTACGAGGAGTTCCGGGTGTACGCCCGCCTGTGGCTGGTGGCCAACGGTCCGCTGGCCGCGGTGTTGGGTGTGGTCGAGGTCAACGTGCACTACCTGGAGCAGGCGCTGGGCCGGCTCAGTGAACTGGACCAGGCGGCGGCGCTGCTGGTGCGCGACCTGGGTGAGGAACTGCCGAAGGAGGTGCGGGCCTGGCGCAGCCGCAAGCACGTGACGGTGCCGCAGTTCCTGCAGGGATTGGCCGGCGACCTGCGGGCCGAGTTGCGCGAGGACCTGTCCGGGTGCTGGGCCTTCCTGCGCGGGGTCGAGCGGCTGTGGGCCGAGCTGGCGGCCGAGTTCGACGGCGAGGAGGTGGTGGACGCCAAACCCCGCGCCACCGCCGCCGCGCTGCGGGAGCGGGTGCTGCGGCTGGCCGATGCCCTGCCGCGTGGCCGGACGCTGCTCCGGGAGCCGAGCGCCGAGCAGCTGCAGCAGCTGCGGGACGAGCTGCGGCAGTGGTACACCTACCTGGGCTGGACCGAGTTCATGCCGGAGGCAGATGACAAGAAGGAGGGACGCCGGTGAGCACCGCACGACGTTTGGACCACCTGGAGAACTCGCTCACCCCGCTGGAGGCGGTGCTGCTGTGGTTAGCGGAAGCGCACGCGCACCCCTCGGTGAACGCGTACGTGCTGACGCTGCAGGACCAGCCGCTGGCCGCGTACCCGCTGGTGTGGCTGCCCGACCTGGTGGAGCCGGGGGTGCGGGCCGCCCGCAAGGGGGAGCCGCGCAGCGACGTGGACCACGCCGTGTTCGAGGCCAAGCGCGACCTGGCCTTCCTGTACGAGCTGGCGATGGAGTGCAACCTCGTGTGGTTCGAGCGGGAGCGGACGGTGACCTTGGGGTATATGCTCGTGGTGGAGCAGTTGAGCCGGCTGTTGGAGTGGGAACCGCGCATCGCCAAGGTCCGCAAGGGCAAGGACTGGGACACGTACCTGCGGCTGGCGGCGGCGTTCGTGGACCACGCCGACCGGTTCCAGCGCGAGGTGCTGGTGGTGGATGCGGCCATCCGGGCGGTGGGCGTGAAGTACTTCGGCGGCGCCGCCGTGCTGTGGCCGGAGACCGCCGCGGCCATCGCGCGGCTGCTGCAGGACTACGCCTTTGTGGGGGAGTTCTACAACGACCAGGTGGCGGAGGCGCCGCCGCTGCGGAAGTTGCCGCGGTACCGGGCGTCGACGGCGGAGGCGCTGCGGGGTACCAGCGATGGCGCGGTGGCGGTGATGACGGCGTATCTGGTCGACCGGGCCAAGGCTGAGACGCTGCGACTGGTGGGCGAGGACAACCAGGCGTGCGACCTCATGGCGAAGTACGTGGGGTGAACCAGCACTAACCGGCCTTAGTGAACCGCCCCCCGGAGGTTCGGTCCCTGGCGTTGGGTGCCCTGCCGGATATAGCTCTTACGCACTGCAAGGTGTGGGCCTCCCCGAGGGCTTCGTGATTGTCGCATAGGTGCGCAAGGCATCAACGTCTGGCGAACAGCGTTCCCGGTCATGGCAACATACGGCCGCACCAAATGAGACGTGGCGCATTTACCCCCTCCCGTAAGTATGGAAGTGTGCTCCAGGATGCTCCTAGGAGTCCCACACAGCGGAACGCTGAGGACTTACGTGGATGCTTTGCGTCCATCGGCTTCAGACGCCAACGTTCGGCGCCTGTGACCCACATCACAGACGCTGCTTGCAGGGCTGTGCTACTGTGCCGAGCGGCTGTGGCGCGGCCACCTGGCCCTGCCGCGTACTGCTGTACCTCGCGGTACGCTGCAACCGGCTGTTGCCCGCCCCGGCCCAATAAGGAGTGCCACCGTGCATATTTCTCTGCCTCCATACGCCCCGCTGATCGTTCATATGGAAAGGCTGGCCGCCAGCGCTCGCCAACGCGCCAGGGGCGGCATGACGAAGCGCGCACGAGGGAATGCCTACGGCGCCCTCGTCCGGATTGTCCTCCTGCTGCTGGCCTTCTCGTTCCTGGCGCCTGTAACGCCGGGGTTTGCCGGTGCGCCCCCGGAGCCTCAGGGTGCGGTGGCGGCCGCGGGCGATGGCATGGCCGTCGCCGCCCCAACCGATAACCCCGCCCAGGCGATCCCTGCATTCCAGCCTGCTCAAAATGTTCGGTACGTGCGCTTGCAGAGCCGCTCTGTCTTGGCCACCATCCAGTTGGCCGAGGTCCAGGTGTTCAGCGGAGCAACGAATGTCTCTCAGGGCAAGACTGCGACGCAGTCCAGTACCTTCAGCATCCCCACCAGTTGTCCCGCGCCCGTTGCCGGCAATGCGGTGGATGGCAACACCGACGGTGTGTATGCAGACTGTAGCGTGGCGCACACCGAAGGACAGGCGTACCCCTGGTGGCAGGTGAACCTGGGAAGCCCTCAGACCGTTGACCACATCGTGGTGTGGGGCCGCACCGATCCGTGTTGCACCGGATCGCTGAATACCCTCGACGTTGAGGTATCTTCCGACGGCGTCAACTTCACGTCGGTCTACTACCAGGGCGCCAACCCCGCACCTGCGCGGTGGGATATTTGGCTCGTGGCCCGTTACGTGCGCGTGCAGACTCGTCACCCGGCGTTCCTGAGCCTCGCTGAAGTGCAGGTCTTGAAGGGGAACACCAACTTGGCGCTGAACAAACCGGCCACCCAGTCCAGCACTGGGCTCTTCCCGTGCGGCGGGACCGCCGACAAGGCCGTTGACGGCGACACCAACGGTGACTTCGCCCATTGCAGTGTCACCCACACCACTGGTAACGATCCCCAGCCCTGGTGGCAGGTGGATCTCGGGAGTTCGCAGACCATCGATCGGGTGGTGCTTTGGAACCGTACCGATTGCTGCGGTGACCGCCTGTCCGACTTCGATGTGCTGGTCTCCGGCGACGGCGTCAACTTCACGTCGGCCTACTATCGCGCCGCGCCGGCGCCCACCAGGTTGGAGGTGTGGCTGGGTGTGCGGTATCTGAAGGTACGACTGCGCCAGCAGGGCATCCTGCAGCTCGCCGAGGTGCAGGTCTTCAACGGCTCGGGGACCAATGTTGCCGTGGGCAAGCCCGCCACGCAGTCCAGCACGTTGGGGCCATTCTCACCGTGCACCACCGACGCCAGCGCGTCCAAGGCCGTGGACGGGAACACCAACGGCGATTTCTATGCCGCATGCAGCGTGTCGCATACCAACGGAACTGAAGCGGGCTGGTGGCAGGTGGATCTTGGTACGCCGGCGGCCGTAGACCACGTTGCGCTGTGGAACCGTACCGATTGTTGCGGCGAGCGATTGACCAATTTCGATGTAAGCGTGTCGCCGGACGGCGTGAGCTACGCGCCCGTGTACTATCAGCCGGGGACGGCCGGGGTCACGACGGACATCACGCAGAGCCAGCCTTCCTCCATTGCCGACCTCAGCGCCCTGACCCTCAGCGGCGTCACGCTGGCGCCCGCATTCGCCGCCGCCACCACGTCCTACACGGCCAGCGTGGCCAACGCGACGGCCAGCACCACCGTGAACGCCACGTCGGCGGATCCCTGGGCCACGGTGACCATCAATGGCGTGGCGGCCACGAGCAAGGCCGTCACTCTTGCCGCCGGGGCGAACACCATTACCGTGGCGGTCACCGCCGCCAATGGGACGGTCAAGACCTACACGGTCGCCGTCAGCCGCGCCAAGTCGAGCAACGCCGACCTGAGCGGACTCAGCCTCAAGGCGGGCTCGTCCGGCGGCAGCGACATCGCCCTCAGCCCAGCGTTCGCGTCAGGCACCACCAGTTACACCGTTACAACGGTCAGCGGATCGGCCGTGTACGTTGCGGCAACGGCCGATCCGACCGCCAGCGTGGTCATCAACGGCGTTTCGGGAGCCACCAAAACGGTCGCGCTCAGCACCACAGGTACCACCAATATCGACGTGACCGTCACGGCGCAGGACGGCACAACGGTCAAGGCCTACAGTGTCAGCTTGCCCAAGCCGCTCTCGAACAACAACAAACTCAGCACTCTGATAGTGCAGAACGATGCGAATGGTCCCAACCTGCCCGTCAGCCCCAGCTTCAACCCAGATACACTTTCCTACGCCGTCAACCTCCCACCCGTGGTGGTCCACAACAGGGTGTACCTTACCGCCACACCGGCGGGGAATGGGGCAACCGTGGTGGTCAACAACTCTACTGCACCCGACAAGACCTGGAATTATATCACCCCGCCGACCGGCACAAACACGGTGTCTGCGATAATCGTCGTGACGGCAGAGGACGGCAGCCAGCGGACCTATAACTTTACCTTTTACCCGGCGTCGTGGTCAGACGCCCACCTCAAGAACCTTCAGATTGGCTGCAGCAGCTGTTTGGTGTACTTTACAGATAACATCACCGGAATTACGCGCACCTACACGCAAACCGTCACGATGACCCCAGGGTTTAGCTCAAACACCCTCAATTACTCGCTGTCATCGGATTTTTCTTTTGTTAATATCAACATAACGAAGCGGGATACTCGTCAGACGTTCACCATTGGTGCTGGATCAAATACCACCTATGAGCAGCTGGTAGATAACAGCACCTCTCCGGCAACGGCATACGACACTGTTCACTCTAGCAGCTGTAATCCCTGCGAGCCCGGCTCGAACTTGGGCCAATTCTTTGTGGACGTGATCGCACCGAATGGTACAACCACGGTTAGGTACACCGTTTCGCTGAGCTTCACGCAACATGTATTCGGAACCACTGCTCTCACTTCTGACGGGTGGCTGGACGCCCCTCTCGCCTCTGAGCAGACGGTAAGCTCGCCGGTGAACCGCTACGCGCCGGATGCGCGGCTCATGGCTGCAGGGGGAGCCGACACCACGCCACCGGAGGTGGTCGTCAACGTGACAGGCACCCTGGGCCAGAACGGCTGGTACACCAGCGATGTGGCGGTCGAGTGGTATGCCCTCGAGGATGGGTCTCCCGTTACTGCGATGAGCCCCGGGTGCGTGAACAGGACCATCGGGGAAGACACGCCGGCGTCGGGGGTGACGCTCACCTGCACCGTCACCTCGGCAGGCGGTACCGCCACCAAGAGCATCACCATCAAACGGGACGCCAACGCCCCGCTGGTGGATGCGGCCGTGCTTGCCGGGGGACTCCCGCAGGCCTTCGGTGTGTGGGCGCACGAGCCTCTCACCGTCCACTTCACCTGCAGCGATGTCAGTTCGGGGTTGGCGGGCAGTTGCCCGGCTGACCAGGTGGTGACTGCAGACGGGGCCACCACCGTGAGCAGCGGGCCGGTGTGCGACCTGGCGGGCAATTGCACCTCCGTTTCGACCACCGCCCGCATCGATCGCATCGGGCCGGTGCTCTCGCTTCCGAATGGGCTCAGCGTGACCACCAGCGGCAGCGGCGTGCTCGTGACCTACAGCGCGAGCGCGTCCGACGCTGCGTCGGGCGTTCTACGCGACATGACGTGCTCGCGGCCTTCCGGCACCTGGTTCCCGGTGGGCACCCGCACGGTAACCTGCAGCGTGCTGGACCAGGCGGGCAACGGCAGCAGCGGGAGCTTCGACGTCACGGTGAACTTCGTGCCGCCGGCGAGGCTGAACGACATGCCGGGAAACATCACCACGGTCGCGGATGATGCGACCGGGGCGGGCGTGGCGTACACCGCGCCGACTGCCAGCGACGGCAGTACGGTGACCTGCACGCCGGCCCCGGACAGCAGCTTCCCGCTGGGCACCACGCCGGTAACCTGCACCACTCCCACCGGGCTCAGCGCAACCTTCTTGGTGACGGTGCGTCTAGCGGATGCGCCGATCATCGACAACATTCCCTCCCCGGCGGCAGTGGAGGCCACCAGCGCTGCGGGCGCCACGGTGAGCTACAGCGCACCTACGGCGCAGGACACTAACGGCGCCTCGGTGCCGGTGGCCTGTGCGCCGGTCTCCGGCAGCACCTTCCCGGTAGGCAGTACCCCGGTGACATGTACGGCGACGGCCGGCGCCACCACCTCCAGCGCAGGGTTCTTGGCCGTGGTGGTGGATACCAGCGCCCCGGTGGTGACCGCGCCCGCCAACGTGGCCGCGGAGGCCACCAGCGCCAGCGGCGCCAACGTCAGCTACGGTGCGGCCACCGCGTCGGATGCGGTGGGCGTGGCCGGCGGCGTGGCCTGCGCGCCCGCTTCGGGCTCGCTGTTCCCGCTGGGGTCCACGGTGGTGGTGTGCAGCGCTAAGGATGCTGCCGGCAACCAGGGGCTGGCCAGCTTCATCGTGGCCGTGCGCGATACGTCGGCGCCGGTCATCACCGCTTCGGCCACCGTGAACGGCAACCCGTATAACGGTGAGTGGACCAACCAGCCGGTCACCGTGACCTTCACCTGCGCCGACCCGAACAGCACCGGGGTCGCCTCCAACACGGTGACCTCGCCGGTGGTGGTGAGCGGCCAGGGCGGCGAGCAAACCGTGACCAGCAACGGCCTGTGCCGGGACTTCGGCGGCAATCCGGCCGCTCCGGTCACCTACGGGCCCATCAACCTGGACAAGACGGCGCCTGCCATTGCGGGGAGCCGGGCGCCGGCGGCCAACGCCAACGGCTGGAACAACACCGACGTGACCGTCACCTTCACCTGCGCCGATGAGGCGGGCGGTTCGGGCCTGGCGGCCTGCAGCGCCCCCACCACCCTGACGGCCGACGGTGCCGGGCAGTCGGTGACCGGCACCGCCGCCGACACCGCCGGCAACACGGCGTCGGTCACGGTCGGTGGCATCAACCTCGACAAGACCAAGCCGGTTGCTGCCCCTGCGGCCACACCGGTGGCCAACGGCGCGGGCTGGAACAACAGCGACGTGACGGTGGCCTGGAACTGGACCGACGGCGGGGCAGGCACCGACCCGGCCGCCTGCACCACCAGTTCCGCCTCCACCGGCGAGGGGACCATCACCCTCACCGCCAGTTGCACCGACAAGGCCGGGAACACCGGCTCGGCTACTTACAGCGTGAAGGTCGACAAGACGGCGGCGGAACTGTACAACCAGTTCGATCCGGCCACCAAAGACGTGCTGGTGTTCGCCCGCGACGGCGGCTCAGGCGTGCCCACCGGCCCGCTCACGCCGGTCACCGTCACCACAGCCCAATGGGGCGATGGCGACGACGGCGACGACGACCACAACTGGCACGACCGCCCAGACGGCGACGACAAGCGCAAGACCTCCGCCGACAAGCCCGGCAAGGATGACGACCGTGATCGCGACGGCAACCCCATCAAAGTCGAGGTCCGCACCTACACCGTGACCGACGCCGCCGGCAACACCACCACCCTGGTGGAGAAGGTCAAGAAGGCCGGCCACGAACTCAAGGTGCGCATGGTGAGCGTGCAGTACAACGGCGGCCCGGTGGTGCTATTGGCCAAGAACAGCAAGCACTTCGAGTGGTCCACCGACCGCAGCGGCGCCATCAAGGAGCTGGAGCAGAAGATGACGGCCGGCTCCGGCAAGGACCGCAGGTCGGTGGACGCGAAGTACCAGGCCGACAAGAACCAGACCCGTATCGAGACCGACGGCCCCGGGCCTGACGTACACGCCACGAAGCCCGGCCTGGCGTTGCTGCGGCTGGCGACCACGGGCGGCAAGCTCACCATCGAGTACTAACCACTTCCTAGCGCACGACGACTAGGAGGCCCCTTCCCACCTCGAACGCTGTGGAGGGGCTGGCGCACGCTGGAGCAATCCACGCCATTCACTAGCGAAAGATAGGGTGGGTCCCCGCCGAACGGCTTGGGGCATTACGGTATACTGAAGGAACCCCGGTCGCTGGAGGTGTGCCCTTGACACTCTCTTTGAACTGGGCCCGCCCACAATACTGCCAGCTAGGTGCGGGTGCCACCTAGAATCCCCTGTAAGGGCTCCTTTCTGAAGTTGCAGGCCTGTCTGGCCAGTGAGTGCCGCGATAATGCGGCGGTGGCGTCGAGCCACTGGGCGAGTCGGGACATGGCAAACTAACGCAATCGGCGGGGCACCCCGGAACGAGGATGGAGTCAATCCATCCTCGTTTTCGCGTCTGGGCGAGAGGTGAACTCCACCGTCCCGCCAATCGACGACTATGCACGCATAGTGCCGGTGGCTGGCATCCCTCTCAGCACGACATAACGCTCAGCTACTATCTCAAGCTGAGACTGGAAGGCACCGCGGCAAATGAGGGGCGAGACGGTCGGCTTCACTTCATTCCAACGGCTCGGGAGCATCCCAGCTCGCCGCGTGAAGGTGATGCTGATCAAAGGCGGTGGGGGTCGCTCTCAGGGGGACCGGAGTTTAGCGTCCAAAAGCTAGGCCTGCTCGGCGATTGCATGAGGTGATCCGGCCGTAGCCTACCTCTAATGAGTTCGGTGACGCCCCCGGGTGGCAAGGGTGTCGCGACCTCGGCCAGCGCTCGCACGAGGATTCCCATGACCGAAGCAGCCTCACTTGGGCCAGCGCTCATGATAACGGCTTCTAGAATTCCATCGGCCGGCCCGATAACCCGCACGTCACTAGAACCCACCGTACCTTGCGCGTGCAGGTAAGGGGCGTCACTGTCAAAGGGGGTCCTCCAAGCGAACCCTTGAAGCCCATGCAGGATGCTACTGGCGCCTGCCGGCGAGAGGTCCAAGCTCCTGGGGAGTATCCGGACATTGAGCTCGCCGCTCCCCTCCTGATGGCGGAACCAGCGATAACTCAGGCGTTCGGAAGAATCTACGGCTGCAGCGGTGAATGCGTTGTTTGCGTAGAACCTTTCCTCCGTCGCGACATCCATCAGATTCACAAAGGGTAGGAACGGCGCTTTGTCGCCCAACGCCGCCATTCTCTGCACGATGTCGAGCCAGCGGGGCAAGTTGTCCCTTGGTTCGCGTGAGGCGGGATCAAGTTCTTGAGTGCGCTCTTGGCGTATTCGCCAAGGGTTCCGCACTCTCAAGCCTGAGGCGGTGAGCGACGCTACTTTCGCTGGCACGTCGAGCAGCGCACTGACCGTCCCGGCGCAGGCAACGACATCCGGTGCGTAGCCCAGCCGGATGTAGGTCCACAAGAGGTCGGCTGCTCTGAGCGCCCCACGCATCGTGATGAGTTCCTCAGACCTCGGCAAGGCGGATCACCTCAATCCTGTATCTGTAGCGCCCACCGGTTCTCAGAGCGCTTGCTACCGCGGCAAAGATGAACCCTTCTGTGACCTGCATCGCGTCCATGCCAGCGGCGACTTGCGTTATTGCCGTCGCGATGCCATCCCACCGTATCCGACCTCCGTCCGCGTAGTGCTTCACTTCGCAAGGGGCGTCTCCGCTCGCCACTGGTACAAGCATGTCGGGCACAACATGTCCGAACGGTCCCCCTGAGAGCGCCCTGAACCGGAGGAATTTTCCGGTAGTTATCCCCAACTTCTTCAATACCCATGGGCACATAGCTTCCGCAAAGCTCGCCGTTACGTGTCCAGACGCCCTTTTGTAGACCAAGGGTGAGTTCCGCTTTCTGCTTAAGTACTCCACCCCTACGAATGCAGGGAAGTTGCCAAGCTCATACCGACGGAAGTGGTTCGCCAGTTCCAGGATAATGAAATCCGTGGCCTGTTCTGCCTCGATAAGCAAGTCCTCCTCATTCGGATAAGCAAGCTGTTGATTGATCGTGGAGGCCCCGGCCTTCACAGCTTGTTCGATTCTGTCACACACTAGTTGAACCTCTTGGTTGAGAGCTTGTTGCTCGAGAGCGCTCGGTTGTTTCTGGCCGATTCGGCGCATCACCCCAAGCAACTGGAGAACGGAAAACTCCCGTATGTGAACGTCCAACATTTATGCTAGTCCCCCGTTCTAGTTGTCGTTGTTCGCGAGCGCGCCGACCAAACCACCTCGAACCCGCGCCACCTCCTCCACCGTCGCCACGGCGTCCACGCTCGGAAAAGCCGGGCTGCCGGGGGACCACAGCTCCGTGCTCTCCGGGTGGTCGTCGAAGTAGGCGGCGCTGGTGGTGAGGCGGACGGCTTCCGGCAGGCCGGGACCGGCGTACTGGTACTCCCGGTTGCCCATGGGCGCGGCGTCGAACGATGGCGGCAACAGGTCGGGGCGCCGTAGCAACTGGTCGAGCGCCGCGAGGTCGTAGAGGGGCGCCGGACGGCGGGGCTCTTCGAGGTCGGCGTCGGTAATGGCGTCGAGGTCGAACGCAGCCGCCTCGGCCTTGCGGATTTCGGCCTCCAATTCACTCAACGCCCGCGAGCGCTGCTCATCCTGCTCCGAACGGGGCAGAAACGCCGTTTGCGCCAGCGCCCGCGGGATGGATGACAGGATGGGCTGGAGCTTGCCGACGTACTTGCTGAACAGGCCGATGCGCTCCCGCAGCGCCAGGTACACGTCGGTCTCCACCGAGTCGCGGTACAGCAGGTTGACGATGGCGATGCGCTCGTGCGCCTGTCCCAGCCGATCGATGCGGCCGATGCGCTGTTCCACCTTCATCGGGTTCCACGGCATGTCGTAGTTGATCAGCGCTCCGCAGAACTGGAAGTTCAGGCCCTCGGCTGCCGCCTCGTTGCAGAGCAGGATGTCGGCGCCGCCGTCGCGGAAGATGCGCTTCATGTCGTCACGGGAGATGCGCCGCCACGTGCCGTCAATGCCCCGCTGCTCGCCCCCACGCCCGGTGAAGCACAGCACCCGCAAGCCGAGGTCGTGCACCAGTTGGTCACGCAGGAAGTCGAGGGTATCGGTGAACTGGGTGAACACCATGACCTGGTGGTAGCCCTGAGCATGCAGGCGGGTGATCCAGTCCATCAGCCGGCCGGCCTTGGTGTCCCGCGGCAGCGCCCGCACCAGCGCGACCAGGCGGGCTATCTCCGACGACTCTTCCACCTTCAGCGCCGCGGTCTTCAGTTCGGCGGCCTCTTCGGCGTCCATCGCCTCGTCGGTGGTCGTTGTGTCGTCCTCGGCGTCCTCTTCGTCATTGGTGCCAGCCGGCGTGGCGCCCGCCAACCGTGCCAGGCGGTCGCTGAGCGTCTCGCCGAGGGCGTAGAAGCTGCTGGACATGCGCTTGCGGTACACGGTCATCACGAAGCCCACGGCGCTCTTCTGCTGGGGCGAGGCCTGGTTGTAGGTCGTCGCGATGTAGTCCTCCACGGCCTCGTAGACGGCCCGCTCAGCGTCGGTCATGTCCACCGGGTCGTCGCGCACATCCCGTTCGGCGATGCGTGACGATATCTTGCCCGCCTGGTAGTAGCGCCGCAGCAGTTCCCGGGTGTGCCGCGAGATCAGGCGGCCGGCGGGTGTGGTGTTCGTCATGACGCGTATGGCAACGCGGCGCCGATCCGCCGGCAGCATCTTGCGAGCGGTCGTGGCCGGGTCTCGCAGGGCGTCCAGCAGCTTCTTGGACGCCAACCGTCCGCCGCCGGGTAGCAGGCGGGCCACCTCCTCCAGCGCCGTGGGGCCGTAGTACGCCTCCGTGGCCTGGAATAGGCGCACCAGGTACTCGAAGTCGTCGTTCGACGGGTTGGGAGCACCGGCACGGTTGAAGAACTCCACGAAGGCCGTGGGCGTCCACGCGTCGGGAAGGCCCAGCAGGTCGAGCAGGTCCCACACCTCCAGCGGGGTCACCTGCATGGGCGTGGCGGTCATCAGCACCAGGCCATCGGTCTTGCCCCGCAGGTCCTGCATCAGGCGCAGCAGCTTGTTGGGGCCCTTCACGTTGGGGCCACCGGCGCCGCTGCGGCGGGCGTGGTGCGCCTCGTCCAGCACGATGAGGTCCCACGGGTCGGCGTCTTCCAGCAGGTCATGGGCACGGTCGGCGCGGCGCATGAGTTGGCTGGAGGTCAGCACGCAGGGTTCGCGGTGCCACTCTTCCCGGCTGACCTTGCGGACAGTCCGCCCGCGCAGCGCCGGCGACTCGTACCACGTCAGGGTTTGGCCGTCGTAGATGGGCCAGTTGAGGTTGAACTTCTCGCGCAGTTCCACCTGCCACTGCCCCAGCACCGCCTTGGGCGCCATGACCAGGATGCGCTTTGCGCGCCCCGCCAGCCACGCCTGCCGCAGCAGCAGGCCCGCCTCGATGGTCTTCCCCAGGCCTACCTCATCGGCAATCAGCAGCTTCGGCGGCCAGGCGCTGTACAGCCGTAGGAACGCCCGCACTTGGTGGGGGTAGGGCGTGACGTTCGCCGTGGCCTCGCCCACGCGCTCGCCGCCACCGGGGAACGCTGGGGCGTGGCGCACGATGCCCCACACGAGGCGGCGCAACTCGTCGGTTGACGGTGGGGCGTTCTCGTCCGCGGTAGGCGGGATTGCGTCGTCGGGCTCGCGGCGCCCGCCACCGGAGCCGCCGTGGCCGTCCTCAAGGCCGCTAGGGCCGCGGGTGGCGTCGTAGATGGGCCCAACCTCGGCCAGCAGCCGTGGGGGCGCCCCATCGCCGGGCAGGAAGCGCAGCAGGTCGCGCTCCATGGCCTCGGGCACGTCCACCACGATGGCGCGCGGCGACTTGTTGGCCCACAGCCGGGCGAAGCTGGCCTCCTCGGCATCCACGTGCGCCCGTTCGTGGCCCTCGGTCCAGTCAGCGTAGACGTGGAAGCTGTCCCAGTTGCCGGTCCAGCCGGTGGGCGTCTCGTTGACGCCGCCGTTGAAGGCGATGCGGGCGCCGGCGCTGTCCTCGATGACGCCGGCCTTCTCGTGGAAGATGACGCCGGTGGTGATGGGTTGGCGGTCCGGCGAGCAGGGGATGCCCACCTTCACTTCCAGGTAGCCGTTGGCCACCATCCAGGCCAGCAGTTCCAGGGCACTCTCCTGGACCGCACCGTCCGGCGAGAGCGGGGTGCGCAGCATCTGTGCGCCTAGCGTGCCGAGCAGCACCTCCCCCGCGGCGATGGCGTCGACCTCCGGCTGGCCGAGGGCGCAGCCCACGATGAGGCGCATGTGGCCGCCGTTCTGCACCAGGGCCGCCACGCCGCGGGCCGCCAGGGTGAGCACCGGCGCCGAGAAGTAGCCGGTGGTGCGGTGGTACCGGACGGCGCAGCGAAGGGCAGGGACGTAGAAGTCCCGGATGAGGTCGTGCGCATCCGAGTCGTATTTGCTCAGCCACTCCCGGTCACGAAGCTGGGGCACTCGCTGGCTCCGCCTCGAACAGCGTCAACTGGCGTGGCCTGGGCACCCGCTCGCTGAACGCCAGGCGGCGCAGGCGCTCCAACACGTCGAAGTCGCCCGCGGCGTCGGCCACGGGGCCGGGGTCCTCTCGCAGGCGGGTGATCGAGGCGGGCAGCGGCAGCACCTCCAGCACCGCGGCCAGCGCGGTGGCGAAGGCGGGGTCGTCCAGCATGCCCGCTTGGCGCAGCAGTTCCAGGGCGGGCTCCAGGCCCTGCCCACGGGCGCGGTTGGCGGCGTGGTGCACGGCGTCGATCATCCCCTGGCTGCCGTTGGGGGCGCCCAGGGCGTGCTTGGCGGCCCGCTTCACGCTGTCCCACAGCACCAGGTCGCTGCCCTTCTTCTCGGCCAGCCGCCCCACCACGTCCTTGTCCAGGTCCACGCCCACGGCGCGCGCCATCTGCAGCGCTTCGTCGTAGGGGAACACCGGCGACTTGAAGGCGTCCCACGAGAGCACGAACCACTCGGTGAGGGCGTCCAGTTCGATCTGACGGGCGGTCTGGGTGATCTGTTCCATGCGCCAGCGCTTCACCTCGCGGCGGGCCTCCCCCAGCGCGTCCTCAGGGGTGACGGCGTAGGGATCGGCCTCCTCGCCGAACAGCGGCTGCTGGCCACGCCGGGTGCGCAGCTCCGGGCGTGGCTGGCCGCGGCGTAGTGGCCAGTGCTCGGCCAGCACCTGCAGCGCAGGGCCGAAGCAGGCCAGGTACAGGTCCACGCCGCTGATGCCAGCCGCTTGGAACGTCTGGACCCGTTCGCGCACCGTGCGGGCCACCAGCGGCGCCACGTCCTCCCAGTAGCGCACGTCGTCGTTGGGACGCTCCACGCGGGGGCGGCACACCAGGAAGATGGTGCTGTTGGCGGACGCTTTGTCCTTGATGTGCAGGCTGCCCTCGGCCTCGGTGTTGATGGGCCAGGAGGCGGTGACGCTGAAGCCGCCGTCGATGAGGGCCTTGCCCAGGGCGTCCCAAGCGCCGGTTGCCTTGTGGGTGAACATCACCGTCATAACGCCCTCGGGCTTTAGCACGCGGCGGCACTCGGCGAAGATGGTGGCCATCTTCTGGCGGTAGTCGCGATCGGCCAGCGCCGCGGCCGAGGCGTTCTGGCCGGCGAACCGGGCCGGGTTGGCTACCGCCTCGCTCTCCTTGTCGGTGAGCTGGCGCCGGAACAACTCGGGGTAGACGTAGCCGGCGGTGCGTTTGAGCCACACGTAGAAGAAGTCGCTGAGTTCGGCGTACATCACGTTGGCGTAGTAGGGCGGGTCCATCACTACCACGTCCACGCTGGCGTCGTCCAGGTGGTCCAGCGCATCGCCCGGCTTGCAGGTGATGGTGATGGGCGGCCTGACGCTGGAGGATGGCATGAGTGCAGCCTGCTGGGCACCGTTGGCTTGGCGTCCTTTGGATGGGGCAGCGTCTGGCTGGGCCAGTTCCACCAACTCTTCAATGCACTTTCCGGTCTGTTCGATTGCCCAGTCGTATCCAAGGCCGGTGATGAGCGCCGACATCTCAGCGTGGGACCAGCAAAACGCGAAATCGTGACGGTTGAAGGTGTTGGCGACCACCTCGCGCGTCGGCATCCACACTGACATCCGCGAGTTGTAGTTCAGCAACTTGTCCAGCACGATGCTCAAATACACGAACGCCGCCTTGGTCACCTCGGGGAGCGCCCCCTTGGCCTCCTCCTCCGCCAGCAACTCGCGGAACACCTCGACGCTGGTACCGTGGCACAGCAGTTGGCGCGGCGAGAACAGATCGCGCCAGGTGGTCATACCCATACGCAGCGGCTCCATGGTCTTCAGGCCGGTTGGTATCGCCTCGCGGGGCACCAGGTCGAGCGCCTCCCACTCGGGCAGCTTCTCGGCCAGGCGGTCGGCGATGGCGGCGCTGTTGTCGTCGGCGGGCTGGGGGGCGCGGTAGCCGCGCTCCCAGGCCTCTCGCATCCGGCCGGTCTTGGTGGCCTTCAGCACCCGCTGCTTGAACACCACGCAGTAGAGCTGCTCGCCCATGCGGCCGGCGCGCGCCTCGGCCTTGATGTGGTCGCCGTCGATGGGGCGGCGGCAGGCGGGGTAGGGGCACAGGCCGTCGCCGCCCTTCACGGTGCCGTCGCTCTGCTCTGCCGGCGTGGCCACGATCTCGAACGCGCACACCTTGCGGGCGGCGTCGGGCCGCAGCCGCACGCCGGCGCCGTCGGGCGCCAGCCGCCAGTTGGGCGACAGCGGCACCAGCCCGTCGCAGTAGGGACAGCGGATGGTGCGCGCCCACAGGTAGGTCAGGTCTATCTGATCGGGCGTGGAACTGACTGGAAATAGGGGAGCTATGTCTGCTTCAATAGCCTCCCGCCAGCGTGCGGCAAGTTGCTCGTAGCGCTGGATCAGTTCGGCGCCGAAAGCTACTGGCCATTCGACGGTGGCCTTCAGGATGAGGGCCGCGACTGGGTTCAGGTCGTTCGCTATGGTCGGAAGGCCGAGGCGCACCGCTTCGAACGGGATGCTGCCGCCACCGGCTGTCGGGTCCAGAACTACGGGCGGCTCGGTCGAAATGTCCGCGTATTGCGCAACGAGCCAGGCGCGCTCTTCTGGAGCCGGGACGTAACCAAAGGCACGGTCGTAGCCGTAAGGGTTGTCGATGCGGTCCTGCCCTCGGCGGGCGAGGTCAATGAGGCGTCGCGCCGCCACGGGATCACCGTGGATGCCCAGCATGTGCAGGAAGCGGGCGTGGTCGGCGTCGGCCGGCAGCAGGCTGGCCAGCACGGCGGCACGGCAGGCCACCAGCGGGCGCCGCGCCCACCACACGTGCAGGCGGTTCGGCGCAGGGAACGGCGTCATGGGCGTCCGCTCGCGCACGCTCTCCACGCCCAGCTCGGCGACCGGCAGCCACTCCTCGATCAGACGGCGTGTCATGGGGTTGCATCTGCCTGCCGGTGATGGCGGCGGTTAGGCGCAGGCCGGCAGCCGGCGGTCGGGAATGAATACGGGTCGCCCGTCACGCCTGCGATCCCGGTGTTTGGTAGGGCTCCCAGCGGCCATCGCTGCGCCAGTGATGCAGCCGGTTCTCCAGGCCGGCGGCCCGCTGCTGCACGAACGTGTCGATTTCCTGCGCCCACGTGTCGAGGGGCAACCTGCGCTGCGGGAGCACGAGAATGCCAAAGTGGCGGGCGGTCGTTTGCCAAGCTACGGGCCACAGAAACCACGCGTCCTGCAACAGTTTGAAATCCCGGCCATTGTGCGTGAGGAGAATGGCCATGCGGGATACCGCCGTCACCAGCTGAAGCGCATCGCACGCCCTCTGCCCGCCCAGGTCACGCGTGTGGTCGGCCGAGTGGCCCAGGCCACGAAGCTCCGCGGCTAGGGCAACCGGGACGTCGTTGTCCAGGTAGAAGGTTGCCATACTAGACCGCGTTAGCCTCAATGCGGGCATCAATGGCCGCAGCGTGCGCTCGGTAGTAGGCGACCGCCGCCCGAACCTCATCCTCGCTGATCCCGTAGTCCTTGGCGACCCTACCGATGTCCTGTTTCGCCGCCGTCAGGTGACCCACGATAGCCCAGATGGGCACGGCGCTCTTGTAGAGCGCGGCGCCATCCACGCCCCTGCGCAGGTCCACATAGGTCTTGATGAGTTCCAGGTCATTCATGCGACCGCACTCCTCTCGCCGGGCGTACCGTGCACACTCCCACTGCTACCAGCGTACCGGGCGCCCGGCCACTCACGCCAGCTTGGGATCGATGAGGAGAAAGCGCAAGGCCATCAGCACCCGCCGCGGGTGGCGCCGGTACATGGCCATGCCCAGCCAGTAGGCTGCTTCCTCTTTGGGCATGCCCTCCACGCCCTGCACGCAGGCTTCCATGTGCGCCGTGCTGCGCATGGGCGCCAGCACCCGGAACAGCAGCCCCAGCCGCAGCGCCTCGTCCTCGGTGATGGGGGAGCGGCGCGCCTCGCCCGGCAGCAGCCCGGTGGCGTCGACGCCCTGCCGCTGCAGGTGCTTCAGCAGGCGGTGCTCCACCATCAGAAGGTTGCGGCCGTGCAGCCCCGCCAGCCGCCGCGCCGCCTTCAGGTGCGGCGTGGCTGGCCCCGGCAGTTCCCACACCTCCAGTAGGTGGCTGCCGCCGCCCAGGTTGCGGGCGCGCAACTCGTACTGGGGCAGGTGGGTCACCGGCTGCAGGTCTGTGCGGGGGCGGGTAAGCGTTACCATCAGGCCTCCTGGGCCGTGGCCTGCACCAGCGCCGCCCCGGTGGAGAAGCGGGTCAACCGCTCGGCCAGGTTCTCGGGGGCGTTGCCGCTCAGGGCCAGGCCGTTGGGGAATGTCAGGGTGTAGGTTACGTTCAGTTGCTTCTCCGTGGCCAGCCGGAACTCCTGCTCCAGGAAGTCCTTCACCGGCTTGGCGTCCTCGGGCGTGCCCTTGAATTCCAGTTCCAAGCTGGCCCCCGCCTTGCTCTCGTAGCCGGCCGCCAGGTCCACATGCTTCTCGGCCCCCGCCACGCCGTCGATGGCGGTGAGCAGGCGGAAGATGTCGGTGGGGTCGAACGCCCGCAGGCTTAGCGTGCCCAGCGCCGCCGCCTTGGCCTGCCGCGCCTGCTCCCACAGGACGGTCAGCGCCTCCTTCAGCGGCGCCTCGGCCTGGAACGTGCGTACGCCGGGCGGTGGTTCAATGATCACCGTTCCACCCCCACCCGTGCCGCCGCCGCCAAACCCGCCAAGGGTGCCCTGCCCGCCGACGGGCGGCACCGGCGGCTGCTCCGTGGGCTTCTCGGCCGATGGGCGCGGCCAGATGCCCTGCTGGGTCGCCAGCGCCATGGTCACCAGCGCCGACTGGTTGTCGATCTTGACGGCGGTGAAGGGGTCGCCGGGGCCATACAGCAGGTCGCCGCTGGTGTAGACCCACACGCTCTGTTCCGCGCCGCGGCGCACCATCTCCAAGAAGTTGCCGTCGCCCAGCATGATCGGAAGCCGCACGTTCTTGCGAAACTCGTCGCGCACCTCCAGCGTGGTCATCTGGCCCTTCGCGAGCGGTGTCAGATCGCGCACGTAGCCGGCGCCCAACGGCTGGTCGTTGTCGCGCAGCAGCTTGCTGGCATCCGCCATCGAACGGAGCACCTGGTTCTGGCCGGCGCCAGGCTTCTCGGCGGCGCCCACGTCGAACGCGGTGTGCCCCAGCTCCACGAGGGCGCCCTCGATCTGGTTGTTGCGCGAGGGATAGAACAGGTGGCGGTAGCACTGCTGGATGGCGAGGGCCATCTCTTGCTCCGACCGCTTGTACGCCTCGCGCACGCTGTCCCGTTGATGGTCAGCCAGGTCCTTCAGCACGCTCTCGGCCTGCATGGCCCGCAGCGCCAGCCGCAGCGTCACCCTGGCCCGCATCTCGTCGCGACGCGCCTCGTCGGCCACCAGGAACACCAGGTTGTTCGGCCTCGCCCGATAGTCGTTCTGCTGGCCCTTGAACCGGAAGATCTTTTCCACCAGCTCGGGCACCTGCAAGCGGGCGCCCACGACGTCGGCGTCGTAACTGATGAGCACCAGCAACGGCTTGCCGTTGCCCACCTCGTCGGGCACCTCATAGGGACCGCCGGGGAAGCGCACCATCTCCAGGTCGCCCGAACTGAACACATCGGCAATGCCCGTGGCTAGTACGTCCCGCACCGCTGCCGGGTCCACCAACTCCTGCTGCCGGCGGATGATCTGCGTCAGGTTCGCTTCGGCCGAGAAGCGCAGTGGTGCGCCCGGACGGTCGTCCAGATACGCCGACTCCGCCATGAAGAGCTGCCGCGCTTGGTTGATGAAGCCAAGGTCCAGCCCCGGCCCCAGCACCGAATAGCGCAGTTCCTCGGGCGACACGCCCTTGAGCTGGTCATTGAAGGCAAAGGTGTGCCACAGGATGGTGCGGGCCACATACGTCGCGTACGGCGCCAGCCCGGCGTAATGCTTCGCGTCCAAGTTCTCTGCCAGCGACGCTTCACCGCCGGGCGACCCCACGTCCACCCGCATGGCTGGATCGTAGGCGTGCTGGCCGAGGCGGGTGACCACCTCGTTGTGGGTGGGCTCGAAGCTGGGGTCGAGGTGGTGCAGGTGGATGGCGTAGGCCTGCGGCCGGTTCGTGGGCTCCCATAGGCGGGCCACCGTCTGGGTTAGCAGCCGCAACATGCCACGCACGCGCTGGAAGTTGTCGAGCGTGGCCAGCTTGTCGTTGAGCGTGGCCATGAGCGCCGGGTGGAACGGGTAACCCGCCTGCAATGCCGCCGCACGGTCCTCGCGCAGGCGCACCGGCGGCAGTTCGCCCGCGTGTTGCGTCCACAACGCTTGGTAGGCCGCCACCACCTCCGCTGCACCGGCGTCGTCGATGCTCTGGAACAGGCGGCGCCGCAGTACGTGGGCCACCTCATCCTCGGCCGTGGGGTCCAGCACGGTGGCCTTGCGGGCCACAATCTTCTCGGCCTCGTCCATCTTCGCGGAGATGAACCGGTTGTCGTCGGCGTAGGCGTCGAGGGCAAGGCCGCCCTTGCCGATGGCCAGGGTGAACACCAGTACGACGCCCGGAGCGCTCTCCACCGCCTTGAACAGCGAGGTGAGGAACGGCGCCAGTTGGTCGGCGTCGGGCCGCCCGCGCACCTTGCGCAGGTAGATGGACAGTTCGTCGAGCAGTATCAACGCCGGTTTGCCGCCGAACAGGCTGCGCAGCGTATCGGCGCCGGGGGCCACCCGGTCGTGGTCGCTGTTACGCACGTCTTCGTAGCCTGCCACGCCGGCGATGCGGTACGCCAGTTCGCCCCACGGTGTGTAGGCCCGCAGTCCCTGCCCCAGGTCACGACCGTTGGAGGGGTCAGCGTTCTCGCCGTCGAACGCTGCCACGGTGACGGGGCGTGGCGGCACCAGCGCCGGGTCGATGAACTCCGCCACGTTCGCTACGCCCCGCATGCCCCCGGCCAAGTGCGCCAGCGCGATCAGCGCATGGGTTTTGCCACCGCCGTACTGGGTATCGAGCCGGAAGATGGACGAGACCCCGCCCTGGTTGTCCAGCCGCTGCGCCACGTTGGCCAGCAGCGCCCGCAGGCCGTGGGTCGGGTGGGTGTGCGTGAAGAACAGGTCGGCCTGCTGGTATTCCGGCGCGGCCTTGCCGTCGATGACCTGCGCCAAATCAGCCGCGTAGTCCGCTTCAGCGACCCGGCCGGTCAGGACGTCGTTTCGTGGCTGGCACAGGTCGAAGAGCGTTTTCAACATAAGTCTCCGACACCTCAGACATCTTCAACAACGCGAGCGCTCGCAAGTCGCAGTGGGACACGCAGGGTCGGATCGTCTGCCCAACTATAGGCACTATGCAAACTTAGTGACCGCTGGCTGCATTCTACGATCAAAGCCACAATGCGGACGAGGGTCTTCAAGCCAGAACTGGTTGCACCTGGATTATGTGGGTGGCTCGGAAGCTCCTGGGACCGGAGGCTTTCTGGCCTTCACTGGCTTCGCCCCCTTGGGGGACACGACGGGCGGCGCTGTCACAACCAGGGGTACCTTGGCCTTCACTGGCTTCGCCCCCTTGGGAGCCACGACGGGCGGCTCGGTCACAACCAGGGGTGTCGTGAGCACTTTAGGCGCCTTGCCGACCTTGCCCGGCTGGGCTGGTCCTGTAGCCTGCGCCTTCTTCACCTGGTCAATCAGAGCGACCGCACCACTACCAGCTGCGATGCCCAAGATGCCTCGAAGAAGTCTCGTGCGGAACGACAGATACGCTCGCTTCAGACCGCTGGCGGTCTCGCGCGCCTGAGCGGTCTCTACGTAGCGTTCAGCCAGCGCAAGGCCGCGCTCCTCGCTGTGCTTGAAGTGCTGCAAGACGCCGCGTACCGGCTTACTTCGTGGCTCCGGCGGCGGCGAGGCGGTCAAGTCCTTCAATTACTTGGCTGCCTCAAGGGTGAGCCGGAGCTTCGGCGGTGGCGGGGTCCCGAGGGCCCACTTCTGCACATACAGCGTCCCCACCGCCGGCGGCTGCCCGGAGGTCTGCTCTTCATACCGAACCGTGTTCTTCGTTTCACGTTCCAGGGCGAACTCAATCACTTTGGCGTCCATCGGAAGCCTCCCATGTCGGTAATCGCTCCAACTTGACTATGCCCCGAACGGAGCCAACATAGCGATGCAATCCCAACCAGGAGCACCGCCATGACCCTTCCCGCCCTCGCACCGCCGCCCGACCAGTGGCAGCAGGCACTGTACGCCTTCCTCGCGGAGAAGCACCGCCGCTCGGGCTCGCTGCGCACCCCGGCCGCCTACTCGGCCCAGCTGCAGCATTTCTTCGGCCGGGTCGGCAAGGCCCCCGACCAGGTGAAGGCCCAAGAGGTGTTCACCTGGGCCTATGGTAATGGCCTCTCGGGTAAGACGCCATCCTCGGTGACCATCGGCGCCCGCATTGCCTGTTTGTCCTCGTTCTACCGCTTCTTGATCAGGATGGGCCTGGTCACCGCCAACCCCTGCGATGCGCTCGAGCGGCCCAAGACCACGCCGAGCATCCCACGTGGCCTCGACGCCGACGGCATCAAGCGGCTGCTGGCCGTCATTCCCAACACCAAGGAGGGCCTGCGGGACCGGGCCATCGTGCTGACGCTGGTGCTGACCGGCCGGCGGCGGGCCGAGGTGCTGGGCCTGAAGGCCGGCGATGTCGAAGCGACCAGCACGCAGGTGTTCTACCGCTACCGGGGCAAGGGCGGCAAGACCGGGCGGCGCGAGCTGCCGCGGCCGGCGTTCGACGCCATCGAGCGGGCGCTGCTGGCCTGGGGGTTGCGGTTGGCCGACCTGGCCGCTGACGGGCCGTTGTGGCCGAGCCGGAGCGGACGGGGCATCACGACCGGCACCTTCTACGGGCGGTTGCAGCGCCACCTGGTGGCGGCGGGGCTGCCGCGGTCGGGCGTGCATGTGTTCAGGCATACGGCGGCCAAGCTGCGGCGCGATGCTGGCGAGACAGTCGAGGACGTCAGCCGGTTCCTGGACCACAGCAGCTTGGCGGTCACCAGCGTCTACTTGCGTCGGCTCGAGGGGGAGGCGGACCGGACGTGGGGGAAGGTGGCGGAGGCGTTGGGGGTGTAGGCTTCCTTCATCATGCGGCGTATTCTCGGAGGCAAAACCACCCGGAGCGCGATCCATGGAGCAGGTGCAGGACTACGGTGGGAATCAAGTTGCCTACAGAGTTCATATCGCTGACGGATGGTTGGAGCTTGAAGTCCTGCACCGGAATCTGAGCATGCGAACGTACCTCAGCGGACTCGGTAGCCCAAGCCAGCTCCTCACCAGACAGCCAGCCTTTGCTCGATCGAACATCAGGGCCCAGCAGTTCTGGTTGGCGCAGGTCATGCATGACTACCACACCTACTTCAGCGAGGATCGCGTTCGCATCCGCCTTCGCTGAGCCGTCGGCCCCGCGCGATCGCCTATGACCAACGCGGTCTCCAACAGCGCCGGACTTTCCGGAAGAGCTTCACGGCGCTAGCCCGAGGCCACATGAACAGCGCGCAGCAGTCACACGCTGCCACCCTGTTGCCAGCGTTGGATATCCTCCGGGGTCAGCAGGGTGATATCGTTGCGCTCCTCCTCTTCTGCCGCTGCTTCCTCTTCCGGGTTCAGCGCCCGCCACGAGCGCTTGTAGAACCTATTCATATAGGGGAAGTTCTTAGCCCCACTCACATAGGTGCTGGGCTCCTCGTCCGGGACGATGGTGTAGTCCAAGACGCCGTCCTCACGGTTCCGGATGTACTCGACCATCTCCCTTTCGCAGGCAAAAGACCACTCGACGGGCGGCGCTCCCGTGTCGACCACGTACCGCTCGCCTCGCGCTGCACGACGATCTGCAGGTGGCCAGAGCCGGACCACCGTAGCGGGCGGCTGCCAGAGCAAGAGAGGTAGGGCTTGGGTGTGCAGGTAACTCCTGCCGGTCTCCTCAACGCCCACCACATTGTTGAGATGAGCGTACAGCTTGGCGAACTGCGCGGAGGCGCTGGGGGAAAGGCAGTACACGAGGAAGGGGCTCGCCGGCAGGTAGCAGATTAGTGCTGGCTGGCGGTAGCGCTCCTGCCAGAGTCCCGCGATCAACTGGTCGCACAGCCAGTCATACCAGTTCTGACCAGCTCGTTGGGCAGCTTCCATGACCCGCTGGTACGAGAGCGCGATGGCCCGTCCAACGGGCACCGATTCCGGCTGAACGGTGCGGTCACCGCGGCCGGCGCGCTCCCAATCGACGCGCAGACCGATGAACGCCACCTCACTCAAGCCGATCGTTTGCGTTACCAACATGGCCCCTCCTACTTCACTTGCGACTATAGGCTCAGCGCCGGAGCGCCGGCCGCTACTCCTGCGCGACTGCCCGCTACCGTCGCGTGACGCCAATTCTGCCACACCACTTGCATTAGTATCTCAGATAGCAGTAAACTCGCGCGCGTTTCAGAACGCATGTACTGGCGAGGTGACCCTGCTATGGGCCATGTAAGACTGGGTGTCCTCCCCAAGACCCGCCCCTGGCGCGAGGTGGTCGCGCTCCTCTACGAGGCCCCCCATGACGTGGCGGCGGTCGCTTCCGCTGTGGCGGTGGCGGCGGAAAAGGAGCTCGACCGGTTTGGCGCTGGCCTGCCGGTGGCCTATGGCTTCTGGCTGCTCACCCGGTTGACGATGGCCTCGCGGGGCGACTTCGCCGCAGAACTCGACGCGTTGGGCCTGCCCAGCGACAGCACCCTCTCGGCGACCGCATTCAGTGCTGGCCTGGGCGACCACCTGCGCCAGACCATGGGCGTGCGGGCCGCCGCCTTCGGCCACTTCACCGAGCTGGCGTCGCTGTCCCTCCATAAGACCCTGGCCGAGACCATCGGGCAGCAGGGTGCCGGCCTGTTCGGCAGTACCGTGCACGACGTGCAGCATGCCTTCGCGCAGTACAGCTCGGGAGACCAGTTCGCCAACCTGGCGCGGCGCTACTTCGGTGACCTGCTGGCCCGCACCGTGAAGTCCTTCCTTGACCGAGAGGTCCCACGGCAGCTGGGCCAGCCCGGCGGCCAGTTGAACAGCATCGCCGACCGCATGGCCTTCGATAAGGCGGTGGGCACCTACTGTCGGGAGTCGGCCTTCATCGTGCACGACTTCGCCCGTGACTGGTACGGCAAGGCCAAGTGGCAGACCGAGGGGGACATCGACTTCGCACGGGCGGCCGACTTCACTGGGGTGGCGATGCAGAAGCTGCGCAGCGAGCTGCGCGTGGGGACCAAGTGATGGCCGCCCACCTGGTGCTCTGCGAAGGGGCGGTGGCGCCGCCCACACCGGAAGGGGGATGGGCCAAGCTGCTGGAGGTGCAGCACCGCGGACCGGCGGCCAACCTCACGCTCAAAGTGCAGGAGCTGGCCCATGCGCTGAACATCACGGTGGCGCGCCGCGGGATGGACCTGGTGCGCATCGCGGCGTACGCCGCCTGGGCCGACCAGATGGTGAGCCGGGGCGGCGACACCGATGTCACCGGCAAGGGCTGGCCACGGCACTTCCACCTCGGCATTCCGGTGCAGGACCTCGCGTTGTGGAGCGCGCCCGCCGTTCAGTGGGCGCTGCGGGACACGCTGCAGCTGGCGTCGGACGACGTGTGGGAGTTCAGCTTCAGCCAGGCGCACTTCGATGAACAGCTGCGTCTGGGCGATGCGCCGGGGGTGGACCCGGTGCATATGCCCAGCGACGCCGACTGCGTGCTGCTGTTCTCGGGCGGCGCCGACAGTGGTGCCGCCGCGGTGGAGGCGGTAGCAATCGAGGGGAAGCGCCCGCTCCTGGTGAGCCACCGTTCGGCCACGGTCGCGGATCACCGGCGCGACCGGCTGCTGGGGGAGTTGCGGCGGCTCAACCCCGGCTGGAGCTTCCCCCACACCGGCGTCGTAGTGAAACGCCAACAAAGCCCGGAGGCGGACCGCAGCCAGCGCACCCGGCCCTTCCTGTTCGCCAGCCTGGGCGCCGCCATCGCCGCCAGCCTGGCGATCCACGACGTGCGGCTTTGCGACAACGGCGTCGTGAGCCTGAATCTCCCTATTAACGGACAGCTCATCGGCGCCAAGGCCAGCCGCTCCACCCACCCCAAGGTGATCGCCGCCTTCAACCGCTTGGCCGCGCTGGTGTTCCCCGGAGGGCCCCAGGTGCAGAACACTCTGGCGACCCGCACCAAGGCGGAGGTGCTGGCCGTGCTACGGCAGACGGGACAGGAGGCGCTGCTGGGGTATACCTGGTCGTGCTCGCACATCCATGCCAGCAGTAATGCCACCCCACACTGCGGGGTGTGCTCCCAGTGCGTAGACCGCCGCTTCGCCAGCCTGGCGGCGGGAATGGAGGCCTATGACCCGTCCGAGCAATACGCGGTGGACATCTTCACCCACGAACTGCGGGGGGATGCTATCACGGTGGCCGAGGGGTACGTGAGCTTTGCGATGGAGTTGGAACCACTGGACGATGAGGCGGTGGTGGCAGCACGAGAGGAGTTGGTGCAGGCGCTGCCCGGTGATGCCACAGCCGAGGCGCTGCTGCGGCAGTACGTTGACCTGGTGCACCGGCACGCAGGAACCGTGCTACGGGTGATGCAGGACCAGATGGCGCTCCATGCCGGCGCGGCGTTGCGGCGGTTGCTGCCGCCCACCTGCTTGGTGGTGCTAGCCTCCCGGCCGCGGGAGCTACGCACCCCGGCCCTGGTGCTCGGGCTACCGCTAGTGGTGCTCTCGGCCCGCGAGCAGGCGGAACAGCGACGCTGGCGCTTCCAGTCGGACCTGCCCATGTACCTGTCGGGAGAACTGGACTCCCGCGCCCGCAACGTGGTGCAGGTGGGGGACCACGAACTGTATCTCGCCGACGCCGTATTCGCCACGCTGCTCTATCTGGTCATAGCGCTGTACGAGCACGAGGGCGGGTGGTTGCCGGCTCCCGTCATCGGGCGGAAGGCGCTCGAACCAACCTGCTGGGAGGCGGATGATGTGTGCACGGACCCGATGGTGGTGCGCCGAATCAGCGACCTGCGGGCCGCATTGCGGCCGGGCCTGGGCCGGCGTGACCCGATGACTGTGGTGGAGACGGTGAGGCACCAGGTGCGGCTGTCGACGCACCGGCGCTACGTGAAGTTCGACCGCAAACACCTGCTGGCGCACCGGGCATCCCAGGTGGCTAAGCTGGCCAAGCGCCTACCACGCACTAGTCCCAATAACCTGGCCCTCGACGTGGTGCTGGGGTTGAAGCCGGCGTCATAACCCCGTGGCAGCGCTGCGCCAGAAGGTGCTCAGGAGAGTGAACCACCAGCGGTCTGCTGAACCGGGCCCTGCGTGACGACGGCCTCCTCATCGAACAGGTCGAGGTAGGGGGTGTACCGGAACACGCGGTTGCGCGGGCGGCCGGTGATCTCGTTCAGAATGCCCAGGTCGACAAACTCATCGACGAGCTTGCTGGCAGTAACGTAGGACACGTGCAGCTGGTCCTCAACCAAGCGGACGTTTACGAATGGCCGGCGAAAGAGAAGGTCGAGCAGCCGCATGCCACCCATACCGCTCTCGCGTGCCTGGATCGAGGCCCGCTCTGCCTCCCTGAGTCGGACGATTGCATGTGCCTTGTTGGTGGCTTCTTCAGCCGTCTCCGCCACACCCCGGAGGAAGAACTGGAGCCACCCCTCCCAATCACCCTGCTCTCGCACCGCCATGAGACGGTCGTAGTATTCGGCTCGGTGCCGCTTGAGGTGTGCGCTGATGTAGAGCAGCGGCCGGTGGAGCACTCCCCGCTGGCAGAGGAGGAAGGTGATGAGCAGGCGCCCTACCCGGCCGTTCCCGTCAAGGAAGGGATGGATGGTCTCGAACTGGGCGTGGGCCACGCCGCACTGGAGCAGCGCCGGCAACGAGTCCTCGTCATGCAGGAAGTGCTCGAAGTTATCCAGCGCCCGGTGCATCTCCGTGGGAGGCGGTGGCACGAACGTGGCGCGAGTGATGGGCACCTTGCCCTCGCCGATCCAGTTCTGTTCCGTGCGGAACTCGCCAGGCCGCTTGTCGCTGCCACGGACGGCCCGTAGCAACTCGTCATGGATCTCCCGGATGAGCCGCAAGGACAGCGGCAGCGATTGGAGACGGTCCAGACCGTGGTTCATCGCGCGGATGTAGTTCACCACCTCCTCAACATCCTGGGGGAGGGAGCGGTTCTTCAGGTCCAGTTCAAACGCCAAGACATCGTCAAGGGTCGACTGCGTGCCTTCGATCTGGGAACTGAGCACCGCCTCTTGCCGCACGTACATGGCCACGAAGAGGTCAGGGTTCGGTAAGGTCAGGGCCACACCGTCCAGCCGTGCAACCGCTTGGTCGGCCCGTGACAGCAGGTGCACCATAGCCAAGCTCAGGTCTACGGGTGGGTCTGGAGGCAGGTCTGCTGGGAGGAAGGAACGGTAGCCACCGGGCTGTCGCACGTACTCGCCGGCTCGGACTGAGTGTTCGACCATGGGGACCTCGTATCGCGCGTGGCTGAGATTACGGGCCGCTGGAGCCGTTCTTATTTTAGCAACGGGGTTGTTTCTAAAACAACCGCCGCCCCGGTCGTCCCTTGTTTCACCATCGCGCGACACGACGAGCCCTGCAACGGGAAAGGAGCGGTCCGCTCACGGCAGCACCCCGGATGGTTTGCATACCACCGTTCGCGCGGGATGGCCACCATAAGACGGTCAGTGTGGGCATGCTACTATTGGCCGGAACGCCAAGGTAGTCGATTCACCGAGGTCATCTCCTATGTTATTGCGCAAGCCCGTACTCGCCGCGCTCGCTGTCGTCTCCATCGCGCTGGCATCGACCAACATCACTAGCACGCCCGTCCACGCGACGCCATTGGGGGCTCCCGTGCTCAGCTCTCCCACCAGCGGGACTACGCTAACGTCACTTGGCCCGAATCTCCGTTGGCAAAACCCCCAGGGTGCACTCATATACCAACTGGTCGTCGAGCCGGTCGACGGCGGTGGCGCTTCTATCAACCTGTGCTCTACCGCGGTCGATGCGTTCGACATACCCAAGCCGCCGGACCAGTACATTTTGCTTCCGAATGAGCTATTTTCATGGAAGGTCAGAGTGACGGTTCGTTCATCGTGCGACCCAACCCAAGAGGGCGATTGGAGCCCTTGGAGTGACACCTGGTACTTCCGGACACCCGACGCAGGCAGCGAGTCCATCTTCCCCGTAGGGCCCACCGAAGCATCGACTCAGTACTCCAGGACACCGGTCTTGATTTGGGGTGATAGAAATCCTAACTCCTGGTACTACGAGGTGCAGCTGAGCGAAGACCCGGACTTCGGTCAAGGAGCCGCCGGCCCAATTGCATCGGTCTACTGGGAATTACGTCATGCGGGCGCAACGACGCCGCCCAGAAGCTACGCCGTTCGCAACCTCTACCCGCTCTCGCCGGGAACAGGGTACTTCTGGAGAGTTCGGCCCCGCATTGAGGCCCCATTCTCCACGCCCCGGAAGGAGTGGGGGCCTACCTGGAGATTCTTCGTTGCACAGAATGCCTCCTTACCGGCGCCCATTACTCCGACACCAACTCTCGCCCCACGAGCAACTGCGATCGCCACACCGAGCCCAGTGCCTTCGATTACAGCGACGAGCACTCCGACTCCCACCTCCACACCGGTGGTCATTGTTCAGCCCTCACCATTGCCTGCCTACGCGTACACGCTCAACGCCTGTACCAACCTCGGACGGTTACCGCTCGCGGGCGAAACGGCGATGGTACAGGTCTGGCTGTACAACTCCCGGGTGGCCTCGCCGAGAGGGATAGTGGAGATGCAAATGCACTTCGCATCGGCGCCCTCCCCATGGTTCCCAACCAACCCGACTGACGCCGACGGGCACACCAAATTGTTAGTAACAGTACCGGGCGGCGGCATGCAGGATGGTTCTGTAGACATCCGCGCTTGGGGTGACAAGTGGTATTACTGGCAAGTCCAGTTCAGCCCGACGAGAGTCTGCAAGTAAACAGAGGTACGCGCGGCCCGGTCCTTCACAAACCAGGCAGTTAGGCCGATGCCGCAGCGGCACCGTGCAACCGCAGCACGCTTTCAGTGTCGCCACCTCGCTGCCAACGGGGACTCCTGTGAACGCCAAAGAGACTGGGGGCTGGCCGACTAACCCAGTGCCTGCGTCACCGCCGCCCGCGACACCCCGAACCATTCGGCGAGCCCCGACCGAGTCATCGCCGGCCAGTCACTCGCCTCCAACCTGCGCAACCCGCCCGCGGCGGCCCGAAGCTCCGCAAACCACTCCGCCACACTGGGTAGCCGCACCTGAGCGACCCACCGCAGCACGCTCTGAGGGACACGCTCGGGGAGCCAACTAAACAAAGCTCTCCACCGAAGCGCACATTGCGGTCCACGGCAAACAACGGGACCCATTCGGCCTTGACGGTGATCGCCGTCAATTGCGCTCCCTGCACTCGTAGCTCCGAGAAAACCCCCACTACGAACTTGCGCCGGGTGGCAGCATCCAGCATGTCCCACGCCTTGCCCATGTCCCGCAGGTAACCCACCGCCCGTTCCACGCTGAACGCCGGGCCCGCCGCCTGCGCAGCCGTCAATTGCCGGTGCAGGGGCGCCGTCTCGTGCCGATAGGCCGCCTCGTCGATCTCTCCTAACACGAACAGCCGCTGCCACCGGTCGATTTCACGCTGCAACCGGGGGGCATCGAGTGCCGGCTTTCGGTCTCCGGAGCGGCTGTGCAGCTCACTAGCCACATCGGCCAGCAGGTCGTCGGGGATCTGCATCGTGCTGACGTAGGCACCCACCTGACGCTCCAGCACATCGGCAGCCACCATCGGTTGCGGACAGGCCGCAGCGCCCTGCCGTTGGGCCGTCGAACACCGCATGTAGCGGAGCCCCGGTCCGGATCGCAGGCCCAACATCGGAGCGCCGTCATACTCACAAATGGTTACGCCCGAGAGCGGGTAGGGCTGCCGGCCATAGGGTCGCTCGGGCTGCAACCGAGTGGCACGGCGGGCGAGTTGCTGCTGGACCCGCTCAAACAGGTTAGGGTCCACAATCGGCGGATGCTTGCCCTCGTACACGGCCTTGCGCTGGTGTGAACGGGTGTAGCGCCCAACCTGGCCGCGGTACACGATGTTGGTCAGCAACTTGCGAATAGCTAAGCGATCCAACACGTTGCCCCGGCCGCTGCGTAGTCCGGCGCCGCCGGCCCAACGCACGAGGTCGTTCAGGGAGACCTCACCGGTGGCATAGCGCTCATAGGCCTCACGAATCAAGGGGGCCACCGCCGGGTCCGGCACGGCACCGCCGGCAGCGTCGCGCACGTAGCCTAACGACAGCCGAGCGAGGCCACCCTGACGCGCTTTCTCCTCATAGCCGAACACAATACGCTCGCCAATGGCGTCTCTCTCCCACTCGGCGACAGACCCGAGGATATTGCGGTGCAGGCGCCCCGCTGCTGTGGCGGTGTCGAACATTTCGGTAATCGACAGCAGGCCAGCACCGCTGGCCGCCAGCTCATCGGCCACCTGCAGCATCTCTTTCAGGTTGCGGAAGGCCCGGTCAAGTTTGATCACCACCACCTGAGTGAAGTCGTGGCGGCCCGCCGCCTCCAGCAGCGCGTGCAGCTCGCCCCGGCCCTTCATCCAGCGGGCGGATCGCCCAGCCTCCACGTAGACGTGCACCAGGTCCCAGCCGCGGGCGGTGCAGTACTCACCCACGATTCGCTGCTGGCCGTCGAGGCTCCAGCCCTCCTCGACTTGGCTACGGCTCGACACGCGGACATACCCGGCAACCCTCACTGTTCGGCCTCCTGCCCAGGCTGCACCAAGTGTAGCGCCGGCTCTTCGCTCGCGCGCATCGCTGCCTCTGCAACGTTGGCCAGCAGCAACACCACGTTGCGCGGCCAGCGGCGCGGCGCTGGTTCGGGCGGACGGGCCGCCGGACGGTCCGGTGCGGGCATCACGACGCCACCGCCCGCCATGCCCAGTGGCACCACGCCACGTCCCAGCCGACGGCCCACCCCGGCACCGCGCCCGGCGTGCCCGCCCGCACCGGCCACAACGCCGGCTCGCCGTCGCCGGCCGGCGAACTGCACAGCGCCACCCACACCGGCGCGACGCCGTTGAGATCGGGGTCCTCGCAGCGGCAGAGCTTGCGCCGGAGCGCCGGGCCCTTCGCACAGTGCGCGTCGCACCAGGCCGCCAGACACTCCAATACGGCGGCGCCGAACGCCCGCCAGTCGGGGAACGCGCATGCGGTGGCCAGGTAGCCGCCGCCGGCAGCGGTGTAGTCCACGACGGTCATACCCGCACCACCCAAGCACCCTCATCCGTGAGGGTGTATTCGGTGGCGGTGAGCTGCAAGACCCAGCCGCGCCGTAAGAGGGCGTTGAGCGTGCGACGGTCGCACTTCAGCACCCGCAGCGGCTGGCCGGGGCCGTCCCAGTACTCGGCGACCCGCAGCTCATCGAGCGCTTCGTACATGCGCACGGTCATGCCGTCCGGGGCGATAATGCCGTTGAGGGCAGGGCGCAGCGTGTGTGTCACGCCCACCGCCTCCGCAGAATGCGGGCGCTGCGCACCAGGTGAGCGTCGGACTGCACGCGAGCGAACGGCGGGTTGGGCGGGGGCACGATGGTGGCCCGCTGGGGCGCCAGGTTGAATGCCTTGGTCGCCCCGCACGCGCAGCTCGCCACGGCGGCGCCGGGCGCCAGCACCCAATGGTGCGCGTGCTCGCCGCTCATCGCGCCTGCCCCTGCACCAGCCGCTGCAGCGCCTCAAGGCTGAACAGCCCTTCGCGCTGGCGATAGGCGGCACGCACCTGGAGCTGGTGGCGGAACGCGCCCCGTTGGGCGGCTCGCCGTAGCTGGCGCCGGTGCTCTCGTGACTGGTTTCGCTTGCTCATCGCCGCGCCTCCGGGGGGCGGTAGTCCCACTGCAGCAGGTCGAACACGGTGCGTTCGTCGGGGCAGGCCCGCTCGGTGCCGTCGGCCAGCGTGACGCCGGCGTAGGCGTGGCCCCGCAGCCCGAGCTGGTGGAGTCAGGGGTGCGGGCCGCCCGCAAGGGGGAGCCGCGCAGCGACGTGGACCATGCGGTGTTCGCGGCCAAGCGCGATCTGGCCTTCCTGTTCAAGCTGGCGCTGGCGTGCAACAACCTCTGGTTCGAGCGGGAGCGGGCAGTGACGCTGGGCTACGTGCTGGTGGTCGAGAAGCTGAGCCGGCTCTTGGAGTGGGAACCGCGCATCGCGAAGGTCAGGAAGGGGCCGGACTGGGAGAAGTACCTGCGGCTGGCGGCGGCCTTCGTGGACCACGCCGGGCGGTTCCACGGCGAGGTGCTCGTCGTGGATGCGGCCATCCGGGCGGTGAGCGTGAGGTACTTCGGCGGCGCTGCGGTGCGCTGGCCCGAGACCGCCGCGGCCATCGCGCGGCTGCTGAAGGACTATGCCTTGGTGGGGGAGTTCTACAACGACCAGGTGGCCGAGGCGCCGCCGTTGCGGAAGCGACCGCAGTACCGGGCGGCGACCGCCGAGGCGCTGTACGCGGGCAGCGCTGAGGCCGTGGCGACGATGACGGCGTACCTGGTGGACCGGGCCAGGGCCGAGACGCTGCGGCTGGTGGGCGAGGACAACCCTGCCGCCGACCTCATGGCGAAGTACCTTTGAAGAAGGGCCAACTGACCGGCTTGGCCAGGGCGAGCGAGGCCCCCCTCGGGTGGGTAGATGGGGGGCCCCATCACGTCCGGTCGTGCACTAGCTGCGGTTGGTGACCCAAATGGTGGGAGCGCCCTGCACACCGGCCCGCTCCATCGCAGCCTTCAGATCCGCACCTCCCAGAAACCCCTGCACTTGCTCGATCGAGCCAAACTCGTGGTAGACAGTCACATCGTTCGGATTGTCCACGGCTTGGTAGACGCCCTGGCTGGTCACCCCCGCCGCCTTCTGCACGGGAGCGAAGTCGTCGTACACCTTGCGCCAGGCGGCGTAGTCAGCAACGGTGTGGCGGACAAAGAGC